>Ga0209121_10000095_pt1 | contig 85125 bp, 68 predicted proteins | sample Cruoilmetagenom3_FD_187292 | JGI IMG/M metagenome (GOLD analysis project Ga0209121, IMG submission 187292) | Oil polluted marine microbial communities from Coal Oil Point, Santa Barbara, California, USA - Sample 3 (SPAdes) (version 2) | ecosystem: Environmental > Aquatic > Marine > Oil seeps ...
TCCTACAAATCTTTCCTGTTTTCTCTTACAAGGGAGAATGGGACATTATCCTTCAAACTGGTTTTCATCCATCCGCTCTCGAGCAACCACAAATTTAACGCCTAGTTAAGGGGCAGCTAGTATGGAGTGGTGTTTGCGTAAAAATGCCGAAGGCATACGCAAAAAGCCGCGGAATGCTAGCTGTCCTAGTGAGCGAAGCGAACGCCTTGAACTGATTGTTAGGTTTTTAACCTTCAAGTGAAACTACCGAGATATGCCAGCCATTATTCTTAATTTTGGTATTTGCGCGTTGCCTCATGGATGGAGTGCGAATGAAGTAGTACTTATCACCTGGCATTACTTCAAGTTTTGCCAATGTGTTTTTCATACGCGTATCAATGACGCCTTGCGGCTTTTCGGAGGTAGTTGCTTCAGCAGAAATTATCACTTCACCATTAAGTATTCCTCTCAAATCTGGTTCGGAAGCATCACCAGTTTGGCGTGGATTCCAATACCAGCGGACATTTTTAGGTGCGTGGTCATTTTCGTTTAGCCACATTAAACCTTGGAGGATTAGGTATTCATGTTGTATTTGATTCAGATTCTCATACACCGAAGAGCGAATATTTCTAAGTTTTGATAAGCCCAAACTTAGATCAGTTACATTCTCGGCAGAAAAATCACGAACACTAGACAAAAAGGTATTCATATCAGTGAGTACTTTTTCCTTAGCTTCTTCGATATTGCTGACTTTTTCCATTTGAAACCTAACAGTAAATTCAAAAGCCTAAGGCTTTATAACACTTTGACTTTATAACACAGAAACACTCGACTCCGTGACTTGGCTGAAAGCCTTTAGTCATTAGGGGTTTAGTGTATTTTGATGGGATTTTCGTAAAGTACAAAACAAGCCACATCCTGTGTTGAAAGACAAATCCTTTGGCCCATTGAATATAATCTATCCGTCAAAAAAATCAATGGGTTAGCATGATACTAACGATGTTATAAAGCCTGTGGCTTCTGAAAAAGGGAATTTGACAGGCTTGCCTTCATCTTATACTGTTTATGGATACAGTATCAGGGTTGAAATCATGGATGATATTAGACACGCAATTCCGGAAAAGCCTGTTAAGTTTCTTGACCAGTTACGACTCAGCATCCGTCAGGCCGGATTATCGTATCGCACTGAGCAAACCTATATTTATTCGATTAAGCGTTATATCTATTTTCATGGTAAGCGCCACCCCAAAGAGTTAAGTGAGGCCGCTATTGAGCAGTTTCTCAGCCACCTGGCTGTAAACATGTCATGCTCAGCAGGCACCCAACGAATCGCTTTAAATGCGCTGGTATACCTCTATAAGCGCTTCATGGGGTTGGATATTGCCCTCCTCGAATTCCAACCAGCCAACGTTCACCGACGATTACCTGTTGTCTACAGCAGGGACGAAATTACTGCGATTATTAATCAACTGAAGGGGACACCCAAACTGATGATTGAACTGCTTTACGGCTCAGGGCTAAGAAGCGCGGAATTGTTATCGCTGAGGATTAAAGATGTGGATTTTGGGAGTTCCAATATCATTGTTCGAAGCGGTAAGGGTGATAAAGATAGGTCCACTATGCTTCCTCAACGGTTGATACCAAACTTGAAGCTTCAGATAACCAAAGTGCAACAACTTCATGCAGAAGATATTTCCGATGGATACGGTGAAGTTTATCTCCCTGATGCTTTGTCGAGAAAATATCCCAGTGCGGCAAAAGACACTGCCTGGCAGTATTTGTTTCCGGCAAGCAAGATTGGACGTGACCCACGCTCGGGTGAGCTTAGGCGTCATCATTTACACCCCACAGCGTTAACCAAACACATACGCAGGGCCGTACGTGCTGCGGGAATTAACAAGCCCGCTAGAGCGCATAGCTTTCGACACAGCTTCGCTACCCATTTACTGGAATCTGGCTACGATTTGCGCACGATCCAGGAATTGCTTGGGCATTCGGACATCTCTACCACAGAGATCTATACGCATGTGGTGAATCGCGGCGGCAAAGGCGTTCTCAGTCCGGTTGATCGACTACCCTGATCTGCGCTCTCAGTACAATTATCGACAGCACTCGAACGATTCTTGAGCGACTAGGGCATACAGACGTGGCCACAACTTAAATCTATACCCTTGTCATAAATCATGCTTTACAACCCCTCACTCAACTTAAAGCAAGAGCAAGACTGAGCTATAACATAACGTCTAGATATTAAATCACACTGGGTTGATGCTGAAGTAGCCACGCATTACAAGGCTATAACTTACTCGCGACAGACCCAAGAGTAAGCAACAACCTGATATAAACAGTACCAAAAGTTATTAGTCGCAACCCCCGACACTACGATGTCTAGAAACGTTTAATACTTTTCTTCGACGTGTGGTTGCTTTCCTACATTGTACAGATACCGAACAACAAACCTCTCAAATTGATCTGGAGGTAACGGCTTACTAAAATGATAGCCCTGTACCTCATCACATCCCATTGATCGCAGACGAGAGTATTGCGCCGCATTCTCAACCCCCTCAGCAATCGTCTGGATACCTAAACTGTGAGCCATATTAATGATGGCGGTAATGATAGCCGCGTCGTCTTGATCAGACTGAATGTCTCGCACAAAGGATTGGTCTATCTTTAGCTTATATATTTTGAACTTCTTAAGGTAGCTTAACGACGAATAGCCGGTGCCGAAATCGTCAATAGACATTCGTATGCCATATGAGCGCAATTCGTTCATCACTGAGATCACTTCTGCTGGACGACTCATAGCCACCGCCTCGGTCAACTCTAGCTCCAGATACTCAGGCGGCAACTGCTCCTCATTAAGGATGTCGACAATCCTTTCAGCAATGTTCATCTGACGGAACTGTACTGCAGATATATTTACGGCCATGATCATTGGAGGCATTCCATTCTCCATCCAATCCTTCAATTGCCTAACTGCTGTGCGTATCACCCATTCTCCGATCGGGATGATAAGCCCGTTATTCTCGGCGCTGGGGATGAATTCTGCCGGCGAGATAATGCCCAGATCCGGATGCTGCCAACGCAGTAATGCTTCCACACCCACTATCTGTCCGTTTTGCATAGATATCTGAGGTTGGTAATGCAGCGACAATTCATTGTTCTCCAAAGCATGGTGCAAGAGACGACTCAATTCCAAGACCCGTGTAGATTGTTGCTGCATCTCTTGAGTGAAGAAACGGAAATTATTGCGCCCATCTTGTTTGGCGCAATACATGGCGGCGTCGGCATTCCGCGATAACTCTTCGAAGCTTTCTCCATCGTCCGGATAGATGGATATACCAATGGACGCCGTAGCGATCAATTCGTGTTGCTTTATGTAAATTGGACTGGAAATTGCTTCCATCAGCTTGAGCACAACAGTTGTCGCCGCTTCTACATCAGTCTCAGGTAGAAGCAGGATGAATTCATCTCCTCCCGTACGCGATACGGTATCCACTTCTCGCAGACATTTCTTGAGGATCCTTCCGATTTCAATAAGTAGTAAGTCGCCTATACTATGTCCTAAGGTGTCGTTGATGTTTTTGAAATGATCCAGGTCAAGAAACATCACAGCCAAATGTAGCCCTTTACGTCGCGCTAGAACCGATGCATATTCAAAGTGACTTCTCAGCATTATACGATTAGGCAGGCCGGTAAGATGGTCGAAATTCGCTAGCTTCTCAATGCGTTCTTCTGCTTGTTTTTGCTCGGTAATATCGTGTTTGACAGCCAAGTAATTCGTTACCTTCCCACTTGACTCACGGACTGGGGAAATCGTAGCCAATTCGGTGAAATTACTGCCATCCTTGCGCCGATTAATGAGCTCGCCACTCCATGATTGACCCTTTTCCAGATGTGACCATATCTGTTGGTAGGTCGTCTTGGACGTTTTTCCCGACTGTAGAATACGCGGATTCTGTCCGATGGCCTCTTCTTTGCTATAGCCCGTTGTTCGGACAAATGTTTCATTGACATATTCGATACGGCTATCGAGATCAGTGATAACAATTGCACTGTGACTTTGTTCAACTGCGAGCGAGAGTTTGACTAAGTCTGCCTCAATTCCCTTGCGCTCAGTAATATCGCGCCAGATACAGAACAGGGCCTCGCCTCCATCGAATGGTATACGCGTCAGGCTAACCTCGACGATGAACTCTTCACCACTCTGCTTTTTGTGGATCCATTCAAAGCGGTGATATCCCCTTCGCATAGCAACGGACATCATGGCACTGGCCTTTTCATCAGACCGCTCCCCATTCGGTTGAAATTCAGGCGAGCACTCAGATGGAGAAATGTTTATAAGTTCTTCGACTGACTCATAGCCCATAGCTTCGGCTGCAGCTCGGTTGCACATAACAAATACGCTATCGTAGATCAGCCACATCGGGTCTTCCGAGAGATCAAATAACCGCCGATACTTCTCCTCGCTTTCCTGCAACGCCAGGTCGATAACCTTACGCTCTGTGATATCCTGAACCGTACCCTGTACCGAGACAGCATTCCCTTGATCATCGTATTTCAGTCGGCTTATTTCGTGTACCCAGCGCTCGGCCTGATCATCATTACGGATAATGCGAAACTCCCGATTTAATAACTTCTTTTGCGTTCCAGGCACTTCATTCTTCTTAAAGTAATCACCCAACACGTTTAGATACTCTGGATGGATTACGCTTTTCCAGCCTTCCATAGATCGCACGAAAGTTTCGTCTATACCGAACAACTCATTAAACACCTCAGTGCTTGTCCATGATCCATTAGGAATATCTATAGAAAAATTACCGAGATTCGCAATTCTTTGAGACTCTATGAGAGTCGCTTTGCTATCGCGCAACTTAGATGTCATGCGCCGTGCAAACCTGTTGGCTCGCTCCCGCCCGACAGCCAATTGCCAGAGTAGCAGTGAAAGAAGCAGGCTCATCACAATGCCGCTTACTTGTATTATTACAACTTGGCTGGTGCCTATATTTGCCTCAAAAGGGGGTAGCGATTGCAGACGAATAGTCCATACATGCCCCATGCCCTTAATTTGTTGGATAGCACTAAATAATGAGTCGTGTCGAAAATTGTTTAAGAGGGCATGGTTATCATCGTCATACATCAGCGTTTCTGGCGTTGCGTTTTCTCCGTCATAAATCATGTAATCAATATTGCCAGATTGCTCACCAATAATGCCTTTCATAAGATTATTCATGCGAAACGGGGCATAGACCCAGCCAATGATGTTGGCACGACGGTCAATCAATGTTTTAGGTCGGTGCCCGACACGGTACACCGGAACATACATGAGAAATCCAGACTGCACGATCTCTTCGTTTTCTTGCACCAGTGTGACCTTGCCCGACATGATTACTTCATTCAGATCCCGCGCCTGTTCCATGGCTGCGCGCCGTACCGATTCTGAATACATGTCATAGCCAAAGGCGAGTTGATTACGCGGCGTAAAGGGTTCCAGATAGATGATAGAGGTGTAAAGGTCCCGTTGGCCCTCGGGGTGTATTCTGTAATCAGGAAAGCCTTCCTTGCGGTTGGCTGCTATATGCCTGCTCTTGATTTCCGGCGGTATGATTAGTGAAAAACCAAGTCCCTGAACACCAGGAAATTCACTTTCCAGGTTTATGGCGGTTGCGTAGCTTTGAAATTCATTTCGCCCAACACGTTCCGGTGATTCGAACAAACCTCTGCCACCGCGCAGAAGATTTGCATAGGCTATCAGCCGTTGCTCAATGTGTAGCTTGATAAGCCGCGATTTAGAATCGAAATTTTCTTGCTGAAGATTGTACGCAGCGTTATAGGCTGCCTGCTGCAAAACGTAGGTTAAGAACAACCCAAACGCCAGTGCTAACACCGGTAGCAGCCAGCTTTGTATATAAAGTGTTCTTATAATTTGGTTGCTCATGGTTTTCAGCCATTTTCAGCCATAAAGGTAAATTGATCCGTGAACACAATTCCTATGGAGTGCCTAGGCCATATTGATACCAGCCAAAGGCTGAACACTCTAGCTAGAAAATATAGAACACGTGCAACTGATTGCCACAAAGAATTAAAGCATAACGGTTTATCTTTTCATCGTTAAGCACGCCAACTATCAACACATAATTTATTAGTATTATTCTGAACCATCCCTTCTATAATAAAACTGACATAGGGTAAGGCCATCAATATTAATGTGTTTTTCAACTACGGCCAGCTTTTCAAGCGCTGCCATTCTGGTAACAGGCGGCCTGTTATGTTTAAAAAAAACCACTCCCATCAATAAATCCTATTGGATGTTTGCACTTTTACCTTTGATGTTTGGTATACAACAAGCCATAGAGGGGAGTGTGTGGTGGGCTCTCGGTACTGATGACAGCAGAAATTTACGATTATCTGCACTGGGGTTTCTGTTTTTTTCACACTTTATCTGGTTAGTCTGGGTTCCCTTCTCATGCCACCTGACCGAACCCGTCCATCAACGAAAAATATTATTTTTGCTAACCTCTGGAGTCGGCGCGGTCTTTGGTGCCACAATGTTTATACCCTTTCTACTTTATTCTGACTGGTTGACCGTTTTAATAGCCAATCATTCGATTGTTTACCAAACGACGTTGATCTACGACGATTATCTATCTCGGCCTGTTGTCACTGCCGGATATATGCTGGTAGTTTTAGTGCCGTTGATGCTCTCATCGGATCGGCATTATAGAATTTTTGGAGCACTCATTTTGCTCTCGGCAATTTTGACAATAATGTTTTTCTATTTTGCTTTTATTTCGGTCTGGTGCTACTTCGCAGCGTTAGCTTCCTTATACATTTACTACGTTATGACCGCTAACCCTCAAACTAACAATGTTTGATAACACGGCCGTAAATCAGCTGCACAAGCCTTTGGCAGGTCGACGGTATTTGCCTTAATAGAACTGTGCAGATACCGGGCATAAAACACCAGCCAATTCCATTACGTTGTTGCCTGAAGATGTTACAGCCATTTTGTCGTCCCCTATATTCTCGTTCTGCTACCAACGTAACCATCCCGATTAGCCGCGGGATTCCCCGAAGTTCATCCCCTAATACTATTAATCTACCGGCCTTGAAAGACCGGCCATCTTCAGCAAAGCATAAATTGAAAAACCTGCAATGATGCCGGGAGCAACGCTATAAATTGCCTCACTCCAAGCCATCTGCTGCCATAGCAAAAACACGGCGACACCAACAATGATCATAGTGATGGAGATCGACTGTGGGATACGTTTACCAAAGGCATGCAGAAACACCAATGGCGCAAATGCTGAACCCAGCAACCCCCAAGCGTCTAGCACCAAAGCGAATACCGATTCAGCACCAGTCAACGCAATAAAAACTGCGACACCAACCACAGTTGCAGTGGTTAACTTGGCAACCCATAGTGAGTGCATCTTTCCCGGGTGCTGAACAAAATCGCGGGTGACGGCAGCCGAGCATGAAAGAACCAGAGAGTCGGCCGTCGACAGCGTCGCCGCAAATAGTGCAGCCAGCACCATTCCCGCCAATATGTCTGGCAATACCAATTGCGCCATGGTCGGCAGGGCGCGTTCCGGATCAAAGCTGGCACTCTCCGGGAAGGTAATACGGCTTAGCAAGCCAACCACTATGGTTGCAGCGTAAAACAACGTGAACCAGCCATAGTAGTAGAATCGCATACGATTAATTTGTGCCGCATCATCCAAACAGATAAAGCGAACGACAATATGGGGCTGACCGACAACTGCAATGCCACCGAACAGCCAACCCAGAATAAACAGCACAATGCCAATCAGATGAGTATCGGGAAACCAGCCGAGAAAATGAGCCTCAACAGAGCCCATCTTTTCCAGGGCCAATGCCCATCCGCCCGCGAGTTCAATGCCTCCGAAAATCAACACCACCATGCCAAGTAGCATTACAAATGATTGGGCAGCATCGGTCCAGATCGAGGCACGCAGCCCTCCTGCTGCGCTGTATAGCAGGACAATACCGGCACTGATCAAGATGCCCCATGTCGGATCCCATTCCAAGAGCACCGAAGTTGCTTTGCTACCAGCCTTAAACTGGGCTGCCGCATAGAGCGTGAGAAAAAAAAGCGTGAGTAAACCCACCAAACGACGTAGCGCATGATTATCGTCACCATGCCAGTGTGCCAACAGCCCGCCGTAGGAGTGCACCTTATTCGAACGCGAGGCGGCATGCAGCGGTTTCAAGGTCGTGAATGACGCCATCAGATCACCCACAATCCAGCCCACCATGAGCCAAATAGAGGACAGACCTGTCGCATAGGTAAGCCCGATCATGCCGATAAACATGAAGCCGCTATTGTTAGTCGCCACGGCAGAAAGCCCTGCAAGCCAGGCCGGTGTTGCCTTGCCTGCGACCAGATAATCCTCGGCAGTCTTACGGCTCACGGCCATGGAGGAGAGGCCAATGGCTAGAAATAGAAGCAGTGAAATCAGGAAGCTGGCTTCAATCATGTGGTGATCCATTTTGTCTGGTTCAATTTCGGATTTAATTCGCTGAGAGTCAGCACTTGTTGTCCGCGCATCCCCTTACCTCCCAAGGGCAAATAAAAATAGGGGCACAACCCCTATTACTCCAGCCCTCCGCCATCGTACTATTGGATTTTTTATCATGTTGGGGCCTACCTCCTAATACTCTTAGAACGATATTCTTTGATTATTATTTACGCTACAGGGATAAAAGCACTCAGTTTTTTTATGATACAAATTAAGAGAAACATTGCTTTGAGAGAATCATTGCCGATTCACCAAATGTACCTACAACCAAAACTAACACCGCCCGCTTAGCGACATGCGTTTGTTCTAGCTTACTCAGTTCGTCTTATCATTCGACCACAATGGATTAAGTTTCCAATTACTCACCCATTCGGGTAGCTCTGCCGCAGGCATGGGACGAGCGATAGCATAACCCTGAGCCAACTCACAACCGAGGTCTAACAACATATTCCCATGGGCTATTGTCTCCACGCCTTCAGCAATGGGCTCAATACTGAGACTTGCAGCAATACTTATTACGCCTTGAAGGATGGCCTGATCTTGATCGTTATCCAGCATACCTCGCACAAAACTCTGGTCAATTTTCAGCACGTCAACCGACAACCCCCGCAAATACATCAGTGATGAATACCCCGAGCCAAAGTCATCCAAAGCAAATTTAACACCCAGCTCCTTACAGGTTAGGATCGTCTTCCTAACTTGGAGCAAGTCGTGAATTGCACTCGTCTCGAGGATTTCCAGTTCCAGCTGTTCAGGTCTGACGCTTGGGTGTAGTGCAAACTGTTCTTTCAACCGTGCCACAACATCACTCTTCTGAAACTGATACCCACCAACATTAAGGCTAATGGTGGTATCCAACCCGATGGCATGCCACGCTTCCATTTGATTCATAACGGTTGCCAGAACCCACTCCCCAATAGCGATACTGATAGGGTTTTCTTCAACCATGGGCAAAAATGTGTCTGGCGGCAAAAAACCACGCTCGGGGTGCTGCCAACGAAGCAGTGCCTCCGCACCAATAACTTGGCCTGTCCGCATATTTACTTTTGGCTGATAATAAAGAACCAATTCATTGTTTTTTATCGCCTGCTTGAGCTGAGCGATCAGTAATTCCCGTCCGGCAACAAGAGAATCATTCTTTGAATCAAATGCCCGCCAACAGTTACGACCGGAAAGTTTTGCCTGGTACATGGCCTGATCTGCCTGCCGATAGAGCTGATCGGGCTCCACTATGGCGCTGCCCACCTGCGGGTAATGCGTGATACCAATACTGGCCGAAACCACCATTTCTGCACCATTAATAAGGATAGGCGCTGCAACAACATCGAGAAGTCGGTTGAGGACTTGCCCTGCATCCCGCCAATCATCCAGGTCGACCAACACAGCAACAAATTCGTCACCACCGATTCTTGCGAGTGTGTCACCTTCCCGCAACACTTCGCTCATTCGCTTTGAAACAACAACGAGCAATTGGTCTCCCACCAAATGGCCATAGGAATCATTAATTTTTTTGAAAAAATCGAGGTCTACATAAGCAACAACCAGCGTCTTCTTGCTTCGCTGAGTTAATGACATCGCCATATGAAGTCGGTCTGCGGCTAACACCCGGTTGGGCAACCCCGTCAATGAATCAAAATGGGCCATTCGTTTGAGATCATCTTCGTGTTTTTTGATTTGAGTAATATCGGCAAATATAGCCACATAGTTTTTGACGACGCCCCCCTCGCCCGCCACAGAGCTGATGGTCAGCATCTCTGGGTAGATCTCGCCATTCTTACGCCGGTTCCAAATCTCTCCACGCCATCGCCCGCGCTCATTTAAACTCTGCCACATCGCCTGATAGAAGCCTTCCCCGTGATGGCCAGACTGGAGCATTTTAGGTGTACGCCCCACTGCATCAATACTCTCGTAGCCGGTTATTCGGGTAAAGGCATCATTACAGTCAATAATCACGCCATTAGGATCAGTGATCAGAATGCCCTCGTCGGCATGGGTAAATACACTGGCAGAGAGCGCCAATACCTCCTCAGCTGCTTTTCGGGAAGTAATGTCGGCCAAAGACACCGGAATATCAGTGAACCCACTTTTCGACGTGGGTATTTGAAAAGACATAATGGCGGTAATCTCCCAACCATCCAGCCCGGTAAATGCGACTTCAGACCTAAACGAGTGATGCCCATCCCAGATTGCACATAGCTCATCAATATATACTTCGATATCAATGCCTTCCAAGATTTTGGGCATCTGCTCAAGAAGCTGCTGTTCTGATTGAGCACCAAATAGCATCAAGCCCGCTTCGTTGATATGACGAACATGAATCAAACCAATCAGTGCCAATACTCTGGGTTCATTTTCTTCAAGGTATGAACGAAAATCGATGACGCCTTGTGCTCTAATATTATTGATGGCGCTAACGACTTCTGAAAAATCTGAACTCCAAATCGCAACCTCAGAGAGCTCAAACAATCCCCTAAAACGTTTTTCATTTCGACGAATACGCTTTTTCGCACGCAATACTCTACCGATAACCAGAATTGCCAAGGCAACAGTTAAAGCCAATAGCACAGCACAGGATACCCACAAGATGATAATGGCGCGACGATGCTCAATCTTGCTGCGCTCCATAAACTCATGAGCCTCCAGCTTTGCCGTAGTAACAAGGAAGTACATGTCATAGGTAATTCGATCAATATATTCTGGCCCCTTTAGATTGAAGGTATTGATGGCCTCGGCTTGTTTCCCCTCCCCCAACAAGCGAATAATATCTGCTCTAAATGTACCCCAAAGATCGAATTGTTTTTGCGCTTTAACGAGAAGTTCCGGGTCGCCCGAAAACTTTTCCCTCATGATATTAAATAGGCGATAAACCTCCTGTGTCTCAAACTCAAGAAGCGTAACGGCTTCTTCAAAATCTTTTTTGTTTTCTGCAAGAAGGCTATCTCTCAGATAGAGATCCATCATCTCAACACGCGCGTAAGCATCTTGAGCTAACGTCGCAACGAAAAAGGGAGACTCGTACATATCGGTTATTAGCGTGGCCAGAGAATCAGCCTGTCGAACAGAAATAGTAGTGAGAACAACCAACAACAAGGCCGTTGCCATAAAGCCCAAAAGCAATGACCTATCAGACTTATTTTTAATCACTTGCCTTAAGCTGCGAATAAATCTTAACTGAGCCAATCGAGTCCCTTATTCCCAAGCACGATTAATTACTACTGCCAGACTGACTCGTAATAGTAACTGGTTATTTTGGGCAAGCACAGAAGGACTTAAAACTAAGGTTATCAGTACGACCCACTCAGGATTCACCCTGGCTGGCAATCGCCCTTGATAGGAAACATATGAAGAACTGCAGCCCAACCGGCCATGATTTTTACATCCATGAGAAAAACAATCTTGGGGAAAACAACCTTGACCTGCGTCAATTGTCATTTTCTTCCATCCTAGGTAAAGTCCCAGTTTTTCAATAAAATCAGCCCCTATCTCGGTGCGCACTGGGGGCGGATTGCTTAGTACTGTCGCAGTACCTACAACTGGTTTTGTTGCACATTACAAAAATAATAGAGCACGGTTATGGTGTGTAACAAACAATTAGTGCCGGCTTCAGAGAACCAGACTAACCTACCTGAAAGCACGCAGGTCTATATTCTCGACAAGGAACGCTCTCTGTTTGAGCAGTTAACCTTTCATGGTGTAACCAGTGGTTTTCAGCTATACCATTTCCCCACGATTGAGCTTTTCCAAATAGCCTGCGAGAAAGATGTGCCAGGTGCCATTATTATCGATGTGGCATTTGAGCCAGACCGAAATAACATAGCAAAGCTTTTGGATCGGTTAACACCGTCCCCCACCATCATAGCCACTTCAACTCGCTCAGAGATACAAGCACGCCTCAGTGCTGTAAGGATGGGGCTAGATCAATTTATAAAACAGCCTATCGATCTCTCTGCATTACATGACATTATCACCATCAATCAATTAAGAATAAATAACCCCTATAAACTTCTTCTGATTGGAGAGTTTGAAGGCCTTCTTGAGTATTCCAGTAACATCTTGGAAGCACAAGAGATGGTTATAGAGCATCAAGTCTCCCCACTTAATGCTCTTAATAAAATATCAGAATTTAAACCTGACGTGCTGATTCTAGGTATGCATATCCAAGGGTGTTCGGCCCTGGAACTTGCCCGGGTTATCCGACAACACGATGATTGGGCACACACCCCACTAATATTTTTGTCTTCTAAGCTAGATTCAGAATTAAAATTGTCAGTCATCAATCTCGGCGACAGTGATTTTTTTACGACACTTGCCGACGAGTCATGCTTTGTCTCCACTATTTTTGCCCGAGCCAAAGCAGCACGTCACACCAAGCTAGTCAATAAAGATTTAAATGTCGCATTACAGGAAAATCATTTTCAGCTGACAACAATGAATCAGCATGACATTGTTAGCATTACTGATGTCAGAGGAATGATCATCAGCGTCAATGACAATTTTTGCAGTGTAAGCGGCTATCAACGTAGCGAATTACTTGGCCAGAATCACCGAATTCTAAAATCCGGTCATCACCCAAAGACGTTTTACGATGACATGTGGCGAACCATATCCAGAGGTAAAATTTGGCAGGGCACTCTCTGTAATCTCAACAAGGATGGGAGGGAATACTGGGTAAAATCGACCATTGTTCCATTTCTTGATCATCGAGGAAAACCGTATAAATACGTCTCAGCACGAACGGATGTAACTGCATTCAGGGAGGTTTCAGAACGTTTTTCTCGCAGTCAGTCCTACGCTAATATTGGCACTTGGGATTGGAATATCAGAACTGGCGAGCTGTATTGGTCTGATCGTATCGCCCCACTATTTGGCTATCACGAATCGTTTAATGAGACCACTTATGACAACTTTCTTGCTGCTATCCACCCCGATGATCGCGCTATAGTACAAGAAGCCATTGCCAACTGTGTAGAAAATGGTGCGATCTATAATATTGAGCATCGAGTCGTATGGGACGACGGCAGTATTCACTGGGTTCAGGAAAGTGGCAATGTTCTACGTGCCGAAGATGGCACTCCACTGCGTATGCTGGGGGTAGTTCAGGATCTTGATGACCGAAAGTGTATCGAACTGAGCCTGGCATCGAGTGAGCGTCAATTACGCAATGCCCAATCTATGGCTCAACTCGGTAACTGGGCACTGGACATTGCCTCAGGGGAGTTGTTTTGGTCTGATGAAGTGTACCGTATTTACGGCTACCAACCTGATGCTTTCAAACCCACGACCGAAACTGCACTACAGGCTGTACACCCCGATGACACAGACATTGACCTGATTCGTGTTTATGAACAAAACCTAAGAAAACATGGTGTTGGTGAAACCCTTCACCGAATTATCCGCCCCAATGGTGAAATACGTCATATTCACTCCATAGCCCGAACCGAAAAGGATCAGGCCGGCAATGTAATCAAAGTGTCTGGAACTGTTCAAGACATCTCAGATCGTATTGAGATGGAAAACTCCCTACTGGAAACAGAGCGTCGATTCTGTTTTGCGGTTGAAGGCGCGGGAGATGGCGTTTGGGATTGGGACATAACGAGTGGAGAGATGAAGGTCTCCAAACTATATGAAAAAATGCTGGGTTATGAGGAGGGAGAATTAGTACCACATATAGACACCTGGCTGGATAGTATTTTTCCTGATGATAAAAAGAAAGTGATGGAAAGCCTTGATAAGTATCTACAGGGTCAATCGGAAAAATATTCGATCGAATTAAAGCTTCGCACTAAAGAAGGCGGCTATAAGTGGATCTTATGTAGAGGAACCATCGTCGAGCGCAGTCAAGAAAACAAACCCGTGCGAATGATAGGTATTCATACCGATATTTCTGAAAGAGTTATATTGGAACACAGTCTCTCCCAGAGTAGAAAGTTACTGGACTCATTACACCATTCAACCACCAGGTTTGTAATGAATGGATTTAATCGGGAAACCATGAATGAAATGCTTGATACCGTTCTCGATGCTACGAACAGTGAATACGGCTTCATCGGCGAGGTTTTTTATGACGAGAAAAATGAACCCTGTATTCGCCCCCATGCTATCAACAATGTCGGCTGGGATGATGCTACTCGAGAGCATCACAGTATAAGAATGGGGGAAAACCCTGAGTTTCTGAGCCTTTCCTCTGGTCTTAAATCTGTACTCTCATCTAAGAAAAAGATACTCATCACCCCGCCCCTTGCTGACGACAAAACTACGCCCTCCCCCGCAACAAACTATGTACTTGGCGTGCCCGTTTTTTATGGCAGTGAATTGGTAGGGATCTATGGTGTAGCCAATCATGAACATGGTTATGACACTGAGATCCTGGAATTATTATCCCCTTTTGATATCACCTATGGCGCAATGATCCACTCACGACGAATGGATGATATGCAGGAAACTCACAGACACGACCTTATCGCAGCAAAAGACGAGGCTGAAAATGCCAACCTCGCAAAATCTCAATTTCTGTCTTCCATGAGTCATGAGTTGCGCACACCGATGAATGCTATTTTGGGCTTCAGTCAACTCCTTCAAATGGAGAGTAACCACCTGAGCGGCTCCCAGGTTGAGGCCGTTGATGAAATCCACAAGGCAGGAAAGCATTTACTAGAACTCATTAATGAAGTTCTGGATCTTTCTCAAGTTGAATCAGGGGAAACTGACTTATCAATCAAAAGTGTTCAAGTCTGTGACGTTATTAACGACTCCTTGCAACTGATTGCCCCCTTAGCTAAACGCCAGGAAATTCACATCGTATTATCTGCTAACGGCAGAGAAATTACTGTGGGGCAACTGACTCAACTGACCGGTTCAGTGTTGGCTGATCAAACCCGGTTTAAGCAGGTATTGCTAAACTTGCTGAGCAACGCCATAAAATACAATTGCACTAATGGGACGGTAACTATCGACTACAAGGTACTTGATAAGGATATCACCCGCATATCAATATCCGACACGGGGTCAGGCCTGTCACCCGAACAACAGAGACAACTCTTCAAACCCTTTTGCCGGCTTGGTGCAGAAAATACCGCAACGGAAGGAACCGGTATTGGGCTCGTTATCACGAAGAAAATCATAGAATTAATGGGTGGAAGTATTGGAGTAAAGAGTCAAATCGGAAAAGGTTCTACTTTCTGGGTCGACTTGATTACAGCAAATACGGCCACGCTAGAAAGAAATAAAATGGACGAAACAGGCATTAAGCACCTCAAAACAAGTATTAACGCCACTAGGCAATATACTGTTTTGTATATCGAAGATAATCCCGCAAACCTTCGATTAATCGCGAAATTGTTGGCCCCTCAAAAAAATATTAATTTATTAAGTGCACAAGATCCGTTAGCCGGAATCGAATTGGCAACAAAACAAAAACCAGACCTGATTTTGCTGGATATCAATTTACCTGAGATGGATGGTTATGAGGTTTTCAACGCACTGCAAGCGCTAGCTGCCACACGACACATTCCGGTCGTAGCGGTGAGCGCCAACGCCATGCCAAATGATATTGAAAAAGGCCTTGCTACCGGATTTACAGAATATGTTACCAAGCCAATCGACGTAAGGTTTATGTTGCAGACGATAGAGAGGCTGTTGCAACAAACAGAAGAGACTCTGAATAGTACACACTGATTGGCTCATCAAATTCTTGCCTAACCCTTAGCTGCTCATACGTACCGCCCAACCCAAATCGGGCATGTAAAGCCTAACGGTATAACCCGGTATCAATACTCTCCAAACATATACATCAGATACCCTTTACACCGCTGACAAGGCATTACCAATGGCTCTTTAAGAATTATCCGTCTTTTGTTTTTCCAGACTGCCTCCCTTCCCCTTCTTTTGTGCCCCTAGTGGGGTGACTGAATACATGATTTTCATTCCTCCTGATTTTTTTATGCACGCCTCAGCAGGCGTGAGTCAAAATTTCTTGTTCTGACCTCAAGCTATTCATAAATCAGCCGATAACACCTAATGCCGACTACAAATTAACTTGATATTTAGCTTTTTAAGAGGTCTCAGCATGGATTTGGCTACGCTGTTAGGAATGATTGGTGCCATCGGCATTGTGTTGGTGGCGATATTATTCGGCGGTTCAGCCCTCATTTTTATTAACATCCCCTCACTACTGATTGTGTTGGGTGGCACCATGTTGGTCGTCATGATCAAATTTACACTCCAACAATTTCTTGGCGCTTTTAACGTAGCAGCCCGGGCCTTTATATCCAAACCCGTAGATTCCGAAGAGCTGATGGCACAAATCGTCAACCTCTCGACTATCGCACGAAAACAAGGTCTGTTAGCTCTGGAAAACGAGCAGATAGACAATCGATTCCTCAATGATGGCATTCAAATGTTGGTGGATGGCAATGACCGTGAAGTGTTAAGCACCGTCATGCATAAAGACATGCAGCAAACCATCGACAGACACAAATGGGGAGCCAAGGTATTTTCTGCCACTGGTGATGTAGCACCCGCAATGGGGATGATCGGCACACTGATTGGCCTGGTTCAAATGCTGTCCGTTATGGATGATCCTAAGGCGATTGGTCCGGCAATGGCTGTTGCCCTGCTGACAACACTTTATGGCGCCATTCTGGCGAATATGATTGCACTGCCTATTGCCGACAAACTCAACCTGAGAAAAACTGAAGAGGGTCGCGTCAAATCCATATGTATTGATGGTGTTCTGGCAATTCAGGCCGGCCAAAACCCACGTATTATTGAATCGATGCTAAAAGCCTATCTCGACCCTAAAAAACGAAACGTTGAAGATTCTGCACCAGCTGATTCAGTGGCGTCTTAAATGACCACGTTTGAAGATGACGATGATACCAGTCAGGGTGCTCCGGCATGGATGGCAACCTTTGCCGATCTAATGGCGCTCATGATGTGTTTTTTTGTGCTGCTACTATCTTTCTCCGAAATGGACGTATTGAAATTTAAACAAATTGCCGGCTCCATGAACCATGCCTTTGGTGTGCAAAATCAGGTAAAGGCAAAAGACATCCCCAAAGGCACCAGCGTCATTGCTCAGGAATTCAGCCCCGGCCAGACACAACTCATACCCAGCCGCACTGTTAATCAAATGACCGCCCAGACAACCAAACAGTCACTTCGAGTTGGCAGTTCAAATCTCCCCGATGCCTTTGATAAAGGGCTTAACAAAGAACAGACGAAAAGACTGCTTGAGGAAAAACTCAAGACCCTGGTCGCCGAAACAAAAGCTGATTCAGAAAAGCTGGAAAAGGCCCTCTCTTCGGAAATTGAAGAGGGCAAGATTGATATTGAAACCGACGGACGCTCGATCACTATTCGCATTCGAGAGAACGGATCGTTTCCATCCGGATCCGCCACTCTTAATCCAGATTTTGTTCCAGTTATGACGACTCTTCGTGATGCCCTAAAAGAGATTGAGGGGGAAATTGCCGTTGAGGGACACACCGACAATATTCCCATTGCCAGTATGAAGTTCAGTTCCAACTGGGGATTGTCTTCGGCCAGAGCGCTATCCGTCACTCACGAACTGATCAAAGACCACTCAATAGATGACACGCGCTTTATGGTTGTTGGGCATGCTGATACAAAGCCCTACAAACCCAACACCTCCATTCAAAACAGAGCGGAGAACAGACGCGTTGAAATCGTTATCCGCCAAGGTATGGACGATGGTACTACTACCAGCATCAAGAATATCAAGAGTCCGGATTTCGATGTTATAGAAACACCACGCCTCAATGATGAGAGCCTTTCTGATAATCAAAACCAATAATGGAAGCCACCGTGGATCACAATACTGAACGAAGAAATTATTACCGAATCAATGACATTGTTGGACTAACCTATAAAGTGCTAGGTCGAGATGACAATGCACAACCATCTTTTTCTGATTCGCTCGGACTATCCGTAACCAGTTTACTCGCTGAAATTGACCATGAATTTAATCAGGTAACCAATACCCTATGGCACGAGAACCCAACCATGGCCAAGGCCCTGGGGCTACTCAATAAAAAGTTGTCCATTGTTGCAGCTCACAGCCTACAGGATAGCGGTTTTAGCATTGATTCCTACGAAGAAATGATGGTCAACCTCAGTGGCTGCGGAATAGCCTTTGAGTGTACGGAGAACCTTTCACCTGGCACACAGTTACAGCTTTCCCTCGTGCTACAACCATCTAACACACTATTAAAGCTGGCGGGAACGGTTATCGCCTGCGAGCACAGGCCTGTCAACGTCGACAAGCCATTCTCACTTAGAATCAATTTTAATGAAGATAGTAATCATCAGGAACAACTGATTCAGCATATTGTACAAAAACAGTGTGCTCATATTCGCTCAAAAGTCCCCGTGCTTTCCCCGGAAGAATGACTTAAAAGAAGTGTAGAAACTCTGACCACACAAGTTTTAACACTATCGATCGTTAGAGAATTTTCTCGCTGAATGGTTTCCCCCCAAGCTCGAGGGTTATCTCTTTCTTACAGGTAATAATCGCGACCTCGTTTTCACCAGACCAATCCATGCTGACTAAATCATCCATCAGCTCATCATCGAGTGCATCACTTTGATTTTTTTCTGAATAGGTCACGATATCGGGGAAAATAATGCGTAACGATGGCTCTAAATCTGAAGGGTTTTGAAGGCATTCAATGAAGAGTAGCCGAACATCAATATCATAAACCAGATTGTAAATATACGGAGAACAATCTCCTAAAAGCTTGGCGGTTAATGTCATAAATTACTCTGAAAATTGGGGGGTGATATTAGTATTTCTTAACCATGCACTATTGAATTGGTCGTCATTCTTTAGGCTTAAATCGCGCTGCATCAATAATTGACCAAAGATGAACAATCCAACCCAGCATAATGATCCATAACCCAGCTGCAAATACGAAGTGAATAATGGCCATTAACAATCTACCCTGTAATAGCTGGCCTAACCCAGGAATAAAAAAACTACAAAGAGCGGCAAGTACATTGCCACCGGAACCTTGTCCTCCAGACATTATCGATACCTATTGTTGAATTGATTAACGTAAACTTTCGTTTATTGCTTCTAATGATTTACTACCAGGACAAAGTGCCGATTCATTCAGGTCTCGCAGTGGTTTTTCAACGGAGCCAATGATCTCATGTAAATCCTGACAATCCGGGTCAAGGTACAACAAGCCGGTTAGAATCTCACCTTTTTCTTTGCATTTATGAATAGCCTGAATTGCACTGAGCCGGTCGTGAAGATCCAGATTTTCATCATTTTTATAAAGGTGTATCACCGAGCCATCGTGAAGCGTCACTTCTTGGGAGAACCCAGGCTTGTAGTCCGCCATAATTTCCTGGCGTACAGGAATGAAATCGGTCTTACCTGTGGCTTCAATATGCTCTCTGACAAATTCATAACTTTTTGTCGAGGTTGCCGTGTTGTTAAACGTCACACAAGGTGAAACCACGTCTATGAGAGCAAAACCACTATGACTGATTGCGGCCTTAATCAGGGGTACGAGCTGCTCTTTATCACCAGAAAAACTTCGGGCTACAAACGTCGCCCCCAACTCGAGAGCCAAGGTACAAAGATCGATAGGCTCAAATGGATTAGGAGTACCTTTTTTACCCATGGAACCGATATCAGATGTTGCAGAATCCTGTCCTTTGGTCAAACCATAACAACCATTATTTTCTACTAAGTACAGCATATTCAGATTGCGCCTGACCACATGAGCAAACTGTCCCATACCAATGGAAGCAGAATCACCGTCACCAGAAACACCGATATAGGTTAACTCTCGGTTGGCCAGATTGGCCCCTGTCGCTACCGATGGCATCCGACCATGCACCGAGTTAAAACCATGGGAATTTTGTAAAAAATAGGTGGGCGTTTTAGAGGAACAACCAATCCCGGATATTTTTGCTACTTTATGGGGTTCAAGAGATAACTCAAAACAAGCCTGAATAATGGCTGCACTGATAGAATCGTGGCCACACCCGGCACAAAGTGTAGAGATTGCACCCTCATATTCTTTTCTGGTATACCCCAAGTCATTCGTGGGAAGCTCGGGGTGTCGAAACTCCGGGCGATGATAAGTCATACCGTCACCTTCTTGTTTTTAGTCAGAGGCACCACGTTATCTCCCTTTTCGCCAGAGGTAATGGCGTTAACGATCCAGCGTGCTGTAATCGGTAGTCCGTCATAGCACAACAGTGGTTTCAACTTACTTGGGTTAATTTCACATTCGTTAACCAGCAATGTTCTTAACTGCCCATCTCTGTTTTGTTCGACCACATAAATACGATCGTGTTTTGCAATAAATGCTTCCACATCGGCATTGAACGGAAAGCCTCGCACTCGCAAGGCATCCAGGTGCACACCCTGATCACGCAATATATCCAAAGCCTCCTCGGCCGAAGCGGTGGTCGTTCCAAAATAAATAATTCCATCACAAGTTGACCGCTCAGCGGGCACTATTTCAGGTTCGGGGACATAGTTTTTAGCTGTCTCCCATTTCACCAGAAGCCGCTCCATATTATCGACATATTCTTCGCTGCTTTCTGTGTATTTGGCGTACCGGTCCCGGGATGAACCTCGGGTAAAAAATGCACCTTTCGTTGGATGGGTTCCGGGATAAGTGCGATAGCAAATACCATCGTCGTCGACATCCAAATAGCGTCCATAGCGATCAGGCATGGCCTCCAACTCAGCCTTGGACAACACCTTTCCACGGTCATAGCACGTCGAGTCATCCCACTCTAATGGCTCAGAGAAATGCTCATTCATCCCCAAGTCCAGATCATTCATCACAATCACCGGTGTTTGTAGCCGGTCAGCCAGATCAAAGCTGGCCGCACCCATTTCAAAGCATTCTTTAGGGGTAGCTGGAAACAGCAGCACGTGCTTGGTATCACCATGTGACGCATAGGCTGCCAACAGCAAATCTGATTGCTGAGAACGTGTTGGCATTCCCGTAGAAGGTCCTGTGCGTTGCACATCGAACAATACGGTTGGCACCTCGGCAAAGTATGCCAATCCCAAAAACTCATTCATCAGCGAAACACCGGGGCCGGAAGTAGCCGTAAACGCTCGGGCACCATTCCAGGAAGCACCCACCACCATACCAATCGCCGACAACTCATCTTCAGCCTGAACAATCGCGTAATTACATTTCCCTGAGCCAGGATCAATTCGCAACCGCTTGGCATATTTCTCAAATTGCTCAACAACCGAGGTCGATGGTGTAATGGGGTACCAGGCCGCCACCGAGGCACCACCGTAGATAGCCCCAAGCGCTAGGGCCTCGTTACCTTCCATCAAAATATGCTTGTCCACCATATCCCGACGTTCGATACGAATTCCTATTGGGCAATCAAAGTGCTCCTGAGCATACTGGTAGCCTAGTTCAAGCGCGTGAATATTCGGCGCTATAAGCTTTTCTTTACCTTTGAATTGATCGTGCACAAGGTTTTTCAGAACATCGAACTCAATATCGACCATGGCTGATAGCGCGCCGATATAGATGACATTTTTAAATAACTGGCGCTGACGTGGGTCAGCGTACTCTCGACGAGAAATGTCGGTCAGAGGAATACCGAAGAACGTAACATCATCACGATAAAAGCGCTTATCCAGCGGCTTGGTTTTGTCATAAACAAAATAGCCACCGGGTTCTACGTCTTTAATATCTTGCGCCATACTCTGTGGGTTTACCGCCACCATAATATCCACACCACCACGGCGGCCGACATAACCCTTATCATTTACCCGAACTTCATACCAAGTGGGTAAACCCTGAATATTGGAAGGGAATACATTTTTAGGGCTGACAGGAATACCCATTCGAAAAACTGTTTTGGCAAACAGGTTGTTGGCACTGGCCGAACCCGTACCATTGGTATTTGCAAAACGTATAACGAAATCATTGACCGACTTTATTTGCTGCATGTTTACGTGCCGCCTATTTATCTGCTGCCCACTTACTTGACCAATAGTGGTGCCGCCTTGGTCACCTGATAATAAAATTGCTGCATATCCCAAGCCGCTGTCGGACAGCGCTCTGCACAGAGCCCACAGTGAAGACAAACATTTTCATCTTTCACCATCACCCGACCTGTATTGAGATCACCAGAGACATAAAGATCCTGATCTTCATTAGCCGCCTTAATTCTCAGCTGCTGGCGCAACTCAGACTCCTCACTGTTGACCGTAAAGTTAATACAGTCCATCGGACAAATGTCCACACAGGCGTCGCATTCAATACACTTGTCGTCCATAAATACCGTCTGAACATCGCAGTTCAGGCATCGCTCGGCTTCAGCAAATGCCGCATCCACATCAAAACCCAGTTCAACTTCCAATCTACGGTTTTGCAGGGCACTGGTGAGTTCCACCAATGGCACAATTTCTCTCTCATCCGTCGTAACGTCGTTATCGTAACTCCACTCGTGGATACCCATTTTTTGGCTAATCAGACTTGAGCCTGGAGGTGGCCTTTGATCAACCGGCCTGCCCTCGCAAAACAGGTCAATGGAAACTGCCGCCTGATGACCTTGAGCAACGGCCGTAATAATGTTTTCTGGACCAAATGCAGCGTCTCCACCAAAGAAAACCTTGGCACAGGACGATTGAAAAGTTTGTGCATTCAGTAATGGCATTCCCCACTCATCGAATTCGACACCGGCATCATCTTCGATCCAGGGGAACGCATTTTGCTGGCCAATCGCGACGAGTACCTCATCGCAGGGGTAGAGGACAGGCTCGTCCCCGGTGGGAACCAACGAACGTTTCCCATCCTCATCGTAAACGGCATTAACTTTTTCAAAACGCATGCCCACCAATTTGCCATCTTCATGCACAAATTCCAGTGGCACATGGTTTTCGATAATAGGAATGCCCTCGTGAATGGCATCCTCCTTTTCCCAAGCGGAGGCTTTCATTTCCTCGAAGGGGCTGCGCACAATCACCTTCACATCGTCACCACCGAGTCGTCGAGCGGTACGGCAACAATCCATTGCCGTATTACCACCACCCAGCACAATGACTCGTTTACCAATTTTCTCGATGTGCTCAAATGCCACACTGGCTAACCAATCGATTCCGACATGAATGGACTTGTCGCCTTCCTTACGCCCCGGCAGTTTTGGTAAATCACGCCCACGAGGGGCACCAGACCCGACAAAGATAGCATCGTAATCCTGGGCCAACAGCCCCTTGAGGCTGTCCACATAGTGATTAAAGTGGCTGACTAATCCCATATTCAGGATATAGCCTACCTCTTCATCCAACACGCTTTCAGGCAATCTAAACGAGGGGATCTGGCTACGCATGAAACCGCCCGCCTTGGGCTGTTCATCATATATATCGATGCTATACCCAAGTGGCGCCAGATCACGAGCCACCGTCAATGAAGCCGGCCCCGCGCCAACCAAAGCAATTTTTTTGCCATTTTTATTGGTGGGAATGTCAGGCAGGCGAGCTTGAATATCTTCCTTATTATCGGCGGCTACTCGCTTCAGACGACAGATTGCCACCGGTTCTGATTCCACTCGTCCCCGACGACATGCCGGCTCACAGGGACGATCACAGGTCCGACCCAGAACACCGGGGAACACATTGGACTCCCAGTTAATCATGTAGGCATCTGTATATCGCTGCTGTGCAATCAGCCGAATGTATTCAGGAACGGGGGTATGCGCTGGACAGGCATACTGACAATCCACAACCTTATGGAAGTACTCTTGATCTTTGATATCTGTAGGCTTCAAAAGAAATCCTCATGTAACACCAAATCAATTTTTCAACAATACTGCTAGTTACCCAACCCTGCAACTATGCCAAACGAGATTTTTGTAAAATTATTCACCTATTTGCTATCTGAATTTCTTTTCATTCGCCACTACTCATATCGATACTACTGGATTGGCGAGAATAATTGAGAAAATTTAACCAACAACCGAAACAGCAAACTTCGCCCCGCCAGATCATCGCCAGATAAAGGAACACAATGATTAAAATCTTCTCTAAGCATGTCCTCTACCTCTGAAGCAAACAGCTTATCTTTGACCATCACGGTAACTTCAAAATTTAAATGAAATGAGCGATTGTCAAAATTAGCGGTTCCCACATAAGCACGATCACTGTCCACCAAAACCACCTTTTGGTGTAAAAATCCCGACTGATACTGAAAAGCCTGAATACCCGTATTTCTCAACTCTAATAACACCGCATAAGAGGACAATTTCACCATGTGATTATCGGTTAATCCGGGCAGCATTAACCTGACATCCACGCCTCGAAGCGCCGCTAACTTCAAGGCATTAACAACTGACTCGTCTGGCACAAAATAGGGGCCGACGATCCATAGCCTGGTCGTCGCACTATTAATCGCATGAAGAAACATTAGCTGGCAGGTGTCGACCCTATCGGCTGGCCCCGTAGGCACGACCAAGACACGCTGTTCGCTAGAAAGATCTTCCGGGTGCCAGTTCATCAAGGGCAATTCGCCCGTTGCCCAATACCAGTCTTCAAGAAATGGTAGCTGGCAACCCTGAACGGAAGGCCCTTTCATCTGAACATAGGTATCTCGCCAGGGACTTAAACGAGTGTCACGGCCGAGGTATTCATCACCAACATTTGCACCACCAACAAATGCCGAACGGCCGTCGACAACTACAACTTTTCGATGATTACGGAAATTAATTTGAAATCGCCGACGCTTTCCCCAGCGCCAGGTTCTGAATGGCTCAATGTTGATACCAGCTTGCCGGTATTTATTTACATAGCGACGGGGTAAATTAAAACTACCGATAGCATCGTACAGAAAATAAATTCTTACGCCCTGCTGGGCCTTTTTAATTAGGCGCGCCTGAAGCTCCCGACCCAGCCTGTCGTCACGCAAAATATAAAACTGAAGCAGTATGTAACTACTGGCATGGTCAATTTCTTCGAAAATGCGTTGAAACGTTTTTTCACCATTGATTAATAAGCAAACCTGGTTACCACGCGTCATAGGCATTAGCGCAAGACTTTCCAGCAAGTGCACGCCCTGAGAACTGTCTTCTTCCGAGCTGAAAAGCTCAGTCATTTCAGTCATCAACGCTTTAGCTATTCGCTGAATTTCAAGATCGCCCCGTCGACGGGCCTCCACATAACCGTAGAACTTACGCTGGCCGAATAATAAATAGATAGGAACAACTATAGGCGAGAGAAAAACCAACCCCAACGCCCAGGCAATAGCCCCCTGCGAGGTACGCGATTTAAAAATGGACTCAATGGCCAGCAGTACAGCAAAAATCTCAATGGCCACATAAAGTGGCACCCAAAACTCGGCTAATAGCTGACCACCTTGCGACAAGGTATTGAGGATCAGTGGCAACCACTGATCCATGATTTAGGATCCCGACTCTATTGACTGTCTTTCTTTCATGTCACCTAAACCCGCACCACACCATTTGCAGTGAACGGCATCCATATCGTGCCCGGCCTTGACACAATTGGGGCATGGATAGACTGATTTTTCCCGCTGCATTTCATTGGCGAGTTCTGCGGTAATAATCCCGGTGGGAATAGCAATAATGGAGTAGCCGGTCAGCATCGCCAGAGTCGATATCAGCTGACCCAGGACCGTGTGCGGAGTGATGTCGCCATAACCAACTGTCGTTATCGTAACGATGGTCCAATAGATACTTTTTGGAATACTACTAAAACCATTCCCCGGGCCTTCCACGACATACATCAGGCAACCAAACAACGTACTCAAAATCAGGACAATAGAGAAGAACACAAACACTTTACGCCGTGCCTGGACAATTGAGCGCATCAATACATCGGCTTCAGATAAATAACGAACCAGCTTCAATACACGAAAAATACGCAAGACCCGAACCAGGCGAATAATGAGCAGGTATTGAGCACCTATCACGATCAACCCCAAGTAGGATGGGATGATGGAAACCAAATCCACGAAACCATAAAAACTGAACAAATATTTTCGTCTATTGGGTGAACAAAAAATTCTCACCAGATACTCTAGGGTAAACAGTCCGGTAAAAAGCCACTCTATAAGAAAGAAAACGCTTGAGAACTCATGATTCAAAGAATCAACAGTATTCAAAATAACCGCCAAAACACTAATCAAAATGGCGTAGATTAAAAACATATCGAAACGCTGACCGGCTTTCGTATCTGTTCCGAAAATAATTCGATATAACTCTTGTCGTAATTGTTGTTTGTTCATCATTTGGTCATTCAACCCCATTTGGTCAAACCCATTATAGGCATATGTTCCGTACTCCACATCTAACCGGGTTTACAAATTTACGAGTTCTTTTGTTTTGATCGGCATGAGTCCATCGGTAATTGTTTTTTTAAGTGTGGGTTTTGCCTTAAATTACCTGAAAAATTAATCAGGCTATATACTCACACCATGCAGGAAAAACGTCAGCTACTCCGGTCATTATCTCTCACTGAAATTAGTTTCTATGGGATTGGCACTATAGTCGGTGCCGGTATTTATGTCTTACTGGGAAAGGTGGCTGGCGAAAGTGGTATGTATACTCCAGCTGCATTTCTTTTATCGGTAATTATTGTCAGCTTTAGCGCCTACTCCTATGCAAAGATGGCAAGCCGCTTTCCCAAGAGTGCTGGCGAGGCGATGTACGTTATTGAAGGCCTTAAATCTAGGCGACTGTCGTCACTGACTGGCTATGCAATCTCGTTAAGCGGCGTCGTATCTGCCGCCACCATTGCCAGGGGATTCACTGGCTATTTTGACTTTTTTTCAGACCTCCCCCCATGGTCACTCATTATCCTTCTGGTTGCGACACTAACAGCCGCTGCCTGCTGGGGCGTCAAGCAATCTATCACGATGGCCGTGTTAACCACCTTGCTGGAAATTGGGGGGTTACTGTTGGTACTCATAGTCAGTAGTGATGAAATAATCATTCAGAAAATCCCCTGGGAGGCGTTTATCCCCACCTTTGATCAACATCACCTCGCCTTGGTTGCCAGTGGAGCCTTCCTCGCATTTTTTGCGTTTATTGGCTTTGAGGATATGGTCAACATGGCAGAAGAGGTCAAAAACCCAGAACGTAATTTACCCGTGGGTATCGTCATTTCGCTAGTGACTACAGGGCTGCTTTACGCTGCTATAGCAATAGCTGCAGTGGTGACACTACCATTAGAAGAATTAAGCAATTCTGAAGCACCGCTGGCATTACTACTTGAGCGCAATAGCACTGTTCCCGTAGAAATCATGGCCCTGATCAGCATAATCGCCATCACTAATGGCGCACTAATTCAGATTATTATGGTTTCGCGAGTACTCTACGGTATGGCAAATCATCAAATAGCACCCCGTTTTCTGGCTTCGGTTAACCCTAAAACCAGAACGCCGATGAAGGCCACCTTGCTTACCGGCTCCCTGGTCGTTATCTTTGCTCTCTGGTTGCCCATAGCCACACTGGCAAAGGCTACCAGCTCACTCATTCTCATAGTCTTCACTCTAGTCAACCTATCTCTACTGGTATTGAACTGCCGCGAAAGAGACTGGGGTATCACTGGGCTGCTCGCACCGGCTATAGGTGCAATACTCTGTATAAGCTTTCTTGGACTTCAGCTCAGGAACCACATATAACCATGTCGCTACCAACCCACATGCGCTGTATTGAGATAGCCGGATCAGCGCCATCAAAAACTCTCGTTGTTGCAAAACGGCCGGTACCCCAACCGGGCAAACATGACGTGTTGATTAAAGTCGCTGCCGCCGGAATCAACCGCCCTGATATTTTTCAACGCGAAGGGCTGTATCCACCCCCTGCAGGGGCCTCAGACATTTTGGGACTCGAGGTCGCTGGAGAAATTGTTGCTGTGGGGGAAGATCAAAGATTGTGGCAAACGGGGCAGCAAGTCTGTGCACTTCTGGCAGGGGGAGGCTACAGTGAATACGCGGTGGCTGATCCACGTTTATGCCTGCCAATTCCCCAGCCATTAACTTTGATACAAGCGGCCGCGCTCCCAGAGACTTTTTTTACGGTGTGGCAAACTATTTTTCAACGAGCCGCCATACAATCAGGAGAAACACTTTTGGTACATGGCGGCACCAGTGGTATAGGAACCACAGCCATTCAATTAGCTAAAGCTTGGGGCCATCGTGTTTTTACCACAGCAAATAATGAGGCCAAGTGTCGCCAATGTTTAAAAATAGGTGCTGATGTCGCCATCAATTATCAAGAACAGGACTTTGTAGCCGTCATTAAACAACAAACTGCCGGCCACGGTGTTGATGTGATACTGGACATGGTGGGGGGGGATTATCTACAAAAAAACATTCGCTCTGCGGCGTTCGGAGGGCGAATCATCTCTATCGCATTTCTCCGTGGTTCAAAAACAGAAATAGATATGATGCCAGTCATGTTAAAGCAACTCGTATTGACTGGTTCCACTCTCCGCAGCAGGCCAGCTGAGAAAAAAGCCTCTATCGCCAAGGCATTATTGAGCCAGGTCTGGCCACTCTTGGAAAAGGGCACCATCGCACCCATCATCCACACCACATTTCCATTGGAAGACGCCGACAAAGCTCATAGACTAATGGAGAGCAATAAACATATTGGCAAAATTGTATTGACCCTATGACTACAACGCTAAATCAAGGAATTTTTCTGCCTCATGAGTAAAGAAACCCGACTGGTTTATTCAACGGAAACTGGCCGCATCAAACCAACCGAAGAGTCCCAAAAGCAATCTAAAGGCGATGGCATTGTTCGTATCCGCAGAGAAGTCAGTGGCCGGAAAGGTAAAGGCGTCACCACCATCAACGGCCTAGATTTACCAGACAAAGAGCTCAAACAATTAGCCAAAAATCTCAAGCAGCTGTGTGGTACCGGTGGCTCAGTGAAAAATGGTGTGATAGAAATTCAGGGCGATCACCGCGAAAAACTTCAATTGGCACTCGAACAGCAAGGTCATACTGTCAAGTTGGCGGGGGGCTAACCAATGTCGACTATTGCAGCCTATGGCAGCTGGGGCTCCCCCATTGACCCAGATCTACTGGCCTCATCCGCGCCTTCATTTTCACACCCCTCTCGTGACGGAGAAAACCTGTATTGGCTAGAATCCCGCCCCTGGGAAAACGGCCGCTCAGTGGTGGTACAAAAAAATTCCAAGGGCATCACCAAAGATGTGCTGCCCGCGCCATTAAATACAAGAAGTAAAGTCCACGAATATGGTGGCAGACCCTACATCGTGGTCGAGGACATGCTCTATTTCTGCCTCTATGACGATCAAAGGGTGTACCGACTCGACCTTCAAGACAGCAATGCATTCCCCGTACCCATTACACCAGACGGTGGCTACCGCTTTGCAGACTTTTGTTACGACCATTCTCGCCGACGATTAATTAGCGTGGCAGAGCATCACAGCGGTCAAACGGAACCAGAAAACACAATCGTAGCTATCCCATTAGACGGCTCGATGTCGATCGAGGTGCTTTGCCAGGGTGAAGATTTTTATGCCTACCCTCGCCTGAATAATACCGGGGAGCAACTCTGCTGGATTAGCTGGAACCACCCCGATATGCCTTGGGACAATACCACATTGTGGCTATCGCCCATTGATCAAACAGGGCAACTGAGTGAGCCGGTTGCCGTTGCAGGCAATGGTCGCGAGGCTATTTTCCAGCCCCAGTGGTCACCGGACAATCAGTTGTACTTCGTTTCCGATAGAGATAACTGGTGGAATATCTATCAGTGGCACCCTGAGTCCGGCATCACGCCCATACAACCCATGAATGCAGAATTTGCCACACCCCTCTGGGTTCTCGGCATGTCAACTTATGGATTTACTGCTGATGGCACAATAGTTTGCTGTTATTCCTGTGAGGGAAAGTGGCAGCTCGCAACCCTAGAACCGGACAATCCCTGCCTGGAGGTCATTGAAACGCCGTTTAGTCATATATCGGATATCTATTGCGACGGGAAATACAGCTGGTTTATCGGTGCCTCACCCACTCAGAGTGGCGAACTGGTGAGACTGGATACTGAAAGTCATACCCTGAATACCGTTCGACAGGGCGACCCTCTGGCCACATCATCAAGCTATATCGCCAAACCGACCCCCATTAGCTTCAATACAACCGATAGCGCAACCGCCCATGCTTTTTACTATCAACCCACCAACCCTGACTATCGTGGTTGTGAGGGATCGCTCCCGCCCTTGATTGTCATTTGCCATGGCGGTCCTACCGGGGCTACATCCACCGCCATGAACCTCAAAATTCAATACTGGACCAGCCGCGGCTTTGCCGTATTGGATGTCAATTACCGGGGCAGTACTGGCTACGGGCGACAGTACAGAGAACAATTACATCGGCAATGGGGTATTGCCGATGTAGCGGATGTCGTTGCCGGAGCGCAATACCTCATTGAACAACAGTTGGTCGACCCAAATAAAATTGCTATTCGTGGCAGTAGTGCCGGCGGGTATACTGTTTTAGCCGCGCTCTGTTTCCATCAATTATTCAAGGCCGGGGCCTGCCTCTACGGCATAGGAGACCTGGAAACATTGGCTCGGGATACACATAAGTTCGAATCTCGATATCTGGATAAACTTATCGGCCCCTACCCTGAAGAAAAATCGGTTTATATTGAAAGATCACCGATTCATCATATTGATCAATTACATTGCCCGGTCATTTTTTTTCAGGGGCTGGAAGACAAAGTTGTGCCCCCCGAGCAAGCCCTAAGCATGACCACTGCACTTCGAGACAAGCACCTACCCGTAGCCTATCTGCCATTTTCCGGTGAAGGTCATGGCTTTCGCAAAGCCGAAACGATAAAAATCTCTCTCGAAGCAGAGCTATATTTCTACGGACAGATTTTTCATTTTCAGCCTCATGGTAATTTGCCAGAGATCCATATCGACAATCTCAAAACAGATTCATAAGCCATGGGAAGATACCGGCCACCGACACCAAAAAGCGCCCCCTACATTACTCCCGAGGGAGCTAAAGCGCTGGAACAAGAGCTAAAACAGCTGTGGAAAATAGAGCGGCCAGCTGTGACCGCCGCCGTACATGAGGCGGCCAAAAATGGCGACCGATCAGAAAATGGTGATTACATTTACGGTAAAAAACGACTTCGGGAAATTGACCGCAGGGTCCGATATCTCAGCAAACGACTGGATGAAGTCACTATTGTAGACCGGATTCCCAACGACAAAGATAAGGTTTTTTTTGGTGCCTGGGTCACCATTGAAGATGATGAGGGTAACGAGAAACGCTATCGAATTGTTGGCGCTGACGAGATCGACCCAAACGGTAATAAAATCAGCGTGGATTCACCCATGGCAAAAAGTCTTCTTGGTAAAGCCATGGATGATGAAATCAAGGTCAACAACCAGATTTTCACCATCACAAACATTTACTACTCACCCATAAAATAGACAACGAGTTAGCCATTACGCAATATCGTTTAGCTCAGAGGTGCCCTCTACAGAAGAAAACAATGTTGTAACTGTAAAATCCTTAAGGTCAATGCCAAAGTCACCATTCTTCAATACCTTTTGAATCAAATACTCTTTTGACTCGCCCGCTTTATCAAGGGCTAACAGATCGACTATCTTTGCTTGTTGGGGGTTTTTCTCACTATCCAGAACAACGCTCAACTGGGGAAGCTGTCGATATTTAGGATCGCTCTTCAACACAATACCGACACAACCATTTTTGAGCTCGACAATGGAGCCCGGTGGATAAGGGCCAATGGCATGAATAAATTCGAGTGCAAAATCTTCATCGAATTGCTTGCCGCGGTTGCGATAAATTTGCTGCAAAGCTTGTAACGGCGTCTTCCCTTCTGCATAAACTCTTGGGCTAACCATGGCGTCATAGGCATCGATAATACTGATGATTCTTGAAGTTTGAGGCAGGGTATTGGCCGCCAATCCTCTAGGGTAACCTTTACTATCAAAGCGTTCGTGGTGGTTGATTACCGAATCTGAAGCATATCTGCCACCATCCTTGCTATTCATCAACAAATCACGTCCCAGCATCGGGTGTTTTTGCATCAACTCACTTTCTTCGTCCGTCAGAGTTCCCTGCTTATACAAAATCTCAAGAGGAACCCTAATCATACCCAAGTCAGACAATAGTCCCTGCAATCCCAGGCGCATCATGTCCTTTTCTTCCAGGCGCAACACCCGGCCAAAATTAATCGCATGAATTGAAACGTGCAGGCAGTGCTCCAAAAGGTATTGCTTAGGCTCTTTGACTTTGGTCATCCACAACAGCGCATCCGGGTTTCTCAATATGCTATGAACAAAACCCGCCACGAGTTTTTGGGCTAACTGGACATCAATTTGATTATCCAAACGCGCCTGCTTCAGCAGGCGTGCCATCATTTTTCGGGCATCGGAGTAAATTTTACGGGCAAACTTGTGCTCTTCAACAATAGTCGACGTCGGCTCATGAGCCTTGCGCTCACCAATGGTTAACGCCAACGATTGTTTTTGATTACCCTTCTGTGAAAAGATTCCTGTTTCAAGACTCTGCGATTTAAAGGGTGTAGCGGTATTCAGACGTTCTGCATCTTTGGAAAATGGATCCTTTTTCCCCGCCCACAAACGACCCTGTTTTTCCACATAAACATGGTTACATAACTCTCGTAATTTCTTTATTTCCGATAACCCTGAAACGACAAAACCCTGTGTTAGAAACGGCGTGCCCAGCCAAGAGCGATCCAACTCGGCCACAAACATTCCAATTTTTACCTCAGAGACAGGCACGCGAACGTAGCCAGACTTGTCGAGAAATTTATTGTCCATCAGCCGCAACTCCTTGTGTACAGGTTTTTCACGGTAAAAATTATGCTATCTCAGGCTTTATAACAATTAAATGCGGGGCAATGAATCAAATCTAATGTTGCCCAGCTATTCTGCATCGTCAACCGGAACCATGGCTGCCACAGCACGTCTTACCGGGTACTCCTCGAGATAAATACCATGATCACCGTCTTTTAAAACCTTTCTGATCAACCAATCTCGAGGTAATGAACCTCGCTGCACATCAATTAGATCTACAACTTGCTCCTCCATTGATTGCTTGTTCTCATCAAGAACCAATCTCACTCGCGGCAAATGCCGTTTCTTTTCCTGTGAAGACAAGACGATGCCAACCGCGCCATTATTCAACTCAACAATTGTTCCCGGAGGATAAGGCCCCATTAGCTGGATAAACTCCAGAGCCAGCTCTTCATCAAATTGCTTGCCGCGATGGCGATATATCTCCTTAAGCGCGTCCAAGGTTGAGCGGGCTGCATCGTAACAACGGTCACTGGTCATCGCGTCAAAGGCGTCGACAATGGCAATAATTCGAGAATACTGAGACAGCTCTTTGGCAAACAACCCTCTCGGGTAACCCTTGCCATCCATTTGCTCATGATGATTTAACGCCACATCCACTGCGTAACCCATGGAACCCTGTGATTTCATCAGCAGGCTTCGCCCAATCTCTGGGTGCCTTCTCATCTCGGCAAATTCTTCTTCGGAGAGTTTGGCTGGTTTATTGATTATTTCTGATGGGATCTGCATTTTTCCCACATCGTGAAGCATTCCCCCAGTACCCAGCTTTACCAGTTCCTCTTCGTCGAGGCGCAGGTGCCGGCCAAATGCTATCGCCAGAATACACACGTTGAGACAGTGCTCCATGGTGTATTCGTCAACATGCTTGATCTTTGCCATCCACATTAATGCACTGGGGTTGCGTAACAGGCTGTCGACACAACTACTGACAACGTCCTTAGCGGCTTGCGTATCCAACGCATTACCCAGCCTCGCATCCTCAAGGATGCCAGAAACAGTATGATGAGCGGCCTTATATGCCGCCCGTGCAGCTGGATGCTCCTCCTCCGTACTTGTCCGTATCTTATGCTCTGACCGGGTGTACATAGCCTCAATTGCCGACTCTTGCTTGTCCGCACTTCGCGCTCTTTTCTGTAATCCGCTATCACCCGAGCCATCCGCATTTCTCTTAGGCATACCAAAGCCGGTCCTAAAGGGGTCTCTTTTGTCGCCCCAAAGACGCCCTTCTTTATCGACAAACACATAGTCGCAATATTCTTTAAGCTTGCGAATTTCTGAAAGAGAGCGGATGGTAAACCCCTGCATAAGGAATGGCGTTTCCAACCAGGGCCTATCCAGCTCGGCAACAAACATACCCAGCTTTAAACCCGATGCAGGGACACGAATATAATTCGATCTGTCGAGAAACTTATTGCTCATCTTGCGTCCTTAAAATCACTCAAAAACGTAGTACTCGTTTCTTCCATCTGTCGATACTTGATGCAATCTTACGTTAGTTAAGTCGTGTTGCAATCTGTTGCCTCAAAAATGGGACAACGTCGCTCTCAAACCATGGGTTATTCTGCAACCAGCGCTGATTGCGCGGTGACGGATGAACCATGGGCAGACAGGTTGGCCAGTAATCCCGCCAATGCCTAACCCGCTCAGTCAGGGTTTTGTGCCCACCTTGCAGATAATACCGCTGCGCATACTGTCCCACCAGCAACGTGAGCTCCAAATTGGGTAGTTGATCAAGAATTTGTTTATGCCACTTTGGTGCACAAGCAGATCTGGGGGGAAGGTCGCCAGATTTACCCCGCCCCGGATAACAAAACCCCATCGGCATGATGGCTATGCGAGCATCATTATAAAACTCATCCCTACTGAGCCCCATCCACAACCTCAAACGATCGCCACTGGGGTCATCCCAAGGAATACCGCTAGCATGCACTCTGGTACCCGGCGCTTGGCCAATGATCAGTATTCGCGCGGAGGCTTCTGCCATAACAACGGGCCTTGGCCCCAATGGAAGATCCGTACAATGGCTGCACGCCCGAACGTCGGCAAGTAAGTCATGAAGAGGAATATCAGGATAGCTCTTTGTCAAAACGTCCTCTAACCCTTGGATTCAAAAACAATCGTCAACCACTGAGTATTATTTATCATCCCCAAGTGCTGCCCAATAGGTATTCAGCAAAAATCCACCGAGTATTCCCAAAACAAACCAGATGGGCCAGCCCCGTTCTGGAACAGTCAATAACACCCAAGCAACACCAAGCATGATCAACAGGGAAACCTTGGGCAGGTGCACCTTGGCATTCACTGAAGTGTCATCATCATAGATCCAGAATTTATTAACTAATGGCGCCAATGCAGCGACGATTACCCCGAACCAAGCTATATCAAAACCATGCTCAAGATCCGCTTCAAACCCAGTAAGCCCCATATTCACAAGACCGGCGAGCAATGCAACACAAAGTGCCGCTACCAGCCAACTATAAAAGGCTATCGAGAATAATTTTTTCATACCCTTTTCATACTCTGGATTTTTCTTGACCGGTAACCACTGCTTGAAAATACTCGCATAACACTTGATTCTTTAATGGATGCAAAAGGTAGCCCCTGCAATTCCGCCATTAATAGTAATCGAGGGACTACGTTAATGAAACGTCAACAAAGGCCTTCCCGCCACCTAAGATGATTTTGATTATCAACTACTGCTAAAGTAACCGAGATGCGCTATCTTGAAACTCTACGCGCTCACGATGCCCTAAGATTCAGGTAACCACGAAAGTATTAAGTAGACACTTTGAAAAAACTCAAATTCAACAATAGTTTTGCCCGACTCGGAGATCTGTTTTTCACTCGAGTAGAACCCAGCGGCTTGCCAAATCCTAAACTGGTCAGTATCAACAACCAAGCTGCAAAATTGCTGGACATGGAATCGGCAGATCTTTCAGAAAACTGGTTTTTACAGTGGGCAAGCGGCAACCAGACATTACCAGACAGCGATCCGCTAGCCATGGTTTACAGCGGCCATCAATTCGGTGGCTACTCACCTCAGCTCGGTGATGGCCGAGGGTTATTGCTCGGTGAAGTAGAAGGCTCTGAGGGCAAATGGGATTTACACCTCAAAGGCGCAGGAAAAACACCCTATTCCCGATTTGGCGATGGCCGAGCAGTCTTGCGCTCTACCATTCGGGAATACCTTTGTAGTGAAGCCATGCACGGACTAGGTATCACCTCGACACGCGCACTCTGTATTACCGTGGGTGAAGAGCCGGTTTATCGAGAGACTGTTGAGCCTGCGGCCATGTTAATTCGACTTGCACGCAGCCATATCCGTTTTGGCTCTTTTGAATATTTCCACCACACTCGAAAACGAGATTGCGTCAAGCGTCTGGCGGATCATGTGATAGAGCAACATTTACCCGAATTGTTAGTTGAAACCGCGAATAAAGAAAATTGCTATCTGGAAATGTTTCGACATTCTGTCCACAGTACCGCTCGACTGATTGCTCATTGGCAATCCGTAGGTTTTGCCCACGGAGTCATGAATACTGACAATATGTCGATGATTGGTGAAACCATGGACTACGGACCCTTTGGTTTTCTCGACGCCTACGACCCGGACTTTATTTGTAACCACTCAGATACGGGGGGCCGCTATGCTTTTAAACGTCAACCCATGATTGGACTGTGGAACTGCAACGCTCTGGCTAATGCACTGACCAGCCTATTATCAGTGGAGCAGCTAACCATGGTATTAGAGGAGTATGAGCCCCTGTTTTTCACCACACTGCTTCACTTGCAGAGACAGAAATTGGGGTTGTTGGAGCAACATCCAGAAGACCAGTCTCTGATAGACGAGCTACTGGCGTTAATGGCAGAGAGTCAGGTTGACCATACTATCTTTTTTCGAAACCTCTGCAGTTTTGACGAAAACAACGACAATCCAGATCTACGAGACCTCTTCCTCAATCGAGGGGCATTTGACCATTGGGCAAAAAAATATCGAGACCGTCTGGCAGTGGAACAACGCAATCTCACTGATAGACAGTCCAGCATGATGAAAACCAATCCAAAATATGTATTCCGTAATTACATGGCAGAAATTGCCATTCGCAAAGCGGAAGATAAACAAGATTATAGTGAGATCGACCGGATGCTAAGGCTACTACAGTCCCCCTTTGACGAGCATCCCGACTGTGAGGAATACGCCAAACATCCACCGGCATGGAGCCAACAGCTCAGTGTCAGTTGTTCATCATAAAGTAACGATTTCATCGCTCTGCTATACAAGGCGATGAAATCGTCTGGTTCTTGATCGGCAAGCCTATCGAACAACCTACCCCTAGCCTAACCCATCGACATAAAGGTAGTCATAACCCAACCAAATAAATAGCGTACAGATCACCAATGTTAGCAGCATCGCGGGGGTTCCCTTGCGGAACCACAAAGCAGGTGTAATGGCCAATGCAGGATTACCTGTTTGTTTCGCTAGCCGTTCCGAGATGGTCACAATATAAACGTTGGCTGTTGAACCGATATGAGAGCCATTACCACCCATCCCCACACCCATAGCCAGCGCCCACCACATCACACTGACATTGACACCCTGTTGCTGCAATCCAGCTAATACGGGAATCATCGCAGCGGTAAAAGGAATGTTATCTATCAATGCAGAAAGAATTGCCGCAACCCACAATAATAACAACGCGGCCCCGAGCGGATGCTCGATAATTACCGGTTTAAACTGCTCACCAATGACCTCGAGAAGACCACTATGCTCTACCCCGCCAATTAAGATGAACAAAGCGATAAAAAACATCAGCAAAGGCGTCTCCAGGTGATTCGTCACCTTATCCAAATCCACCTTGCGAGATAGAAACACTAATATAGTTAATGCAATGGCAGCCACCATCCAGGGCTCCCAACCCAGCTGCCGGTGATAAATAAATAGCGCCACCATCATTGCCATGACCACCAAGGATTTTTGCCAGAGGCGCTTATTTTTGTAGCGTGCCGACGATTCAAATTTGTTCGTGTGGCGATTGGACAACTCAGTGGGAAATAAATATTTCATTGCCACCAATATGGCGAACCAGGCTATGGCCACTGGTGGGCCCATATGAATGAAAAAGGTATTAAAATCAATACCCGCAGCGGAACCAATCATTAGGTTAGGAGGATCACCCACGAGCGTTGCCACGCCACCCGTATCCGACAATAATGCCGCCGCTAAAAGATAGGGAATGGGTGATATTTTCATTGCCTGACAAATTAATATGATCAGCGGCCCGAAAATAATCACCGTAGTTACATTATCCAACAACAGGGAAATCACAGTAACGGCAGTCCCCATAAAGATTAATAATCGAATGGGCGACCCCGCACTTTTTTTCGCCATATATTGAGCCATGTACTCAAAGCCACCGGTACTAATCATGATGGACACCACAATCATCATAATCGCCAATAAAAACACCACATTCCAGTCGATGGCCTGTAACGCCTCTTCAGGAGAGTAAAAGCCATAAATTTGACCGGCGATGATCACCGCACCGGCACCCGCCATGGCAAATTTAGCACGGTTATAACCGTGTAAGTGTTCAGTAAAAATCCCACAAAAAGTCAGCACTAAGATTGCACCCGAAACAATCATTGGGTTTGTTAATTCAAACATTGGAATATCTCTAAAATTAGGGTTGGATAAAGCTATAAAACTCACACCGAACAACGCGCGTTGTTCGGTGTGAAAAATACTCTCAGGGTTTCATTACTCGGAAAATCTCTGAAAATGTTGCTGGCCGAGTAATTTCAATGGGTATATGTAATCTGCGAGAAAGGTCACCCGTAGAAATCAGCCCGCGAATCTGGTGCTTGTCAAAATCTACGACCAGACACTGCTGCTCACCCTCCTCCCGAAGCACGGCAATAATATCGGCGATACTGGAGTGCTCTAACGCCTGAAATTCCAGCGCCTTCACCTTGTGGCGGGGCACCATCAGGTCACTCACCAGTATTTCATCTCTTGCGCTACCCTTTGTGATGAGGGGCATAAGGGACTGATCGTTTAGTTTTTGAATATCGATAGTTCCAACAAACTCACTGGCACTATCAACCACAAGAGCCAGTTGAAGGTGAGACTTTCGCATTAATAGCTCAGCCTCGACAGCGGGAATGGAACCTTCAATAATTGAAGGGTGGTAATTTTTGAAATCAGTAAAGATTGTCAACGCGGAAGAATCGAGATCGATATCATTAAATTCTTCTGGTTGCACCAAATGATTGATGGCATCAGTATCCATCAGCTTTAAGGTTGCCATGAGATTCACCTCATTTTGCCTGACTGACTATGAGTCTTTCAAAAAAAGACAGCCAGAGGCTTAATTAATCAAACATACACAACACCAATCAATAATGTGGGATGCGTATCGATAGAGCATTAATTAAGGATTAGGCGGGAGGCGCTCTTATGCTTTGAGAAAGGGTAAACCTAGTGGTTTTGTTGACGACACTAGCAAAAACATCGACAAAAGAAACGGTGACCAGCACCAGCTCGGTCAATGGTATTAATATAAAAGGAGCATCGCCATCTTCGACATCAACCCATTTCACATCATATTCAAGACTTTGAGTGGTCGACAGGGAAGATAGATCTGCATTACCAACCAAGAATAGATTGGTAGCGAGCAAAAACAAGACCAGTAATTTATTCAATCACAACATCCTACGAGCAAAGACGTATACATTAAACAACATCACGATTCTTTGATAAAAACGATATCATTACGAGCTAATTATAGACGGAAACCGAAGGGAATGCTGTAACCATGCTATTGTATTTTCTGCTATAGACCGCTCAATTTACTTTATCCTGGCGAGGGTCAGCCCATCGGCAATGGGTACCATACTGATATCCACACGCTTATCGGACAACAACTGCTGATTGAGTGCACGAATAGCACGGGTATCCACATCCTGTTTCTGTGGATCAATGACGGACCCACCCCAAAGTACGTTGTCGATAGCAATCAAACCGCCTGGACGCAATAATTCAACACAGAGTTCAAAATACTCGGCATAACGTTCTTTATCTGCATCGATAAATGCAAAATCAAATGTTGAGCTCCGGCCAGCATCTATCGCCCCTTTTAAGGTTTCAGTCGCTGGAGCCAAACGCAGATCAACTTTTTCAGACACCCCAGCCCGCTCCCAATACCTGCGGGCAATCGATGTATATTCTTCACTGATATCGCAGGCCAAAATTTGCCCATCTTCTGGCAAGGCCATGGCTACGGCCAAGGCACTGTAACCCGTGTATACGCCAACTTCGATGGTATTTCTGGCACCGGTTAATTGCACCAGCAGTGCCATAAACTGCCCCTGCTCAGGAGCAATCTGCATGTTGGCCGATGGAAGGTTCGCCGTTTCCTCCCGAAGTGCTTTTAGGATCTCTGACTCGCGGAGAGACACACTTAACAGATATTGCTGGAGTTGCTCTGTCAGATTGAGTGTTTTATTCGACATATCAGCGCACGCTCCTTTAATCTCTATTCAAACTCAGTCAGGTACAACCACCTCGGTTGGCCGAGGAGCCTCACCTGCACCCAGCATCACCCCGATCCAACGAGTATCCTCTTCATTTTCCAAGGCAATTTTGACCATAATGGTCAGCGGTATTGAGAGCAACATGCCCACGGGTCCTAAAATCCATCCCCAGAAGACCAATGATAAAAATACCACCAAGGGGGACAGGTTAAGACCTTTACCCATTAAACGCGGCTCTAATAGATTACCGACAACGACATTAACCACTAAATACCCTATAGCCACGAGTCCTGCCGATAGCGGGCCTAACTGAATCAGGGCCAACAAAACCGCTGGAACAGCAGCAATAATGGAACCCACTGTTGGAATAAAGTTAAGCAGGAAAGCAATCACCCCCCACATCACAGGGTAGTCCACGCCAAGTATCCACAGCCAGACAATGACCAAAACGCCAGTCAACAGACTCAACAGTGATTTGATACCTAGATAGCTGTGCACACTCTCTGAAAAACGAGCCAATCCGTCGTTGGTTCCACCAGTTGCACCATGGTTTCTAGCTGATTGTAATTTTTCGCTGAACCCTACTTCTTCTGCCAGAATAAAAACCACCGTCAACAAAATCATAAAGGCATTGGTCATCACATTGCCAAAGGATGCCAGGGTATTGCCCGCCAGCTGCATCACAGCGCTCGGATCAAAACTTTGCTTCATTTGGTTCATATCAATGCTCAAACCACGATCATTCAACCAATGTAATAACCCACCACTCATCTCCTGTAACCGTGCCTGATACTCCGGCAGGTTATGTCTAAAGTCGTTAATTGATGAGCCAACCAACATACCAATCAACCAACCCACCAGGACAACCAAACAGATGATTAAACAAATAGACAGGCCATTAGGCACCTTTTGTTTTTTTAACCAAGCCAGCAAAGGTGAAAAAATTAGTGCGATAAACACGGAAAGTAAAAAAGGCACCAACAAGGTTTCAGCTGTCTTGATACCCGCTGCCACCACCACAAAAGCTGCGGCAACCATTAAACTGCGGGCCATAGGCGAATATTCCCTGCTCATTCATCGTCTCCTGTCAATTCTTCTAATAGCTGTTTGAGTTCTTCTATGCCAGCCTCTGTCAACAAGCAACCACTACCACCGATATATTCTCGTTCGTTTATTTCAAGACAACGTTGGCGGAAATCTTCCAGCTGGTCATTATGTCTGATAGGCATACCCAGAAATACCTGCCAATCGTTCTCGGTTGCATGGCCTTCAATCATTAACGTCAGTAATGCCTTCAGATTTTTTTTCTCAAGTCTGTATACGGGCGTGCCTACCCGCATAAACACCAGCAAGATGAGCAGCACAAAGATAAAGGTAGCGAATAGAGTCAACAAAAAATTCATAGCACAATCAGCCAACTAACCGGGGGTTCAACTAAAAGTCTAATTCTCCCGCACTCTCATTACATTCTATCAGCGATTGATCCGACAAGGCGCCAGACCTAAAATTTTTGGTTGATTATCAATACTGTTACCCCATTAAAAATCGCGCTTACTGAGTATTGATGAGTGAGAGTTTCTGATTTAACTGGGCCATAAGCTCAGCTCGCTGTTTGCTATCGGCATCTTCTAGCTGCTCTAAACTCCTCACGATACTTTTTACATCGTGTAAGCGCTCTTGGAGTTCTTCAATACAGTTGTTGATTGTGACCGCCTCATTCTGAAACACATCCTTTTTCCGCAATCTGACCCTTGCCGTCATATCGCCATCGGCAAGGTTTTCCATCTGTTTGACAATCACAAAGAGCGGGCCTGCAATCTTATGGCTAGCTATCAAGCTACCCCACCAGACACCACCAATTAATATCACTTCGATAAAAGCGAGAAGCAGTGTCTGCGCTGTAGTGAGAGAAAGCCCCATCGAATCAGGTATCAAGGCATTGATAATCACAAATAAATTAACCAATAGCACCGTGAGCGATACTGTAACCAAGGAATATTGGTATTGAAATTTACGGTTGATAACAACCCTGCTTCGGCGGTTATTCACGGCCTGTTCCTCACAGATGATTTCGCACTCGGGTGATGTTCACATTCAAAAAAATGATTAAATGACGCAAGAGGGGCTACCCACAACAACCTGTTGTAACTGACAAGTTGCGCAACAACCTACGACATAACACATTAAATTTTCAGTCGTTAAATGCCCATCAGACTATTACAACCCTTTCTATCGGGCAATGATTATTCCTGGGAGCAGTTATCTCAAACACCGAGCCCAAGTGGCTGACCATAACTGAACTCGACATAATTTCCGTTCGGGTCTCTAAGACCGCAATAATAGCCCACGGGATAAGGCTCATCACGTGGAGGCCAGACGAGTTCACCTCGAATTTTGGCACGATGTGCAATGTCATCCACTAACGCCTTACTCGCCACAGCAAAACCAAAATGCCGATAGTCATGCTCGGGAAGTGACAGGTTACATCCTCCACTCATGATGACGAAAACAAATTCTGTTTCTCTACCAGGCTCGCTCATCCAGACAATCCGCTGGTGGCCAGAACTTCGTTCATGGCTAATATTCAAGTGGCAATAGTATTGGTAAAACTCGATACAGGCATCAATATCAGCAACGTGGAGGGCCAAATGGGTCAATCTAGGGTGTAGCAAGGCATGAACTCATCCAAATTTCTACAGGAAAGTATAGTCGAGCTGTGTCCATGTATCAGTTGGCGATGGAAGTCCCAGAAGAGATCACCCCATCACCAACTTTCTTTCGGTGGAATATTATTAAAGTTCCTTCGTCGCCCTGAATTCAATCTCTGGGTATCGCTCCTCGGTCAGCGACAGGTTGACCCTCGTGGAGGCCAGGTAGGTTAAATGACCACCACCATCCACGGCAACGCCATCGGGCACTTTGCGTTTGAGTTCTTCGACTTTCTTATGATCGTCCGACTCAATCCATCTCGCGGTATAAACATTAATAGGTTCGTAAATGGCTTCGACGCCATATTCATCCTTGAGCCGATACGTCACTACGTCAAACTGTAGCTGTCCTACTGCGCCAACAATGATGTCGTTATTGTTGAGGGGGAAAAAGACTTGCGTACTTCCCTCTTCAGAAAGCTGCTGGATGCCCTTCTGCAACTGTTTCATTTTCATCGGGTCTCGCAACCGAATTCGCCTGAACATTTCCGGTGCAAAATGTGGGATGCCGGTAAACTTCAAGTCTTCACCACTTGTAAACGTATCGCCAATTTGGATCGTGCCGTGGTTGTGTAATCCAATGATATCGCCAGCAATAGCCTCCTCTACGGTCACCCGCTCACCGGCTTTGAATCCCACCGCATCGGCAATTCTTATATCCTTGCCCTGACGCACATGGTGCATTTTCATGCCCTTGCTGTACTTACCAGAACAGACGCGCAGAAAAGCGATGCGATCCCGATGCTTGGGGTCCATGTTCGCCTGAATTTTGAACACGAAGCCGGAAAACTGCTCTTCAGTCGCCAGCACCTCACGTCCTGCAGAGGGCCTTGGCTGTGGCTCTGGAGCCCATTGGACAAAATGATCCAACATCTCTCGTATGCCGAAGTTGGACAGTGCCGTACCAAAAAAGACCGGAGTCAACTGACCGGCAAGAAACAGCTCCATATCAAACTCATTCGTTGCCCCTCGAACCAGTTCAATCTCTTCCCTGATATCCTCAGCGTAGTAACCCAACAGCTCGGTTGCCTCATCAGAGTCCAACCCTTTGATCTGAACATCTTCAGGAATGGTGTGCCCTTTACCGGGCTGAAACACATGAATAGTATCGGTATAGAGGTTGTACACCCCCTTGAAATCCTTGCCCATACCCAGTGGCCAGTTAATGGGGGCAGCAGAGATTTTCAGTACCGCCTCAACTTCATCCAGTAGCTCGATAGGATCACGGATATCCCGATCCATTTTGTTAACAAATGACAGGATGGGCGTATCCCTCAAACGACATACATCCATTAATTTAACGGTACGTGCTTCCACCCCCTTCGCACCATCAATCACCATTAACGCTGAATCCACCGCAGTTAAAGTGCGGTAAGTATCTTCCGAAAAATCCTCGTGCCCGGGAGTGTCCAGCAGGTTAACCATGCGATCTTTATAGGGAAACTGCATGACAGATGAGGTGACCGAAATACCCCGCTCCTTCTCCATCTGCATCCAGTCAGAGGTGGCATGGCGGTCACTTTTTTTACCTTTTACCGTTCCCGCCACCTGAATCAGATTGCCGAATAACAACAGCTTTTCGGTAATTGTGGTTTTACCGGCATCCGGGTGGGAGATAATAGCGAACGTGCGCCGCTTATTGACTTCATTGGTAAAATTGGCATCAGCCATTGCTTCTGGTTCCTGATATGTAACGCTATTTGTGCTGGCCAAGTGTACCGACCAGAGACGATTCCCCATAAGGGCATGGAAAAAAGGACGCCATTATACAGTCAGGAGTCGATCTATTTCAGCAGACTTAATATTGGCCAGTAGATAGTAACGAAGAGGAACGTCACAGAATCCCGGGAAAACAACGCCCCACAGATTATTTGCAGTCACAGGCCGATAAAAATATGAACGCCAGTGCACCAGAAACTTCGTACCTTTTAGGGAGAACCCCTCAAGCCATCAAGCCCCAACGGCGGCTTCAAGTTCCGATCTGAAACCCGGATGTGCGATGGAGATCAACTGCTTCCTTCGCTCACCGAGACTTAAACCATGCAGATAGGCCACGCCGTATTCTGTCACCACATAATCTACCTGCGCCCGAGATGTAACGACACCAGCGCCCGGTGATAAATGCGGAACGATTCGTGACTGTTGACCCGACAGCGCTGTCGATGGAAGGGCAATAATGGAACGACCGCCTTCTGATAGCTGCGAGCCCGTGACAAAATCCACCTGCCCACCAAAGCCAGAATAAACCTTGTCACCAATGGAATCGGCACAGACTTGTCCGGTAAGATCGATTTGAATTGCACTGTTAATAGAAACGGCCTGCGGGTTCTTACGAATCACTGCGGGATTGTTCACGTATTCAATATCGAGAAACGCCACTTCAGAATTGTCGTCCACAAACTGATAGAGCTTCTTTGACCCCATAACAAAACCGGTAACTATTTTACCCTGATGAATCACTTTCCGGCTGTTATCGATGACGCCAGCCTCGACCAGCGGTAGCACACCACTGGAAAACATCTCGGTGTGAATGCCAAGGTGCTGATGCCCTGTCAGGTTCATAAGAACAGCATCGGGAATACTCCCAATACCCATTTGCAAACAATCTCCATCCCGTATCAATTCAGCGACATGACGGCCTATATCGCCGTAGGTTCCCGAGGGCTCAACAAGCTCAAAGCTGGGTATTTCACTGTCAATTTCAACGGCGTAATCTATCAGTTTTAATGGAATACCTGCATCGCCATGGGTTCTGGGCATACTCGGGTTAATTTGAGCAATAACCATTTTTGCCACACTACATGCAGCCAATGTCGCTTCCACAGAAACACCCAGTGAACAGTTGCCATGCTGATCGGGGGGTGAAACCTGAATCAACGCAACGTCAATAGGCTGCCGACCGCTGCGAAATAGCTTGGGTATTTCGGAGAGAAAAATAGGCACGTAGTCCGCCTTACCTTCATTAACCAACTTCCGGGTACTGTGGCTAACAAAATAACAACGATTACGAAGGTGCCCTTCCAGAAAAGGATGGCAAACCGCCTCGGCATGCTCCAGATGGAGCTGTAAAAGCTCAACATTTTCTAGCTCAATAGCATGTTCAGCCAATACTTCCAGCATTCGATAAGGTGTCGCAGCCATAGAGTGGCACCAAATTCGATCACCCGATTTGATATGAGCAACGACCTCTTGAGCCGTGGAACAAACTACTGTCATAACCGTGCCTCAATCATTTCCGTATGGATTGTATATGCTGACTATTTTGAGTGCGCGATATTAAATTTTTGTGAAGCCTTGTTATTTGATCTAAAACAGGAAGCGGTGCTCCCCGTCCATTAAAACCAACCAAGGTTTCTTATCGCCCCCACAGCCAAGGCATTCTCACCCATGGAGGCTATCCGCGCTACAAACTCACCCCGTAACGCGGATAAATAGTTAATGAGCGTTGGGGATAACACCGACTTGTGGCATTTCTGCCAAGCCAATATCCCTTGCATGCTGCTCGAAGCCCTTGTTCTTCCAGAAGAATGCACCGGGCATCGTGGTGGGAATGACCAAGACGTAAAACAGCGCTCGACCGACAATACTAGTCGCCAGCAATAGCACTCCGGCAACAGACCAGCCAATCAAAGGCATCACCCCGTCACCCGCAAACACCAACAAGCCTATCATCAACAACAGGTTCAACCCCAACAGCACATTGCGACAATAGTAGGTTTTACCAAAGGTAGTACACTGAACAAAATGCGAGGCAGCACCTTCGTGGGTTGCACTATTCATAGCTCGAGAATGGGCGACCAAACCAATACTCTCGCCGGCCACACCAAGTAACATCAGCAAACCCGATAGCATCAAAGCAGAGCCGTAATCCGCTTTCATCAATACCAGCGTAGTCACCATCACGACACCGCTTACCAGGGCGCCCAGGCTTAGCATATTGCCAAAGAAGCTGGTGACCACTTGCCAATGATTCCAGAATGGACGCGCTTTGATCCGATAGCAGCGATTCATGTAATACAATCCGGTCAGCGCCGACGGCAGGGCTAACCAGCCGAAGACATTGGCAACACCCGCCATCAAACCGAGTGAGAGCTGCTCACCAATAGCCCCTCCGAACAACGCCGCGTCCAGCGATTGAAACAGGCTGTTTTCCGGTAGGGAAAATAGTACATGCAGCCCGAGCGTGCCCATAAAGGCAGCGATACCCAACCCTTCACGACAAACCGGAGAATGTCTCCAGTTATTAAAACCACGATAAAAACGCTGGGGCTTGCCCAAGTGCATACTGGACATAAACAGTCCAAAACCCACCATCAAGAAACTTAAAATGGCCAGCGGAGCATAGGCCACGGTGGCACGAAATGCGGTCAAGCTCTCCACACCGAATTGGCTACCGATAAACGGCAATGCAAATGCACCAATAGATGCCTGAGCTAACAAGGTAAACAGTACCAGTGGGTTTTCTCGTGAACTCAATCGACCGAGGTTCCAATAACGAGTTTTCCCTTTCTTCTGATCCACTACCGTTTTATAGCTGCCTTTTTCATCCTTCTGATACTTTACCGGCATAGAATCTGTACGCTTCATTTCCTCCGGCATTTCAGTGAGTTGCTGGAAACGAATATTGGGGTGAGTAATGTCTGGATCGGGGAAACCGGGAATCGAGGTTTTCGCCTGGTCTCTATTTTCCGGAATATTCTCAATCACCCCGAAATCAAGCGCATTACCCACACAAGCTGAAACACAGGCTGGTTTTAAGCCCACCTCCAGCCGATCCACACACATATTACATTTCGACACCTGCCCTTGAACCGGGTCCAGTTGAGGCGCATTGTAGGGGCAGACCCAAGTGCAATAGCCACAGCCAAAACAGGTATCGGGATCTTGTAACACAGCACCAAACTCTGCGTGCTTGGTATAGGCAGCGGTAGGGCAGCCTTTCAAGCAGACCGGATCATCACAGTGATTACAGGCCATAGAGATATTCATGCGTTTGTAATCAGGGTAACTACCGCCCTCCACATAACCCACCGAGCGAAATGCGATATGGGCAGGGTTTTCATTTTTTTCACTGCAAGCCGCCTCACAGGCATGACAACCAATACAGTTGTCCGCAGTAAAAAAGAATCCGTGTTGTTTATTGCGGTTGGGGTTACAACCGACTTCGGGGTTTTCATTAATATATAGGGGCCGGTTCTCCGGCAACCCGGTCAAATCCAGCAAATCAATTTTTTGTCCGTAACGGTTTTCATCATCAACCTTTTTATCGGATAAAAATGCATAGGGTTGTTCTTCTGTGCGGATTTCCCACAGAGTACTGCCATCTTCACGCGGTGTTTCAACAGCACTTTTCTTGTGATCTCGTAGATCAGATAACTCATTCATAATTGTCTCACCAGTCGCTGTTCACTAAAAAGCGCGTCGCTGAACATTCAGTTCAGCCGCTTCTTGCTGATCCACGGGTTCAATGCGAACAGAACACTGCTTAAACGCCGGCTGCCTGGAATAAGGATCCAACAACCCCAGGGTTAGTCGATTGACACAATCGTGGTAGTGGAATGGAATAAACACCATGTTTCGCGGTACGCGATGGGTGAGCTGAACCATCACCACCGCATCACTGCGGCGCGACACCAGTCTCACATATTGTTGGTGTTCAATACCCTGATCAGCGGCGGCATCCGGGTTCATTTCCATATAAGGTGTGGGGCTAAATTTGTTACAGTTCCCCACTTTCCCCGTGCGAGTTCGGGTATGAAAATGTTCAACCACTCGGCCACTGTTCAACCAAAATGGAAATTCCTGACAGGGCTGTTCGTTGTTATTGATAAAATCAACGCTGATCAAGTTAGCTCTGCCATCGGCAGTTTGAAATTGACCATCGGTGTACAACCTGGGGGCACCTTTTGGTTTCCCCCCATCGTCTGCATGCACATCATCCCGAAGCGCATCAGCCTGCGTATAGGGCCACTGGATCCCTCTAGCCTGCTCAATTTTGTCGTAACTCATGCCAGAGATATCCAGGGTGCGCCCCGGCCCAACTGACAACACCTTCATTTCCTCAAAAACTGCCTCTGCTGATTCCGGGAATTTGATTACACGACCATTATCGAAGCGTTTTGAAAGTTGGTTAAAGATCCATAAATCGGATTTTGAGTTAGCGTAATCAGGCAGCGCCTTGCGAGTCAGATTGACACGGCGCTCGGTATTCGTGTGACACCCTTCCTTCTCGGCCCAAACACCAGCGGGCAGATAAACGTGGGCATATTCATTGGTCTCAACGTCTTCGTAGCAATCCTGAACCACCAAAAACTCAAGTTTTTCCATCATCTTTCTAATACGTGCAGTATCGGCCATAGACGTCATAGGGTTGGTCGCCACCAGCCAAAGCCCTTTGATCTCACCGGTCTCAATTGCTGGAAAAATATCGGTTTCAGACAAGCCGCGTTGTTTGGGGAAAAACTCGGGATCAATCCCCCAAAAATCTGCGATATATTGGCGGTCCTTCTCATTTTCAAGATAACGGTAACCGGGCAACCCAGAACAGGATGACCACTCTCGAGTACCCATGGCATTACATTGCCCGGTAATGGAAAGACTGGTTCCTCCGGGCTTTCCAATATTGCCCGTCACTAAATTAAGATTATTAATATTGGCGACGCCATCTGATCCGTGAGTACTCTGGTTAATACCCATGGTCCAGATCGACATGGCACTCCCCGCTCGGGCATACAACCTCGCAACGGTACGAATTCGGTCTTCATCGATACCACAAACATGCTGCGCCACCACTGGATCATAGGTTTCGGATAAAACCAGCTTAATCAGTTCTTCTGCCCCATTAGTGTGGGCATTAATATATTCCTGATCCTGCAAACCCTCAGAAAAAATGACATGCAGCATCGAGTTAATCAGAACGCAATCTGTACCGGGAGTAATCGGTAGATGAATATCGGCAAATTGGGCCAGCATCGTCACCCGAGGATCGACGACGATAAGAGGAAATTTCCTCTTCTCTAGCGCCTCTTTAAGACGCCAGTAAATGATGGGGTGTTGCTCCGGCAGATTGGAGCCAAAGGCCATGAAGCACTCGGTATGCTCAAAGTCATCATAACAACCCGGTGGGCCATCAGAACCGAAAGAGCGCTTGTAACCGGATACCGCAGAGGCCATACAAAGCGTGGTATTGCCATCGTAATTGTTGGTGCCGATACAACCTCGGGCCAGCTTCCCCAGAGTATAAAACTCTTCCGTCATTAACTGGCCGGTAGACACTATGGCAAATGAATCACGGCCATATTTGTTTTGAATGTCTTTAATTCGTTGTGCCGTGACATCAAGTGCCTGATCCCAGCTGGCCACCTCAAAACCTTCATAGGGCTTGCCTCGAACCAGAGGTTCAGTACCCCGTCCTGCCGAATCAAATAGGTCATGTTCGAGCAAACCCTTAATGCAGAGCTTACCTCGGTTCACGTCGGCACCGGCATGGCCTCGACTAGTGACCACCTTGCCCTGATCATTCAAACCAAGCTCAATGGAGCAACCCGTAGAGCAATAGTTACACGTGGAATATTTCCACTCGGCAACCTCTTTTTTAGGGATAACAATCGGTTTTCGCTTTTTTCTACCAAATAACATCAGACTAACTCATACCTAATTTTGCTCGTTTTAAAAAAACTTCAAAACAATGATCAATATCAAGATATGAGCAAAAACCAAGCCATATTTTTAATTTAATCCAAAAATAAAGTTTTTATTTATAAAAAACAGATGGTTAATAATAAAAAGTCGTTCTTTTTATTATTACAAACCCTCTATTAGCAAGAATGCCTGCACCAACTTAACTATTTGTGCACTTTTTTCGGGCGCACTATTTTGGGGCCTGCTCTCAAATAGTGCTTTTAAGCAATGCTTAGGATCGATGACAACCCCAGAAGAAACACTTAACCCCATGTATTACAAGGTTAATTTTTGTGCAAAAAAAACTGGCACCATATTTGCTTAATACCCTTGCACCAGATACACAAATCACACTGCAACCCCCTATTTATCAAGTGAATTGCCATGACAGTAAAACAACTAACCAACCATCCCAAAGCACCAAAACCTGGACGCGTAGCACTGGTCGGTGCCGGGCCAGGGGATCCTGAGTTGTTAACTATTAAGGCATTAAAAATTATTCAGCATTCAGATTTTATTCTTTATGACCGCCTTGTCAGTAAAGAAATATTGGCATTATTCCCGACAAAAACACCGACGATGTATGTGGGAAAAGAAAAAAGCCATCACAGTATTCCCCAAAATAAATTAAATGATTTATTAGTAACTAAAGCCAAGCAAGGATTGAACATCTGTCGTCTGAAAGGCGGTGATTCATTTATTTTTGGGCGCGGCGGGGAAGAAATGCTGAAACTGAAAAGTGCCGGCATTGACGTGGAAATAGTACCGGGTATCACCGCTGCCTCCGGCTGCACGAGCTATGCAGGAATTCCACTTACCCACCGTGGCATTTCACAGGGTTGCACCATGGTCACAGCACATGGAGAAAAGGAGTTAAACCTAAACTGGGAACAGCTTGCAAAAGTCGGCCACACACTCGTTTTTTATATGGGCCTGAGCAAAGCTCAGCTCATCAATACCCAACTTCAACAGCATGGCATGTCACCCAGCACGCCAGTGGCTCTTATTGAAAATGGCTGCTGCCCAAATCAACGCGTCATCCGGGGACTTCTTCATGAATTACCCCTGTTGGCCGAACGGGAAAGCGTCCAGTCACCCGCTCTGATTATTGTCGGCGAGGTTGTCAATCTGGCTGACCAGTTGGCCTGGCTTTCCAACGCAAAACACAACGAAATTCAAAAATTATCCGCCTGAGCAGATAGAACGCATAGAGGTATTAATTGTATGAGTAAACAACGCATTATTGTTGTAGGTAACGGAATGGTTGGCCACAGGTTCATTGAAAACCTGATGGACTCCCCCTCTGCAGACAATCTGGAAGTCATCACCTTTTCCGAAGAACCCAGGCTTGCCTACGATAGGGTGCAGTTAAGTGCCTATTTCTCAGGTTCTACTGCTGAAGATTTGTCATTGACCAGCGAAGGCTACTACCAGGAACGCGGTGTAAACTTTGTTCTTAACGACAAGGTCGTCAGTATTAACAAGTCGGAAAAATACGTTGTCACCGCCAGTGGTCGTGAAGAGCCATACGATAAGCTGGTTCTGGCAACGGGTTCTTATCCGTTTGTACCACCCGTCCCCGGAAAAGATCAAGACCACTGTCTGGTCTACCGAACCATTGAAGATTTGGAAGCGATCACTGACTCAGCCAAAACCAGTAAAGTCGGCGTTGTTGTCGGTGGTGGACTGTTGGGACTTGAGGCTGCCAGCGCCCTGAAAAACCTTGGCCTGAAAACCCATGTGGTCGAATTTGCCCCTCGCTTGATGGCAGTTCAGCTGGATGAAGGTGGCGGCAAATTGTTGCGACGCAAGATCGAAGATCTTGACGTTACTGTGCATACCGAGAAAAACACTCAGGAGATTGTTCCCGGGGAAACCTGTCGCTATCGCATGAACTTTGCCGATGGCTCCATTTTGGAAACAGACATGGTGCTGTTCTCCGCAGGGATTCGTCCACAGGATGAACTCGCTAGAGAGTTCGATCTGGAAATGGGTGAGCGCGGCGGCATTGTCATTAACAATCAGTGCCAAACCTCTGACGAAGACATCTACGCCATCGGCGAATGTGCGCTCTGGGAGGGACGAATTTTCGGCTTGGTCGCACCTGGCTACACCATGGCCAAAGTAGCGGTTTCACATATCACCGGAGGCACAGAAGAATTCACCGGTGCCGACATGAGCACCAAGCTAAAGCTGCTGGGTGTCGATGTAGCCAGTATCGGTGATGCCCATGGCAATACGCCTGGCGCACAAAGCTATGTATACAACGATGAAGTAAACGAAATCTACAAGCGACTGGTGGTATCCGAAGATAACACCCGGTTACTCGGTGCTGTTCTGGTGGGCGATGTCGAAGCTTATGGCAATTTATTGCAACTCAAGCTCAATGATATGGCATTGCCAGACAGTCCAGAAACACTGATTGCCCCCGCTATTGGCGATGCACCTGCGATGGGTGTAGACGCGCTGCCTGACACCGCCCAGATCTGCTCTTGCTTCGATGTATCCAAAGGTGCCATTTGCGGTGCTGTCCAAAATGGTTGCACCGATATGGGCGCAATCAAGTCAGAGACCCTTGCAAGTACAGGCTGTGGCGGCTGTGCCGCCATGGTTAAACAGGTGATGGACAGCGAACTGGAAAATCTCGGGGTTGAAGTTTGCAACGATATTTGTGAGCACTTTGCCTATTCTCGTCAGGAACTCGCCGACATTATCCGAATTAAAGGCATCAACACCTTCGATGAACTGTTGTCTGAACACGGCTCTGGCCTGGGGTGTGAAATTTGTAAACCAGCCATAGGCTCTATTCTGGCGTCCTACAGCAACGAATATATTCTGAAGAAGGAGCACATCGGCCTGCAAGACACCAACGATGTCTATTTGGGGAATATGCAGAAAGATGGCACCTACTCCGTCGTTCCACGTGTCCCCGGTGGTGAAATCACCCCAGAGAAATTGATCGTACTCGGTGAAGTGGCCAAGGAGTACGACCTTTATACCAAAGTCACTGGCGGCCAGCGCATCGACCTATTTGGTGCACAACTCCACGAGTTACCCGAGATCTGGCGCAAGCTAATTGATGCTGGCTTTGAAACCGGACATGCCTATGGCAAATCCCTCCGGACCGTAAAATCCTGTGTCGGCAGTACTTGGTGTCGTTACGGTGTTCAGGATAGTGTTTCAATGGCAGTAGCCGTCGAAGACCGCTACAAGGGATTACGCTCCCCCCACAAACTCAAGATGGCCGTTTCCGGCTGTACTCGAGAATGTGCAGAAGCCCAGAGTAAAGATGTCGGCATCATTGCCACAGAAAACGGTTGGAACCTCTATGTTTGCGGCAATGGCGGCATGCGTCCCCGTCATGCAGACCTGTTTGCCACCGACCTCGATGACGAAACCCTGATCAAGTACGTGGATCGCTTCTTTATGTTCTACATCCGCACAGCGGATCGACTACAGCGAACCTCTGTGTGGCTGGAAAACCTCGAGGGTGGCCTGGATTACCTGCGCGAAGTCATTATCGACGACAAGCTGGGTATCTGCGAAGAACTCGAAAGTGAAATGACGAAGGTGGTCGGTACCTATCAGTGCGAATGGAAAACCACCATCGAAGATCCTGAAAAGCTGAAGCGATTCAGCCACTTTATTAATGCCGATGAGCCAGACAGTAATCTCGCCTTTGTTGAAGTGCGAGGCCAGCGCCGTCCGGCGACCGACGAAGAAAAAATCACTGCTATAGAAATTGTGGAGTAATTGATGAGTACTACAATCAGCACTGAATGGGTCAGCATTTGCCCGGATCAGGACCTTCTGGCCAACACGGGGCTTTGTGCCCTGCTCGATGGCGAGCAAGTCGCTATATACAAAATCAATCCAAATCCGGCGTACAGCCAGGATTTGTATGCCATTTCCAACTATGACCCCATTGGCAAAGCCAATGTGCTGTCCCGGGGAATTTTAGGCAATATTGGCGATCACCTAGTCGTTGCCTCTCCGCTCTATAAACAGCATTTTGACCTGATATCTGGCGAGTGCCTGGAAGATCCAGAGCAGCGAGTAAAGACCTACGAAGTAAGGCGGTTCAATGACGAAATTCAATTGAAGAAAACGGTCTAGAGAAAATCGGGCCCATTACAAATTGTGTCGAACAACCTGAACACTGAATATCAACGTAAGACGACCGAGTAAAAACCGGAGTTATCATGACCACTGAATCCTTCAATATTTTTTCCTTCAAGGGAAAAATGAAAACGCTCCACATGAGCTGGATCGCTTTTTTTATTACCTTTTTTGTGTGGTTTAACCATGCCCCCATGTTACAGGCCATTGCCCACTCTCTGGGTTTGTCGGGTGCCGAGATAAAAACACTGCTGATTCTCAATGTGGCGCTGACAATTCCTGCCAGAGTCCTTATCGGCATGCTAACAGACCGGTTTGGACCCAAAATAGTTTATTCTGGCCTATTGGCCCTCTGCTCTATTCCCTGCTTTATGTTTGCCATGGCCGACACCTTCACTCAAGCTGCACTGGCTCGTTTTTTGCTCGGCTTTATCGGTGCTGGCTTTGTGATTGGTATCCGCCTGGTCAGTGAATGGTTCCCCGCCAATGAGCTGGGTACCGCTGAAGGTATTTATGGTGGCTGGGGCAACTTCGGTTCCGCCGCAGCGGCATTTTGTTTACCCGCTCTCGCCTTGTTCTTTGGTGGTGATGATGGCTGGCGTTATGCCGTTGGCTTGACCGGTCTGATCAGCCTGATATTCAGTGTCATTTTCTACAAAAATGTCTCTGACACGCCCAAGGGATCGACCTACTTTAAACCCAAAAATATGGGTTCTATGGAAGTCACGAGCAAAGGAGACTTCTTTTTCCTGCTCGCCATGAAAATCCCGATGTATGCAGCACTTGCGCTATTAAGCTGGAAACTCTCTCCAGCGGGCGTTAGCTTAATCTCCGAGACAGTTTGTATCTCCATTTATGTGGGTTTAGTGTTGCTTTATATCTATGAAGTAGCCATGGCATGGAAGGTCAACAAGGATGTTTTTGTCAAACCTGTACCGGAACTCCACCAATATAAATTCAAGCAAGTTGCTGTATTGAATGTTCTTTATTTCGCTACCTTTGGTTCAGAACTCGCCGTGGTTTCGATGCTGCCACTATTCTTTGCCGACACCTTTGAACTCTCTCCCGTAGTTGCCGGCATGGTGGCTTCTGCCTATGCATTCATGAACCTGATGTCCCGTCCTGGCGGTGGCTGGCTATCGGACCGCTTTGGACGGAAGCCCACCTTGTTGATTCTGACGGCAGGTTTGGCTGTGGGTTACTTCCTGATGGCTATGGTTGATAGCCAGTGGCCTATTTGGCTGGCCGTTATTGCCGCCATGGCCTGCTCTTTCTTTGTCCAGTCGGGTGAAGGCGCCGTGTTCGCGACAGTACCGCTGATCAAGCGTCGTCTGACAGGACAAATTGCCGGTATGACCGGCGCCTACGGTAACGTGGGTGCGGTGGTCTACCTGACCGTTCTGTCCATGGTGGAATATCAAACCTTCTTCATGGTCATCGCCGGAACAGCGGTATTAGGCTTTGTCACGCTACTGCTAATGGAAGAGCCCAAAGGTAACATGGCTGAAATCCATGATGATGGCTCTGTTGAACTAATCAGCGTAACCTGATTCCAGCGCATTGAAGCATAAACGACTGCCGGAGATCTTTTGACTGTGACTGCCGCCATAAATGCTGCCGAATCAACAACGGTTGATTCTCAACACCAAATGTCACACGCTAAACTTAGTGTGACATTTGGCGGTCACTCTATTGCTGGCGTTAAAGACCGAAATGAAGATGCTTTTGCTGCCTATCTTCCCTCGGCAGAGGGAACAAATCAGCTTAAAGGCATCGCCACCTGTATTGCCGATGGTGTTAGCTGTAGTGAGAATGCCCAATTGGCCAGCCAAACGGCAGTGACGCTTTTCATCGATGATTACTACAGCACACCTGAGAGCTGGACGGTTAAAACATCGGCTGCCCGAGTACTATCCTCTCTAAACTCGTGGCTTTATCACCACGGACGGCAAGACCTCCAACCCCAAAACGGGGCAGTAACCACTTTTAGTGCCGCTATTTTCAAATCCAGAACAGGTCACCTGTTTCATGCTGGCGACAGCCGAATCTATCGGCTTCGCGATGGAGGGCTGGAACAACTCACCACCGACCACAGTACCAATGCTCCGGGTGGTCAGACCTACCTCAGCCGGGCACTGGGTATGGATAGCCATCTGGAAGTCGATTACATCCAAACCGAACTGGAACAGGGCGACCTGTTCCTGCTGAGTACAGATGGCGTGCACGATGTGCTAACACGCAGTGAATTGATCTCACTAGCGCAACCTGCCACAAACCCAGCCCCTGGAATCCAGCCCTCCGAAAATACTCTGGAAGAAATTGCGGCAACAATTGTCGACCAGGCGCTCGCCAAGGGTAGCGAAGACAATTTGAGTTGCCTGCTGGTTCGCATTGAACAGTTACCCATGGAGGACATTAATGATCTCCATCGAAAATTGACCCACCAAGTTATTCCACCGGTGATGAAATCGGGAATGACAATAGATGGCTTTACCGTCCAGAAGGTTATTTACAGTGGCACCCGCAGCCATCTCTACCTGGTCACCCATCCGAATCATGAGGGTCGATTTGTCCTAAAAGCCCCTTCTGCCAATTTTGCCGAAGATGCCCAATACCTCGAAGGATTCATGCGAGAAGAATGGGTTGGGCGACGCATCGACAACAAGGGTGTGATGAAAATTCTGGCCAAGGACGAGAAAAGCCAATTTCTCTACCATGTCTGCGAATATATAGAAGGTCAAACCCTAAGGCAGTGGATGTATGACAATCCACAGCCTTCACTGGAAAAAATCAGATCGATCACCCAAAGTATCATCCAGTCACTGCGTGCTTTTCAACGGCTCGGCATGGTTCACCGGGATCTCAAGCCCGAAAATGTGCTCATCGATGAGAACGAACAGATAAAACTCATCGACTTTGGCACCGTACAGGTTAGTGGACTGAATGAAATAAGTAGCCCGCTCCATGAAGAATGCCCTGTTGGGTCAGTGGATTATATTGCACCGGAATACCTGATGAACCAGAAGGGAACCTATCGTTCCGACCTCTTCTCGCTAGGCGTCATCATCTACGAAATGGTGACTGGGGAAAAACCATTTGACCTAGCAAATACGCATCGAAGAACGCCCAAACATTACAGTGAGTGGCAATATCACTCTGCACTGGAACATCGTCCCGATCTTCCTCTGTGGCTGGACCTTTCTCTTGAGAAAGCGACTAACCCCAATCCAGCAGGACGATATTCCGCTCTGTCAGAGTTCTACGCAGACCTTTGCACACCCAACCAAACCATGGTGAATAAACGTGAACATGCGCCGCTCATTGAAAGAGACCCCGTTCGCCTATGGAAAATGGTCTCGGCCTTGCTCTTGATCATTGTTGTTCTTCAGGCTGCTTTATAGAGTATGTTAAACGAAAGAAATTTTAACCAAGATAGCCATAACGAACTGCGCAAACAGACAACATAAATTTTGGAGACTCAGTACCAATGAACAACCCAAGTACTATCCAAGCAAAAGACATCATGCACGCAGAGGTACTCAGCGTGTATGAAGGCTGGTCCATACAACGACTGGCTGACTTTTTTATGAAACACAAAATTTCTGGGGCTCCGGTTATTGCTTCCGACCATGAGTTGGTAGGTGTCGTCAGCGTTTCAGACATCTTCCATTTTGAAAATATGGATGACGAGCAGAAGAAGTCCGCACTTCAAACCTGTTATCGCGATGTGGCCAACACTGAACCCAATGTGGTTGATCTTGAAAGCTGGAGTAAAAATGCTCAGTACCACTGTACAGTGCATCAAATTATGGCTCCCCACGTCATTAGTGTTGCAGAAACTGCAGCGTTACCAGAGATAGCAGCACTGATGCTCGAACATGGTATTCACCGGGTATTTGTCACTCGCGATAATTGTATTTCCGGGGTCATTTCAACCACAAATATATTGCAAGTTCTAGCGGGTGAAGAAACAATTCTCACCGCTGCCAGCTCAGCAAGCTAAATCAATACGTGAACATCTGAACGCGCGGGGTGCGACATTTTGTCACACCCCAAAGTCTCTGTAGAAAAGTAGAATTGCACCCCTCGATTCTATTTCTACAGGGACTTTCATTTAGTGAAAACCAAAATCACCATCTTTACCTCTGCATTACTCACGTCCGCCATAGCCAACGTCCACGCGGGCCATGGTGACGTTGAGGAAGTCAATATCACCGGCTACCAACCCAAGTCTTCTTTATCTTTGGAGGTCACCCCGAAAGGCGAACCTGCCATTGATACAGCATCACTATTAACCAAGGTTCCTGGTGCCAACCTCAACAGTAATGGGGTTGTAACCGGCATTGCACAATACAGAGGGCTCTATGGTGATCGAGTCAGTATCAACATTGATCATGCACCATCATTGACCGGCGGCCCCAATGCCATGGATACGCCCCTTTCCTATACTCCACCCATGCTGCTTAAATCCCTTGAGGTTCACCGTGGCATCGCCCCGGTAAGCGTGGCCCAGGAAAGCCTGGGTGGTCATATGACGGCAAAACTCGATCGTGGCGAATTTAACCATGGCAAAGAAGCAAAGTTCTCAGGTGAATTCTTCAGTCGTTTTAACAGCACCAGCGATGGCTTCAGCAATGGTATGAAATCAGTGCTAGCCAATCAGAACCATAAGCTATCTGCACTGGCCAGCCACGATGAAGGTGACGAGGTGCGCTATGACGGCAACGATGAAATCGGCGGTACTCAATACCGTCGTAGTCGCTATGACATCAGCTATGGCTGGAAAAACGACAACACAATAATCGAGATCTTCGCAGGAAAACTGGATACTCGCGACACCGGCACACCGGCCCTACCTATGGATATCAGCCATATAGACAGCGATATGGTAGGAGCAAACCTGAGCCATTCTTATGGTGATGTGGTGATCTCGGGGCATATATCCTACAACCATGTGGATCATGGCATGGATAACTTCTCCCAGCGTCCAGACCCCATGCCCTCAATGTTTCGACAAAACAATGCCACAGCTCACAACACCGCGTGGTTATTGCAGGCCAAGTGGCCACTATCCATAGGCGCATCGGATGGGTTCCTTACCCTGGGTACCGATGGTAACGAAACCATCCATGACTCCACCATTACCAATCCCAATAATGCGATGTTTGAAATCAAGAATTTCGAAGACGTCGAACGTGACAGCTATGGCGTATTCACCGAATGGGAAGGCAATTTCGCTAACTGGCAAATTGAAACCGGCATTCGCTATACCCGCGTCAGCATGGACAGCGGCGATGTTTCTGTCTCCGGAATGATGGGGATGATGGCTTTGAATGCCGGCGTTCTGGCAACCAGCTTTAATGGTGCTGACCTCGATAAGGACTACCACAACGTTGATTTAGCGTTTAATGCCCAGCGAGAACTCAATAGCGAGACTACTCTTAACCTCGGTCTCGGCCGGAAAAACCGCGCGCCCTCCTACCAAGAACGCTACTTGTGGTTACCACTGCCCTCTGCTGGCGGTTTGGCAGACGGTCGCAGCTATACGGGCAACCTCGGTATAGATAAAGAAACGGCCTACGAAGTAACTCTCGGCATAGACTGGGTAACTGAATCGGCATGGGCAAACCCACAGGTGTTCTACCGCTATATTGATGATTACATTCAAGGTGTTCCCAGCACCAATATGACGGCCAATATGCTTAGCACCATGATGAGCGGCAACTCGGCACTGATGTTCGACAACATCGATGCGAAAATGTATGGCGTCGATCTCGGTTATGGCTACCAGTTGTCCGACCACTTCCGTCTGGAGGGTACCTTGAGCTATGTACGAGGAGAACGTGACGACGAAGACGATAACCTCTACCGTGTAGCGCCTCTGAACAACCGCCTGGCAGTGATATACCAAGAACACGGCATGGAGCTTAAAGCCGAGTCTATTTTGTACGCCAAACAGTCCAAGGTTTCCTCATTCAATAACGAAGAAAAGACCTCGGGCTACGGAATTATCAACTTGTCGGCTAATTATCAACTGACCCATCAACTGACCATCTCTGGTGGTGTAGAAAACCTGTTCGATCATCTCTATCTAGATCATCTGGCAGGCTACAATCGCAACAGCGACAGTGATGTTTCGGTGGGAGATCGTCTGCCAGGGGCTGGAAGAAATATTTATCTGTCCCTTGCCTACAATTGGTAATTCCACTGATAACAGATTGATCTGATACCATGACCTCATGGCTAGAAATGACACATTAACGATCTCAGCGGCAAGGCAAAACCTTCGCCAGCTGAGCATCATCAGGAACATCGCTCTTGGGGGCCAATTATTGGCCCTCCTTTTTTTTAGCCAAATTCAGGATATCGGTTTACCGGTTATCACTCTGAGTGTTGTGCTGGCCTTTTACGGTATCGTCATTGCGGCCACTTGGTGGCGCACCTTTCAAAGCCCGACTATTACTGAACTCGAATTCTTCTGCCACTTATTGATCGATATCCTGTTCTTTACCGCCCTGCTTTACTTTAGTGGCGGCGCCTCCAATCCCTTTGTCTCATACTATCTGGTTCCCATTAGCATCGCGGCAACCACGCTTCCACTGCGCTACACATGGAGTATTGCACTGCTATCATTGGGGGCTTACAGCTGGCTCTTGGTGAACTATCTCCCGATCCCGGCCCTGTCACCTGCACAGGAACAAGGACATCACCACGGAAGCAGTAACAATTTGCACATTCTCGGCATGTGGTGCAATTTTGTGGTCAGTGCGCTGTTGATAACCTACTTCGTTACTCGGATGGCCAGCACGCTCAAACAGCAGGAAATAAAACTGGCGCAGCAGCGAGAAGATCAGCTCCGCGATGAGCAGGTGATTGGCATTGGCACCCTGGCAGCTGGAACCGCTCATGAACTGGGCACCCCACTGAATACCATGAAAATTCTAGTCGATGAAATGAAGGACGAAAAACCGGAGTTAGAAGCAGACCTTTCCATTCTGCAACAACAACTTGAACAATGTCGCACTACCCTTAAACAACTGGTGCTCACCGCAGAAACATCCACCGATGGACTTGAGATCAAACCCATAAGGGAATACTTCAATAAACTACTGGAACGATGGCAAGTCATACACCCTAAAATTCAGGCTGTTATTGCATATGCAGATAATCTGCCTGAATATGAAACTCGATTTCATCCCACTATAGCGCAGGCACTCATGAACCTGCTAAACAACGCTGCCGATGCGAGTCCAAGACAGGTCGACGTGACATTATTCTGGGATGCAAACGTAGTAGAACTCAATATTCGAGATTACGGTAAAGGCATTACCGCCAAACAACAGGAATCACTGGGAAAGCCCTTTTATTCGGAGAAAACTGACGGCATGGGACTGGGGCTATTTCTAACCCAAGCTTCCATCAACCGCTACGGCGGAGAAGTCACCATCAGGCCCGCAGCAGGAAAGGGGACACTGACCCGAGTAACTCTACCTTTAGCGTATGAATCGACATCGAGAGGGTAAACACACCGCCATGAAGACAGCGTCATCAACGAGGTTTCGCGAGTAAAGTAATGTGAGCCAGAAAACCCTATTAATTGTCGATGACGATACCACTTTTTCGAGTATTCTCAGCCGTGCTCTGACCCGTCGCGGATATCAGGTAGTAACCGCCGAAACAGCCGCAGCTGCCGTTGATCTCTGCAAACAACACCAGCCCCATCAAGCAGTAGTTGACCTCAAGCTCGAGACTGAATCAGGGTTGAATATACTGCCTCAGCTAAAAGAGATTAACCCCGATATACAAATGCTGATACTCACCGGCTACTCAAGTATTTCCACTGCCGTAGAAGCCATCAAAATGGGCGCGATAAATTACCTGTGCAAACCCGCCGGAGTAGACGACATTCTGGCGGCCTTTGGCAACACCAAACCCAACCCGGCTATGAGCATCAAAGAAACTCCCCCGTCTGTAGATCGTTTGGAATGGGAACATATTCAAAAGGTACTGGCAGAAAATAACGGTAATATTTCTGCAACGGCAAGAAGTCTCGGAATGCATCGTCGGACACTACAGAGAAAGCTGCTAAAGCGCCCAGTAAAAGAATAAACCCATCTCACCGGCTACTAATACACCTCAACGATATCTATCCCATGCTGGCAAGTGGAAAATTTCCACAGCCTAACTACTATTTAAAATACACAAAACATTTTAAGTACTTTCGCGCTTCCCGTTGATTTGCATCTATAGGTGACGTCTATGAAAGGAGATATATGGGTAGTGGTTGCGGATGCAACTTGTGCAAGAATATTCAGTGCCTCCGACCCCTCCGCAGAACTAACTGAACAGAAAGATATGCTGCACACGGCAAGCCGTGCGCCATCATCTTCACTCACCTCTGATCGCTCTGGTCGTGATACCGACATACAGCATACGGGCTCTCATTCGATGGGCCATGAAAAGGCTATTAAAAAGCATGAACTACAGAACTTCGCCCGTGAAATTGGCCAATTACTCGAACATCATCGGAAAAAAAATCATTTTTACCGTCTGTATCTGATGGCTTCACCACAACTGTTGGGACTCTTAAGACAGGAACTAAACCATGAGACACAAGAAATAATAGCGGCTGAAAAAGATATCGACTTAGTTAAAGAGAGACTCTCCACTATCCGCAATTATTTACCGAAACACCTATAGCGGTCATGACTATAGACGATAAATCACTGCCGTCTCCCTTAGCTGCAATTTCGCTCTACAGGCATTGCGATCTATCGCTGTTACCTTTTTCAAACACATCAGACCTGGAACACCTGGATAATTATTTTGGTCAGGACAGGGCTATAGAGGCTCTCAAGTTCGGGCTGAGCATAGAACATCAAGGCTACAATATATTTGTGCTCGGTCCTTCTGGCATCGGCAAGCACCAGATGGTCACTGAATTTATACAAAAATATTCTGATCAATTCCCGAACCCCAGTGATTGGTGCTACATAAATAATTTTAATTCCCCAGATCAGCCGATAGTTATGGAACTCCCCAACGGCATGGCCTGCCAACTGCAAAAGGATATGACGCAATGTATAGAAGACTTACTGGTTACAATTCCCAGTGTTTTTCAAAGTACCGAATATAAGACCAGAGTCAGCGAATTAAGTGACGAATACAGTGAAAAGGAACAACAGTCATTCCATAAGCTGGCTGAAAAAGCCAAACAAAAAAATATCGCACTTTTACAAACACCCACCGGTTACACGCTGGCACCACAGGTCGACGGGAAAATTCTGACGACCAAAGAATTCAAAGCACTACCCGAAAAAGAACAGAAACAAATACAGGAAGCAATTAATCAACTAAAGGAAGAGCTGAAAAGCATCATTACCAAAATGCCTGTATGGGTAAAAGAAGGGCGGGAACAATTTAAAAAATTAAATCAGGAAATAGTACGGCACGCTGTGAATCAAATTTTTAATGCATTGGAAGAAAAGTATACAAAGTTCTCGGAGATCATTAGTTTTCTCAGCGCAGTCAAACAGGATGTCATAGAAAATATTGATAATTTCAAGTTGGAAGATAATGCCGTTGTTCCTGACAACCTCACGGCCGAGGTTCAAGCCTTCCCCATGTACATGGTCAATGTACTGGTGGACAACAGCAAAACAACAGGCGCTCCCGTTGTTTACGAAGACAATCCCTCTCTCGTCAATCTATTGGGACGGGTTGAACATGAGTCTCAATTTGGGACACTCACCACTAATTTCACGCTGATCAAACCAGGTTCTCTACACAAAGCCAATCATGGCTATCTCATACTTGATGCCAATAAAGTACTGACGAACCCCTTTGCCTGGGAGGCGTTGAAGCGGGCACTGCAATCACGAAAGCTCTCCATCGAATCCATTGACCAAATGTTGAGTCTCGTCAGCACCAAGTCTCTGGAGCCAGAACCCGTGCCATTGGATGTGAAAATAATCCTTCTCGGAGACCGACTAATTTATTATCTACTCCAAGCCTACGATCCAGATTTCAACCTGCTGTTCAAGGTCCCGGCCGACATCACCGAAGAAATAGATATTACGGATGACAACCTCCTGTGTTATGCGCGACTGATCGCGGCATTACAACACAAAAACGGGGTAAGGCCTCTCGACCAAGGTGCCGTTTCCAAAGTGATCGAACAAGGTTCACGCCTTATCGAAGACACGCAAAAATTACCGTTACACCTTATGGGGTTAACTGATTTACTTTATGAAAGCGATCATTTTGCCAAGGCCTCAGATGCCAACATTATCTCCAGAGAGCATGTTCAGCAGGCCATAGATGCAGAAGAAAAAAGATTGGATCAATTTAAGCAGCGTGTACACGAAAGTATTCTTCGTGAAATTCAACTGATCGAAACTGACGATGAAAAAATTGCGCAAATTAATGGCTTATCTGTCTACCAGATTGGAGAGTCAAGCTTTGGTAGACCCACAAAAATCACCGCACAGGCACGACTAGGACATGGCAAGGTTTTAGATATTGAGCGAGAAGTAAAACTAGGGGGCAATCTTCACTCTAAAGCCGTAATGATCTTAGCCTCTTTTATGGCCAATCGATACGCAAGAAATCGTCCGCTACCTATATCGGCAAGCCTGGTCTTCGAACAATCCTATGGTGGCATCGAAGGCGATAGCGCATCTATCGCTGAGCTCTGTGTACTTATCTCCGCTATTTCTGGCATCTCAATTAAACAATCACTGGCTGTCACGGGGTCAATTAACCAACACGGTGTCGTTCAGGCAATTGGTGGCGTTAACCAAAAAATAGAAGGCTTTTTTGATATATGTAATGCCCGTACTTTAACCGGCATTCAAGGCGTTATTATCCCCCAATCCAATGTTCAGCACCTGATGCTGGCGAAGCGAGTGGTCGATGCGGTGGAATCAGGTTTGTTTAATATTTACGCCGTCACCAATGTTGATGAAGCCCTATCACTCTTGACAGGAATACCCATCGGAACAATGAATCAACAGGGTAAATATCCAGACGATTCAATTAACGGTAGGGTTTCATTACAAATTGAAGAGTGGATCCAGTTAAACAAGACGTTCTCTAGCCCACCTAACCATGACCACGCTGATGATCAGTAAACAAGAGCAACGGATCCTCATTGCATTGAATGCCCAGTATTCAAATAAGGACAGCCTCGCGTCACTGGTCACTATGGCAAAACTCTTAAATGCCTCGTTAACCGGATTGTTCGTTGAAGACAGCCGTCTTTTAGAGGTGGCTAATCTGCCCTTTACAACAGAGATCAATCGATTTTCTGCTGAAGAACGTAATCTACATGCTGACAGATTAATACGTGGAACTAAGAAAGTAGCCTTAGAGATTCAAAACTTGATGATGGCGCTATCTGAAGAAAACAAGGTCTCTTGGGCATACTCAATAGAAACAGGAGAACTTGTATCTAAAGCCTTATCCTACGAAGGTTTTGATGTGTTTTTTCCGGCAAGAAATAAAACCACTTTCCAACCTCCAGCTAATCTGAAAAAGCCACTGATCTACCAACGGGTCATACTACTCTACGATGCGTCACCACAATTTGACCGAGCGATTAACCTAATTAAAACACTTGTAGGCAAGCACATTTGCTATGAACTCACTGTGCTTAGCGAAACAGAACTTCCCGCTGACATCCGGCAGGCATTATCAACCATTAATCACATCAATTTTCAGTGTCTTAGTGTCGGCGGACCTTTACTGATTTCTTCACTAAACCTACCCCCAGCAACACTCGTTGTGTCACCTAAAAGTAAAGCCCGAGACCTCTCTGCTGAAGAGCTCACGGACTTAATGACCAAAATGGCCTGCTCCCTGCTGCTTATCGACTAGGCATGGCAAATTGCCAAACAAGCGGACGATACAACGCGCACAAGAATATTTTCTATCTATGTTACTAAAAAATAAATTTATTAATGAATCAATAAAAAGAAGTCGTTGAACCTTGCGAATGAGGCCCGGTATTAGAATCAATGCAACGATGAAACTAACTGAGTCTGTCCCTAAGACACAAGAACAAGGTTAATTTAGTACTCGGTAACCCCGTCCCCGAAGGCAGTTTTTTACCACGCGGTCGCGCTCTCGATAGCCAGAACTCGTACCCTTAACAGCCCCTGTTACGGCACCCACGCCTGCACCTTTTTTTGCGGTACCGCTATCACCGACAATAGCGCCAACAACCCCACCTAGCACAGCACCGCCCACGGCTGTTTTAGTGGCTGTTTCTGCAACGGGAACCTGTGCGGCAAAGACACGACAATCGTCCATATCACGTTGATACTGCTGCATATCCACGCCTTGGGTATCAATGATGACACCACTTCCCGAATAGTTTCCTGCTTGCTGAGAACGCTGATTGATACAGCCAGAGAGGCTGACCATCAATACCAATAGCAGCAGGCCATTACGTTTAACACGTCCTCTGGATCCCTTCATACAAATCACGCACCGGCCATTATGGCTAAATATCAGATTAAAACATTATGCCCCAATGGTAGTTAACGTATGGGAAACAAGTCCGTTGACAAGGCTTCAAGAAGTAATCCTGCCATGACGTTAGCCCCATGACAGGATTAGATTATAGCGGCTAGACGAAATGTCTTAGTTACTTCATTCCACTCATCAAACCACGTACAGCTGCAGGAATATCCGCAGGCAGGAAGACCAGTTTCGAATTTTCTGACTTAGACATTTCACGCACCGCCTCTACATACCTTTCACCCAATAGGAACACCGCGGGTAATTCTTTGTCCTGAATACCTTCGGTGACTTTTTCAATGGCCTCCTTGGTAGCTGTGGCAAGCACCACCTTGGCTTCCGCATCTCGTCGCGAAGCTTCCAGACGACCATCTGCCTCAAGAATAGCAGCCGTTTTCTCACCATCGGCACGAGTAACCGTTGCCCGGCGCTGCCTTTCCGCAGCAGCTTGCTCTTCCATTGCAGTTTGCATAGTCCCGGAAGGGTTAATATCCTGAATTTCCACAGTTTTAAGGGTGATACCCCAATCAGAGATGTCAGCGGAAATGGAGGTTTTTAGTTTGGCTTTGATCTGGTCGCGGGAAGACAATGCGTCATCGAGGGCCATTTCACCCACAATGGAACGTAGTGAAGTTTGCACTAGTGTGCGAATGGCCAATTCATAATCTTCTACGCCATAAACGGCTTTTTCCGGTAGCACGATATTTATATAGGCCACGGCATTGGCAATAATGACGACGTTATCCAGAGTAATCACTTCCTGGGAGGGGATATCCAACACAATGTCTTTGGTGGTGACTTTGTAGGCTACGGAGTCCATATAAGGGACGATGATATTCAAACCAGGCGGCAGGGTTTTATGGTATTTACCAAAACGCTGAACCACATGTTTGCTGCCTTGGGGTACCAGACGCACACCCAAGCCGATGGTAATAACCACCAAGACAAAGATGGCAAAAATGACGACTGTGCTTTCCATTTGCTACGACTCCAATAAATGAATTTTTAATCAAGTTTTACAACAATAAGGGTGTTACCTGAAAACTCTTTGATAAACACTCTATCACCCACAGATACAGGCTGCTCACAGATAAATTCCCACTCATCCGAACCCAATACCGCTGTAGTGAAACGAACCATGCCGTGCCCTTCAGCAACAGGCGCTTTAATCACCTGTCCCGCTTCACCGATGGCTGACTCACGGGCGATACCCGTCGTGGTCTTATCAATCATCTTTGGCTTAAGTGCTTTAAACCAGAACAAGGCGAAGCCACAGGACGCCACGATCCATATCGATAGCTGTATGGCAAGATCCATTGATGGGAATAGCCATAAAGCAACACCCACAACCATGGCACCTAACCCAAACCAGAAAATGGTGAAGCTTGGCAGAAAAATTTCGACGATAACCAAACCTATGCCCAGTACCAGCCAATGCCAGTAGGCCAACTCGAATTCCATCAAGGGTCTCCCTAGGGTTTATCTTTATCAGTGCCACTACGTGGCAACAATTTTAGAATGTGTAGTATCAGCGGCAGCATTAGAAATAACCCGGCAACAAGTAATAAGGCTGCGTTTAAGCTGGCCGTATCTAAAAACTCAATAAGCCCAACAGCCACTATTATCGCGCCTAGAAAATCCAGCACAAGAAGAAATATTGGCCACTGCCTGGTGTTTTTCATGATGCTCGATTCGTTACCTTGTTATCCCTAAACCCGATTACACAAGATTTCTGAGTTTCAGCTCTTCCGGATAGGGGTTAATGTACCAAGATTGCTGAATATACTCATTGGGTGACTTGCGAAAGTGATGCAGCAGCAGAGTTAGTGGCACAATTAACGGTAGTTCCCCTCGATGATACCGACTTATAACCTCGACCAATTCTTGCTTGTCGTCCCCATCCAGTTGCTTTTTCAAATAGCCCTGTATGTGCTGTAAAACATTCACATGGTTTTTTCTCGTGGCAATCACTTTTAGCGTTTTCATCGCCAGAGATATGTATTCTTCGGCCACGGATGCCAGGTTATCTTTATTTGCTAAAGCGGCAATTTTACCTAGCGCCCTACTCTGATTTTGGTCATGGCTCATAAAGATTAACTTATGTTGGGCATGAAATTCTGTCAGCTTTTGAACCGTCAGTGTCTCAAGGTACTCCGTACGCCAGCGGTGATATATAAACACTCGCTTGATAAAATTTTCTCGCAGATTTGGGTCGCCTAAACGCCCCTCTTCTTCTATAGGTAATAGAGGAAAACGTCCCATTACCTCTGCAGCAAAAATACCACTACCTACAGGGTCGGGCATATTTTTTTCGTTATAGACTTTTACACGCTCCATCCCGCAGCTGGGTGATGCTCGTTTTAAGATAAAACCGGATAAGCCCGCAATTTTGTCAAAGGCCGCCTGGCTAAAGGTACCTAATTGTTCAGTAACATCTAAGCTCGAGTCTTTGCTGCCCACGGCGCGAATGCCGCGATCGGAACTAATGAGACGAATAGCGGGTCTTGGCGTCCCAAGACCTATGCCTACTTCAGGGCAAAAAGATAGAAAACTAAAGTACTGTGCCAAGGTGCCGGTGATATAGGCATCTCGCTTATGTCCGCCATTATGACGAACCTCCTCACCTAGCAAGCAAGCACTGATACCGATTGGAATTTTATCCACGCAGAACTTCTCCACACCAAGAACGATTATCCATATGACAGTTATACACCATATCGCTATTCGATCACTACATGGCTAAAGAATGCTGTACCTTGCCCGTTATTCGCAAACTTAGCTAACAACCAGCTTAAGAGATTTTTCCTTATCCTTGTCCTTTTTGGAGTTCAGCTCATCGGTGAAGTCCAAGGCCGCCATGGGCTTATTGAAATAGTAACCCTGGAAATAATCACAGCCCATCTCCCTTAGAGCATGATATTGCTCTTCTGTTTCAACACCTTCAGCAATAACTTTAAGTGACAAAATTTCACAAAGTTTAATAACAGCCTTCACAATTGAATGGGTTTCATCACAATCAGCCAGATTGTTTATAAACTCCCGATCCAGTTTGACAAACTGGACGGGTAAGTTTTGCAGCATGGCCAAAGAAGAATAACCGGTACCAAAGTCATCTAAGGCAATGCGTATGCCGTAATCAATAAGATCCATAAGCTGCCCACGAACCTTATCAAGATTATGGATCAAGCTCTCTTCAGTGATTTCAAAAACTAACTGTTGAGGATTAATGCCATGCTTTTCGATGATCTTTTTAACTTCTTGGGAGAACTTGTCGTTATGGAATTGTTTTGGACTGATATTAACAAATATCGACATATCTTCATTCCACTGGCCTTGCTCCCGCCAGCTGACAATATTTTCACAAACCGTTTCAAAAACCCAAAATCCAACCTCATTCATCATAGGGAGGGTCGCCATGAAGTCGATGAACTCACCCGCGGGAACAATGCGCTGTGATGGGCGCTTCCAACGCAATAAGGATTCGGCAAAAACTGTCTTTCCAGAGGGTTCCACAATCGATTGGAAATGCAGATCAAACTGCTTATTCTCCATGCCCTGACGCAATTCATGAATCAGCGTTACACGATATTCAGCCTCAACTGTCATCGATTCATCATAGAAACAGAAACCCTTTCGCCCGTCATCTTTAACACGGTACATGGCCAGGTCTGCCTGCTTTAAAATGTCGTGCGGGCTATTCCTGTCATTGTTAAACAACACAATGCCACCGCTCACCTCAATCTCATATTCTAGGTTTTCATGTTTGCCAATTTCTTTGCCCATTTCCATAATTTTATCGGCAATAGCCAGCAGCTTGATCCTAGCCTCGTCCTCTTTTTTACCCAGGTCTTCAATTAGTATCACGAACTCATCACCGCCAAAGCGGGCCACGACATCCTGATTACGAACTGCTTTTCTTAAGGTGTGAGCAAAGAACTGCAACACGAGATCACCTACATGGTGCCCCTGTGTATCGTTGATATCCTTAAAGTGATCAAGGTCAAGAAAGAGTACCGCGGCGTATTGTTTAGTACGCTGAGCACGAGATAACGCTTTCTCTAGTTCATCCATCATGCGGCGGCGATTGGGTAACGCCGTAAGGTTGTCGTAGGTCGCCTGCCTTTGAATGGTATCTTTGGCCTTCATTTGGGAGGTAATATCTTCGACAAATGAAGCAGCGCCAATCAGCCGACCATTTTTCAATAGCGGCGTGTTGTGCCACTCGGAAACCAGTATATCTCCGTTTTTGTGCCTAAATTCGTGAGTGCTATGATAGCCCTCTTTTTTCTGACGAAATAATGCAGTCCACATTTGACTAGCGTGTTCTCGGGAATCCTCTGTCACAAAAAAATCAGCGCTCTTACCCATGGCTTCAGCTTTCGAATATCCCAGCAAACGCTCTGCACTTGGATTCCAGTCAATAACACATTTGTGGCGATCCCATTGAATGGCCGCCAAAGGTGCATTCAACCAGTGCTGCTCAAACAGGTAACTTACTTCAGCACGCTTTTTTGCTGCCTGCTCAGATTCAATACGTAACGAAACGTTCTTTTCCAAGAGCTGATGAAATTGGAAGAGCACCAAGTACAACGTTGCCAAAAAAATTAAGCTCAGTGCCACAAAATAAGCGCTGTTACCCTGGGCAGTGAAATAAACTTCTAACGTACAGGGCAATAGCACCATCGCCACTTTGGTCAATGCCGCCTTAAAATGATAACTGAACAGCATGCCACTACTGGCTGCGGCACCAATCAGGATGGAAAGATAAAGCCACTGCTCAGCCCCCTGATGGGTATACTGAAGCGCACTGGCAAGCACCCAAATCAACCCAGTTGCAACAGCAAGAACCAGCGTTAAGTTATTGATATCCTCAACTAACTTGACGGTCATTCCCTTCACTTGCAAACCCGATGACAAACGTCGAATTAACCACCAGCCACCCATCAGGATAGATGTGACATAAAGGCACCACACAACCATCTGCCAAGTTGAAAAAATCTGCTGCCATGCATACGCCATGATTAAACAGAAGCCGGCCGTCACCCCCAAACAAAGCGGAAGACGCTTCAACATCAAATCGGCCATTTCAAATCTTGTTGATTCGCCAGGACAGTGCTCAATACTTTCCATAGTGATCTTCCTGAAAGACGGTTAATGGGACACGGTAACCATTTTAGATAAGCTCTAAGACAGGAGCGGTACTGCGGTCAAATATCCCGATAAACGGACTAAATTAACCATGATTGATTTTTATTTTGTGAACTTCGTCACAATTAAGCCGAGACCAAGCCCGCATATTTAACTCGCAGCAAAAACTGAGCTCAGTTTATTCACAATCCAAATTGTAAATCTTTCGCCATCACTATCGCATCCTCCAGCCCGGCAGAGGTTTTATAGTAGTTCCGACGTAGACATATTTCCACAAAGCCAACTTCTTGATAGAGATGAATAGCCGCTTCATTGGAAACACGGACTTCCAAATAAAATCGCTCAGCATTTTCTGAAACAACATCCATTAGGTAATCAAGCAGTTGTCGACCAAAGCCTTTTCCCTGATACGCTTGATGAATAGCAATATTCAGAATTTCTGCCTCGCCAGCAACAATGGTATAAATCGCATAACCGATCACTTCGGTCTCGAGCGTTAGCACAATACATTGGTGCTTTAGGACACTGTCTATAAATTGATTGGCACGCCAGGGATGCGGTGTTACTTGCAGCTCTATCGCGGAGACAGAAGGCACATCGTTATTAGTCATTGCCCGGATATTGGCGAGGCCCGTCAAGGTTGGTTTACCAAGCACTTGATCGATTCCCAGGTTTGAGCTTTCATACTAGGGTCCTTTAGCATCTCTTGCAGACTTCTCACTACAATGGTTTTTGCCCCACCAGCGATTTCGTCCCTTCGTCCAAGCGCATCTGGATAGCTAGATTCAGAAGGACACAGGAGTTCGGCCGCCACTTCGCCCATAAGCAAAACCCATAGAACTCCCCGCTTTTTGATTCGCGCATCGAGAAATACGGATAGCAGACTACGTGCAGCCGCTTCGCTCACATCACCACCATGGGCCATCGGCCAATCAATTAATTCAGGGGCTGGCAAGCTAACAGGCAAGCGCCCAATTGCTCTCAAGATATTACTCAACAATTGGATCTGCTCGGGTTCAGGACCGACATCTGGCTCCAATTGATTAAACACCAATAAATCATCACATGGTTGCCAGCAGGCAAGCCGAAAGCTTGGCACTTCGATGGCAGGGACGGGCATACCCTCAGGTTCAGTCTCTTTTCCTGACAGGTGTTCTGCTGGTTGGGCTGTATCATCTGTTGTTTCTCTAACCAGCTCCAGAACACTGGCCACCTCCTCTTTGACTGAGGAGGTGGCAGGTTTTGCTCGTTCATCATCAACGGGAACATGAAAAGGCAGCGCGACAAGATCCTCACTTCTGGGTAAATATTGCACAATACCCAGATTGCTTAGATACCAGTTCCGCAGCTCAGTATCCATGGCCGTTACTCTAGACACCATCCATTTGTGGATGCAATCGATCCGGATTTTCTAACAGATTCAACGCATTCAGATAAGCCTTGACGCTGGCGACCAGAATATCGGTATCAGCCCCTTGACCATTAACAATGCGACCACCTTTCTCAAGTCTCACCGTCACTTCACCCTGAGAGTCTGTACCAGCAGTTACGGCATTGACCGAATAAAGTTTTAACTCAGTGTCACTTTTAGCCAGCTGCTCAATCGCCTTAAATACAGCGTCTACAGGCCCATCACCATCCGATGATGAACTGTATGTCTCACCTTTGTAATTCAGCGTGAGCTTGGCATGGGGAAGTTGACCCGTTTTAGAAATCACTTCCAGGTTTTCAAGTGTGATCTGATCACCATTCAATCCACTTAGCTGAACCTCAGACACCAAAGCCTGAAGATCTTCATCGTAAATTTCACGCTTTTTATCTGCCAGCGCCTTGAAGCGAACAAACGCTTCATTAAGATCGGCTTTATTTTCAAACTGCGTTCCCAGCTCTTCAAGACGCGCCGCAAATGCAGCTCTGCCGGATAATTTTCCCAATACAATTTTATTGGTACTCCAGCCCACATCCTCGGCCTTCATAATCTCATAGGTCTCGCGGAACTTAAGTACGCCATCCTGATGTATGCCCGATTCGTGGGCAAAAGCATTGGCCCCCACAATGGCTTTGTTAGGCTGCACAGGAAAGCCTGTGATGCTGGATACCAGCCTCGAGGTAGAAACAATCTGAGTGGTATCAATGCGGGTTTCCACAGGGAAAATATCTTTGCGAGTACGCACTGCCATCACAACTTCTTCAAGGGAGGCATTACCTGCTCTCTCACCTAAGCCATTGATGGTGCACTCCACTTGGCGAGCACCCTTCATCACCGCGGCCAATGAATTGGATACGGCTAAGCCCAGGTCGTTATGACAATGCACCGAGAAAATCGCCTTATCTGAATTAGGGATATTTTCAATCAGGCGACCAATGGTCTCTGCATACTCTTCAGGGAATCCGTAACCAACCGTATCGGGTAAGTTGATGGTTCCCGCCCCAGCATCAATGACCTGTTCAATAATTCGACACATATAGTCAAATTCCGAACGACTGGCATCTTCCAAAGAAAACTCTACATCACCGATAAGATTGCGAGCTAATTTGACAGCCGACACCGCTTGCTCCACCACCTGGTCTGGTGACATCTGCAGTTTATATTTCATGTGGATCGGCGACGTAGCAATGAAGGTATGAATACGCCCGGCATTGGCATTTTTCAACGCCTCTGCAGCACGCTCAATATCCATATGAGTCGTCCGGGCAAGACTGCACACTGTGCTATCTTTTACAGTCTCAGCAATCGCCTTTACTGACTCAAAATCACCTTGGCTGGAAACAGCAAAACCAGCTTCAATTACATCTACCTGAAGCTTTTCTAATGCCTTTGCTATCCGCAATTTTTCTTCGCGGGTCATCGATGCACCTGGACTCTGCTCTCCATCACGCAAGGTTGTATCAAAAATCACCAAATGTTGTTTGTCCATCAGTTACTTCTCCTGGTATTACGCCCCTGCTTTTCCCTAAGATTGGGTAAAACAAAAACTGGACAAAATAGTTACGCGAATTCTCCCTGTGACGGAAGGGATTTGCAAATGGGAATGAATAAAATTGTATATAACGTATATGCCCCTCAGGGCAGAAGGAGACGCAGCTGACGAGCAACAGCACAGTGAGGCATACGTTGTGACACGACACCTCGCTGAAAAGAAACTGTTTGCATACTGCTAGAATTCATGACTTATCACTGATGATGAGATCTAGGAAGGCTTTATTCAAACAGGTTTCAGGCAATTTGCCAAGCCCCATATCTCTTGTCCCTTTTATTAGTTGTACCCTATTCAAAATAGCCAATGCTTAACACTTGGCCTTAGGCGATCTAACTTTACGCCAAAGCCATAACACCGGTGCGGAAAGGCTGTACAGCAATGCAAACAGGAACAGTATTCTTGGTGGGTCAATAATGATAATAGTAAGCGCCATAACTATGGCAAAGATGACAACGAAGGGGACTTTTCCCTTCAAGTCTAACCCCTTCAAGCTATGGTAACGAAAATTAGAAACCATCAGCAGCCCAGAGAGCGCGGTTACCAGCGCTGCCGCCAATGCCAGTTGCGTGGTGGGTTCTACGTCGTAGCAACTCCACACCATCCCCGCCACCAATGCAGCGGCAGTGGGACTAGCAATACCGATAAAATACCGCTTATCTACAACGTCAACTTGAGTATTAAAACGGGCAAGCCTGAGGGCCGCGCAAGAAGCATAAATAAATGCTGCTGCCCAACCAATTCTTCCAACCTCATTGAGTATCCAGCTAAAGGTCACCACTGCCGGTGCCACGCCAAAAGAAACCATGTCAGAAAGACTGTCGTACTGAACGCCAAACTCACTTGATGTATGGGTCATACGAGCCACAGTGCCATCGAGCCCATCAAATATCATCGCCACAAAAATGGCAATGGAGGCAGCTTCAAAATTGCCGTCCATGCCGGCCAAAATCGCGTAGAAACCGGCGAACATCGCACCTGTAGTAAATAGGTTCGGCAGCAGGTAAATGCCTTTATGACGAGTCTTTTCTGGCGGTGGCACTTGAGCATTATTATCAGCAGATGGCCGCTGATGCTCACCAGTGGATTGTTCATTTTGGTTGTCAATATCAGACATCTTTAACCCTTAAGATATGATTCTTGGTACTTGCCTCGCGATAATCAGGACTATGAAATCGGAACCATCATTATCGGAAAAGTTATTAACTGCTAACCCATTCGCTACTAACGCTAAAAAGAGCCTATTGCTAGAATGCACTCACTCTACCAGTGGTTAGAGCGATATCAATCAACCCTGAGTATGAGTGCTATTAAACACTAAAGACTGGCACAAAAAAACCGCGCCGTAGCGCGGTTTTTTTAACAAGTAATTTATAATAAATACAAATACTTAGTTCTTTTCCTTATCAACCAACTTGTTAGCTGCAATCCACGGCATCATGGAACGCAACTTAGCGCCGGTCTGCTCAATAGGGTGAGCTGCATTATTGCGGCGATACGCTGTCATTGATGGGTAGTTAGTTGCACCTTCAGAAATGAACATTTTGGCATATTCGCCATTCTGAATACGTTTCAGCGCATTGCGCATAGCAGCACGAGATTCGTCATTGATGATTTCAGGGCCAGTAACATACTCTCCGTACTCCGCATTGTTGGAGATAGAGTAGTTCATGTTGGCTATACCGCCCTCATACATCAGGTCCACAATCAATTTCAATTCGTGAAGACACTCGAAGTAAGCCATTTCTGGAGCATAGCCACCCTCAACCAATGTTTCAAAACCCGCTTTTACCAATTCGACCGTACCACCACAAAGCACAGCCTGCTCACCGAACAAGTCAGTTTCAGTTTCGTCTTTAAAGGTTGTTTCAATGATACCAGTACGTCCACCACCAACACCGCAGGCATAAGACATCGCCACATTTTTTGCATTACCTGAAGCATCTTGATAAATCGCTACCAAGTCAGGAATACCACCACCTTTAGTGAACTCACTGCGAACAGTGTGTCCGGGGGCTTTAGGTGCAATCATAATAACGTCCAAGTCTGCGCGAGGCACAACCTGGTTGTAGTGGATAGCAAAACCGTGCGCAAAAGCTAACGTGCCACCCTGTTTGAGATTTGGCTCAATTTCAGATTTGTACAGCTGAGACTGAAATTCATCAGGGGTAAGGATCATCACCAGATCAGCACCGGCAACAGCGTCAGGTACATTTTTCACTGCTAGGCCAGCAGCCTCAGCCTTTGCCGCTGAAGCTGAACCCGCTCTCAGGCCAACCGTTACGTCCACACCGGAGTCCTTCAGGTTCAAAGCGTGAGCATGGCCCTGGGAACCATAACCAATAATGGAGACCTTCATCCCTTGAATAATGGAGAGGTCACAGTCTTTATCGTAAGAAACTTGCATGTTTACACCTATATTTAAAATCTAAATTTATCTGTTACCAAATGAATCTTTCTACAGCAGAATAAGGAACTACATCTGCGTCGAAATGACCCACCTTTAAAATTAAAGCCGGAGTGATTTTTCACCACGAGCTAAACCAGACACACCAGAACGAACAAGTTCAAGAATATCTGCGTCACCTACAGCCTGAATAAAAGCGTCGAGTTTATCACTGTTACCTACAATTTGTACCGTATAGGCATTGGTGTTCACATCTATAATCTGGCCGCGAAAAATATCGACACAACGCTTTATCTCTGCACGCTGGGCATCACTTGCCCTTACCTTAAGCAACATCAGCTCGCGCTCAATGTGAGGTCCCTCTGTCAAATCGACAACTTTGACCACATCAATCAGCTTATTCAAGTGTTTGGTAATTTGCTCAATCACCTGATCATTACCATGAGTCGTCATGGTCAAACGGGACAACGTTTGGTCTTCTGTAGGCGCTACTGTCAGCGTATCAATGTTATAGCCACGCTGTGAAAACAAACCCACTACCCGAGATAGAGAACCGGGTTCGTTTTCCATTAGTACTGAAATTATGCGTCTCATCAGGTGCGCTCCGTTTTACTCAACCACATGTCACGCATAGAGCCGGGGGCTACATGCATGGGATAAACGTGTTCTGAGCGGTCGACACAGATATCCATAAACACCACTCGATCTTTCAGGCTAAAGCACTCTGCCATTTTTTCTTCGAGCTCATCAAAGTGGGTCACGCGGATGCCCACGTGGCCATAGGATTCTGCCAATTTAACAAAATCAGGCAGCGAGTCTTCATAGAGGCTAGATGAATATCGACTGCTGTATTGCATGTCCTGCCATTGACGCACCATGCCCAAGGCTTGGTTGTTAAGGTTAATAATTTTTACGGGAAGCCCATATTGTGTGCAGGTCGATAGCTCCTGAATACACATCTGAATACTTCCTTCACCTGTCACACAAGCTACGGCTGCATCAGGATGGGCTAATTGAACCCCCATCGCTGCGGGCAAACCAAACCCCATAGTGCCCAAGCCACCGGAATTGATCCAGCGACGCGGCTTATCAAACAAGTAATACTGCGCAGCAAACATCTGATGCTGACCAACATCAGAGGTAACGTAAGCATCACCGTTTGTCACCTTAAACAACGTTTTTATCACATCTTGTGGCTTGATAATGTTCCCTTCACTGGGAGCATGGCGGGGCTTGCTGTAGATGCCATGGCGATCGCGCCATTCATCAATTTGTGTCCACCATTCAGCAATCGCAGTCTCATCAAGCTGAGAGCTACTCCTCTCTACCTGGGCAATCATTTCCTGTAATACGGCATCACAGGGACCTACGATCGGAATATCTATCGCCACTGTTTTTGATATGGAGGTTGGATCCACATCAATATGAATTATTTTTGCAGAGGGACAGAACTTATTTGGTGTGTTGGTCACCCTGTCATCAAATCGAGCACCAACGGCCAGGATCACATCGGCATGATGCATTGCAGCATTTGCTTCATAGGTACCATGCATTCCCAGCATACCCAAGAACTGGCGATCGGTTCCAGGATAGGCACCAAGCCCCATCAACGTATTGGTCACAGGAACATTTAAAAGTTTCGCCAACTCGGTAAGCTGTGATGATGCCTCACCTAACACGACACCACCGCCGCTATAAATAACCGGGCGCTTGGCGGCCAACAATGTTTTTATCGCACGCTTAATTTGCCCAGAATGCCCCTTGGTCGTGGGCTGGTAAGAGCGAATCTTGATTTTTTCTGGGTACTCGTAAGGGACACGATGATTCGGGTCTGTGACATCCTTAGGGATATCAACCACAACAGGGCCAGGACGCCCTGTTCCCGCAATATAAAATGCCTTGGCAATAACACTGGCAATATCTTTCGCATCGGTAACCAGAAAACTGTGCTTAACGATAGGCCTGGAAATGCCCACCATATCGGTTTCCTGAAAAGCATCTCCGCCAATTTTTTCACGGGGAACCTGACCGGAAATCACGACCATCGGAATAGAATCCATGTATGCCGTTGCAATACCAGTAATAGCATTGGTGGCGCCTGGCCCGGAAGTCACCAATACCGCACCTACTTCGCCGGTGGAACGTGAGTGACCATCAGCCGCATGAACTGCAGCCTGCTCATGGCGAACAAGAATATGTTGAACATCCTGCTGTTTAAACAACGCATCATAAATATGCAATGCCGCACCACCAGGATAACCCCAGATATGCTTAACACCCGCATCTTTGAGCGCACGAACGACGATATCACCGCCAGACAAAAGTTCCACTGTGCAAACCCTCAAATAATAAACACCACAACGCCGATGCAGCCCACAAGGGACATAAACCATGATTGCTGTGACATCACAGGTAGCTAATGCAACACCGCAGCCGATATTGGTGGTCGGCGCGTCAAGCCTGTTGGTAAACAAGCCTGTTCTGGATGCCCAGCAAACGCTGTTTACGCTCACTTGGCAAGCTGGTAAGAAACCAGCGCGCGAGTAATAGGAGATACCCGCCGAAGGCGAGGACTCTATGAAGTTATTGCCACAAAGTCAAGTATTCAGTCCTTTCAAATCATAGCTCACTACAACTTTTTGCTACCAAGCACTCAACATCTGAGCCTTACTTCCGCTATGATACAAACAATTAACGTTTTACACAGGTTCAAGGATATGAAACATCTTTACTTGGCAATACTTACCGTCTTTGCACTTATGGCCAGCATGGCAACTTATGCTGGGAAGGTCTACAAATGGCAGGATGATGATGGATCCTGGCATTATTCAGAAAAACCGCCTCTTGAGATAAAAGCCGAAACGCTAAAAATTAAGGTATCCAAGCCGTCGCCACAATCAAATGAAAACGGATCGGACAAAGGCCAGACTGAAAGTGATACTGCTGAGGCTCCCATGGAACAGCCTTTAAAAAAATCACCCGAAATCATCGCGGCCGAAGAAGCTCGCAAAAAACAAGAGTGTGAAAGAGCAAGAAAGAATCTGGAAGCCCTAACCAACCGCCCACGAATTCGTTACATGGATAAAGAAAAAGGCGAAGAACGCTACCTAACGCCCGACGAGCACACGGAGTGGAGCAAAAAATCCAAAGAGGACGTTCAAAAATACTGCCAATAAGAACAACAGGCTAAAGACTTGAACGATTGTATCTACACAGGTTGAACGAAGAGAGGGAAGACAACGCTCTTCCCTCTCTAGTATTTATCATTAGCCGTTATTATCAGGATTCAAACCACCCATCAAAAGTCGAATAGGGCATGCCGCACTTACATTATGAGTCGCTACCCTTATCTTCTGACTCCACAGGTGTTTCAGGTTTAGCTGAATCATTTCCGCTTACAAGCTTGCCGACTATTGTCTTAGCCATTTTCTTCTTAAACTCGATAGCTCCCACTTCATCCCAGTCACCACCAGCCAAAAAATAAATTTCGTAAACCTCCAATGCTTTATAGGCAGAAATTAATTCAGGATGTTTTTTAATTGCCACGTCCTTTTTGTCATTTAAAAGGCTATCTAGCAGCTCAACATATTTTTTATTGACGGCCTCAATGTTTGGATCGCTTTCTGCTTCTGGAGCACTTTCTACTATGTGCTCTTTCGTTGGTTGAACCATGGCTTTAGAAACCTCTAATTATAATCTGCCGTCATTCCGCCCATCGGTATACTGAAGGCATCCACTCAGCGCTCCTTGAAAATACGGTCACTGACTTAAATGCGCATCCTGTACTTGCACCTTCAGCTCGATGTATTCTCAATACAAGTTAGACCATCCCTGAACTCTGAAAAAAGTAAATCATCTCTTTTTCACGCCGCCCTTGTTTAACGTTTCCCAGTGGAAAACACTACCCGACCATCGTCAAGATTTACCAGAATGGTATCACCCGGAATAAAATCACCACCAAGCACCTGCTGAGCCAGCGGATTTTCCAGCAATTGCTGTATCGCTCTTTTCAGTGGCCGAGCACCATAAACCGGGTCAAAACCTGCATCACAAATCATATCCATCATTGGATCTGAAATTTCCAACGAAAGGTCGCGTTCAGCCAAGCGCTTTCTTAACATTGCAAGCTGGATCTCCGCAATACCTCGAATCTGGCTCTTAGCCAAGGGATGGAACACCACCACTTCATCAATCCGATTAATAAATTCCGGGCGAAAATGACCAGAAACCACCTCCATAACCGCATCCTTCATCGCCTGATAGCGGTTTTCGTTGGCCGTAGAGTCATCCGACTCTGCGTCACCCTTATTAACATCGAAGTCGATGGTATCAAAGGAGTGATCCTCCACAAGTCCCTGAATTCGGTCTGAACCAAGGTTCGAGGTCATCACAATCACCGTATTACGGAAGTCTACCGTGCGACCCTGCCCATCGGTCAGACGCCCATCATCCAAGACCTGCAGCAATATGTTGAATACATCCGGGTGAGCTTTCTCTACCTCATCCAGCAGCAGAACGGAGTATGGCCTGCGACGCACCGCCTCGGTAAGGTACCCCCCCTCTTCGTAACCCACGTAGCCTGGCGGCGCACCCACTAACCGCGCAACGGAGTGTTTCTCCATAAATTCGGACATATCGATACGCACCATCGCCTCTTCACTGTCGAACAAAAATTCAGCCAGCGCTTTACATAATTCCGTTTTACCCACGCCAGTTGGCCCAAGAAACAGAAATGATCCATTCGGGCGATCGGGGTCAGAAAGACCCGCACGACTACGCCGAACGGCATTTGATACGGATACCACCGCCTCACTTTGACCGATCACTCGCTTGTGCAGAGAATCTTCCATTCGAAGCAGCTTTTCACGCTCACCCTCAAGCATTTTGGACACAGGTATGCCCGTCCACTTCGACACCACCTCGGCTATTTCCTCTTCCGTCACCTTGTTCCGCAACAATTTATGCTCAGTGACATCTGCCTCTCCGGCTGCTAACAGCTGCCTCTCAAGTTCAGGAATTTTGCCATACTGGAGTTCAGACATTTTTGCCAAATCACCGGCACGACTGGCAGTATCCATATCGAGCTTAGCCTGCTCTAATTCTATTTTGATTTGAGCCGAACCCTGCAGTGTCGCTTTTTCCGCCTTCCAGATTTCTTCGAGATCAGCATATTCTTTACCGACAACCTCGATGTCAGACTCTAATTTCTCCAGACGCTTTTTGGAGGCTTCATCCTCCTCTTTTTTAACGGCCTCGCGCTCCATCTTCAACTGGATCAGCCTCCGCTCAAGACGATCCATTTCCTCTGGCTTCGAGTCTATTTCCATCCGGATGCGACTAGCCGCCTCATCCACAAGATCAATAGCTTTGTCAGGCAACTGACGATCCGCAATATAGCGCTGAGACAGTTTAGCGGCGGCCACGATGGCAGAATCCGTAATATCTACGCCGTGGTGCACTTCGTAACGTTCTTTTAAACCACGAAGAATGGCGATGGTATCCTCTTCATTCGGCTCGTCCACAAGCACCTTCTGGAAACGCCGCTCCAGAGCTGCATCTTTTTCAATATATTGCCGGTATTCATCCAGGGTAGTGGCACCCACACAGTGCAGCTCACCTCGGGCCAGCGCCGGTTTCAACATATTTCCAGCATCCATTGCACCCTCTGCCTTACCGGCACTAACCATGGTATGCAACTCATCAATGAACAGAATGATCTGGCCTTCCTGTTTAGACAACTCCTTAAGAACTGCCTTTAGCCGCTCCTCAAAATCACCACGAAACTTTGCGCCCGCCAACAGCGCGCCCAAATCCAGTGAAAGAATTAGCTTGTTTTTAAGGCCCTCAGGGACTTCGCCGTTCACAACACGCTGGGCCAAACCTTCGATAATGGCGGTTTTTCCGACCCCGGGTTCACCAATTAATACGGGGTTATTTTTGGTCCGACGCTGTAACACCTGAATGGTACGGCGAATTTCATCATCTCGACCAATCACTGGGTCAAGCTTACCCTCAGCGGCACGCGCTGTTAGGTCAATGGTATATTTTTCCAATGCTTGGCGATTACCTTCCGCCTCTGGATCTGTCACGGCTTCTCCTCCACGAATCTTGTCTACGACAACCTGTAATTTTTCCCGGTCACCATGGCTAGCCAATGCCTTACCTACAGCGCCTTTATCCTCAAAGGCTGCCAACATAATAGCTTCGCTTGAAATATACTGATCACCCTGTTTCTGTGCCTGCTTATCAGCCAAATTGAACAGCTTGCCTAACTCTGGAGACAAGCTGATTTCACCCGTCGGCGACTGAACCTGCGGCAGTGCCTCCAAGAGTTTTTTTAATTCGGCTTTTAATCCAGCAATATCAAAGCCCGCCTGACTCAGCATAGGACTAATGGAACTACCCTGTTGATTCAGCAATGCCAAAATCACGTGTACCGGCTCGAGGGCGGGGTTGTCCTTGCCTACAGCCATCGACTGGGCATCTGAAACAGCATTCTGTAAATGATGGGTAAAACGATCAAAACGCATAGTCGACCTCAATTCTGTTTGTTAAACAACAAATTGGGGCTGGAGAGAATATTTCAAGGACTGCGGTATTTTTAGCTGATCCAGATCAAGCTAGCCATTCG
>Ga0209121_10000096_pt1 | contig 85103 bp, 79 predicted proteins | sample Cruoilmetagenom3_FD_187292 | JGI IMG/M metagenome (GOLD analysis project Ga0209121, IMG submission 187292) | Oil polluted marine microbial communities from Coal Oil Point, Santa Barbara, California, USA - Sample 3 (SPAdes) (version 2) | ecosystem: Environmental > Aquatic > Marine > Oil seeps ...
GGCCTGCCGGTCAATCATGAAGCCGGCGAAGGCCGCCAGCCCGGCGACCACAAAGGTCAGGCAGCCGGAACCCAGGCTGACCAGGATCATACGGGATACTGATTTTGATGTACTGTTGGGGTTCTTGTTTTCCATAATTCAATTTTATCTTATTCTCAAAGCGCTTGTACCATATCCCTAATCAACCTTTCCAGCCTTCTTCCACGCCTCACCCATCACCGGATTCTTCTCCAAATATGCCTTCCGCACGTTTTCCGGTATGTTGTTCAACGGGCAGGAGAAGTTCACGTAATGGCTGGCTGCGGAGGCCCTGCCAAATGGCAATTACTACACCAAGCCCTGCACAGTCCGCCCTAAAATAAACAGTGCGCCCCACAGTACCAGCGCTACCAGCCCGAACCAAAGCGACAGTTGCGATTCCATCCCCCAGAGCGAGGATATTGCCAGCTCGACATCCACCACAGCCACCGGCACGGCAACCAATTCCTCGGCCTCCTCGTCGTAGAAGCCAAAGGAAACATAAACCTTCCCCGTGAAATCGCCTTCTACCGAAGTGCCAATGGTCCAGCTTTCCACCAGGCCCTGTCCAGCAGAAAGGTTGGTCTGCACCAGTCCGGGCGGGTCCAGGGTCAGCCCCGAGATCACCGGCTCAATCAGCACGATCTGTGCGCCCCGGTCCGCAAGCGCCGTCCCCTCCGTTTCAACGAGTGTCGCCTGCAAATCCACTGCTTCACCCTTGCGCAGCCACATCGGCCATTCCAGGGTCAGGGTATATTCCGCCTGGCTGGCATAATCCGCCCCCTCGGGCGCACCGGGCAGCGTCCCTGCCGGGATGGTCAGTTGCTTTGAATCCGTGGCACTCGGCCAGACGCCCCAGCCCAGGATCATCAGCCCCATCAGCAGGAACAGCAGGCTTAACGTAAACAAACCCTCGCCCAGTGTTTTCCGCTGCCGGTACTTTTTATTCATACTTATCCGATCCATATCAGCACCGCCATGCTCACCGCAAAAGCCACTGACGTCCCCCAGGTCAGCCCCAGTTGGTCAGCCTGCAAGGCATAATAGCCCACCAGGGGCAGCAAAATCTGCAATGCCAATAGACCAATCCGCAGTTTAGGCCGGAGAACTTTCAATTTATCCATTTTGATGCCGGTTTCTGTCATTTCGTCATCCTAGATCAACAAGCTGATAATCAGCGCCGCCAGAGACACCGTTCCAATCGTGACCGCGCCATAGCCCAGCAGTTTACGCATCACGGACCCTTCCTGCCCGGCCAGCCCCACCGTGCTGCAGCCCACGATCACTTTGGCCGGGGCCAGCACGCTCCCCAGCGCGCCCCCAGCCGTCTGCGCACCGAGGATCAGCGGGACGCTCAGGTTCAGAAGTTGGGCGGCGTTCATCTGCAACGCCGCGAAGAGCACGTTGGAATTATTATTACTGCCCGTGATAAATGCACCCAGCGCGCCGATGAAGGGCGCTACTGCCGGATAGGCCGCGCGGCTGATGCCCTCGCTGAGTCCCTGCGCAAGCAGATAAGTCATCCCGCTGTGCAGCATCACCGAAGCCAGCCCAACCATCGCCAGGATGCCGAGGCTGGAATTCACGCCGCTCTTGACCACGCGCCCCAAAATTGACTTCAGCGCGCCTTTTTGAATATATCCCACGCGCCGGTAGATAATATAAGAAATGATGCAAGTGTAGAGCAGAATCGCGCCGGGATGTCCGAAAATATTGATCAGGCGTCCCGGCCCGGCAGCTGTTTCCCAACCCAGGCTGGTTGTCAGCACGGGAAAATTGAGGGTCAGCTTGACCTGGCTCAGGAAGGAATCCACAGGCTCAATCAGATTGATTGAAAAGGCTAGCACCACCAGCAGGCCGTAGGCCAACAGTGAGAGCCAGAGCGATTTACCCTGATCTTCTGCCGTCTCAGGGGGCACACTCCCTGCGTCAGCCTTCATCCGATATTTAGGCAGGCGCATCCAGAGCAGCCCAACCAGCAAGCCGGAAATCCCGCCCCCGGTCGCTCCGAGGGTCCAGAGTCCGTTGGTCGCCAGCAGGTACTGCACTGCGCCCATGACCAGGCCGATCACCAGCACGGGCCCCACCGCTCGCCGCAGCCCCTTCCAGCCGTTGCCAATCAGGGCCACCAGCAGGCCGCTGGGGATGCAGGCAATGCCTAATAAGAGTGCAGTGAAAGGTGCCAGCACCGCGCCCGGCAGCCCGGTGATCGCCATCAGAGTTTGGAAAGCCGAAGCCAGCGAACCAAAAGACACCGCCCAGCCATGCCCAATCGCGGCCATCGCCACGGCTTGCACAGGGGAATAACCCAGGCCCACCAACAGTGGGGCGCAGACCGCCACCGGCACGCCAAAGCCGCCCATCCCCTGCAGAAAGGAGACCATCAGCCAGCCGATCAGGAGGGATTGCATCACCCGGTCCCCGGTCATGGCCGGAAGGGCGCGCCCGATCATGCGAATCGCACCGGCTTCTCGGGCAATATTGAAGAGCAGCAAGGCCGTCCAGATGATGAAGAGCACATCCAGGCTCAGCAAGATCGCTTTCACCTCAGCGTAGACCAGCAGTTCAAATCCGGCCCCAAACGCCAGCACGGCCACAATCACTGCCGCGAACCAGCCCAGCCCGCCTGCCCGGCTCCCGCCCCAGCGGAAAACTAGCATCAACACGACCACCACCAATACCGGCAGCAAGGCCAGCAGCCAATTCCAGAGTGATAACGATAATTGCATTCAGCCGTCTTTCAACTATTTTTTAGGAAATTTGCTAATCGAAATGAACGAGCCTGCCAACCACCTGCACCGACGCTTGCAGCGTCTCCGCATGGCCCGGTTGGCCGCCGCCAACAAAGACCGTAAAGGCACCGGGTTCGATCTCCCAGCTCCCCTCCTCATTCACCATAGCAAAAGCACGGGGTGGAACAGCCAGGGTCACCCGCTGTTCGCTTCCCGGTCCAAGCTGGACCCGCTTGAAGGCCGCCAGCACATGCCGCGGCACGGGCAGTGAGGCTTCCTCATCCCGCAAATAAATCTGCACGACCTCATCACCGATAATCTCACCAGTATTGCGTACCAGGCAGGAGACTTCCAATGTGTCCGCCACTTCCATCCGGTTGAAATTCAGCGCCAGGTCGGAATACTCAAAGGAGGTGTAACTCAGCCCGAAGCCAAAGGGATAAAGCGGTTCACCCTCGAAATAACGGTAAGTGCGCCCCTGCATATCATAATTCTCAAAATCAGGGAGTTGTTCCACAGACTGATAGAAAGTCACCGGCAAACGTCCACCAGGACTATAGTCCCCAAACAGCGCCTCAGCCACCGCCCGGCCGCCGGATTGTCCCGGGTACCAGGCTTCGAGGATCGCGGGGACATGTTCCTGCGCCCAGTTGATCGCCAGCGCACTGCCGTTGAGCAGCACCAGCACCACCGGTGTCCCGGTCTCGACCACGGCTTCCAGAAGCGCCTGCTGGGCACCAGGCAGGTCCAGATCTGTGCGATCACCACCGGAATGCATCCTTTCGGGTGTGCCTGCCTCCTGACTTTCCTCCCCCTCCAGCAACTGGGAAAGCCCCAACACCACAATGGCGATGTCCGCTTTCTTCGCCAGCTTGACCGCTTCCTTGATTCCCTTCTTCTCGGGTTTGACAATGTCACATCCCTGCGCATATTGCATCTCGGCATGGGCAGGAAGCACGGTGCGGATCCCCTCAAGAACAGTCACCGATTGGGACGGCGTGCCGAAATAATTCCCCCGGAGAACCAGTTCATCATCTGCGTTGGGGCCAATCACAGCAACTCGCTTGAGATTCTTCGCCAGTGGGAGCAGGTGATCCTCATTTTTAAGCAGCACCAAGGACTGACGCGCCACCTCCAACGCCAAAGCCTGATTAGCCGGTGAATCGACAACCGTCATCGGGGTCTGCGCATAGGGCACCCGCTCAACGGGGTCAAACATGCCAAGTCGAAAGCGGACTTCGAAAAGGTTCATCAAAGCCCGGTCCATATCCCGCTCCAAAATCAGACCGTTGCCAAGCGCCCCGAACAGGTTTTCATAGGTGCGGCCGCAGTTCAGGTCACAGCCAGCCTTAACCGACCGGGCAGCCGCTTCTTCAGGCGTATCCACCAGATGATGGTGGGCATAAATGTCCTTGATCGCGCCGCAGTCCGAGACCACATAACCCCTGAAACCCATTTCCCGGCGCAGGATATACTGCAATAGATACGGGCTGGCACAGCAGGCCTCCCCATTCACCCGGTTATAAGCGCCCATCACGCCGGCTACCTTCGCTTCCTTCACCAGGGCTTCAAAGGCCGGCAGATAGGTCATCTTGAAATCGCGGACACCCACCTCGGCGTTGAACTCATGCCGTTTTTCTTCGGGGCCAGAATGGATTACGTAATGCTTGGCGCAGGCGGCTGTCTTGAGATAATCAGGATGGTCCCCTTGCAGCCCGCGGACGAATGCCACGCCCAGCCGGGAGGTCAGGTGCGGGTCTTCACCATAGGTTTCCTGGCCGCGCCCCCAGCGAGGATCCCGAAAGATATTGATATTGGGAGACCACATGGTTAACCCTGTATAGCGGGAATGATCACCCTTGCGCAGAGCCTCATGGTGTTTGGCCCTGGCTTCATCGGAAATGACGCCCGCCATCCGGTGCACAAGTTCAGCGTTCCAGGTCGCGGCAATGCCGATCGCCTGAGGGAAGACAGTGGCCTTTCCTGCGCGGGCAACGCCATGCAGGGCCTCATTCCACCAGCTAATCGCTGGAATCCCCAACCTCTCGACAGCCACAGAGTCTTCCATCATGGAGCCAACCTTCTCGGCCAGCGTCATTCTGGAGATCAGGTCCCTGGCGCGGTCTTTCGGTCGCGCGTCCGGGTTCAGATACAGGGGTTCCAAATCAGAATAATCGGTCAAGCGTATCTCCTATCACAGTGATAGAGAAATTATAAACGGAAATCCCCAACAGGTATTTTCGAAGGTGTGAGCTGTCTGATCTAACCTTCCAAGATGGGCTAAAAATGGTAAAATAGTGAAGCGTTTGGGGCAGTGGCGGAATGGCAGACGCAACGGACTTAAAATCCGTCGGTAGTAGTACCGTGTGGGTTCGACTCCCACCTGCCCTATTTGAAACCTTTTAGTTTTCAGGCACATTTAATATGCCCTTTTATATTTGACATCCCGCGAGAAAACTTTATACAATTAAGCATTACTTCAAGTTGTTGGATAATTGGTAAATTATATTATGTCCTATTTACTGGTAAGTAAATAAATTCTGTCCCCAAAGAACTAACTCCAAACATTTTATACTGCCCTGTGACCGCTTCAAAATATAAATAGTAATAACTTATCAATTTTTAAAGGAGAAGCCGGATGAAGAAGAAATGGTTTAAGATCGCCTTCCTGATGGTCTTGCCGCTCATAGTTGGTATGGCCTGCCAATTGAGCAACCCCCTCAGTTTGATTTTCAACAAAGCAACCGAGGAAGTACTGGTAGATGGTGGATCAGAAGGATCCGATACCACCATTACCGAACCGGTTGGTGCCGAGGAAATCGTCGAAAATCTCGAACCCGTAACCGGTGAGGAGCAGGACCTGGTCATGCTGGCTGAGGATTTTTGGATCCAGGAAGAAAGCTCCATTTATCTCGCCTTTTATTTCTATAACCCCAATATCGACATCCTCTTTGAGGATATTGAATACACCATCTACCTCTACGATGCTAATGGCAGCGAGCTGACAACCTACACCAGCAGCCTGCGCTATCTCTTCCCGCAGGAGACATTCGGTCTATCGGAAATTGTCTATCTGGATGATGAGATCGTGACGGTCGAGTCCATGGAAATTGAATGGACTTATCTCTCCGGTGCGGTTGAAGATTTCACCAATCCCTTCACGGTTGAAAATGTCACTTATTGGGAAAACGATGATTTCCCAATGGTCTCTGGTAAGGTGGTCAACACCAGCAGTGATACCTATACCTACATTCTGGCGAATGTGATCTGCCTCGATAGTGATGATCAGATCGTTGGTTCCGGCTACACCACCATCCAATTCGTGCCTGGCAACGACTTCATGGGCTTCTCGACCTATGTGGATGTCTTTGACGAGGTCAGCAGTGTTGAAGTCTATCCAACATACACGTATTCCAGTTACTACTATGTGGGAGACGAATTTTGGTCTGAAATCTCCATCCCGGAGGACAACTTCTTCCTGGATGATTACGGATATGTTGTGGGCGGCATGGTTATTCAAAACAATATCGACGTACCTCTCAGCAACTCAATCGCTTATGTCACCTTCTATGATGATAATGATGCTGTCACAGCCGTAAGTGCCTATACCCTTGAACTCATTCTCCCGGGGGACACTGTGGGGATTGCGCCCTGGGCTTCCACCCCGCCGGCAGGGTCGGAAACCACCTCCTATGACATCCTGGTTCTTCCCGGTGACTACGAGGACGATTATGAAGTCTCTGATAATCCCTTCCAGATCAATAGCGCTGAAATAACGGGTGATTACAACGACTATGTCACGGTCAACTTCACCAATGAATACAGCAAGTCGGCCAGTGAAGTGAACGTCAATGTTCTGATCTATGACACCGATGGCACCATCATCGGCGGTGGATACAGCTGGTATTATGATCCCATTTCCGCCGGCGGCAGCACAGCAGTGGATATCTGGGTCGATTATGACCAGAATTCCACCATCGGCTCCATCGTGGCCTGGGTCTATCCGAATTCCTGGACGGAATTCGAATAATATCCTCCAACAAAAACTGATAAATCTGATGCGGGCTAAAAGCCCGCATCAGATATTTAACCAACACATGAATATCTTATCTGAATAATTCCAACCTTGACTTTAACTCCCCCCGGAGTATAATAATTAGCTTGTGAGTTACCTGTCTTATGCAGATACTTTCAAAACTGAATAGTTTGAGGAATCACTTTTATTTGGCGCAACAACACCCTCATTGGATTTATTCTAATCCTGACTTATCTGCCGGAAGCTACGGTAGAATTCTACGTCATTATCCTTTCCCCACTATTCTGTTGAAAACCTGCAGGAAAAAGCCCCCTTAGCTCCTTCGTAATACGAAAGGTTTATTGAAGGTGCACCAGGCTGTACGATGGCTGAAATTGTTGCGGGAGCCAGGATAAGGTAAAAGTAGGTAAAATAACAGTGCCAAATTCAAGGGACAACCGCAAGTAGGAAATAACCGCTACGATTGCCACCAAACAAGTAGAACCGAGTAACATTGTTTGTCTTGTCAATTTTAAATGGTAATTTTGATATAACCTTTGATACGCTAACTGGGGCAGCACCTCTTGCTGTTCTACCGTCTAATCACGATAATTCCCCCGCATTTCAAACATCAAAGACAATCCCAAGCCCTGCGCGATTCTCAGAGCAAGGTTTATTTGTGCATTTATCGACTAGTTAATAATTCTTAAGGAGAACTAACGGATGGATCAAGAAAGAATTGAAGCAGGTGGACTGATCTATAAAGAAAATATCGCCATGGTTGGATTGATCGGGATTCCTACCCATCCCGGCATTGGTGGCCGCTACTTCACCAAAATTGCCGATATGGGTATTCATGTCGAATTGATCGTGAACCTGTTTGATGGTAAAGAATATGATCACATCCTGATTTGTGTCAAGAAAGAAGACCTGCAAGAGACATTGGAAATCACTCAAAAGATCCATGAGAAAATTGGCAGCCAAAGAGTGATCCATGAATCTGATGTGGCTCTGGTCTGCATCTCAAGCCACGATTTTGATGACAGCCAAAAGATCGCCGGCCACATGTTCAAGACCCTGGGCGATAGTGAGATCAACATCCATGGCATCAGCTCCTCAGTGTCCTCACTGACCTGCATGATCAAGGGACATGACCTGGAAAAAGCTCTCAACGCACTGCGAAAAGCTTTCATATTGCCGTAAACATTCAAGAATAGATGCAGAACCAAGTGCATAAGGAAGCAAATTAATGACAGCATCATCCAATACACAAGAACACACCGGCTTCATCGTACGATTGATTGGGCCGGTGATTGATGTTCGGTTTGACGACCGAAAACTCCCCCGACTGCTGACAGCCTTAACTATTCCCGTTGAAGACCGCGTGATTACCGTTGAAGTGCTTGAGCACATTGACGAGAGAACCGTCCGTGGCGTGGCTATGGAGTCGGCTGAAGGTTTGCGCCGTGAAATGGTCGTCTATGACACTGGTGATCAGATCAAAGTTCCGGTTGGCGAAAAGACTCTCGGCCGCGCATTCAATGTCCTCGGTGAAACCATTGATGGCGGCAAACAGCTCCCGGAGGACGTGGAGCGGTATGGCATCCATCAATCCCCACCACCCTATGTTGACCAGCGGCCGACTTCAGACCTCTTCATCACCGGTCTGAAGGTTCTCGACCTGCTGGCGCCTTTTGTCCGCGGCGGTAAGGTCGGGCTGTTCGGGGGCGCGGGTGTCGGCAAAACACTGCTGATCATGGAAATGATCCGGCACACCTCTGCTGAACATCAAGGTGTCTCGGTTTTCGCCGGTGTGGGTGAACGTACTCGTGAGGGTAACGACCTATACCTGCAAATGGAGAACAGCAACGTCCTCAAAGACGCCATTCTGGTCTTTGGTGAAATGAATGAGCCGCCTGGGGCACGTTTCCGGGTCGCTTTTACCGCACTCACCATGGCGGAATATTATCGAGACAAAAAGCACCAGGACGTACTGCTCTTTATTGATAATGTTTTCCGCTACATTCAGGCGGGTGGCGAAGTCTCGGCCCTTTTAGGTCGGATGACCAGCGCTGTAGGCTACCAGCCCACCCTTTCCACCGAAGTCGGCGAACTGGAAGAGCGGATCGTCTCCACTCAAAACGGCGCGATTACGTCCATCCAGGCCATTTATGTGCCTGCGGATGACCTGACCGATCCCGCCCCGGCCGCAACTTTCTCGCATCTCGACGCCACGGTCGTGCTTTCCCGCCAACTGGCCAGCCAGGGGCTTTATCCCGCCGTCGACCCGCTCGAATCTGGTTCCCGTCTGCTGACGCCCCGTGTCGTGGGGGATCACCACTACAAGATTGCCACTCGAGTCCGTGAGACTCTGGCTCGCTACAAAGAATTGCGAGATGTGATCGCCATTTTAGGCATGGAAGAACTGGCGGAAGAAGACCGTCTTCTGGTCCAGCGCGCTCGCAAGATCCAGCGTTTCCTGACCCAACCCTTCTTTGTTGCTGAACAATTCACCGGTCGCAAAGGCGCATTCGTGTCCCTGAAGGACACCTTGCGCGGGTTTGAAATGATCCTCGACGGCGAACTGGACGAAGTCCCTGAACGGTTTTTCTATATGACCGGCACCATTGATCAGGTGACTGAGAACTATAATAAGGCAAAACTGGAAAGTAAGCAAAAAGCGAACGTCGCCAAATCTTCCGCTGAGGGATCAGCGGCTGATGGCGAGACAACACCTGCGGAAACGAAACAAGTTGCGCAGCCTGAGGTAGAAAAATGACAGCGCAGACACTCCAACTAGAAGTCCTGACACCCGATACCAACGTCGTCGATACAACGGCGGAGGCTATTCGCGTGCTGCTTCCGGATGGCTGGTGGGGTATCCTCCCCGGACATGCAGCCATGATGGCCCATATCCGTTCCGGTATGATTTACTATCAAAAGGCTGACAAGATCCGCTATATCGCTATTTATCAGGGCACCATCGAAGTTCAACAAAGATTACACCAGCAGACCTATGTCCGAATCCTCACCGCTGCGGCAGAAGAGGGTGAGAATATGGAAGCTGTTCAATATGCGCTTTCGAAGCAAGCCGACAAACTGGCTCAACTTGCCAGAGAAGCTGATATGGAATTCAACCAGATCAAATTCTCTCTGGAGAAATCCCTGCAAGGGGCCAATATTACGGATGTGCGATGATGATGGCTGTTAGAAAAGAAGATTTTCAGGAAGAAGAAATCCCGGAAACCATTCCTAATCCTCAATTCCCCAGGATTTGGCGAAAAGGAGAGGAGCAGGGCGGTCTAACCCTCCTGGCCCAGGTGACAACCATCTCATGGAACCTTGCCCTGCCTCCCGTTGGCGGAGCCATCCTGGGACACTATATTGATGATCGCACCCAGAGCGGCATTACCTGGACCCTCAGTTTACTGGCTCTCGGCGTGATGGTTGCCTTCAGCAACCTTTACAACCTCTATATTGAACATGGCCGTCAGAAGAAAAACAAAGATGACCAAAGTGACCTTTCTGACAAGGAGACCCATGAAGAAAAATGAGAAGAACAAGAAGCGGCTCAGCCTGATCCTGATCTTTGCTCTGATCCTGGTGATGGTGCTGATCTCCTTCGAGTTGCGCAGCAGAACAAATTTCACTCCCATCCCGGTGGTGGAGGAAATCTCCCCAGAAGTCGTTTTTACGGTAGGGCCCATTCAGGTCACCTCTACAGTGATCAACACCTGGATCATGATCGCAATGCTGAGTATTGCTGCCTTCTTTATTGGTCGTTCATTCAAGGTCCGGCCGGGATTCGGTCAGAATGCAATTGAATGGCTGGTGGAAGGCATCAAAGGGCTGATCTCAAAGAATATCGAGACCCAACAAACTGAACAGTTCTTCCCGTTGATCTTCACCATAGCCATCTTCATTGGCTGTGCCAACCTGCTGGGGCTAATCCCGGGGTTGCGATCCCCCACCCCGGATATCAACACACCGATCGCCATGGCTCTGGTCGTTTTTATCAGTGTCCCCTATTTCGGCATCCGAAATCGCGGCCTGGGTGGTTACCTCAAACACTATGTCCAACCCTTCTTCTTAATGCTGCCCCTCGAGATCGCTTCGGAAATCGCCCGGACTTTCTCTCTGACTTTCCGGCTTTTTGGCAACATCATGGGTGAAGAGATTATTATTGCAATTTTATTTATTATTGCACCTTTTATCCTGCCGGTTCCAATGATGCTTTTCAGCATCTTCACCGGCCTCCTGCAGGCGTATATTTTTACCCTGCTGTCAACAGTCTATATCGGTGGGGCAGTTAATGCCCAAGAATTTTAATCTGGAAAATATAAGGAGTAACAAAAATGGATTGGTCTACATTACCTTGGGATAAGATTTACATTATCGTGACGGTGATCGTCTCAGGTATCGGTATCGTTTTCGGTGTGACCGCGCCAGCCATTGGCCAGGCAATTGTCGCTTTCGGTGGTCTGAAGGCCATCAGCCGACAGCCTGAAGCGGGCGACCGAATCAACAGCATGGTTCTGTTATCTTTGGCCATGCTCGAGTCATTGGCCATTTATGTTCTGGCTGTGATCCTGATCCTGGTCTTCGCCAACCCCATGCGGTCTTACATCCTCGGGGCTTAAACACCAGAAGTTGTAAACCCTAACCTACCCACTTCGGACTCTGCGAGACGATTATGCTGAATATAAATCTTAGTACGATCCTTTTACAAATGGCCAACTTCTTCATTTTGGTCCTTATCCTCTACCGATTCCTTTTCACTCCGCTCCAAAACGCAATGAAAAAACGGGATGAACAGGTGACCAGTGCCATGGATAATGCCGCCATTGCCCAAAAAGAGGCAGAAAAAGTTCGCCTGGAATATGAACAGAAGTCAAATAATATTGATGCAGAAATCTCAGCCCGCAAGAACGAAGCTCGGATTGTGATCGAACAAACGCGTCAGCAAATGCTGAGTGAGGTCAAAGAACAGGTTGAACGTCTTCGGCATCAAAGCGAAGATACACTTGACTCGCTGCGCGCTGAAGCGATCCAGCAGCATAAAGGGGATATCTCTACTCTGGTTGCCCAATTTGCCCGAGAGATGATGACTGGCCTGATGAATCCCCAGATTCAAGATCTTTACCAACAGGAATTTCTGGGAAAGATCGAGGGAATTGACCTCTCAAATTACGTTGAAGGCGCATCCCCCAATGAGGAACAATACATCAAAGCCATCATGACCATCGATACAGATAAGGGTTTTCAGGACAATTTACTTGCTAACCTGAAGAAACAAATTTCCGTTCCTTTTACCCTGACCTTTGAAACCGATTCAAATCTCATTGCCGGCGGCATGCTGCGATTCGAAAACGAATTGATTGACGGCAGTTTGGGCGGCCAGATTAATGAACTTCAAAAGCATTTTCAGGAAGATGTATGAAAAATACAGAAAAACCAACTGCAGATCAATCCCAGCCTGAATCACCGGAAGAACCCATCCTGCATACGGAGGAAGTCCGGGATCAGATTGATGACTTGATCAAAGATCAGAAGAAACAGCTAAAAGATCTGCAAAAAGGATTTGATCTAAAAACCGACCGGTCCCTGAACGCACTTCAAAAAGCCGTATCTGGTTATGGCTATGAACTGCTGACAGAGAATGTCGGCACCGTTAAGAAAATTGGCGATGGGGTTGCATTGGTTTCTGGGCTTGAAGACGTTTTGGAAAATGAATTACTCGTCTTCCCGGATGGTACCTTCGGCCTGGCAATGGACCTTCATGAATTTTATGTCGGCGTGGTCATTTTGGGTTCCGGCGGCGACATCCAGGCTGGCGATGTGGTTTATGAGACCGGCCGCGTGGTGGATGTCCCAGTCGGCAAGGAACTGCTGGGGCGGGTTGTCAACCCCCTGGGCCAACCGATTGACGGTAAAGGTGCCATTGAAGTAGACCAATACCGGCCGGTCGAATTCCCAGCCACCGGTTTTATCGACCGCACACCCATTGATACCCCCCTCCAAACCGGGATCAAAGCCATTGATTCGATCATCCCTTTGGGCAAGGGTCAGCGGGAGCTGATCATTGGCGACCGTCAGACTGGCAAATCCGCCATCGCTGTCGACACCGTCCTGAATCAAAAGGGACAGGGTGTCTATTGTATTTATGTCTGCATCGGTCAGAAAATGTCCACCGTCGCCCAGATCGTTCAAACCTTCCAGGAATACGGCGCAATGGACTACACCACCGTAATCTCTGCGAGTGCTGAGGACTCCCCTTCAATGATCTACCTGGCTCCCTATGCAGGCTGCGCCATGGCAGAAGAATTCATGTTCAACGGGCAGCACGCCCTGGTCATTTATGATGACCTCTCCAAGCATGCCATTGCCTATCGCCAGCTTTCTCTGCTCCTGCAGCGTCCCGCTGGCCGTGAGGCCTACCCTGGCGACATCTTCTACCTGCATTCCCGCCTGCTGGAACGATCGGCCAACCTTTCCCGCAATTGTGGCGGAGGCAGCATGACCGCCCTGCCCATAGTCGAGACCCAGGCGGGTAACATCTCAGCCTACATTCCCACCAACCTGATCTCCATCACAGATGGCCAGATCTACCTAAGTTCCAAGTTGTTCGATGAGGGCATCCAGCCCGCCATCGACATCGGTTTTTCAGTGTCCCGTGTGGGCGGTTCCGCTCAGAACGACGCCATGCGAGCCGTCTCCAAAGACCTTGCTCTGGATGTGGCCCAATATCTGGAATTAAGGGTATTTGCCCGATTTGGGACCGAATTGGATATGGAAACTCGACAGCAGCTGGACCGCGGCGAAAAGATCCGAACCGTGCTGACCCAGCCACAATATGAACCGCTGCCTGTGGCTCATCAGATCACCATTATCTATGCCGCCACAAACGGATATCTCGACGACGTACCGTTGAAAAAGGTCCCTGATCTCGAAAAGCTCTTCATCCGTTTCCTGAAGCAGCGCCATGCCGGTCTATTAACGGAATTCTCCGCCGGTCACTGGGATGCACATTTGGAAGAAGAACTTGGCGAAATCATTCAAACCTTCATTACGAAGCTATATGAGACTGGCTTCCTGAAAGAACCTGAGGAGATGGAACTCTAATGGAATCCATTAATGATATCCAAAACCGCCTTCAGGGCCTGCAGGATATCAAACACCTTCTGAGGTCTGTCCGCGCCATGTCTGCCATTCGTTGGCGGCGCGCCAAGAACCAACTAACCGTGGCCCAGACTTACGCCAAATACGTTGATTCGCAGTTGGCAACCATCCTGGCACGACTTGGTACGGGCCTGCCCGTCGGGCTTTCAGCCCATGAAAAAGGCAAATCCGAGCGGATTAATGTTGGCCTGATCTCACTTACTTCCGATCGGGGGTTATGCGGTAACTTTAATACCGGGCTGATCGCGAAAGCCATTCATGTGACCGAGATCCTCAACCGCAAGAACAAGGATGTTAAGATCATCTCACTGGGCGGCTATGGAGAGAGACTTTTTACAAACGCCGGGTATGAAATCTTCCATTCCGAGCAGATCACCAGCTCCCAGGCTGTTTCGTTTATTAATATCCGCAAGGCTATAGCGCATATCCGGGCTTTCTATGAAGCAGGTACCATTGATGAATTGAACATCCTCTATAACAAGTTCAATTACTTCGGCTCCTATACGCCTCAATCAATCCAGATCCTCCCGCCCAAGATTTCCGAGCTTGACGCGGATGTCGCGCCCTCAGCAGAAGACCTGATCATTGAAAGCAACCCCCAGGAGCTAAAGGAATTCCTGCTTTGGGAACACCTGGCCGCGCAACTCTATATGGCTTTCATCGAATCCACCGTCAGCGAGCACAGTGCCCGCCTGCAAACGATGGATTCCGCCATCAGTAACATTGAGGAACGCGTCGGTGAATTAGAGATCCAATTCCACACCATCCGGCAGGAAAAAATCACCCAGGGCGTTCTGGAAGTCCAATCAAATATGCGGAAACGAAAACAGAAGGAAATTTAAAATGAGCATCGTCCTGCCGAGTGTTTCGGCAGGTTTTTTTATTTAACCTCAGAACACATTTGCCTGTGAATCAAAGTTAGGGGATAATAGGGATTAGAGAACAGGCGAATCAAACAGGAAAGGGAAAAATGAGCGAAGAGAAACCCATTAACGGACTTCAACATGAACACTGGATGCAATATATCCTGCCTGTTGCGCTGATTGCCGGGTTGGTTGCCCTGTTAACCATTGTCGCTGACCAGCCAGCCGGTGAACTCCAACTGCTTATCCCCCAGGAAACCTGGCTTACTCAGGTGGTAGGATATCTGATCATCGGTACCGAGGCCGCCGCAGCCTATGTGATCGGCACGGGCGTGATCCGGGCGGTCATCACCTACACACGCCATCTCTTTGACACCGCCAACCGGCAGATCAACTCCACGGAGGAAGTCCGTTTACGTCTCGGTCACATGCTCAACTTGGGCCTTGAATTCGCCATGGGCAGCGACATCCTCAGGCTGGCTGTTTCCCCCACCACAGCGGATGTCGTGATCCTGTTTGCCATCGTCCTGCTGCGGATACTTTTAAACTACTTCCTCGAACGTGAGATCCGTTCTTCCGAACAATTTTGCGGACCCGGCGATTACACTCCCCCAACTGAATAAATATAATTATGACAACCAACACCCCACTCTCACAGACCCTCGATTTTATCGGCTATATTGACCAACTCAAGACTGTCATCCGCCAGAACGGGTTGTGGGATGGTTCCCGCCCCGAAAATACCGCCGAACATTCCTGGCATGCCGCGTTGAGCGCCCAGCTGTTGTCCCCTTATGCCAACCAGCCCATTGATGTGGACAAAGTCACCCGAATGTTGCTGATCCACGACCTGATCGAAATTGAAGCGGGGGACACCTTTGTTTACGATTCCGCGGGTTTGGCTGCCCAGGAAGAAGCCGAACTGAAAGCAGCAGAGATAGTCTTTGGCCAGCTTCCAGAGGAGCAGGGAACCGCTCTGCGGGCGCTCTGGGATGAATTTGAGGAACGGGCAACACCCGAAGCGAAATTCGCCAAAGCGGTGGACCGGTTCATGCCCCTCTACAGCAATTACTGCAACGGCGGCTACTCTTGGCAAGCACACTACGTCACCAAAGAACAGGTCGTTGAAATATGCTCCAAAATTCAGGAAGGCTCAAGTCAATTATGGGCTATAGCCGAGTGTATGCTGGCAGATAGCGTAGAAAAAGGCTGGCTATTGCCATAAAGCCCGGCAAGCCAGCCCAAATATCTAAACGAGACATAATCTCCTAAAAGCAACTTACAAATTCAACCAGCGCTGGGTCAATTTTGGCAGATCAGCCAATACTCCCTGCCGGAAAGTGCAGGTCGGCAGCGATTCCATGAAAAGCCGGCCATATTTCTTGGTGAGCACCCGTTTATCCAGCACAACCACAACACCCCGGTCCGTTTGGGTGCGGATCAGGCGCCCAAAACCCTGTCTGAAACGAAGGATGGCCTGCGGTAGTGCATATTGATAGAAGGGATCTTCAAAGGTCTCAGAGCGCGCCGCGACAATCGGGTCGGAGGGAACATCGAAAGGCAGTTTGACAATCACCAGCACCGAAAGTGCATCCCCAGGGACATCTACGCCTTCCCAGAAATTGCGGGTACCCAGCAGCACAGCCCGCTCCGATTCCCGGAAGGTCTCCAGGAGCATATTCGGCGACGCACCTTCACCCTGTTCGTAGATCATAATGTCATCCTGCGCCAGGAGGGATGATATCCGGTCCGAAGTGCGCTGCAGTTGGGAATAGGACGTGAACAAAGCCAGCATCCGTCCCCCGGAGGCCTTCGCTACCGTTGAGATCGCTGCCTCAACCGCACGCTGATGGCCGTTGTAATTGGAAGGCTCAGGGACGTCTGTGGCAATATAGACCAAGGCTGAGTTCTCATAATCAAACGGCGATCCCACTACCAATTCGTTGGCATCTTCGGCATTCAGCCGGTGCCGCAGATAGTCAAATTCGCTGTTGGTTGTCAGGGTGGCGGAGGTCAAAATTACACTTTGCTTTTGGAACCAGAGATACTTCTCCATCATCTGGCCGATATGCAGCGGTGCGGCGTTCAAACCAATCTCCTTATATTGGGGATGGATCTCAGCCCAATAGATCATGTTGCTATCCGGCTCGCTGGTCAGGCCATTGAGATTGTATTGGATCTCCATCAGGCGGGTGAACATATTACCAATGCTCCCCCACATATCTTCCGCTTCTTCATTTTCCTGGTCAGCCAGTTCCCGCATCGGATTCCGCAGGTCACGGAGAATGCCCATGAGCACCTTCAAAGTCTCATTGGCCTGCTCCCAGCCGATCTCCACATCCACCCAGATAGGCAGGGTGCGGGTGGAAGGGATGATCCGCTCCTGTTGGGGATAGGTTCCCAATGGTTTGCCCTCTCGCAGTTCCTCCAGAAAGGCATCTAATGCCTGATAATACTGACCCATCTGACTATCCAACCGGAAAGAGAGGTCCGAGGCCCTCTGAACCAATTGGGTCAGAGCTGCCATCTGTGCCGGCTGCAGTAATCCCTCACAGAGGTCCAAAAATCGGCCCAAAAGTCCTGTCTTGGGGCCACCCAATTCACGGATCAGGCGGGTAATATCCATAGCACGCACTCTGAATGACATCGCGCTGGTCGTGGCGGATTCAAGATGATGAGCCTCATCCACAATCAGGTAATCATAAGCGGGCAGAACCCGGTTACCGGTGGCCGTATCAGCCAGCAGCAGGGCATGGTTCACCACTAAAATGTGAGCATCCTCAGCAGCCAACTTGGCACGATAGAAGGGGCAGCGACCACCTGTCCGCCTAAGACAGACTTCCAGGCGGCAGCCCTCATCCTCTGCGGAAAGCCGTGACCAGACTGCTCGTTCCACAGGCCCGTTCAGGTTGATCTCGGTCCGGTCCCCGGTCCGACTTTCCAAAAGCCACACCAACACCTTCCCCAAAACCCGCATCTCATGGACGTTCGCTGGCTTCCTGTGGCGCAGAGCCGCCAGCCGGCGCGGGCAGAGGTAATTGGAACGGCCTTTCAAAACCGCTGCCCTCAAGGGCAGATTCAGGGCTGCACACAAATCCGGGATGTCTTTATTGATCAACTGGTCCTGCAGGTTGATAGTGTTGGTGGAAATCACCACCCGGGTATTATTCTGCAACGCCCAATAGGCCGCTGGAATCAAATAGGCAAAGGATTTTCCCGTGCCCGTTCCGGCTTCGACCAATAAATGTTGGGAATCATTAAGCGCTTTGGCAACGTTCCGCAGCATATCCACCTGCTGCGGCCGGTATTCATATTCATCAAAATAGCTGGCAAACGCGCCTCCGGGGGTCAGGACCGCAGAAATTTCTTCAATGTCCAGCTGGCCTTCGCCAACTTCCGCCCCAACCCGCAGGTTGTCGTTCTTAACTGGCTTTTCAAAAAGTGGTCCCTGATCTCCACCCCCACCCTTTTTTGCTTGGATAGGTTCTTTGGCGCGTTGGCGCAGCACCCGCTGTAATACCCAGTTAGCCTGCCAGTCCAGCGGCTCTCCAAGGCGAACCAATTCCGCCAGCAATTCCAGAGGGAGTTGATGGGCCTTTTCAAGCAATTCCACAAACACGCCGTGCGTCGCCCGGGCGTCATCCAGGGCGCGGTGAGTGGCGGGCAAGAGAACCCCCAGCTGTTGGGCCAGTGCAGAAAGATTATAACGGCTCGCGGTTGGCATCAGAACAGCCGCCAGCTCATAGGTGTCAATACTGATATTTTCCCCCAGGGCGCCGGCCTGGCGCAGGAATGCCAGGTCAAAGCTGACATTATGCCCCAAAATCGGCGCATTCCCGGCAAAGCCAATCAGATCACCAATCACTTCCGAAAGGATTGGCGCTTGCCGGACCATGTTATTTGAAATGCCGGTCAACTGAGTAATAAATCCAGGAATCGGCCGCCTGGGGTTCACCAGGGCCGTCCAGGTATCTTCCACTCTGCGGCCGTTGAACCTGACCGCTCCAATCTCAATGATCGAATCATCCTGCACATTTAGACCCGTTGTTTCAATATCGACAGCCACAATAGAAGACATAGCACGATTATACCCGTGATTTCCACTCGCTCCTTTCGATCAAAACTGAAAACCAGATCGGTGGTAAACTGGGAAAAAGTGAGGGGAAAGGGCTGATTTTACTGCATTTTGTGGGAGACATATGCCGGGATTCAGGTGATTTTGGGTATTGAGTGGGGCAAAAGAGTAATCAATTCCCACCAGTCCAATTGATTCCTCCTCCTTTTTTATCTTGGAGCACATTCTCTTGACAAGACTTTCCTGAGCAATCCTGTACCGACCTGACGGAATCCTATCAATAATCTCCCACTTTGAATCCTGCCATGAGTTATTATGTATTATATAAGTAAGGAATTGGTAACGCCATTGTAGCTGGGGAAAATTGTGATCGTTATCCTGAAATCCCCGCTTCAGTTGAAGTAAAATCCAATGCCCTGAACTTTTATGATGGATTTCTCAGTGACATCTCCCTCACTGTTAATCCCAACCAAAACAGAACCTAGAAAGCCAAACAAATAAGCCCTTAAATACCGTAGAGACGTTGCAAGCAACGTCTCTACCGGTTTAAATATCTATTTTATTCCATCTCTTTCTAAACAATGACCGAAGACAGTTTGAATCAATATACCGTTTTTCTCGCGTGGAAAAACTAGAAAAATTACAACCCAACTCGATTTCCAGCGTATATAATAGTAGTGTTGACAATCTTCAGGAAAGGAAATTCAGATGAATAAGAAATATTTAATCTCTTATGGAACGGCGGCGGGGTCAACCGCTGAAGTTGCGGAAGCCATTGGAGAGGAAATGCGCCATGCCGGGATGGAAGTGGATGTCCGCCCTGTGGAGGAGATCAAAGATATCTCCGGATATGACGGCGTGGTGATCGGTTCGGCCGTTCGGATCTTTCACCTATTACCCCAGACCAGAAAGTTCATCCGAAAATTCAAGAAAGCGCTCAAACAGCGCCCCCTGGCTTATTTCCTGGTCTGCATGACCATGGCCGAGAAAACCGATGAGAATATTGCCAAATCCAAAGAATTCGCCAAACCACTTCTTGAACTCAAAGAGCCGCTCAGCCTGGGACTCTTCGGCGGCTGCATGGACCCGGATAAATTAACCGGCATGTTTGCTAAAACAATGCAGAGCCAGCCCAAGGAAGACAAACGTGACTGGGAAGAAATCCGAGCCTGGGGCCGCGACCTGGCATCCAAATTCCCCGCATAGCTATCATTCAAACTTAGGCTAGTTAACACATCAGCGGATGACTTTTCAAGTCATCCGCTGACGGTTTTCGGAAGGAGCCTCTAAACCAAAAGGAGAGAAAAGATAGTCTAAATCTTTTCCATAAGTTGGGTTTCAGTCCCAACTTGATGCCTAGAGTATAACAAACAGGCTCTTCTTTGTTCTTAAGAACATGTTAATGGATAAACAGCATGAGTTTAAGGTTTGATGGTGGTTTTGTAATTTGCGCATATTATTACAAGCATTCAATTTTTATGAATTTTTACTCACCCGAAAATCACACCCTACTGACTGCTCCGGATGATTTCAGCAGCAACCTCAGGGGTGACATCCCTGGATTCGCCCAGAATCGTGCCCCGCTTTTCAAACCGCGCCCGCACTTTTTGCGCTGCTTCTTCCGGATCAATTCCATAAGCCGTCAAGGCAGTCGGCATCTCCAGGCTGTGGAAAAATTCTTCGAGCCTGCCAATCCCTGCTTCCGGGTCGGTCCCATCCAGTCCCCACACCCGTTCGCTATATTGCAGCAACTTTTCACGTTTCTGGACCAATTTCACCCGGTAGAGATGCGGCAGGATGACTGCCAGTGACTCGGCGTGCGCCAGGCCGTAAAACGCAGTTAGCTCATGGCCGATAAGATGGGTTGCCCAATCTTCGGGAACACCCTTATTAATCAATTTGTTGAGCGCACTGGTGGCGCACCACATCAGCGACGCCCGGGTATCATAATCCGGCGGAACCTGTAAAGCTTTCTCCGCAATCTCCTGCAGGGTCAGCAGGATTCCCTCGGCCTGCCTGTCCTGCAGCGGAGCGTTCACCGGGTAGGTCATATATTGCTCCACCACATGCACGTAGGCATCTACAATGCCATTGCGGATCTGCTTCACAGGCAGCGAATATGTCACTGTGGGGTCCAAAATAGAAAATACCGGGAACATCGCTTCGCTCCGCCAGGCCAGCTTCTGATCCGTCGCCCGGTGAGAGATCACGGACGTATGGTTCATTTCCGATCCCGTCGCCGGCAGCGTCAGAACTGTTGCCAGCGGCAGAGGATCGCCAAACTGCACCTTGTATTTCTCGGTGACGATCTCCCAGGGGGAACCTTTGAACGGGATACTGGCCGCAATTAGTTTTGCGCCATCGATCACCGAACCGCCCCCCACAGCCAGAATGAAGTCAACGCCTGTCTCCCGCCCCAGATCAACAGCCTTCATTAAAGTGTCATAGTCCGGGTTGGTTTCAATCCCGCCAAATTCCACAATCTCCCACCCCTCAAGGGCTGCGATAACCTGGTCATAAACGCCATTCTTCTTAATCGACCCGCCCCCATAGCAGACCAGCACTTTTGCGCCCTCCGGCAGATGTTCTCGCAGTTTTGCAATCGTCCCTTTGCCAAAGATGATCCGGGTGGGGTTGTAATATTCAAAGTTGTTCATATCCACAATCCTTCTGTAAACTCTTCAATAATATTTATTTACGAGCCAATCAACGCAATGCCCTGACACTGATACCAGCTTTCTCCAAATACTGCCTGACCGATTGCGCATTGGTCACTGCCTGCGGGTTATCACCATGCAGGCAGAGGGTATCGATCCTGACCTGCTTCCCATCCATCATTATTCCCTCACTCGCCAGATGAACGGCATTGGCAGCAACCGTATATGGATCTGTGATCACCGCACCGGGCTGGCTGCGCGGCATTAATTCTCCGGTTGGGAGGTAAGCCCGATCGGGAAAACCTTCATTCGCTACCTGTAATCCCGCCTATTTGCCAGCCTCAATCGACCGGGACCCAGCAAGGCCGCCAGGATCAGTTCCAGGTCAAAGGCAGCCACCGCCCCAGCAATGGCCTCTGCGGTGGCCCCATCCCTGGCAGAGAGGTTATAGAGCGCACCATGCGGCTTGACATGCACCAGCGGCACCCCGGCAGCCCGGGTTAAAGGCAGAGAGCGCACCCAGCTGGTAGAGGACGATTTCCCGGATTTCCTCCGAGTCCAAATCCATTGGCCGTCGCCCGAAGCCTTGCAGGTCTGGATAGCCCGGATGGGCGCCCACTGCAACACCATGCGCCGCAGCCAGCGCCAGTCACAGCCAGGGCCGCATCCACTTCCGCCAATAAAACTGCGGTTGAAAAGCCAATTTCCAGACAGGCCGCTTCCAGCGTATTCCCAACCAGGCGATTTGCCGCCTGATGCGCCCAGCGATCCATCGGGCCGGATTCGGGCAGACCAAATCGCAGATATTGGACCCTCCCTCCGTCCTGCACGGTCAACATTAAAGGTGCTTATTCAACCCGCAAGGTCATCGGGTAGCGCTCCCCTCAGCGACCACAAAGCGGACCTCATCGCCGGGTGAGAACAGGAAAAAAGGTTCCTGCTGGGAACTAAAAAGTTGCGAATCCGTACGGCCAATCAGTCGCCAGCCGCCAGGTGAATCCAGAGGGTAAATCCCCGTCTGCCCGCCAGCAATGCCCACCGACCCTGCCGGTACCCGTGTTCGGGGGTTGGTCAGGCGCGGCGTCTCCAGTACCGGATCCAATCCCAATAAATAAGCAAACCCCGGGGTGAAGCCCATCATGCCGACGGCGTAGATCGGCGCGGTATGCCTGCGGACGACCTCAGAAGGACTCATCTTATGCAAGTACGCCACCTTCGCCAGATCGGGGCCATCCTCACCGCCGTAACGGACCGGCACCTCCACCCGGCTGGGCTGACGCCGACCGACCTGTGGACAGGACTGCAGCCTTTCTTCCAGCCAACCCGTCACATCGGGGAAAGTCAATTGTTGAGAATCATAGGAGACCAAAACGGAGCAATAACCGGGTACCTGAGCCAGCACACCATCCGGAGGGGATTGTCGCAGCCAATCATCCAGGTCAAAGACCTGCTGATTAATATCCTTGTCCAACAACTCCCCCAATTCAACCAGGACAGCCGCCTCCCCCACCGGAACAATCCTGGGAAAGCCCTCAGGCTGGGTGCTCATGGGCTTTCTTTACCATGGCCGCCTGGATGGAGGCGGTCAGGTGCGCCCCCAGCAGGGTGATCGTTCCTGTCAGATACACCCAAAAGAGCATAGCCACCACCGTCCCAACCGAACCATAGACCAGATGATACTGATCCAGGCCGCTGCTGAGATACCAGGTGAAGGCATTGTTCACCATATCCCAGGTCACACCAGCGACCAGTGCACCGATCAGAGAAGCTTTACGACTGACCTTCACCTGTGGGACCAAATAATACATGGCCCAGAACATCAATGTATTGAAGCTGAACGGCAGCAGGAAGGCCCCAATCTGCCAAAGCAAGGTCTGATGCAATGACTTGCCGTTAAACGGAATCTTGATCGCCGGGATCAATTCCACAATGGTTGTACTGCCTACGGCCAGTATCATGAGCAGACTCAGAGCCAGGAACATAAAAAACCCCATCAGCCGGCCTTTAATAAAGTCCGGCACAATGGCCTTGGGAAAAGCCCTGTTGATATTCTTCGCCAGGATATTGAAAACGCTGGTGGCCGACCAGACCAGCGAGACTAAAGCAATAAGGGTCACAGCGCCCCGCGATTGAAGGACGCGTTCAATATTACCAATTACCAGGTCCTGGGCTCCTGGGATCACTCCCTGTAACAAACTTAGCAGCTGATTTTGAACAACATCCCGGTCCAAAAAATAACTGCCTATCACGATGATCACCAGGATCATCGGGAAAATGGAGAAGAATGCATAGTAAGCCAGGCTGGCAGATGCCTCCGGGCCGCGCTCATCTCCAAACCGTTTAACGGCCGCTCGCAGGATCTCAGGAACACCCCCGGTAAATTCATCCACCTTCCAATAAGCGGATTGGAGGAATTGTTTAAGCTTGTTTAACGTTTTCTTGATCTTCATATCGTAGTAATTATCTCATGTATAATTTTTTTATCAATCATTCATTATACTGGTTTTTGATTATGATACTCCCAGGCAAGCTATCATCTTCAGGAGGCCTTGATGGTCAAACAAGCTAACCGACAGCGCCGGCAACGGATTCGGATGGGTGTGATCCTGTTCACTTTCCTCCTTTTCCCCATTGTCATGAATTTCCTCTCCCCCTATGTGATCATCGATGGCGCTTTTCAGGGGATTATTTCAGGAAGTTTTCTCCTCTTTGGCGGCCTATTCATCAGTTCCCTGTTCGTTGGCAGGCTGTGGTGCAGCTGGGCCTGCCCGGCCGCTGGTCTCCAGGAAGCCGCTTTTACAGTCAACAATCACCGTGTCCGAGGAAAACGGCTGAACTGGATCAAGTGGGTCATCTGGGTACTCTGGATCGCCGTGATCATGCTGGGGTTCATCACCAACGGCGGGATCACCAAAGTCGATCCGCTGTACCTGACGGAGAGCGGCATTTCGGTCGATGCGCCCGAGAAATATGTCATCTATTATTTTGTCCTCGCCATCGTCTTCGGTCTATCCATTTTTATCGGCCGGCGCGCCTTTTGCCATGCGGGCTGCTGGATGTCGCCTTTCATGATCCTGGGACGTAAACTGCGCAACCTGGCCAACACACCGGCCCTGCGTCTGACTGCTGAGACGGAAAAATGCACCAACTGCATGAAATGTACCCGTAACTGCCCGATGAGCCTGGATGTCAATGCTATGGTTCAGGCAGGGAATATGGAAAATGCGGAATGCATCCTCTGCGGTAAGTGCATTGACAACTGCCCGGAGAGCGTGATCCACTATGCCTTCAAACCCGGCAGAAGCTAGCCTTACTCTTACCCAATCCCTAAATTCAAGGAAACCTGATGAACATTGCAACAATCCAGTCCTACTATGAAGCCCGCGGCCTACAATGGCCAGAGACCAAAGATGCCCTGCTTTTCTACCTCTCCGAGGTCGGCGAACTGGCCGAAGCCTATTTAGCCCATCATGAAAGCGACCTGACCGAAGAGGAAGCCCAACTGCTGGAGAATTTCTCCCAGGATGGTTTCACAGCAGACGAGATCGTTTCGCGCGTACCCGGCTGGATCCGCAATAATGACCGGGTGCGCAAGGAAGATATCGGCAAAGAAGTCGCCGATTGCGAGATGATGCTGGCGGTGTTTATGTTTAGCCTGACCCAATCCTCACCGGATGCCGCTCTGCTGGCAAAAATGAAGGAGAAACTGGGCGAGAAGGCGAACTTCTTGATAGAATGACCGCCGTTTTTTGGAATTCAAAAGCCACAGGTTCGCGCCCGTGGCTTTTTTATTTACGTTTGGGTGGAACAACCTAAGGCTTTATGGAATATTATCCACATCCAGAGTGAAAGTCTCCCTCAGGTCATCGACGACCACAGTGTACTCTCCCGCTGGCAGCCCGTAGACATCCAGGCTGACAGTCTCTTCAAAAGGCACCAGCGCTTCAGTGCACATTTGCCCTGCGGGGCGATGCGTTCTGAAAAATAGCGTGAAGACCTGATGGTCCAGCACACTCTCAATGGATTGGATGGTCGTACAGCCATCCGGAAGGTCCCCTGCCAGGTCCACACTGACCTGAACCGGGAAGGACTCCATGATGTTGACCTCCATTGAATTGAGATATACCACCGAGCTTTCGTAATCGGAACTTACCGGTCCTTCCTGGTCACCGATAACCGGTTCCTCAAGGACATTGTCCACTGCCAGCTCGAAGGTGGCGGTCTGCTCCTGGGCGTGGACAATGTAGGTCCCGGCTTCCAAACCAAAGACTTCCAATGCCACAGTTTGCGTGAAAGGTACCAGGGCCTCCGTGCACTCGACCTCCCCGGCTGGCCGGTGAGTAACAACTCTCAGGGTGAAGTCGTTTCCATCCCGACCGGCGCTGATCTCATCCAGAACCACACAGCCATCCAGCAAATAACCGGTGACGGTTGCCCGCACCTGGACCGGGAAGGATTCGAGGATCACCAACTCCACAGATTCAAACACAGCTTCCTCACCATAGATAAATTCGCCGCTGTCCTGAGACGGTTCCCTGGTCGGTGTTGGTGCAGCCTGGCAGGCCGCAAGCAGGAGAACGCCCAGAATACCCAGGGCTACCAGCATAGAATTTCGTTTCATCGTATAACCTCTCTGATTCACTTGTTCCATATTAATGGACGACCAGGCAGTCCCATTTGTTCCACTCAGGGGTTAATTCAGCCTATAATACATTAAAAAATGCTGTGGCAAACTTATGAAGAGATTTGACGTCGTCATCAGCGGGGCTGGCCCAGCAGGGTCCATGGCTGCCTACTATCTTGCATCAGCCGGGTGGGACGTGTTACTGCTGGAAAAAGCCCAATTTCCCCGGCGCAAGGTCTGCGGCGGTGGCCTCACCCATCGAGGCATCATGGAAATCCCCTATGATATCACACCCATGATCCACCAGACAGTTCACAGGGGTTTCCTCGGATTCCGGGGACAAAAGGTCTGCGCCATCCAAAATAACCTGCCGATTGCCTACCTGATCGAACGGTCCAGTTTTGATGACTATCTCCGCCAAAAAGCAGTTGAAAAAGGGGTATCCTGCCACCAGGGCGAACGAGTGACAGGGATTTCGCAAACCAGTGATGGGGTGACCCTCCAGACCGAAAAATCCAACTATACCGCCCGATTCGCCACTGGTGCGGACAGCGTCCATAGCTTAATCGCGAAGCAGTTAGGCTTGCTGCCCAACAGGACCACCAGTCTCGCCATGGAAGCACGCCTGACTTTGCCAGCAGATCGACTAAGTTCGTTAACCGACACAATCACTTTTGATTTCGGCGCTCTGTACGGCGGTTATGGCTGGATTTTCCCCAAACTTGATCACCTCAATGTGGGCATATTCCGCAATTGGCCGGGCAAACGGGCCACACGCCAACAATTGCTGCGTTTCATCCACCAACGCTCGGGACTGGAACAAACGCAGATCCTCGATATCCGCGCCTATCCCGGCCCCGTTGGTGGTGATGGCGGTCCCCGTCATTCTGACAGGACACTTCTGGTGGGTGACGCTGCCAACCTGGCGGATCCCTGGCTGGGCGAGGGCATCAGTTATGCACTTGCCAGCGGAAGGATGGCCGCTGAAACGCTGATCAACCAAACCAAAGCCGATACACCCGACCTCTCCGGTTACTCCCGCCAGGTGAAACAGACATTTCTCAAGCCATTCCAATTTGCCAGAAAAATGGCCCTTCTGGTTAGCCTTTTTTACTATTTCAATGTCCACTTCCTCAAACGCAGCCCAACACTTCAAACCATGATCATTGACCTGCTGCGGGGTGAAATATCCTATCAGGATATCTGGAGGACCATGCTCTTCCACGCACCTAGGGCCTTCTATCAGATTATTGCGGAAAAGTAATTCACGGGGGAAATCTCTCAACGATTGTTATAATCAATATGATATGTCACGACAACAGCAATACTTCAACGGCAGTTGATTCGACTTATGGAGGCACATGCTAAACAAAATTGAAAATAAACGACTCTGGATATTTCTGGGTTTTGCCTTCGGCATCTCCTGGCTCACCGCTCTGGCAATCTACCTGACCGGCGGCCTGCAAAACAGCCCATCCCTCTCACTTGGTGGTGTCCAGATCAGCCTGGCCTATCTCCTTCTGGCGACCGCCTATATGTTCGGTCCTGCGATTGCCAACATCCTCACCCGCCTGATCACTCGGGAGGGCAAAGCCAACCTCCTGCTGGAACCAAAATTTAATAACGGACGATGGGTGTTCTGGCTGCTGGCCTGGTTCCTCCCCGGCGTGCTCACCATCCTCGGTGCAGCACTCTTCTTCCTGCTTTTCCCCGCATATTTCGACCCTGAGCTTGGGACACTCGTCCAGCAGCTTGAAGCGGCCGGCTCAAGCACGACCGTAAGCCCCTGGCTGATCGTTGTCACCCAAACTATCCAGGCCATGCTCCTGGCGCCTGTGCTGAACGCTGTCTCCACCTTTGGTGAAGAATTTGGCTGGCGGGGTTACCTCCAGCCCAAACTTATGCCGTTGGGTGTGCGAAAAGCCGTTCTGCTGACCGGGGTGATCTGGGGTATCTGGCATTGGCCGGTGATCCTGATGGGCTATAACTACGGATTGGACTATTTTGGTGCGCCCTACCTTGGCCCCCTGGCAATGCTCTGGTTCACAATCATTCTGGCAGTGATCTTCGGCTGGCTTTCCCTCAAGGCAGAGAACGTCTGGCCGGCGGTGATCGGCCACGGTGCCCTCAACGGTATCGCAGCCATCGGGATCCTGCTGGTCAAAGGCAGCCCGTCCTCTCTGCTGGGACCCGCGCCAACCGGCGTCATCGGTGGAATGGCGATAAGCCTCCTCGCATTGATCCTTCTGGCAAGTTCCAATGGGTTTAAGCCCAAAGAGGACCAAGCCCCCGAAGCCAATTGACAAATCCACTTTCTGATTATAAACAAAAAGGTCTCTCAAATGAGAGACCTTGCTTTTTTTATGAATGTTGTTTCGCTCTTGAGCGATAACGGTTCTTATTGTTGGAATGGGACATCCTGCCCTGCTTTTTAGCTGGGGAATGCCGATTCGATTCATTTAAGCGGACGGTATAGCCATCCACTGTACGCCTTTCGAGTTTCTTTCCCATCAGCTTTTCGATGGAACGGACCATAGAAACATCCTCCTGCGTGACAAGCGAGAAAGCCGTCCCAATATGCTCCATCCGACCCGTCCGGCCGGTGCGATGGGTATAGGCTTCTGCGGTATCCGGCACATCATAATTGATCACATGCGAAACTTCCATCACATCAATCCCACGAGCAGCAATATCCGTCGCCACAAGGACTTTTACCCGTCCCTGTCGAAAAGCCCGCATGGCAGCATCCCGTTTATTTTGCGAAAGATTGCCCTGCAAAGAAGTCGTAGAGAATCCCTTACGCTTTAATTGTTCTGCTAATTTAGTTGCCCGGCGTTTGGTGCGGGTAAAGACCAACACCTGATCACTATTCTGCTTATGCAGAAGATGAGTCAGCATTTCCAGCTTTTTGGAATAGTCCACAGGATAAATCGCATGGTCAATCTTGTCCAGCGGTTTTTCATAATCAATCGCTACCTTGACAGGGTCATCCATCATGCTGGTCGCGAGGTTATAAATTTTCTTAGGCATCGTCGCCGAGAAAAGTAATGTCTGGCGCTCTTTGGGTAAAGCACTGATAATCCGCTTGATATCGGGCAGGAAACCCATATCAACCATGTGGTCAGCCTCATCCAGAACGAGGACCTCAACATTGCTCAGGTTGATCTCACCCTGATTTTTCAAATCTAACAAACGCCCAGGGCAGGCTATCACAATATCAACGCCCTGTCGCAGCCTATTTATCTGGTTTTTGGCGCTCACACCACCGTAAATGGAGAGCATCCGCAAGCCCGTCTTACCCCCCAACTGTTTGAAGGCTGAATAGGTTTGTTCAGCCAATTCACGAGTTGGTGAAAGGACCAAAGCCCGTACACGACCTCGTTTTCCCTTCATTAGTTTTTGGAGAATGGGTAAAGCAAAAGCAGCTGTCTTGCCTGTGCCGGTTTGGGCCAGACCCAAAACATCTCTTCCATCCAGAATTACGGGGATGGCTTTTGATTGGATTGGGGTTGGGGATTCGTAGCCAGCTTTATTTACGCCCGCGCTAATCTGCGGATTAAAATCAAACGTATTAAAATTCAAAACAATATCCTTAATGGGTGTATCGAGTAGCACGATGAAAGAAAAAACACCGTGTCCGCTCCTTCATCCGCACTGCGGTAACACCATTAAATGATATGGAGCGGCTTTTTGCAAAATAAAACCAGGGAAATCCCTGGTCCGTTGAAAACTTATTTATTCAACTTAGACTAATGGAGTATACCACATAAGAAAATTAATGGGTCAAGGGCAAATATACGGCCACGAGCAATCATACTGAAATTATGTGTTACTATGCGATAATTCAACCGATTCTCTGACCCCATCCTCGTTCCTTCCCCTGGTTTCAGGGGAAGGATGCCTGCAAACGAAGTACAGCAGGTAGGAAGGGGTGTTGCTTTTAATTGTAAAACACACTCATATACTTCCCCAAATCAGGGTTGGCTCTATATAAATGACAATAAAGTAGCTGATCTAATTCTCTATAGAAGATGAGATCCAAAGCCATTTATTTCGAGCCGCCCCATTTTAGTGCTTTTTCCTCTTGTCCTGCCCGTACCGCTCAGCATTCTGCTGATTAACTGGATATTTCCGGTGGGGTGTCTATCCAAGCCCCTGCTCCAATCAACGGGACAAAGACCACCGGAATACTGTTGGTCTGCTTGAAGTTTCCATCCTCCAGGTCCCAGATTTCCAGGCGCTGCAAAGTACGGCTCCCCACAGGGATCACCAGCCTGCCCCCTTCGGCCAGCTGGTCTTTCAGTGCATGGGGCACTTCCGGCGCAGCCGCGGCCACCATAATGCGGTCATAGGGTGCGGCCTCCGGATATCCCAGGCTCCCATCACCAAGGTGCACCTGGACGTTATCGTATCCCAGAGCCGCCAGTGTCTTGCCAGCCTTCTCAGCCAGAGCAGGAATCCGCTCCACGGTATGGACTTCCCGGGCCAATGCGCCCAATACTGCCGCCTGATATCCAGAACCCGTTCCCACATCAAGTACCTTATCCTCGGGCCGCACATCCAGCAATTCTGACATGAGAGCCACAATATAGGGCTGAGAGATGGTCTGATCATGCCCAATCCGGAGAGCGCTGTCAAGATAAGCATAAGGCACGGCATCTTCGGGCAGAAATTGATGCCGGGGCACCTGGCGCATCACTTCCAGGACCCGCGGGTCACGTACACCCCGCTGGACGATCTGCTCATTAACCATTGCATTACGTTCTGCGTCAAAGTCCATGGCAGGGTCCCTCCACCGCTAAACGGTTGGCTATTTGGCGGTCCACCTTCCCCATTGGGAAATCAACCAATTCTGAAAGCTTCACCCACACCAGCCCGTCGCTGTCAATCGGCTGGGGTTCAGCCCCAATTTCCAGCTGGCAAAGGAAGGCATGCAGAGTAATCTTAAAATGAGTGTAAGCATGCTTATAGATGCCGAAAGGCGCTCCCACTGCCACCTGCACGCCCAATTCTTCTTGAATCTCACGACGCAAACAGGCCGGCAGGTCCGGGTCGCTATCCTCCTTGGTGCCGCCAGGGAACTCCCACAACCCGCCCAATAGACCACCAGCCGGCCGCTGACTGAGCAGAACCCGGCCATCTCGCCGGATGACCGCGGCGGTAACTGTCAGGTGCGGGATCTTCTTGCGGGGCGGCTTCACTGGCCGCTCATCCTGCACCCCCAAAGCCCTGGCTCGGCAATCTGCCAGAATCGGGCAGCAAGTACAATCCGGTGTTCTGGGGGTGCAGACAGTTGCGCCCAGGTCCATCAGTGCCTGGTTATAAACGCTGGCCTGCCCTTTAGGCAGATTCTCTTCTGCCAAAGCCCAAATCCTGCGTTCACTTTCCGGGCTGCGCAGCGGATCGGTCAGGTCGTAGAGCCTTGAGAACACCCGGCGAATATTGCCATCCACTGTTGCCACATTCCTGTCAAAGGCGATGGACGCAATTGCTGCGGCGGTGTAAGGCCCAATCCCCGGTAATTTTTCAAGTTCCTCCTGGCTGTCCGGGAGCTGGTCTCCCATCTCCTCGTGGATGATCCTGGCCGCCTTATACAAATTCCGCGCCCGGCTGTAATATCCCAAGCCCTCCCAAAGGTTCAGCACATCCTGTTCATCGGCCTCTGCAAGGGATGAAACATTCGGAAACCGTTCCATCCAGCGGTCAAAATAAGGGATCACGGTATCCACCTGGGTCTGCTGGAGCATGATCTCCGAAATCCACGTCCGGTATGGGGTAAGAACAGAACGCCAGGGCAATTCCCTGGCGCTCCTGTGATACCACTGCAACAAATCCGCCACCCAGGTCATCAGAACTGAAAACCTCCCTCGAGTGGAGCTAATTTCAACTCATAATTCGTTACGAAATCCAATAGGTGATCATTCAGATGTGCCCATTCATCAGATTGGATGATATTTTGAGCACGATCCAAACCTGGCACAATCGCACCTACCAAAACCTGCGGGTGATCCCCATAGATGGTCACCCAGGCATCGCTGAGGGCCAGGCCAAGTTTTTGAATCCCAGGCATAAAATTACGCACCACAAACTCAAAATATTCCTGTTCACGCCCCTGGACGATATCCCAGGACATGATCACTTTCACGTTCATTGCTGGATCCCTTCCATCCGCCTCATCCGAAACTCACCTAGCGGGTCAGGTCCAGGACCATCACCCGGGTTTCTTCCGGAAGCGCATTGACAGAGGAAAGTTTTAAGGTATCCACCGTCTCAACCTGGTTCAGCCCCATTTCCTTGAGGAACTTGGAAAGCGGTTCCAGCGGCAGTTTATTCTCCGGCGTCCAATAATGCATGGGAATCACAATCCGGGGTTCGAGCAGGCTGATCACCTCCGCAGCCTTCGATGCATTCAGGCTGGTCTCTCCACCCACTGGCACCAGGGCAACATGGACCTCGCCCAAGCTTTCCACTTCTGTTTGGCTGGGAATACTGTTCAATTCGCCCAAATGGGCAATGGTTAATCCACCGTAATCCATCACATAGATGGTGTCAGAGACTGCATCGGAGTCTTTCTTCCGCTTGCCGCCGTTAATTCGCACACCGGTAATGAACACACCGCCAATCTCATATTCACCGGGGCCGGTAATTTCAAACGCCTTACTGCGGATGCCTTTAATATAGTTATGCTCGGGTCGGTCACAACTGACCGTGACAACATCTGCGCGCAGCTTACCATAATCAAACCCTATGATCTCAGGATCGTAAGGATCGGTGACCACCGCAGCCATACCGCGCTCAATGAGCCGAAAACAAGAATTGCCATACCAGGTTATATCCATAAAGCCTCCTTCAATGATATCTGAATTATACAACGTCCCGTCAAATGACGGGCAGTTTGGTCAAACCTGTGATATTCTACGGTAATCTTACCAAATTAATTGTAAAATAAAAGAGAATAAACATCAAAAGTATAGATAAAGGAGATTTAGAATGTTCGATAATATCGCCGGACCCACCATCTTTACAATTTGCATTGCTGGTGTCGTATTGCTATTCCTCTTGACCATTTTATTCAGGTCTGTGAGGGTGATTCCCGAATATGAGCGCGGTGTGGTCTTCACACTCGGTAAATTCACCGGTGTTCGCGGCCCAGGCCTCAATTTCCTGATCCCTATCGTCCAGATCATGCAAAGGGTTGATATGCGCCTGGCAACGGCCGAAGTGCCCCGCCAGGAAGTGATGACCAAGGATAACATCCCCATGCTGGTGAACGCGGTGGTCTATTTCAAGGTCATTGACCCTGAAGCCGTGATCATCAAAATCGAAGATTATATCTTCGCCATCCGCCAGTACACTCAGGCTGCGCTCCGGGACGTGATCGGCAACAATGAGATGGATACCGTCCTGATGGAACGTGTCCAGATCGCCGAAGCGATCCGCGAGATCGTTGATGCTGAAACCTCTGACTGGGGTGTGGACATCGAAACGATCAAGATTCAGGAGCTAGAACTTCCTGCCGAGATGAAACGTGCCATGGCACGCCAGGCTGAAGCCGAACGTGAACGCCGGGCGACTGTGATCGCTTCCCAGGGTGAACTGGAAGCCTCCAAGAACCTGCGCATTGCTGCCGCTGAACTGGCCGGCTCCCCCGGCGCTCTGCACCTGCGGACCTTGCAGACCATTCGGGATATCGCCTCAGACCCCTCCGAGAAACTCGTTCTGTTCCTCCCGTCGAATATTGCCAATGTGGTCTCTGAATTCACGGATCAAAAGAAAGATAACTTGATGTGATTGAAAAGCTGAACAACAACGTCCGTTATTTGCAGATCGCCATCAACTACGATCTGCGGATGGCGATGAGGACGATTCCTGCCATACCTCAGAGCGACCGGATCCTGATCGAAGCGGGTACACCGTTCATCAAGCTGGAAGGCATGAATGGCGTCCGGGCAATCCGCCGGATGTGGCCTGGGCATATTGTTGCCGATATGAAAGTGGCCGATGGCGCGATCGGTGAAGTCGAAATGGCTCGCCGGGCCGGCGCCACAGCCGTGACGATCCTGGGCAATGCACCAACCGAAAGCCATGACCTGTTCATTAAGCGTTGTGAAGAGCTGAACATGCTCTCAATGATCGACCTGATCGGTGTTCAGGACCCACTAACCATCCTGCGTCCCCTTCGTAAAGCGCCCGATATCGTGGTGATCCATCGCGGCCGGGATGAGGAAAGTACTCACGGGAAGATGATCGAATATCGCCAGGTCAACCGCATTCGCAGTAAATTCGATGCGCTGATCTCAGCGGCGGGTGGCGTGGACCTGCGGGAAGCCCGCAGCGCAATCTTCAACGGCGCGAATATCGTGGTCGCCAATATCGTCAACCCCGCTGACGGCTGGACCGGCATCAAGACTACCGATGACATCACGGCCATCGCCCAAAAGTTCCTCGAAACCATCTCGTAAATATCTCTATTGATGAAAAAACGATCCCGGCTTATAAAACACCGGGATCGTTTCATTTGAATGAGTATTCTCGGATTAGAAACCTTCGAGGAAGCTCAGGTCGGCAATTCCTTTGGAGAGCGCCGCCACCCGCTGCAGCATTGCCAGCCGGGTCTGGCGGACTTTTTCGTCCTCGGCCATGACCAACACAGCATCAAAGAACTTCGTGATGGCAGGCACCATGGGAACAAAAGCCGCTAGGAAGGCTTCGACAGCGTCCACGCCGGCCAGATCAGCTTCCGCTTTCTCAAGTACCCTTTGCAGGTCCTTTTCAGCCTGATCCTCGAAGCAGGCTTCATCCACAGTGTAAACCTCATCCAGATCGCGGGTGATGCGCACACAGCGGCTGAACGCCGGCAGAATCTGGCTCCAATCTTCCCGGGCCACGACCTCCGCCAGCTGCCGGATGCCGACCAATGCGCTGTAGGGGTCATTCCCCTTCTCAGCCAGGACCGCATCCACCCCGTCATAATTAAAGCCCATATCCAGCAGCATCACCCGCAGCCGGCCCTGGATGAACTCGAGGCAGGCGGCTTCGTTCTCGTCCGAGACTTCCACCGTCATCACCTTACGGGCCTCAGCTAACCCCAGAATCAGGTCAAAGGGCATCTCCCAGGCAATCAGGTTCTGACAAATCCCCAAGGCAGCTCTACGCTGGGCATAGGGGTCCTTGGTGCCGGTGGGCGCAAGGCCAACGGCAAACAGCCCCATCAGCGAATCCAACCGGTCAGCAATGCCAATCACCAAACCGGGTTTTGCTTTGGGCAGCTTGTCATCTGCTGAACGGGGCAGGTAATGGTCAAAGATCGCATCTGCCGCGGCTTCGGTTTCATCGCTGTGCAGGGCATAGTACCGTCCCATAATCCCCTGCAGCGAGGTCATCTCGACCACCATATTGGTCGCCAGGTCCGCTTTGCAGAGCAGGGCTGCCCGTTGGGCAGTCTCCTGTTCCTCGCCCGTCAGCTCAAAGCTGGGCATCAAAGCGTCCACCAAAGCGGCGATCCGCTCCGTCTTGTCATAGAACGACCCCAGCTGGCGCTGGAAGGTCAGTGTTTTCAATTCGGCGATAAATTCCGCCAATGGTTTCTTGAGGTCTTTCTCGACAAAAAACCGGGCGTCAGCAAAACGAGCCAGAATCACCTGTTCATTGCCATCCGCCACGATATCCAGATGATCAGCGTTCCCATTGCGTACGCCGATGAAATAGGGCATCAACTTGCCCTTGTCATCCTCCACCACGAAATAGCGCTGATGCTTGCGCATCACAGAGATCAACACCTCGGGCGGCAGCACCTTCAGATAGGAAGCATCAAATTTTCCCAGAAAGGCCGTCGGCGCTTCCACCAGGCCAGCCACTTCCTCCAGCAAGGCGGCATCTTGCGACACCTTCCCGCCCACTTTCTCAGCGATGGCGTTGGCCTGTTTGAGAATGGTCGCTTTCCGCTCCTCGGGATCCAGAATGATTCCCTGGGCGGCCATTTTCTTGAAATATTCCTCCGGTGAGGACACATCGAAGTGTTCAGGATCCACAAAACGCAGCCCGCGGGTTTCCCGGCCGCTCCGGTAACCGGCAAAGTCAAAGGGGATCACTTCCCCATCCAGCAACGCCAATAACCAACGAATTGGACGGGAAAAAGTCACACCGCTCTGATTCCAGCGCATGGATTTGCTGAATTTGATCCCAGCCACCACATCGGCCAGCGCAGCCCGCAGGACATCCATAGCAGGCTGTCCGTGCTGCTCCACCCGGGCGACAACATACTCACCGCCATCGATTGTTTCCACAACCAGATTCGAAACATCAATACCCTTACTGCGGGCAAAGCCTTCGGCTGCCTTGGTTGGGTTGCCATTAGCATCAAACGCACGATCCGCTGGCGGGCCTTTCACTTCCAGATTCTGATCAGGCTGGCGGGTTGCCAGGTCACTGACCGAAACAACCAGCCGCCGCGGCGTCCCGAGAATCTTAATCTCACCATGAGCAAGGTGCAGGCTGTCCAGCAGGGTCGAGATGACCTTTTCAAGTTGAGCCAGGGCATTCGCCAACTCGCCGGTTGGCAATTCTTCGGTGCCAATTTCTAGCAGGAAAGGCGCTATTTCAGCCGTGATCTCTTTGGGTTCAACTGACGCTTCCAAAACACTTGAAACTTTTTCTTCGGTCAGCCAGGGATATTCATCCTGTTCGCGCTGGGCGACATAAGCTTCCGCCACCCGTCGGGCCAGTTCACGTGTGCGGCCAAAGATCTCCTGCCGTTCGGTCACGCCCACCGCGCCGCGGGTATCGAGGATGTTGAAAGTGTGGGAAGTCCTAAGCAAATAATCATGCGCCGGCAGCACCAGCCCCTTTTCAATCGCCCTCTCGGCTTCCTTCTCGTAAATATCATAAAGGGTGCGCATCCCCTCCACGTCAGCCACGTCAAAATAATAGGTGCTGTGTTCGCGCTCGCCCATCAGGTTCACATCACCGTAAGTTCGTTCCGGGCTCCATTGAATGTCCTTGAAATGCCGGACCCCCTGCAGCGCCATGGCGATCCGCTCCAGGCCATAGGTGATTTCAACCGAAACCGGCTCCAGGTCCAATCCCCCGCATTGCTGGAAATAGGTGAACTGGGTAATCTCCTGACCATCCAGCCAGACTTCCCAGCCCAGGCCCCAGGCGCCAATCGCAGGCTGCTGCCAGTTATCCTCAACAAAGCGGATATCGTGTTCAGCCGGGTCAATGCCCAAAGCCCTGAGGGAATCCAGATAGATCTCCTGGGGGTTGCCCGGGTCTGGTTTAAGAATTACCTGAAATTGATAGAACTGCTGCAAGCGGTTGGGGTTATCACCATAGCGACCGTCATCTGGGCGGATGGAAGGCTCGACATAAGCCACCTTCCAGGGTTCCGGGCCCAGAACGCGTAAAAATGTCGCCGGGTTCATTGTCCCCGCGCCCACCTGGGAATAGTAGGGCTGCCAGATCAGGCAATCCCGTTCGGCCCAAAAATCCTGCAGGGTCATCATGATCGATTGAAAATCAAGCGCTTTCTTCATCAATTTTCTACTCCAATAAATATTCAATAATGGCATCCAGATAGCCTCATCGCTCTTGGCGATTCAACCGCTTCATTATACCATTCGCTCCCCGACCAGCAGAACGCAGGCCGTAAACTGAAAATCAATCGCCTTCCATGTTGGGGCGGTTGCGGATTTCTTTCAGAAATTCTGGCGTATTCAGTTTTCGTTCGAGGATATAAGAAATATAACGCTGGATCAGATCTGCAAGAGTGGGCTCAATCACCTCTGGAATGGTAATGCCTTCAATCTGATCCCAATTGGATCGCTGCAGGTGGCGGAAATAGCGCAGGGTATTTTTACCAATTGACCAGGCCTCTGGACGGGCCTTGCCGCACCGCGGGCAGGCCACCCCACCCACCAGAGGGGAGAAATATTGGTCCTCCGCTTGAATTGGCTTGCCGCAATCCACGCATTCGAAGAGCTGGGGCCGAAAGCCGACCAGGTCCAGCAGCCGCAGTTCATAATAATGGACCGCAGTGGCCAGATTGGAATGGTTTTCAAGCCGTTTGAGGGTATTGGCCAGCAGCCGGAAGATGGCAATGTTCTGCCCTTCTTCATAGGTGAAACGGTCCAGCACTTCCACCACATAAGAGGCATACCCGATCCGCTCCAGGTCCACGCGCAGCCCCGGATAATTATCCACCGTCTCCGCCTGGGTCACAATGTCCATATTGCGGCCCTTCGCCAGCTGGAGCGTAGCACGCGTAAAAGGCTCCAGATGCCCGGCCTTCCGCGAGCGGATACGCCGGACGCCTTTGGCAATGGCCGTGATTTTTCCCTTCTTGAAGGTGAAAATCTTCAAAATACGGTCGGCCTCACCATATTCGATATGTCCCAGGATGATGGCCTGGGTGCGGTATGAACGGATTTCTCGGGGAGACATCCTCCACCTGTTCTCCAAATGGGTCAAAAAAAGCGCATGCCGGCATTCCGCTCATGCGCTTTAATCATATCAAATTTTTCAGCTATTCCCGCGCTTTGTCCAGGTCACCTTCACTAAAAGCGGATGGCAGCAGCTCGTTCACCCGATATTCTCCAACCAATTCACCCTTCAGGTTGGCAATCAACACCAGGGCCTTCGGGTTGAACTCAGCCATCACCTGCCGGCAGGAACCGCAGGGAGTGCCGCCATTCTTGGTCACCACGGCAATGGTCGAGAAGGTTTTCTCGCCTTCAGAAACCGCCTTAAAAATCGCAACACGTTCAGCGCAGACCGTCAGCGGGTAAACCGCATTTTCAATATTAGCGCCATCATAAACCGTGCCCGATTCCCCGATCAGGGCCGCACCAACCGAATATTCCGAATATGGCGCATAGGCTTTATGATAGGCTTCAACCGCCTTATCAATCAAGGCCTGTTTTTCTTCATTTGTCAGCATGGTTTTTTTCCTTTTCGGTGAGGCGTTCTGCCTGTTTGATCGCCCGGACCTTATTGATCCGGCGGCCAACCACCTCATCTACGATCAATTTCACACTGTCAGCATCAAGACTTTCGCCCCCGGTGGGGACATCGCCAATCTGTCCATAGATATATCCGCCGATGGTATCCGCGTTATCTGTGGCAATCTCGGTACCCATGATCTCATTGAAAATATCCAGATCAATTTTGCCCAGGAACACATATTCATCTGCGCTGATCTGCTCAAAGGGCAACTCTTCACTCTCGTCATATTCATCGCGAATCTCGCCGACAATCTCTTCAACGATATCTTCCAGAGTCACCATACCAGCCACGCCGCCATATTCATCCACCACGAGCGCCATATGCATGCTGCGGGCCTGCATCTCCGCCAGCAGCTCATCAACCTTCTTCGCTTCCGGCACAAAATAGGCCAAACGCAGCAGGCCACGATGATTGGCAATCAGGGCCTCATCATCACGGACGCTGAGCAGGTCTTTGGCATAAAGCAGACCGACCACATTATCAACAGTGTCCTCATAAACCGGCACTCGAGAGTGCCCGGCATGTACAAAGAGTGACCTCGCTTCGCCCAGGGTGGTGTTGATATCCAGCGCCATGATATCAATCCGAGGCACCATGATATCCTTGGCCAGCGTATCGCCAAATTGGAAAATAGAGTAGATCATCTCCCGTTCGCCTTTTTCAAGCGACCCTTCCGGCTGTCCCACTTCAACCCAATTCTTGAGGTCCTCTTCAGTCATGGATGCCAAGGTAACCTTATTGGCATTCTCGCCCAGAAAGCCCATCAACAACCCGGCCAGGGGAGAAAAGAGCAGGTTGACTAATCCGCCAATGGCGCTCAGGCGGATAGCATTTTCTTCAGTGTCCTTCAGAATCAAGCCTTCAATCAGGAATTCAAGGATATTGACCAGGATCATCTCCAGGACAAGATATAGCAAAACCAACCAGATATCCAGCGCCACATTGTAAACCTGCAGGAAAACAGGTAAAAGCCCGGCCAGCAGGAAATGGAAGAAAGCCATCGCCAGGCGAAGGCTGCTCCTGAGTCGAGGTTTTTCGATAACGCCCACCGTCCGGTCAACCTGCGATTCGCGACCTTCACGGATGCTCATCAGATAAGGCAGCCGTGCATAACTCAGACTTGCTTTGACCGCACTGGTCAACAAATCCAACGCAAGCAGCACTGCTGCAACGATCCAAACTAGCAATGAATCAGTCAATTTACTCCAACTTACGTTTTTCTTTGGCTGGCACCCCCATAACGAGGGTATCAGCAGGGACATCCCGTGTGACTACCGCCCCTGCCCCGGTAACGCTGCGGTCTCCGATTTTGACCGGCGCTACCAGCATGGTGTCACTTCCGATAAAGACATCATCGCCTATCTCGGTGGGATTCTTCTTTTCTCCATCATAATTACAGGTGATCGTGCCAGCGCCAATATTGACGTTGGATCCGATCCTGGCATTACCAATATATGAAAAATGGCCCATCTTGGTGTCTGGTCCCAGGTAAGAATCCTTAACTTCAGCAAAATTACCCAGATGCACGCCCTTGGCCAGGTGAGCGCCTTTGCGCAAATGACAAAACGGCCCCATGGTGACATCATCTTCCACCATAGCACATTCCAATACCGATTGGCAAAGATGGACGCCGTTGCCGACCTTTGATGATTGAATAGTCGTGTCCGGGCCAATCACGCAGTCTTCGCCAATCACTGTTTCGCCGCGCAGGAAGCTGTTAGGTTGAATGATTGTATCCTGACCGATGTTAACTTCCGGCTCAATATATGTGGCCTCAGGGTTCACAATGGTCACCCCAGCCCGCATCCACTTTTCATTGATCCGCTGCCGCATCACCCTATCCGCTGCCGCCAGGTCCACGCGATCATTCGGCCCAATCGCTTCATCCGGGTCTGCAAGCACCAGTGATTCCACCTGGAAGCCATCCCTGATCGCCAGCCCAACCACATCGGTGAGATAATACTCACCCTTAGGGGAAAGTGGAATGCGATCCAAAGCATCCCAGAGCCAATCAGCGGTAAAACAATATGCGCTGACGTTATATTCACGAATTTTAAGCTGTTCAGGAGTGGCAACCGCTTTTTCAACGATTTCTGTCACTCGGCCATCCTGATTGCGCACCACACGACCAAAAGCGCTGCCTGATTCACCAATAAAACTGGTCATGGTCACCGGGCTACCGGCACCCAGATGAAGAGTAAGTAACTGCTGCAGAGACTCCTTGCGGAGGAGCGGCATATCAGCAAAGGTAACCAGAATTGTTTCAGCTTTACCTTCCAGCTGCTGTTTTGCAGAGGCAACCGCATGGCCTGTGCCCAATTGCTGCTCCTGAAGGGCAAATTCAGCCAGTCCGGGTACTGCGGACTGGACATCTTCAGCCTTATACCCAACCACAACCACTGGGGGCAGATCAGTCAGACCTTCAACGATCTTCAGCGCATGCCAAATCATCGGTTTCCCCGCCAGTGAATGCAGCACTTTCGGAAGTTTAGACCGCATGCGAGTGCCCTGACCGGCCGCCAGAATAATGGATGCTGTCGTCATTTCAACGTTCTTTCCTTCCACCCATCATAATCTCACCTGCGGGTTTGATTCTTACTCCGTTAAATAGAAAACCTCGAGCATCGCAAAGGAGTATTCCAAATGCTGGTCTCGAGCTATATCTATCAGGGATATTATCTTCTTGCGTACTCAACTTTTTTCTTAATATGGCCGGGGCACCAGGATTCGAACCTGGATCAACGGATTCAAAGTCCGCTGTGCTGCCGTTGCACCATGCCCCAGAATGACAGGCTCTATTCTAACACATTTTAATTATACGTCCAACCGCTGATCTCCCCGTGTCAGGCTCGATTTATTCTTTCATTATCCAGTTCAAATCAGGCAAAGGAGAGCTTGTTTTCAATCGGTTGGTCAGGAAATGCGGGGCTAAATTGAATCTAGCCCCGCATCAGATTTACTTGAACCAAATTTGGGTGGCAAAGAGCGTAAACAAAATCCAAGTCACCGAAAATACCGTGGCAATCGTCAATCCTGCCAGCAGGGCTGACCAGGTGAACTGACGGAGTTCTTTCCGGGTCAGTTCAGCCAGTGGGAATCTGGATTGCTTATGACCCTTATCAGACGATTCTGTCCGTAGATTTGCCGGGCTATGTTCCTGATACCACCTTGTCCCTGGCACATCCATATTGACGATCGTGCGACCGTCATCATCTTCATACTGGTTAGGTTTCTTCGACATATTCTTTCTCATCGTTATATAAGTGACAGGCAACCGTATGCCCGGGTTCCAGTTCACGGATTTCCGGGATAACTTTGCTGCAAATATCCATCCGTGCAGGGCAGCGGGTATGGAATTTACAGCCGGAAGGTGGGTTCGCAGGTGAAGGAATACTGCCTTCCAGAATGATCCGCTTCTTATTGGCCGTTGGGTCAGGCACTGGTGCCGCGCTCAGAAGCGCCTGAGTGTAGGGATGTAGCGGGTTTTGGAAGATTTTTTTCTTCGGGCCCACCTCAACCAGATTACCCAGATACATCACGGCGACCGTGTCGGAGATATGTTCAACAACGGAGAGGTCATGCGAAATGAAAAGGTAAGTCAGATCGAAGTTGTCCTGCAGGTCCTTCAGCAGGTTGATAATCTGGGCTTGAATGGAAACATCCAATGCCGAAACAGGCTCATCACAGACAATGAACTCAGGAAGCAACGCCAAGGCCCTGGCAATTCCGATCCTCTGTCGCTGACCACCCGAAAATTCATGGGGATAGCGGGCCTTATGATAGGGTTGCAAGCCGCAGATCTTCATGATGTTCTCGATATAACCATCAAATTGATCTTTCATGGTCAGATGATGTTCACGGACTGCTTCACCGATGATCTCGCTAACAGGCAAGCGGGGTGAAAGGCTGGAATAAGGATCCTGGAAAATGATTTGCATCTTCGGACGCAACTCTGTGAGTTCCTTGTGGTTCAGTGCAAAGATATCAATATCATTGAACAGCACCTCACCGCTGGTGCGCTCGTTCAACCGCAGGATTGTTTTACCAACAGTTGTCTTGCCGCACCCGGATTCACCAACCAGGCCCATGGTAGTACCCCGTTTAATCTTGAAGGTGATACCATCCACAGCCTTCACATATCCAACAACGTGTTGAACCAGACCAGACTTGATCGGAAAATATTGTTTGAGGTCTTTGACTTCCAACAAATATTCACTTTTTGGTGCGCCGTCCGTAATATTTGATCTAATAAGGTTGATTTCTTCCATGTTAATCCTTTACTGCTTCATCAGTGTAATGGTAACATGCCACCATGTGTGTGGGGGTTACATACACCTCATGAGGATATTCCCCATTGCAGACTTCCATCCTGCGATTGCAGCGGTCTCTGAAATAGCAATAATTGGGCATATTAATTGGGTTTGGCACGCTGCCGGGGATCGTATACAGCCGATCCACAGTTTTGTTAACAACGGGTTTTGATTTCATCAACCCAACGGTATAGGGGTGCAGCGGGTTCTTGAAAACTTCAACCGCTGTGCCTTTTTCAACAATCCGTCCAGCATACATAACCACAACATAGTCAGCCATTTCGGCGATCACACCAAGGTCATGCGTAATCAACATAATACTGGAATTGATCCGATCTTTCAGGTTTCGCAGCAGGTCAAGGATCTGGGCCTGAATGGTCACGTCCAACGCGGTTGTCGGTTCATCCGCAATGATTAGTCTCGGGTTACAGGCCAAAGCCATAGCAATCATGATCCTCTGGCGCATACCACCGGAAAGCTCATGGGGATACATCATGTAAACCCCTTCGCCATTGGCGATACCTACCATATCAATCATCTTCAGGGTGACCTGCTTGACTTCCTCATCGGTCATCTCAGGATTGTGAAGTTTAACAACCTCATCAACCTGAAAACCAGCTCGGAATACAGGGTTTAGGCTGGTCATAGGCTCCTGAAAAATCATTGAGATCTTGGCGCCCCGAATAGTCTCCATAACCTGAGTTGGGGTTTTAGCGATGCTATAGATTTTTTCGCCGCTGTTAAACCGGATTTCACCTTCAACGATCTGGCCCTGAGGCCGTTGAACCAATTGCATCAGGGAAAGAGCAGTTACGGATTTTCCACAGCCGGATTCACCAACAACACCTACCGTACTGCCCTTTGGAACATCAAACGAGACACCATCAACAGCTTTTACCGTGCCAATATCTGTAAAGAAATAGGTATGAAGGTTTTCAAATTCGACAACATTCTTGGAGTCCTTCATTTCGGTCAGATATTCGCTTTCAGGAACATTTCTTCGTTCACGTTCCTTTTCAAACCGGTCCGTTATCCGTCGATTCTCTCGAGAGATCTTTGCCGATTCACGTGCAGAAATATGCGTGGTATCTCGTTGCTTGAAAATGGATTTCACCTTGTCGTTTAAAGAATTTTGTTGTTTTTCGCTCATACGACTTATCTACCTTTTCATCTTCGGGTCAAATGCATCCCGAAGACCATCACCAATGAAGTTGAAACCAAGGACTGCCAGGAGGATCAAACCACCAGCCGGGATCCACATGAACCAGAAATTGGTCATAACATATGCATCTGATGCAACATTGATAATACTACCCCAAGAGGCCAGCGGATATTTGACACCCAGGCCCAGGAAGCCTAATGTCGCTTCGGCGATAATAATCCCGCCGAGGCCCGCCGTTGCCTGAACAATCAGGAGCGGCATAACATTTGGCACAAGATGGGTAAAGATTCGCCGTCTTGTACTGATGCCAGTTGCTTCCGTCGCGACCATGAAATCCTGTTCACGCAGAGAGAGGATCTGGCCGCGAACAACGCGGGCAACACCTGTCCAACCAAGAAGACCCAGAACCAACATCAACAAGAAAATACGACCTCGCGGGTCCATCTGCAAAGTATCCATAACCGAGCCCAAAATGAGGACGATCGGATAAAACGGAATAGCATTGAAGAGGTCAACAAACCGCATCAATGCCGTGTCAACCCAGCCGCCAAAATAACCGGAAACACCACCAATGATCACGCCGATGACAATCTCAATAATGACCACCACAAAACCGACCAATAAGGATACCCGGCCACCAAACATCAAGCGGGTCATCACATCCATGCCGTTGTTATCCAAACCCAGTGGATGTTCTCCTGAGGGTAATTCGTATTGACGGATCAGGACAGTCGGTGTTTCTCTCTTAATATAATAATTTATGTTAACCCGATCAATCGCATAAACAATTTCTTCACCACCATCTTCAGCAAAAGCGAAGGTGGGTTGTAGATCTACAATAGCTTCCCGAACCGCTGTCTTGAATGCAACTGAGATGAATTGGGATTGATCAAGAGGGTTAACGATGATGTTTGAGACCTCGGCAAAATCCTCATCGTTGCTGTCAGTGATGGTGATCTGCCCTTCCAGATAATGAATGGTATAGTGCTCACCATCAAATGTGAAATTCCTTTTCCCATCAGCAATAGCCAGTTCACTGGTCAACTTGAAATCAAATGAGTCGACAATGCTCAAATCCGCTTCATTATAGGCATCGTAAACATTCAATGAAGCCAAAGCGGTTTCGTTCTCAATTGAGACAAAAGTTTCTTTCCGTTTTGTTGTGACTCGATAATTGGTTCCATCATACGAAAACTCATCCTGCCCCGCTTCATCAGCGGCTCCGAATGCTGAAATGAAACCTTCATCTAATTCACTGCCATTAATCGGATTTAACTGACCCAACAAAACCACAGCAACGGGTTCCAGACGGACGATCTGATAGGTATTTTCACTCAATGGAAAATAAAAATAGTCATTATCGTCAATTGAAAAGGTTTGCTCACCACGACTTTCGGACAATAAGAATTGGGCCCGGGCCGGAGAACTAAAGGTCTCTCCCTCAACAATCGTATAGCGAAGTTCTTGATTGTAAATCGCTCCAGCGTAGTCTTTCGACATCGAGCCTAAGCCCGTAAAAACTTGTGCCTGGCCGTATGGAGAAAAAAGAGGCCCGACAAAGGCAAAGAGAAACATCAGGACAATGATCACAAAACCAATGACTGCCAGTTTATTGCGAATGAAACGCTTGAATACGAGCATCCCGGGCGACAGGACCTTAATCCGCCTGGCATCATCAAGGCTCATTTCTTCGCCATCGATTATTTCAATGGCTTCATCTTCTTGTTCAAATTCGGAAGCTAAATCTTGATTTTCACTCATTTATCACCGCCATCAATTCGCCCTGACCCGGGGGTCAACGACTGCATACATGATATCCGCTATGATGAGACTGACTTGTGTCAACACTGTGAGCAAAGTCGTATAGAACATCGCGAAAGGAATGTCACCCCGGATAATTGCCGTATAGGAGATATACCCAATCCCTGGAATCTGATAGAGCGTTTCAGTGATCAACGATCCCCCAAACATACTGGGTATCAAATAACTCATATAGGAAACCAATGGGATCAACGTATTCCTGAAAGCATGTTTATTAATAACGACCTTCTCAGAAAGCCCTTTGGCGCGAGCGGTGCGGATATAGTCTGAATTTAACACTTCCAGCATATTAGTACGGGTATAGCGCATCAACCCACCAATGGAGAGCATCGTGAGTGTGATCACTGGCAATACCAGGTGATAGCCAATATCCAACATCTGCTGGAAGGACGTCATGGAAGTATGGAAACGTCCCGTCAATCCATAAAGGTCGAACCATCCCAATTTAATGGAAAATACATACTTTAAAATGGTCGCCAGGAAAAATGTTGGCAGCGAAATACCAACAAGTGCAAAAACAGTAATAGCATAATCCGTCCGGCTATATTGTTTTCTCGCTGCCTTAATTCCCAAAGGAATCGAAATAAAGATCTGGACAAAGAAAGTGACGACATTAACAATTATCGAATACCAAATCACTTGAGCAAACTTTTCAGTCACCGGGATACCGTAATGCCAGGAATTGCCAAAATCGCCTCTCACAGCACTACCCAGCCATCCTATGAAACCTGGAATAATCCCTACATCAAGATGGTAAACAGCGTTGAGCTGGTCCAGCCATTCCTGATAAGTCATCATGCTTAATGGGTTGGTGGCGCGCGCTCTCGCAATAGACTCAACGTAAGAGACAGGCAGGAATCTGATGACGGCGTAGACCACCAGGGTGCCAAATATTACGATGAATATCCCCAGTATTAATCTCCTAATGATGAAATTCTTCATATCATTCCCTTGTGCATTTTTTCTGGAATATAAAACCAGAGCATGAAAGTGAGCCCACCCAAGGGTGGGCTCACTGTTACTCCAATATCGCTAAACTGCTAGTTCATTTCAAGCAGTTCGATATCGTTCATCCAACCCCAGAAGGTCGTGATATCGGGGGTGATGGTGCTGATGTTGATCCGCTCAGTGCTGAAGATAATAACATTCAAGCGCTGATAGGTTGGGATCTCGACAGCCCATTCAATGATCTTATCGAGAGCCTGTTTGTAAATGGCTTTCCGATAGGCCTGGTCATCACTCAGGCGAGCATCGACAATCAGCTGATCCAGATCGGCATCATTGATGTGGTAGTGGTTCGAGTCAGAGCCGCCCTGTCCGGGGATTCCGGAGCTGTGATAGACCTGGTACATATCAGGATCGATGGTGGTGCCCCAAGCAGCGGTCCACATTTCTTGATCGCCAGAATCCAGAGCATCCCAAAGGATGTTGGAGTCTGCGGGGTCATTGATCTCGAGTACCATACCAATCTTCTCGAGGGAAGCTTTGGCACTGGTCAGAATTGCGAAAGCAGGATGGTCGCCAGTACCGTCACCGGGGACGATGACTTCGTAGCTCAGCTTTGCGCCTTCGGGAGCTTCAACAGCCAAACCGCCCTCAGCAACAAAACCAGCGGCTTCGAGGAAGCCCAATGCGGCGGCTTCAGCAGCAGCGTATTTCTCTTCTTCAGTCATTTCGGCGGTGTAGATCGGGTCGCCGTTGACATCGATGGAGAAAGCAAACTGGTAACCTTCATCGGTGGGTTGCGGGGCAGCCCAGGAGGTGTTGGAAATCGGGTAGTTAATAACGGAGGCACCTTCGCCATAATAGCTGTCAATTGCAACATCGCGATGGACAGCGTAAATGGTAGCAAAGGCACGACGCAGGTTCTTGGAAGCATCGGAGGCAGGGTCACTGCCAACCAAAACTGTGTCAGCATTGATACCGATGTAGCCATAGCCCAGGTTGTCGACCATGCTGGAGGTGATGACATCACCCGTCATCTCGCCATTGGAGTTGTAGGTTTTCACTTCGGCGTAACGTGCGGCGGAGTAAGTCATTTCACCGGCGTCAGCAGTACCGGTCTGAACAGCGGAAGGAACCTCAGCGGAGGCTGTTTCCTTGAATTGGACTTCAGCAATCTTCGGGCAGCCACGATAGAAGTTTTCGTTGGCTACGAAGTAAACAACACGGTTATCGTATTCTACGAATTTGTAGGCACCGGCACCCATGGGGGTAGCGGTCAGGCTTTCCTGTTTGGACAGGTCGCCGAAATCGAAACCGAACATGTTGTTTTCATAATCATATTTGGCAACGTCACCGTAGTAGTGCAATGGTGTAACCTGAACGCCAAGGATGGAGTAGACAGCAGGAGCTGAGAAACCATTCACGGTCACCTGAATGGTGTAATCGTCAAGCTTGACGATACCGGAAATATTCGGAACGCCCTGGCCGCCCATAGCCTCATCCATAGGACCCCAGTAGCCAATCCATTGGGATTTGACTTTGGTGAGGACATCCACGCCATCAGCCGATTCATAGGGGAAGGCTTCAGCCAGATCGCCGCCATACGCTTCTTCAATCACTGCAGCATAATCTTCAATGGTGGGGAATACTTCAACGAGATCGTAGGTGTTACCAACGGCATCTGTGAAGGACATATCGTCTTCAACGCCACCGAAGCCCCAGAGGACCATACCGAGCATAACCTTGAGGCCATCGCTCGCTGCAACTTCTTCGGCGGTGTAGCCGGTGTAGGCTTCAGCATAAGCATCACGGTAGTTGGCATCAACGTAGTTCACGATCTTTTCGGCTTCGTAGATGACAGCTTCATCAACTTTGGCCCAGAAATCATCCTGCTGTTCCTGTGTCCAGGCATCGGCATCGGACCACTCATGGTCACGGCCAGCAGCATAGATCTCATCAACCAGCGCAGCGTACTTATCGAAAACGTCGCTTGTCGTCTGAGTCTGGTAGTCCTTCAGGCCAACGATGTCATAGGAGCCCAATGTGGTGGAACCAACATAGGAGGGATCGAGGTAGGTGTAATAGGTGAAGATGATGTCGTCCGCGGTCACGGGGGTGCCATCAGAGAACATCATGCCAACGCGCAGTTTTGCGGTGTAGAGGGTTGTGTCTGTCGCTTCATCATAGACAACACTGGTGTCAGCGGCACCCTTGTACATATAGTCTATACCATTGTAGCTGCGGGTTTCGCCTTCAATAGCATTGGGGATGATGCCGCCCACGCGGTCGGTCGTCAACAGAGCAATTTGGGTCATACCTACGACATCAAAGTCGTACCCAGTATCAGAAAAGAAGGGGCTGAACTTCTGGGAGAAGTCCTGGTATGCGACGACTAATGGTGTATCAATTGTCGGTGCAGTGGGCAGATCCTCGCCAAATGGTTCTTCTTCGTAAACCATTTCGGTCGGTGCAGCTTCTGTTGGCTCTTCAGGGGCCACAACTTCAGTTTCTTCAACTGGTGGGGCCTCAGTAGCGGTCTGACAGGCTGTCAGGATAAAGCTAACCGCGACGAGAAGGCTCAGAAACACGTAAATAGAACGTTTCATTGTTTTCTCCTCCATAACATTTTGTCGTTATGAAACTAGTGAATTGAACTAATTCTTGCTCGAGTGTTTTAATCCAAATAGGTGTTGGCAACCACCTCCTTATATTTGCAAATTTATAAAATCATCTAAATAATAATATTGCCAAAACTACTTGTCCAAAAAAAGGACAGGTATGGCATTATTATACCCAGAGATTGCTTTTTTTGCATTCAAGTTCACCCGATATTCACCCTAAAAATAATAACCGAATTTCCGATAGAGTCAATGGGACGAATCTCATATTTATTAACAAATTGTAAACAAACTGCCTTTACTATTATTTTACTCGATTCAGCCATTTCTAAGATTAGCGCTTAAACGCCTCTCCTCGCCCACTTCAGAGGGTGGGCTCTTCATTATTTGTTGATCCATCCTCCTCAATTCTAACCTGCTCCGAGATAATCCGAGTCACGTCGATGGGTTTCTGAATCCAGATCATTGCAAAAGCCGCTGCTGAGATAACGATTTCTACAAACAGGAACAATAGCTCTTGCCAAATGGCGCTGGCTGAAAACCAAATCAAATAAACCACTTCACCAATAACGCCAAGGCACAGAACAGGGAACAGGAAATAACTGGCAGTCCTAATCCGCTTGAAAATCAGTTCAGCTTCATCCCGCCGGAAATCCCGTTTTTCTTTTGGCAGCCGGAGGCCGCCATCCACCAGGAAATATAAAGGCAGAAAAGATAAGACATAGGGCAGGGAAACATAGAAGGAATACATACCCAGGTTACCAATAAAACCAGCGCCAATCAGACCAATCGCGATCAGCGCTAATAAGATCAGGCTGTTCCGCCTGAATTTTATTAATCCAGTTTCATCAATATTAATCTCATAATAGGCCCCCTTATAAACGGCCACCTTCTTCTCGCGGCCTTTACTGTTTTCCTGAATGACGATTTCATAATCGTCAATATACTTTTTCATAAACCTCCACCTCGAATGAAATGGAACCCATTAATACCACATTTTTCGATTTTCGCCCATTCTGCAGATATATGAACTTGCACCAGCTCTCTCTCCAGGATGGTGCTGAAACAGGAAATGGCTTGCAGCCTTCTATGGACAAATTGATTGACCACTGCTGCCGTCAAGGCCAAGATCCCAAAGTTCATTCACTGCTGAACAGGCTTCATCATTCACAACCACCACTTTAGGGATTGAGAATAACGGCATTGCTGGCAGGCTCTTAAGATATTGGCTCTCTGCCAGGTTGAGCGCATTGGCCCACTCGTCGGGAAGGGCCAGACCAGTACTGGCACAGACTTCATCATACAATACCTCAGACAGTCCAGCAATATTTGTACCAATCCATTGATTGCCCTGAGAAGGAATCTGGTCGCTTTCATATATTGCACAATCCGCCTCAGACAGAGGCGCCCAGCTGATCAAAGCCAGATCAAACTGACGACCAAAGAGGACTCCTTCCGGCCCCGCTGCGTAAAGCTGGCTCACAGGCAAAGTGACTGGTGTGACCTCAATGCCACATTCGCCCAACGAGCTCTGCACGAATGCCGCGACCTGCTGGCTGAGGGTTGAAGGATCCACAACCAGGTTGACACTGAAGCTCGTATTCGTTGGAATAGTACTGACATACCAGGCCTGCAGCGGCGTGTCGGGATTCAGATCATGATCACGCCAACCCACCGCTTCCAGAAGCTCAATCGCCTTTTGCGGATCACGGACCAGGAGCTGCTCTGCAGGAAGGGTCGATTCAGCAGGAGAAACAAAGCTGGGCCAGAGTTCTGCCAGCCCTGCATACACCACCTCTTGGATCGATTCTCTATCCAGACAGGCCGCGATGGCCTCCCGGGTGCGGGCATCGCCGAAGAAACTCGGCCGATCCCCTACAGCCGGGTTATAGTAATCATCATAGGATGCGGGATTAATCCCAAAGACCAGCTGCGTCCAGCTGGAAGTCTGCTCGACCAGAATGGCCGTCTCAGGGTCGGCCTGCAGACTGGCAATCGCCTCACCATCCTGTTCCAAATGATAGGACTGATCCAGGACATCACAATTTCCGGAAGAAAAAGCGTCCAGGGCATCTTCAAGACTGGAAATCAGCTTAAAGTTGATTTCGCCATATCCAAGTTCCGTCCCGGTATAAAAATTATTCTGAATCAGTTGAATACTGTCTTCAGTCCACGCCCCCACCTGATATGCACCCAGGCTCCCCATCCGGTCCGACCAACGCGGATCACCCGAGACTGCCTCCCAGGTCATATCGGCTGAAAAGAGATGAGAGGGCAAGGGTTGCCAGAAGAGGTCCTCAATTTCAGCAGTGGTAAATCCAGGAACGCCCGTCCAAACGATCTCCTGATCATTCTCAGCAGCATAGCTGACTGTCCGGCTCTCCGTCCATTGCAGCCCGGGCGTGTCAGGATCGCTTGCCAGATCAAAACTCAACACCGAATCCGATGCTGTCAGCGGTGATCCATCTGACCAGGTCAACCCCTCAACCAGATGAAATGTGACAAGCATCTGGTCCATAGCGAAAGATTCGGTTCCATCCCAGGTGACAGCGCATTCTGCTGATCGGCATCCACTGGGTCGCACGGTCACCCCCGCCATGAGGACAACCAGATCCCCGTCGGCGTCCACGATGGTCTCGCCCGGTGACACATTGACCGCCCGCAGCGTGATCCCACCGTTTCCCTGGGTCGGGGCTGCAGCCAGAATCGCTGCACCACTCTGACCCTCAGTTAAAGGAAAGGCCTCGCGCTGAATGAGCGTCAGCAGGTTCTGCTTGGTAACCGGATTCTTCCCATCATAGGGGAAGTGTCCATCAGGCAGACTCCTTGTGCAGACATTCAATAGATTAACTGGTTCTTCCATTGGGGTCGGCGTTGGCGCTTCGGCAGCGATTTCTGTATTCTGCGCTCCGCTTGTGGCTGTGGTTGACGGATTTTCCATCGTTGTGCAGGCCGTCAGGAGAAGAATAACCAGCAGGAGCATGTTCAGAGATCGTTTCATAAAAAACCTTCTGAGAAAATTCATTCATTATCAAATTTATCAATAAAGGGATCAGCATCATCTCCAAAACGCATCCGGAGATAAGATTGGTAACGTTCGGGTGAGACTCGCCCTTCAGTAACCGCCTTCTGCACAGCACAGCCCGGTTCATGGGTATGGGTACAATCACTGAACTGGCAGTCCTTCACCAGATTTTTTAATTCGACAAAATAGGCATCCAGTTCTTCCGGTTCGGTATCCCAAAGCGCCAAAGATCGGATACCGGGGGTGTCGGCAACATAACCACCAAACTCGAGGGGAAACAATTCCCGGACCTGGGTGGTGTGGCGTCCCTTGGTGGTCGCTTCGCTCACCTCGCGGACATGCAATCCCAGATCGGGCTGGATGACATTCAACAAACTGGATTTCCCCACACCGGAAGGTCCGGTGAGCGCAGAGAGCTTACCTTTGAGATGTGTTTTCAGGCTCTCAACACCCTGACCAGTTTTGGCGGAAGCATAAAGGACCGTGTACCCCAAATCCTCATACAGACCGAAAATTGCTTCCGCTTCTTCCTGGCTCACAAGGTCATTTTTGTTGGCAATAATCAGGGTATGAAGCTGCTGCTTTTCGGCAATTACCAGGAAACGGTCCAGCATCCTCAGGTGCGGTTCCGGTTCTGCGCAGGCAAAGACGATCACGATCTGATCCGGGTTCGCCAGTAAAATCTGGCGAAAATCACGTTTGATTCCAGTCCGGATTCGTGAGATCATTCCGGTTCTTTCTGCAATGGACTCGATCGTACCGCTCCCATCCCCCTGATCGGTAAGGGTCACCCGGTCACCCACCGCGCAGACATCCCCGTCATTTCGTTCCTTTTTCAGCCGGCCTGGCAGCCGGCAGGTAACCAGCCCAGATTCTGTCTGCACGCTGTAGAAGCCTGACTGGGATCGTACGACCAGACCTTCCTTCAGGATCGTCAAGCCATCCTCATTTTATGGTTCCTCAGTTTGAGTCGGTTCTTCATAGCCATAAGGCGTGCTCGTGGGAACGGGTGTCGGTGATTTCACCACATAAGGCTGGGATTCCCAGGGCAGAACATAACCGTAATCTGAATAGTATGAGAAATAAAGCGAGACGGCCCGGCGGAAAACAGGCGCTGCCATTTCAGAACCCTCGCCGGCATTCTCCAGGATTACAGCAACCGCAATATCCGGTCGGTCAGGATTGCCCACCTGGGTATATCCCGCAAACCAGGCATGAGATTCGCCAACGGTGTTGGTCGCAGTGCCCGTCTTGCCATAAGCTCGATAGGGCATCGTCCCCAACTGGATATTGGCTGTGCCGCGGCCATTGGTGATCACGCTGCGCATGGCCTCGGTGATGATATTCATGTTGGTGTCCGAGATGGGCAGAGTACCCTGAGCCTCAGGTTCAAAGGTGTAGGTCGGGTCTGCGCCGTTATAGCTGATCGAATCCACCAGAGAAGGGCGATAAAGGGTGCCGCCGTTACCGATCGCCGCGATGAAGCGGGCCACCTGCAAGGGCGTAACGGTCATCTCACCCTGACCAATGGCCAATTGAGTATTGACTTCACAGGAGTTGGTGTCGGCGGGGATATTACCCGGTTGCTCTGAAATATCAACCCCGGTCAGACTGCCCAGGCCAAAGGCGCGGGCCATATCCGCAATAGCGGTGGAATATCCATCTGCATAAAGGGTCGCCCCAATGGTATAGAACCAGGGATTGCAGGACCGCATCAAACCTTCCGGCAGGGTCAGTTGGCCGCTTTCGGGCTTGTCTTTCTCATAGGTCCAGTCATAAAGCGTATTTCCACAAACCTCAATGGAATGTCCACAATAAATCTCAGAGGCTTCAGTAAACTCACCGGTCTCGAGGGCAGCGGCCATGGTGATGATCTTAAAAACCGAACCCAGCGGATATTGCCCGTTTGTCGCCCGGTTAAAGATCGGGTTCCCTACTGCCTCATTCAAATTCTGGGAACCATAGAGGACATCGGCATACCAGCTGTTCTCATTACCACTGTCAAACATATTGGTATCAATCGCCGGATTGGAGACCAGAGCCAGGATCCGACCGGTATCAATTTCCATGACCACGATCGCGCCCTTAAATTCTCCCAGAGATTGCTGCAGATAGTATTGCAGCGTGGAATCAATCGAGGTTGTGATGGATTGAGCTGCTGTTGCGCTGCGTTCAGCCAGCTTGGTCACGATCTGTCCATTAGCGTCCTTAAGATAAAGCGACCCGCCAATAGTGCCAGCGAGGACCTCTTCATAGGCCGATTCCAGACCCGCACTGCCGAACCGGGAATTAAGCGCATATCCCGCCCGTAAATAAGCATTCAATTCCTCAGACGGAACATAGCTCAGATGGCCGACCGCCTGAGGTGCAATCCCACCATCATAATAAAACCGTGAGGTGTAATAGTTCAGATAAACACCGCTTAGCGCACTCAGCGCTCCCATCTGGCGGTCAACTTCTTCCTCCGGGACCTCTCCCAAAGGGATATATGCATAATCGTTCGCATTTTCCACGATTTCGACAAGCTCAGGAATCTGGTAAACGGTCAGGTCATTCATCGTGCTGTAAAAAAGGCTCATCAGATCAGGGTCAAGCGTCTCTTTCACAAACCCTAACGCCACGACATCTTCCTGGGCAGCGATGGGATAGTCATCATAAGCATAGATATTCCCGCGGGAGGGGATGTCCTTGACGACCTCAAGGGTGTTGCCGTTTTGCAGGTCGGGCATGATTTTGGTCGTATCCCATTCCAGATGCCAACCGCCGTTTTCACGCACCAGATTAAATTCAAGCTCGCGTGTCAGGGTTCCAAAGAGATTGGTATTGTAATTAACCTGAAGGGTCGCTGTTGCTGTGTTCGGATTGGTCACCACATTGGTGACTTCATAGTCAATCCCGGTATCATATTGCAGGGTCAGGGCATTGGCTGTATTGCTGTATTTCAGAGTGAAATCTTCCTCGGAAATGGCACTCTGGCTGGCATTTGACAGGTACATGTACATGGCTGCGTAATTATCCGCCTGCCAGGCGCCGAAATATGATGCCAGCATCGCATCAACATCGGGTGCAGGGGTGACATAGACCTGCGGGCTGGGCAATGTGTCCGTTCCAGCCGCCTCAGAGGGGTTCACTGGGGAGGTGGGATTGGCACAAGCCGCCAGGGTCAGGATAAGCGTCAGGATCAGGATCAGTCGTTTTGTTCTTTTCATTTTTATATCTCCGAAATGCGCCTTAACCGTAAAGGAGTGGTAAACAGCGCATTTTCCAGGATTTGATTATACTGTGTCATTCTCCAGATGTGGAATCGGGCTCAACCGTCGGAGTTGGCTCAGGTTCAGAGGGTACATACGGTTCATCCTCCCAGGGCATCAGATCGCCGGGATCTTCTCCATCGGAGAAATAGAGCGAGACCGCCCGCATGAATACCGGCGCTGCCATCTCGGAGCCTTCACCCCCATTTTCGATGATCACAACCACAGCTATGTTGGGGTGGTCCGGGTCATCTTCTCGGGTGAAACCTGCGAACCAGGCATGAGAATTTCCGGTTGGGGTTTCCGCTGTACCGGTTTTGCCGGAAACCGTGAACTCCAGATTGCGGAGCGCCCAATTAGCCGTCCCGCGGGAATCTTCCACCACCAGCCGCATGGCTTCCAGAACCGTCTGGCGGGTTTCCTCGGAAATCGGCAATTGCCCCATGCTATCCGGTTCAAAAACCTGGATCGGATCGCCACCCAGCGGCTTGACCATCTCCACCAGCGAGGGCAGGTAAAGCGTCCCGCCATTGGCGAGGGCGGAAACAAAAGTTGCAATTTGCAGAGGCGTCACCAGGATCTCCCCCTGCCCAATCGCCATCTGGCTGCTGTTCACACAGTTGGATGCGGCATCAGGGATATTACCGCTTGCCTCAGCGATCTCAATCCCGGTCTCCTGGCCCAGACCAAACGCCTTTGCCATATCCGAAAGTCCGCTTTCATAGCCCTCTGTAAAGAGCGTTTCTCCAATCCGGTAGAACCAGGGATTACAGGAGCGCATCAGGCCTTCCGGCAATGTCAGTATGCCACTCGAACTGACCCCATGAGAATAGGTCCAGTCATAAAGGTAGACACTGTCACAGGTCCAATAAGCCAGCTGGCAATTGAAGGTTGAATAGGCGGAATAAATGCCTGCCTCCAATGCAGCGGACATCGAGACAATCTTGAAAATCGATCCGGGTGGGTATTGACCCTGCGTGGCCCGGTTGAAGAGCGGCTGGTTCTGATCGGTGAAATAGGAGGTTAGCAGCTCGGAATCCAATGTGTCCTCATCAAAGGCATTCGGGTCAAAGCCCGGATTGGAGGCCATCGTCAGCACCCGCCCGGTATCCACCTCCATCACCACCACGGCCGCATTCAGGTCGCCCAGAGATTGCTGTAACTTAAGTTGAAGGGTCCGGTTCAGCGTGGTATAGAGCGAATCACCGGCAGTCGCGTCTCCGGAGGCAAGTAAGTTCGCGATCTCACCATCCGGCCCCACCAAGTAAAGCGAACCGCCCCTTTCGCCGGCCAACTGCTGTTCATAGATCGCTTCCAGTCCGGCCGCGCCGATCTGCTCATCCTGCCGGTAGCCCAATCGGACATAATCCTCAATTTCATCTTCCGGGATATACAGCATATATCCCACCGCATGGGGCGCTATTCCACCCTCCAGATAGGTCCGGGTGCGGAATTCTTCAATCCGCACGCCACTGAGGTCCCTCAATACGTCCAGGTGGGGCGCAACCTCAGCCCGCGAAAGGGTCACTACGGGCAAATACCAATCGTCCGGGGTCTTATCCACCATCTCCGCCAAATCATCAGCCGAATAGGCGCTGATCTCTGCCAGAGTGGCATAGATCCGTTCCGCCTGATCTATCAGGATTTCTCCTGGGACGAGTCCCAGAGCAATCGCTTCATCATATCCTGCCAGCGGTGCGCCAACCCGGTCAAATATACTGCCCCGGTCGGGGATATCGTAGACCATCTCGAGATGGCTGCCGTCTGCCAGTTCCGGCAGGATCAGCCCAATTTCCCATTGAATTCGCCAGTTCCGCCCTTCCTGAACCAGGTTCATCACCGGTTCCCGGGTGAGATCACCGACCAGAAGGGTAAGATAGGTCACGCGGAAGGCCACCTGGGCATAGTCCCCTTCTGCAATGGTTGAGAGGACCTTCGCTTCCAGTGATTGCAGCGTGAGTGTGTTGGCAACTTGGGAATATTGATCTTCAAAATCGATCTGCGGGAGGGCATCCTGACTGAGGGCGGATAACAACGCATACATGCCCGCATAGTCCTCCGCCTGCCAGGCAGCAAGGAATGCCGCCGCCACATCCTGCGCGGCCGCCACCTGTCCAATTTCGACAGCAGCACGCGTCGGGTTAACCTCGGTGCTCGGCTCGGATTGGCAGGCTGCCAGGCTGGGCAGCAGGATTAAAAGAATTGTGAGAATCGAGAAGATCCTTCGTTTGGCATTCGTCAAGGAACGCTCCTTTAGGCTGACCTCAGGACTTCCTCAAACACGGGGCAGTGATAATGAAGGGTTTGCTGGCAGCGTGTGGGCAGGTCAACCGGCGCATCCCAGCCAAACAGCCGCAGACTCACCACCAAATGGCAAAGCGGCAGTCCCATCACTGAGGCATAACAGCCCTGCAAGCCCTCCACCGGATGAAACCCGCTGTGCTGGATCGCATACGCGCCAGCCTTATCCAAAGGGTCATCGGTCTGGATATAGGCCGCCAGTTCCGCATCCGAATAATCCCTCATCGGCACGTCCGTCCGGCAGACCTTGTCCACGCTCTCCCCGCTGGCCGTATCAATCAACGCAATCCCGGTATAGACCTGATGTGTCCGTCCCCGCAGTTGGGTCAGCATCCGCCGGGCTTCTGCACCATCCACCGGCTTGCCCAGCAGTTCCTCGCCATCCACCACGATCGTATCCGCAGCGAGGATCAAGCCTTCATGCACTGCCGCAATCGCCCGGGCTTTTTCGCAGGCCAGACGCCGCACATAGTCCACAGCGGGTTCTCCCGCCTTGCGACTCTCATCAATATCTGCCGGGATGACCTCAAAAGGCCATCCAAAGAGTGTCAACAGTTCTTTACGGCGGGGGGAATTTGAAGCCAGGATGAAATTCGTCATTGGTGCGATTCTAACACATCCTTCCTATTTCGCCGCCCAGGGCTACGCATAAAAAAGCCATCCATTGTTATGGATGGCGAAAGTGCGTTTTTAAATGAATGAACGGCTGATCAGTGAAGGAATTTATCCTTTCACAGCCTCGGCGATGGCCGCCAGATGCTCCGGGCTGGTCCCACAGCAGCCGCCCACCAGCTGTGCTCCTGCGTTCAGCCAACCTGCCACCAATGTTCCCATTTCGGTTGGGCTGACGGAATAAGAGGGCTTGCCGTCCTCATCCATCTCGGGCATCCCGGCGTTCGGCTTAAACCAGATCGGTTTATCCGTAGCCAGACGCAGCTCGCCAAGGGCCTGGAAGTTTTCGTCCAGACTGCGGCCACAGTTGATCCCCAAAACGTCCACAGCCAAGTCACCGATGGTCGCGGCCATATCCTCGGGCTTCACGCCCATCATCGTTCGGGTGCCCCGGTCATAGCTGAAGGAACAGACCAACGGGATTTCGGCATCCACTGCCCGTACGCCGCGGATGGCCGCAACGGCTTCATTCAAATCAAATTGAGTTTCGATCACCAGCAAGTCCACGCCGGCATCAAGCAATAGTTGGGCCTGCGCCTGGAAATCAGCTTCAGCATCTTCTCCCTTCAAGGTGCCCAACGGTGCCAGCATGTGACCGGTCGGGCCGATCGAACCTGCGACCAGCACATCCGTCCCCTGAGTTACTTCTCGGGCTATTTCAACCGCTTTGCGATTGACCTCTTCAAAAAGGTCTGCCAGGCCAGAAGCCTCCAGCCGCAAACGGGTCCCGCCAAAGGTGCAGGTCAGGATGATATCCGATCCGGCTTCCACAAATGATTGCGCCAGGTTGGCAATGGCCTCGGGCTGCTCCAGCACCCAGATCTCAGCTGACGCCCCCACCGGCAAGCCCATCCGCTGCAGGTTTGTGCCGGTTGCACCATCGGTGATAAAAACTTCACCTGCCGCCAATCGTTCTCGAAAATCAGTCATCCTGTCCTTGCTCCATTGAATTTGGGAGATCAATCCTCATCGCGTTTGACCTGGAACTTGTCGTAATCTCGGGCAACGATCGCATCCGGCATCACAGTCTGTGCCTCTTCCAGCACATCCCGCTCGCGATAGCGCCGGGAAAGGTGCGTGAGGTATAAGTTTTTGACGTTGGCTTCTACAGCCAATCCGGCAGCCTGGGCGGCCGTGATATGACCAAAATTCTCAGCTAACTCGGCCTCGGCTTTGATATAGGTTGCCTCGATCACCAACCCATCCGCATCCTGAACATAGGGCTTCAGGTTATCCACCCGGCCGGTATCCCCCACCACCACCAGAGAAGTCCCCTTGCGGGACTTACCCAGCACCTGGTCAGGGTTGATCAGGCGGCCATCGGGCAGGGTGATTGGCTTACCATCCACCAGGTCTCGCCGCCAAGGACCGGGCGGGATATTCAATTCCGCCGCTTTCTCCGGCAGGAAGGGCCGCCGGCTGCGCTCCTCAAAACGATAACCAAGAGAATCGGAGCCGCGGTGATCCACTGAAAAAGCAGTTACCGTAAAACGATCCGTTTCAAAGAAAAGCCCCGGCTTGACCTCATTCAAAACCACCGGCGGTTTACCGCGATAGCCCCGCAGCACCACACCAAAGATCAGGTCATGGACCCGGTCCAGGGTATGCTGGGTGCCGTAGATCTCGACCTTATCCATCACCTCCCAGCGCATGAAAGTGGACACGATCCCGGCCAGGCCGAGGATATGATCCAGATGTCCATGCGTCAGAAAGATATGGTTAAGCCGCTTGAATCCCGTACCAGCCCGAAGGATTTGACGTTGGGTACCTTCGCCGCAATCAATCAGAAATCGGTAATCCTCATGCTGGACAATCAGGGCTGAAAGGCCCCGATGTACAGATGGCGCGGAGGCTGAAGTTCCTAAAAATGTTATATCAAACAATGGATTTACCTATACGAATGTCGGGGTCAGTCTGACCCGACACCGGATATCAGACGCAGCACACCCAAAACGCCCAGACCCACCTGCACACCTTCGCCTGCAGTGAGTTTAGGTTTAGTCTGATCCGCTTCAGCTCGTTTGATCAGGATGAAAGCTGAAAGCGCACCAACGGCTGCGCCAATAACAGTTCCAATTGCTATGGTTGAGGCTTTCCAATTCTTTTCATTCATGTTCATATCCTTGTATGAGGTTTGTCGGATATCCTGAGACCAGAAAGGCCACTTTTCGCAATCCTGAATAACAGTGAATATCCTTCTAAAAATTTATCGATGCAAGAGACTAAAAAGTGACTTCAGGAGATGACCTGCACCTGCCTGATAGCCCCTAACTTTCAATACGGGGTTTAACAACTTGCCAGCCATCAGTTTGACCCAGGTCTCAGCAAAACTGAAATAATGCTGGACCAGCGCGGTATAGGTCGGCAGGATCTTGAGTAACCGGGCCAGCAAGTATATCATGGCGCCCAGGATCAGGATGGCCATCAGACCCAACCCCATCATGGGCAATAACAGCCAGATCAGAGAAGTATCCGCCCAGACGGAAAGCTTCCCAGCCGGATCACCATCATTGGCCAGCATAATCAGTAAAACCAGACCAACAAGCACGAGCAGCACACTTAACAGCACAGGAAGCAAGACTTGCCAAAAGGTCTGGCGGCGATGCTGTCGAAAACTGGCATGGCTTTCTGTTTCTAGCTTTTTCTTACTAATAGTTGTTTCCATAAATTATATTTTAACATGAGTCAATTGAATATCCAAAATTCTCATCGAGGAATCCCGACATTTCTTCACATTTACCCAGCAGGATGCGATTTCTTCATTTACTACGTCCTTATAACGAAATATGCAAAGGCCTTATATTAACGAATTTTTATTGTATAATTAGGATTGGAAAATAAGTCACGCCCAATTACTCGCGTGATTGAAAATTTCTCACGTCAGCGCCCTTAATATGGGCTGCGGCAATATTATCAAATAGAATCGTACGAAATTTTTCAGCCGGCTGATAAGCCTGGCATAGCAAATGGGATGACATCAGTTTTGAAGGCAATCGGCGGTTCCTGGATTTTATCGGGGACCAGCGGATTCAAGATTAGAGTCAGACAATTGAGTACAGGATAGATCAGGTCCAACTTCTACCGAGGTGAGCATAAACGACCGATTGGGTTCAGCTCTCGGGTTTAAGAATCCAATGCCCTATCCTTTACAATATCAACAACAATAAAGATTCTTATTGATATGACAGTCGTAGCCTATCGGGTAGGCTCACGGCTGTTTGTTGTTTATTAGTAGGAAGTTGGGATGGAACGGGAGATCACAGCCATTAAGGCTCAGAAGCGTAACCGCCAACGGGTAAGTATTTATCTCGATGGCGAATTTGCCTTTGGACTATCCCGTTTCGTAGCCGGCTGGTTGGAAGCGGGTCGAAAATTGACTCAGGCAGAGATTGAGAAACTGCAGAAGGAAGACACCTATGAGATCGCCTTCCAGAAAGCCTTGCAATTCATCAATCATCGCCCCCGCTCAATTGGAGAGACCCGCAGACGCCTGGCGGAAAAAGGCTTCGAAGAAGCGGTGATCGAAACCACCCTTAAACGGTTGGTGGAGAAAAAACTGCTCAACGACCTGGATTTCTCCCGGCTCTGGATCGAAAACCGGAATACCTTTCGTCCCCGCAGCAACAGACTCTTGGCCTATGAGCTCCGCCTTAAAGGCGTATCAGACGACGTGATCACACAGGCGCTTGAAAGCTTTGGAGGCGACCAGACTGAACTGGCATACCAGGCCGGCATTAAAAAGGCTAAACAATGTCAGAATGAAACCAGGCTGGACTTTCAAAAAAAGGTGGGCGGTTTTCTAAGCCGCAGAGGTTTCCACTATGGAATCGTGAAACCCACCATTGAAAAACTTTGGGAAGAATACGCTCTCCCACAGCAGATGCGCCTGAATAATAATGGAAAAATGGAGCGAATTGATGAATAACCCTAACCCTTATCTGATTTATATTGTTGCCTTTGGTGCGCTGTTACTAGGTACCATTCTCGGGTTCCTGATTAAACAATTAATTGTTGAGAACAAGCGCAAAGCTCAAAACCTCAAAGCTGACCACATCATCACCGAGGCGAAGGAACACGCCCGCGAGATTGAGCTGGAGGCCAAGGACGTCGCCCTTCAGATCACCCAAAAGGCGGAAGATGAGCTGACCCGCCGCAGGATCGAACTGACCAAAGAGGACGACCGCCTGCAAAAACGTCGTGAAGAACTCGACCGCCGGCTGGAAAAATATGAAGATCGTGAAGCTCGCCTGAATAAACGCCAGTCCAGCGTTGACAAGCGTGCCAACGAGATTAATACTCTGTATGAACAGCAAATGGCGGAACTCCAACGGGTTTCCGAGATGACCAAAGATGAGGCTCGTGAAATCCTGCTGACGGAAACCGAGAAGGAATCCCGGGCAGACATGGCCAGGATCATCCGCCAGATCGAAAGTGAAGCGCGCGAAGAAGGCAATCGCCGGGCCAGAGAATTGATCGCCGATGCCATCCAACGTGTCGCCTCCGAGAAGGTTGCCGAAGTCACCACATCCCTGGTGGAGCTGCCCAATGATGAAATGAAAGGCCGAATCGTTGGACGGAACGGCCGGAACATCCGGGCTTTCGAGCAGGCATCCGGCGTGGATGTGATCGTGGATGACACGCCCGAGGCCGTCACGGTCTCCTGTTTCGACTCAGTCCGCCGTGAGATTGCCCGCCGGTCGCTTTCCCGTCTGGTAATTGATGGCCGGATCCATCCCGCCAACATTGAGAAGATCCTCAAAGAAGAAAATGAGCAGATGGACGAAGACATCTTCCAGGCAGGTGAACAGGCCGCTTACGGTGCCGGTGTGGCCGGGCTGCATAACGAGATCCTTAAAAAGATCGGTCGCCTCAAATTCCGCACCTCCTATGGCCAAAACCAATTGGCTCATGCAGTTGAAACTGCCAAAATCGCCAGCGTCATCGCTGCTGAATTGGGCGCAGATGTGGAAATTGCCAAGGCCGGCGCATTCCTGCATGACCTCGGCAAGGCTATGGACCATAATACCGAAGGCACCCACGCTCAACTCGGTGCAGAATTTGCCCAACGCTATGGTGTGAGCCATAAGATCGTCAACATCATCGCCTCCCACCACCACGAAGTGGATCAGGAATCGGTCGAAGCTGTGATCGCTGAAGCTGCCGATGCCATCTCCGGTGCCCGCCCCGGCGCTCGCCGTGAAGATCTGGAACAATACATCAAACGTCTGCGTGCGCTGGAAAACATCGCCAACGCCCACAAAGGCGTGGAGAACAGCTACGCCATCCAGGCCGGTCGTGAAGTGCGGATCATCGTCAAACCCGAAGAGATTGACGATGTGGAAGCCAACCGGATGGCCAAGGACATCGCCCAGCAGATCGAGGAGACCATGCAATACCCCGGTCAGATCCGGATCACGGTCATTCGCGAATCCCGGGCGACGGAATATGCAAAATAACACAGACTGATAGAGAATATCAAAAGGCTGACCTTATCGGTCAGCCTTTTTTATTACCTGTCCTTGTGACAAAGCCGCAGGCGGAGGACGAAGTATACGGAGAAAAGCGAAGGTGTAAGCAATCTCAGACATTGGAAAATCAGAACTCTACTCTTTACTTAGATTGCTTCACTGCGCTCGCAATGACAAGACATTATTCTTTGTCATTGCGAGGGAGGTGCGAAGCACCCTACGAAGCAATCTCAGTCGTTGGGAAACCAGCAATCTTCTCCACACCCAGATTGCTTCGTCGTCCCGATGGGACTTCCTCGCAATGACAATAAATTCTTGAGAAACAATCCGGGCTATCTACAAAAACGGATTAAAGTCCTTCTCATGCCCCACGGTGCTCTCCGGCCCGTGGCCCGGCAGAAGACGGGTATCATCCGGCAGGCTGAACACTTTCTCGCGGATGGCCTTGAGGAGCTGCTCCAGATTGCCGCCCTCCAGGTCCGTCCGTCCAACTCCTTCTCTGAAAATGACATCCCCGCAAATCAATGCGCCAAGGCTGGGGTAAAAGAACATCACCTGGCCGGGGCTATGCCCGGGAGCCAGGCGCACTTCTGCAACCGGTTCCCCGCCTGGGACAAGACTCAACTGCATGCCATCCTCAAAAAGGATTGCAGGGTCAGGCGGCTGCTGGATTGACATGCCAAACATCCCCGCCCCACCTTCATTGCGGTACCAATCCAACTCGCTGGGATGCAGACCAATCGGTAAGGGTGGATCAAACGCCAGGGCCAATTCCGCAGCCCCTGCCATATGGTCAAAATGGGCATGGGTCAGCCAGATCTGGCGCAGCGTCCAGCCCAGTGCTTCAGCCCGTGCCAAAACCAGATGGCTGTCGTAACTGGGATCAATCACCACCGCATCACCGGTGTCCTGATCCCCCAGCAGGTAGACATTATTGGGCAAAGGGCCCAATGTTTGGCGGATGATCTCAAGATTCATGCGCGATTTCCTTTTCCAATACCGGTTCCATCTCAGCAATCATCGGACGATGGTACCCTTTCCGGTGAGTATAACGCAGACTGAAGATAAAAGTCACGGCGAGGACGATCAGGCTTGCCGGGAAGATTGAGACCGGCTGCCAATCATAGATTATGCCAGCCAACACAGGAGCGATCACGGCGGCCAGGGAATTAAGCGATTCCACCAAGCCAAAAGCCAGGCCAACCTCCCGGTCCCGAACGATCGGACGGACCAGGGCCAGGGTCATCACCCGAGTCAGGCGATACCCACCCATGAAGAGATACCCCAGGCCATACCAGAGGATGCCCCCACCCTGCCAAAGCAGCAGAGCAAACCCCATCAGCGATACCTGGCCGATCAGCATGGCTGCCCCGGCCTGCATGTGTCCCAGCATCAACATCATCACCACACTGCCCAGCGCGCCGAGCGAACCCAGCTGGCCGATGCTGCTGATTGAGATGCCGCGTTGGTTCTGCAGGAAGTTGGCTGCCAGCGGCTGCGGTAAGGTCACAGCCGTCATCACCAGCAGGATCATAACGAGCATCCCGAGAAACTGGCGGTTCTGCAGAAGGTGGCTCTCACCTTTACGTTTCGGATATGCGAGCACTTTTTGATCTCCGGCAAAGAGAATAATGGCCGACGAGATAGTAAAGATCACACCAGAGACATAATAGACCGACTGGAGGTTGAAGTGCTCTCCAATCAACCCACCGACAATCGGACCGATGATCCCACCGATATTATATGAAGCTGAGACAAAGCTGACCGCCCGGCCCACCGTCCATTTTCCCCGGGCACCCTGCACATAGGTATTAAGTGGAGCCATGACAGAAGAAGTGACGCTGTAGAGCAGCATACCGATCACATACATTGTCAGCGAAGGGGCCAGCGCCATGATCCAGGCCGCCACCACGCCGCTGATCCACGAAAACCACATCAGGGGTCGGCGGCCAATTTTATCCGCCAGAAGCCCTGCCGGCACCTGACCAAACGCCATCACCAGGCCGCTGACACCCAGGATTGTCCCGATCATGATCGGGTCTGCACCAAATTGCTGGATATAGAGGGGCTGGAAAATATAAAACATGCCTTCGCCCAGCCCCCAGGTGAGCATGGCGGCCGACACGACCTTTAAATCACGAGACATAAAACTTACCTTTTAATCAATGAAATCTTCAATGGGTAATACTTCGCGGGGCAAGTCTGTCAGGGTTTGCAGGCCATCCGCAGTCACAACCACATCATCCTCAATTCGGACGCCCCCTCTGCCGGGCAAATAGATCCCCGGTTCAACCGTGAAGGTCATCCCCAGTGTGAGGATCTGGTGGTTTTCAGCATAAATATAAGGCTCTTCATGGGGGGACATCCCCAATCCGTGGCCGGTACGATGGAAGAAATATGGTCCGAAACCAGCTTCTTCAATCACAGCGCGCGCGGCGCGGTCCACAACACCGGCAGCCAATCCTTCCGCACCAGCATCCCGACCAGCCTGGTTAGCCCGGTGGACGATTTCGCCGATCTGCATAAGCTCTTCATCCACGCCGCCAAATGTGAACGTGCGGGTGATATCGGAGAGATACCCATCAAACGAAGCGCCCCAGTCAATCAGAACCATATCGCCCGGAGTCAGGGCACGGTCGGTTGGGACCGCGTGAGGATTGGCGCTATTCTCGCCAAAAGCCACTATCGGCTCAAAGGGCAGATTTGGGTCAGAGCCTGCCCGCAGCAGCTGGATAATCAGCTCGTTGGCAACCACCTTTTCGGTGATGCCCAGGCGCAGGGTGCGCAGCGTCGCCAGCAAGGCTTCCTGGGCGATCATGGCCGCCCGGCGCATTTTGGCAACCTCTTCCTCATCCTTATTCAAACGCAGGGTGGAAAAGACTTGGGACCCATCCAGAAAATCCACGCCCGGGAAGGCGGCATGCAGGTATTGCAGTTCCATAAAACGCAGCTGTTCCGGCTCAACCCCCACCCGGCCGGTTTCCAGCATCAGCGCAGAAGCAGCCTGTTCAAAGGCCGTATGCCAGCTCGCGGGGGCATCCCCATAGGTAAAAGCCTGAAATTTGGCGGCATCACCGCTCAGCTTGCCTTTTTCAAGTTCAGGCAGAATGACGGCCATTTCGCCCTCGCGGGTGATGATCAGGATAGTAGGCCGTTCCATCAGGTGGAAGTGCAGCCCGGAAAGATAAGTCAGGCTCTGGCCGGGGTTAAGCACCACACCAGCCAGGTCATTGGCTTTGATCAGTTCAATGCATTTCTGGATTCTAATGTTCACCAAACAACTCCTTGAATTCAATTCGGCGTTCATTATATCGTAGACGGCGCATAGAAGATATGGCCGGGTGACCAGTTTGCTGTGTTTCACGATGTTTCAAACCAGATTACTTAACTTGACTCTTTTCTGATTTTCATTATAATTATGATAATAATTGTCATATTAGGAGTTTGTAATGTTTTATTGCTTGTGTCTGAGGCGGGGTCGCTAGTCACCGTCCGGACGTTCTAACTGAGAGAGTTATCAGCCAGTCGACCTGGGCGGCGGACAGCCCCGCACATCCTATATTGCGGTGCAAAAATCTCGCTGCTTTTTGATTTAATCGACTGGTTTTGCGTGTAAAAGCAAGACAAAACAACAATGGAGAAAGACCAAATGAAAATTTATCACGATATCACAGAACTGACCGGCAACACCCCTCTGGTGCGGCTCAACCGCCTGAGCCAGGATTCAGTGGCCGATGTGATCCTCAAACTGGAATATTTCAACCCTGCCCACAGCGTCAAAGATCGGGTCGGCGTCGCAATGATCAACGCGGCCGAGGAAGCGGGCCTGCTCAAACCCAACAGCATCATCGTGGAGCCGACCAGCGGGAACACCGGCATCGCCCTGGCAATGACGGCTGCTGCCCGCGGCTATCAGTGCGTGATTATCATGCCCGAAAAGGTCAGCTATGAGCGCAAGATGATGATGAAGGTATTAGGCGCGGAATTGATCCTCACGCCTGCCGAAAAAGGGATGAACGGCGCTATCGCAAAGGCTGAAGAACTGGTTGCATCCGATCACCGTTACTTCATGCCCAATCAATTCAGCAATCCTGCCAACCCGGACATCCACCGCCGCACCACCGCCGAAGAGATCTGGCGCGATACCGACGGCAAAGTGGATATATTGGTCGCTGGCGTTGGCACAGGCGGAACGATCACGGGCGTGGGTGAAGGCCTGAAGGCCCACAACCCCGCCATCAAAGTCGTTGCTGTGGAACCGGCCGCCTCTCCCGTTCTGGCAGGCGGTGAAAAAGGTCCCCACCCCATCATGGGCATCGGCGCGGGTTTCATTCCTAAAATCCTCAACACTGCCATTTATGACGAGATCGTTGAAGTGACCGGCGAAGATGCCTTTGACACAGCCCGTGCGCTGGCAACTCAGGAAGGCCTGCCCGTCGGGATATCCTCCGGTGCATCCACCTGGGCCGCGCTGCAAGTTGCACAACGTCCGGAAAACAAGGGTAAATTGATCGTGGTGATCATCCCATCCTTTGCCGAACGGTACCTCAGCACACCGTTGTTCGATGACATCCGGGATTAGCCCGAGGCCAGAGGAGGAACACTATGACAGATACAACCATGCTGGAATACCCCCAATCGGTGCGGGCAAACGCAGATAATGAGATCGGATTGTTTAAGATGATTGTGGAAGATATCCGTTGCGCACTGCACCGGGATCCCGCAGCCCGCAACTGGGCTGAGGTCCTGTTCAACTACGCCGGGCTGCACGCCATCTGGGCTTATCGGGTCAGCCATTGGCTCTGGATCCATAAGGTCCATTTCGTAGCGCGCTGGCTTTCGCAAGTCGCGCGTTGGTTCACCGGCATTGAAATCCACCCTGGAGCAAAGATTGGTCGCCGGGTCTTCATTGACCACGGTATGAGCGTGGTGATCGGCGAAACTGCTGAAATTGGCGATGAGGTCACCCTCTATCATGGTGTGACTCTGGGCGGCGTCAGCCTGGAAAAGGGCAAGCGCCATCCCACTCTGGGACATAATGTCGTGGTCGGCGCTGGTGCCAAGATCCTCGGGGCGATTGAGATCGGCTCTGGCAGCCGGATTGGCGCTAACGCCGTGGTTGTCAAACCCGTCCCTCCGAATTCGGTAGTTGTCGGCGTGCCCGGACAGATCGTCAAGCGCAGTCCCAAGGCAGCCGAGGAACCGATTGACCTGCACCATGACCGCCTGCCGGACACCCTTGGCGACGCGATGCGTCAGGTACTGGCCCGGCTGGACCGGCTGGAGGATTCCCTGCAGGTGGAAGACGAGGACCGGATTGAAACCGATGAGAACGGCAACTGGATCGGTTCCGATTTCAGTATCTAATCCCACAGGATTTAACTTGGGAGATACCACCTCATCCGGCGCTTTGCGCCACCTTCCCCTCAAGGGGAAGGCTAGTCAAGACGTAGGGCACCACCAACATGCCTATACCCGGCGAATGGCTTTGTCACATACCTTGTTATAGGCTGCGCTCCGGTTGTGAGCGCGCCGAAAGGGTCGCATACACAAAAGAGGGGTACAGCCTACGGTCTGCCTGTCATTGCGATGGAGGCGAAGCCGGAAGACAATGTGCCCGAAGCAAAGCGGAGTAGTGAGCAATCTCAGAAATGATGATGCGCACAGAAAAGTTGCTCACCCTACTGGTCGCGCAGCGCACGTGACATAAAAAACGCCCCTTTCGGGGCGTTTATCATATCTCGTAATGTTTCTTACTTTTATCGTTCGCGAACCATATCCAGCGACTCAACCGCATGCCGCAAATGGGGGATCACGATGCTCCCGCCCACGATCAGGGCCACATTGAAGGCATCATAAAGTTCCTCATCCGTCCAACCCGCCTCCACACATTGAAGGATGTGGTAGTCAATACAGTCGTTGCAACGGAGCACCATCGAAGCCACCAATCCTAAAAGTTCCTTGGTCTTTGCGTCCAGCGCGCCATCATCATAAGCCCGGGTATCCAAATTGAAAAAGCGTTTGATCCCCAGATGGTCCAACTCAGTGATCCGGTCATTCATCCGTTGCCGATAGGCCTCGAATTGATCCAAACGGTCACTCATCCTGACCTCCCTGAGCGTTTCTGCGGCGCAGGGACTCACGCAAAGTACTCACCAGCAGGATCAGCACCAAAACCGAGCTGCAAAGGATAATGCCGTCCGTATAGCCCACCTCTTCAGCAGACGGCGGCTCAGTGGGCGTCACCGAAGGTGTCGGCGCTGAACTTTCAAGGGTTTCGCCTTCCACCGGGTACGCGAGCATTTCAGCAGTGGGCGTTGGTAACGCTCGCCCCCGCGATAACGGCTGCATGAAAGCCACACTGGTGATGATCATTACCCCAATCACAAGCGCCAACAGAATCCATTGCGGGCCAATTCCCGGCTTCTTAGGTTGGGGATCAAGTTCATCTATCGCCATTATTACTCCTCCAGGCTTTCAATGGCCGTCTGAGCAGCCTGTTGTGGTGACATCATCCCCTGCAAGACCTGTCGGGTCCCTTCCTTCAGCAGGGGGCCCAGGCTGGTGATCAAATCATTGGATGGTGTCAGGCGGCTCGTCAGCGCCACCTGGTTTAAAACGCTGCGTAAAGCCGGGTCCTCCCAGGCTTCCAAAGCGGAGGGACGGGTGGGCAGGTAACCGGCAGCTGCCGTCCATTCAGCCATGAATTGCGGGTCCACCAGGAATTCAGCCAGGTCAACAGCCAGTTCCTGCCGAGCCGCATTCGGTGCCGCCAAAGCCCAACTCATCCCGGTCCCAAGAGTGGTACTGCCTGCCGCCATTGGCAATAAGGGGGCCAGAGTGGTATCCGAGGGAAATTCCTTCAGGTAATTAGACAGCCAGGTGATCGCCATATTGGACTGGCCTTCACGGTAAGCAGACCAGGCTTGTCCCATCGTCTGGATCTGGTTCAACCAGGATGGCAGCACCCCGGATTCCTCGCCGGTCTGATAAAGCTCAAAAACAACGGTTAGCGGGTCCACTTCCAGCATGGGACGGCGCTGGTTATCCTGGATAAGGCCGCCCTGCGCCTGGTAAAGCGCAAGGGTCGGCAGCGCTTCATTGCTATCTGCCGGAAAAGCCAGTGAGATATTGCCGTTTAGCAGCTCGTTCCAGGTTTCGGGTAACTCTTCCAGGCTGGCCAAGCGATAGGTTAAAACAATGGCATCCGCAGCAAATGGCAGCCCAAACGTGCTGCCTTGCAGCAAGGCCATCTCATGGGTGAAATCGTACCAGTCTTCATTGTCCGGCACATCCGTCAATCCATCCATGGGATAGATCAGGTCCTTTAATGCAGCCGTCTCAAGGTTAGGCCGGGTCAGAGCGATCAGGTCCGGCAGCGCTTCCGGGGCGGCTTCGCTGGTCGCTGTCAGGGCATCCAACATTCCACCGGTCCCGCTCGCGGCCTTAACCCGCACATTGATCTCCAGCCCATCATGCATACCAGAGAAAATCAGCAAACGCTCATTCAGAATTTGGGCAGCCTCTGTTCCGGATTCGGGATCCATCTCAGGCGGCACCCAAAGCGTTAGCGATGTTACGGGTTCTGAAGTCGCCTCGATGGTTGCTTCAATATCAGGTGTGGGTGTGGCTTCCATCCCACCAGACTGCGGTATGGCCGTGGCCGTTGGCTGCGATAACCAGGGAATCTCAATGGGTATACCCTGGCATGCTGAAAGCAGCACCACCAGGATCAGCCCCATCCCCATCAGCAGCTTGATATTCTTCAAAGGTCTATCTCCGTCTCAGGATTAATCCAATTCAATCGGTTCACTTAATAGTTTTACCAGCAGTTTGACCGAATTTTCAACATCATCCTTATCCACCATTTCCGAAGGAGAATGGATATAGCGACAGACAATTGAGATACATCCCGCAGGAACACCCGCCCGCGTCATCTGGATCGCACGTCCGTCCGTTCCACCAGCCGTCAGAACTTCCATTTGGTAAGGGATCCCGGCATCCTCAGCCTGTTTGACCATCCAATCCACCAGGCGGGGATCCGCAATAAAGGAGGCATCACGAACTTTAATAGCCGGGCCATTGCCCAAAGCAGTCTCCATCCGGGGCATCGCCTTCGGCGTATCGCCGCTCGAGGTCACATCTATTGCAAATCCAACGTCCGGGTCCACGCCATAAGCGGCTGTGGTAGCCCCGCGAATCCCAACTTCTTCCTGGGTGCTGAAGACGAAATGGATCTCGTTGGGTGTGCTTTCCAGACGTTTCAGGGCCTCAATCGCGATTGCTGCTGCGATCCGGTCATCCATCGATTTGGCGACCATCCGTTTTCCCAGATCCAGGAATGGACGTTCAAAACCGCAAACATCGCCCACTTTAACCGGGCAATCCTCCTTACTTGTTGCGCCGACATCGACATAAAGATCCGTGATTTTTGGCAGGCTGCCAGGCTTAAGATCGCTGACATAGATCACACCGCGGGTACCATTCATAAACAGCACCCGACCGCCAACACAGGTCAGTGGGTTGACGCCGCCGACATTCGTAACCCGCAGAAAGCCGTCCTTATCCACATGGGTCACCATCAAACCAATCTCATCAATATGAGCAGAGACCATCACGCGTTTGCCGCCTGCGGCCTTCTTGCCCTTGACGGCGATCAGGTTACCGAGGGCATCCACACGGATTTCATCCGCCGCATCGCCAATCGCCTCGCGAACGGCATCCCGGATTTCATACTCAAACCCGGAAGGACCGGGGGTTTCAACAAGTTTCTGGATCAAGGATTTCATCAATAATTCTCCTAAGGGATTTTCGGATATGTGATTCAATCCGCCGGTCAATCGCGGCGTTCAACAGCCAGAAGTTCAGGTGTCACCTGACTCAAAGCCGTGTGTAATAGTCGTAAAGTATTGGCCCAATCGTCAATTCGGGCCAGTCCTGCAGCGGAATGGGCATAACGGGAAGGTACCGACACAGACAAGCTGGGCACGCCGGCGCGCACTTTATGGATCACGCCCGCGTCCGTCCCTCCGGGGCCGGGCTGCCGGATCTGGTACGGGATATCATTTTCCGCAGCCACATCCGTCAACAACCGAACCAGCCGCTGGTCGCCAATCGTGGCCCCATCCATCACATAGATCGCCGGGCCGGCATCCAGACGGGTGTTGTACCGGCTGTTTTCAACTTCTCTGTCCCAATTTGGCAAGTCATTGGCCGGGGTGGAATCCACTGCAATCGCCATTTCCGGGTCAAATCGATAGGCTGCCACCCTGGCTCCCCGCAAACCCACTTCCTCCTGCACGGTGAAAGCGACCAGCAGGTCAATATTCTCCGGGGCATGTTTGAGCAATTCAATCAGGGTCGCCACACCCAGGCGATCATCCAATGCCTTGGCGCGGATGCTGGGGCCGAGGATCTCAAAACGGGTGGCAAAAGTCGCCCAATCACCCGGTTTGACCTGGTCACCAATTTCAGGACCGAGGTCAATCCGCAGGGAACCGACCTCAATCGTCTTCTTGCGCTCGTCGCGGGTGGTCATGTGAATCGGCTTCGCACCAATCACGCCGGGAAGATGATCACGCCCCACCAGAACGGCCTTGCCGGGCAGCTGGCGTTCATCAATCCCGCCCACCCGCTCAAATTCAAACAGGCCGTCGTCGTGCTTCTTGACGATCATGAAGCCGATCTCATCCATGTGGGAGGCCAGCATCACCCGCACCCGATTTTCACCGCGCCCGAATTTGGTCGCCAGCACATTGCCCATCGCATCGACCTGCACCTCGTCGGCAATCAGCTTGATCTCATCAAGAACAATCTGTCGAACTTCATGCTCATCGCCCGAAACGGCGGTGGCGTTGGTCAGTTTTTCCAGTAAGGCGAACTGGTCAGGACCGATCTCCGGTACCTTTCCAGCTGAAATTTCAAGTTTCTTGGTCATGGATCACTCTTCCCAATTAATCTTATCCATTGCGTCCGGTTTGAGATCCGCAATGAATTCAGCCATCAAACGACCCACCCGGCGGACATCCTTCAACGATACCGTTTCCACCGGCGTGTGCATATAGCGCAGCGGGATACCCAACACGGCTGTCGGGATACCTTCTGCAACGATCTGAACAGCCATTGCATCCGTACCGGACATCTTCGGCATCAGATCCTGATTGGTGGGGATTTCGAGGGCATTTGCTTTTTCCTCAAAGGCCTTATAAAGCGCAGGATGGATATTCGGTCCCCACCCGAGGCCCACACCGCCGCCGAAAGGCAGGTTGCGCCAGTCATTGGCACCCGGTCCCTTGGCAAAGCATACATCCACCACAATGGCGATATCCGGCCGGATCTCGAAAGGTGAGGTCAGCGCACCGCCTTGGGTTTCCTCTTCCTGCACGGAAGCCACCGCCCAGACATCCCAGTCATGCAAACGTGTCTGGAGTTCTTCCAGACAGATTGTGGCTGCTGCAACGGAAACCCGGTTATCCAAGGTATGCCCGGCCAGGGCCTCACCGGTCAATTCAAGCGGAACCTGAGCGTAGGAGACCAGGTCCCCCACTCGAACCTTCTTAATAACATCAGCAGGATGCAAGCCTACATCCACTAGCAAATATTGCATTTCGACCGGGCCGCTGCCCGCTGCTTCAGGCAGCAGGTGCGCCGGGGGTTGAACAACCTGCCCTGGCAAATCCTCCCGTCCATGCACAATTACGGGCTGGCCGGGCAAAATGCGATGGTCAATACCGCCGATCTGAGTGATATGCATCAGGCCTTCCTCAATCCCGGTCACCATCATGCCGATGGCGTCCATATGGGTTGAGATCAACACCTGTTTACGCGGCTCTGACCCCCGGCCTTTTTTCAGGCCGTGCAGGCTGCCGATCTTGCTGACCGAAAGTTCATCAGTGAGCGGTTCCCAGGCTTCTTGGATGATCTCCCGGATTGGCCCCTCAAAACCAGAAAGGCCTGGTGCCGAGATCATCTTCTTCAGAAATGGCAAGAAATCAGTCATAGGGTTCGTATTCCTTTTTACAAACATTAGGGCGTTTCTGTATCCGTCGGCGTCACCGTGGGCGTGCTCGTTGCCGTAGGCGGTGCAGTGGTCGCTGTTCTGGTAGGCGTGGACGTGGACGTCGCCGTTGCAGTTTCCGTAACGGTTGGTGTCAATGTTTCTGTGGGCGTTTCGGTTGGCGTTTCCGTCGGCGGCTGGGTCCCGGTTGTGGTAATCGTCGCCGTGAGGCTTGGCGTATACGTAACATAAGGGGTCAGGGTGATTGTGGCAGACTGGAAAGGCGCCAGGCCCACAGTTGGATTGGGGGCCACATTATTCTGATTGACTCTCAAAACCACCAAACCCACAAAATAACAGGGCAGGGTGATCAAGATAGCCAAAATAAGCAGATAGCGGATCCGCTTGGTTCTGCTTAGATTCTTCAATACGCCTCCAATTCACCAAATCATAACACCAGGGTTGTGACCCGGCAAGTTAAAGTGTACTTCAAAAGCAGTCTTAAGCCTCCCCCGGCTCCTCTTCCTCCAGAAGCTTCGGCCTCAGCCCTTTAATGAAACCAATGATGATCAGCATCGCCAATCCACCCGCAAATCCGTTATTGTAAAGGTTCATGAAGCCATGCACGCTGCCCACATGCATCACCATTGGCAAGTGCAGAGCACCGGCCAGGATGCCGGCCAAAACCCCGAATTTTCCCGCCAGCGGCGCCAGGGTGGTGCAAAAGAGCGCTGCCAAAAGCGGGCCAGGGTCAGCATGGCTCCAGACATGGGTAAAACAGGAAAGGTACACCCCCAGCATAATCGGCAGGATATTTCGAGGGTGCTTACCCAAGGCGCCGAAGCCCGTCACAGTGAAAATCCCGGCCAGGGTCGCCCCGTTTACATCTCCACCGACCAAAAGGACATACCCCAACCCGATCAACCCGATCAGACCCATATTCACCAGCGTAGTCCCCAGGTCGCTGATCACCACATAATCCGAAGCCAGCCGACCCGAATGAGCCCATATTCGTTTATAGCTTGAATAACTTGCTCCCCAGATAATGCCCATCACAATCAGCCCCAGCAGAACAACCAAGGTAAAAATGGATAGAAAACCCGTATATTCAGTTGACCAGTAAAAAGCAGGCTCAATTTCCAGCCCGAAACCTCGCATGGTGATATACACCACGGTGGCGACAAAACCGCCCGTGGTCCCGGTGTTATAGAGGTTATAGCCCAAATGAAAACTATAAATATGATTCATCAGCGCCGCCAGCAGGATCCCGGCCAGAATTCCCAGGAGCACTCCGCCAGCCAGCCCCCACCAGCCAAAATCAAAGCCAAAAGCCACCTGGCTGACCACCGGTCCCAATGTTGTGCCAAAAAGCAGCGGCGCTATAAGATCCCGCATCCGCTGATGTGAAAATACCTGATCAAATATATAAACACCCGCAAAGATCGGCAGAATGTTAAAGACATTCTTTCCAAAAAAGGCAAAACCAGCCAGGGTGAAGATGGCTGAAATCAGATATCCATTAAAACGAGCATGGATCAACCACGCCAAGCCCAACCCAATTAAGGTAACCATGCCAGCGTTAAAGAAAGTCGCACCAAGATTAGCATAGGCAATATAATCGGTGATGAGAATGCTGGGTGATGTGATGATTGCCCACTCACCACGCAGGACTTCCCTGGCTGGAGTAACCAGGAACGCCAGAAGGATCATCCCGCCGCCAAAGATACCCACAAGCCAGGTGATCCTCTTTCTATTTAGGTTTGGATAGGTTGTCTCTTGTAGCATATTACGCCTCTAGGTAACAAGTAAGTGGGGGTTAAGTAAATAAATGGGCAAAGAATCCATATGGATTACATATTCAGTTGTACAATTTATCTGGCATGCACACGTTATCAGGCCAGACATTCGGCCATCAAGCCATTTGGCAATGGTCTGGATGTCAGGTCGTTCGAATACTCAGCGAATATATTTGAGCATTCACAAATTTTATCATAGAAGGATTGGCAACGATGCAATACGAATACGGCAAGCCCCTCGGCCAGACAATTACCTGCCGGGATATTTACGGTAACATGGTCACCCTTCCGCTTGAAAAGTTGCTTTTCCGCAATTCGGTTTACGGATTGATATTATATTAAATGAGGGGAAACTGCTGGTTGTGCGTACCCGCAGCACGGGGCTGTACGCTTTTCCCGACGGTGGAATCGAGCTGGGCGAACCGATCATTGATGCCCTGCATCGAGAAATTCGGGAGGAAACCGGAATCCGTGTTGAGATGGGAGAGCTTGCCACGCTGACAGAGGACTTTTTCTACTACAACCCGGGAGACGAAGCCTATCACGCCATTCTGCTCTTCTACTGGTGCCAACCCCTCACCACCACCCTGGTCACGGATTCGGATGTCTACGATGAGGAATCAGAAGCGCCGCGCTGAGTGCCGGTCAGCGAGCTTACCGAGGACAATTTCCAGATCATCTGTCGGCCGGTATTCCAGCTCATCCAGCAGAAATTGCTTGGTTAATCCGGCTTCCGAACCGTGAACCAGACCCGCGAAGAAGTCGTCTGCACGGTGGTGCGTTTGCTCAGGCTTCCATAGATCCCGATAATTTCAAATCCCAGATTGGTTAGCAGGAACTCGATATCCGCAATCGGATAGCCGCGCTCCCGATGAACCTCTTCAAACCGCTCCCATAATTTCCCCTTCTTTTGAAAAACGGTCACATACATGCTGGCAATCTGGTTTTCGTAATCAAATGCCTGCCGGTGGATTTCAATGAAATCCGCCGTCTCATTCTGAATATAGGTCTCCTGCCGCATCCAATCCACCGCAAGACCATAGACTGTGTTCATGTCGAAGATATAGTAACCCCCTGGCCGCAGCGCTCGAAAAGCCCCAACAAAGGCATCCTGCAGGTCCGCCACCGTCAGCATATAGTTCAGGCTGTCAAAGAAACAGGTCACCAGATCAAACTCGCTATCAAATGGCAGCGAACGCATATCCTCCACCTTGAAAGTCGCCTTCGCTCTGGCTGATTTAGCCCGGTCTTTGGCCAGTTCAATCATCTGGGCCGATTGGTCAATGCCGGTCACCTTGAACCCTTTCCCGGCCATTCCCACGGCCAGCGACCCCTCACCGCAGGCCACATCCAGCATTTTGCGCGGCTTACAGCCCAATTCCTCCAGATATTCGGGGAGGATTGCCTCAGCCAACCCTTGCGAGAATCGCAGGTAGGGACCGCGTTGGTAGATTGCAGCAAATTGATCATAGAGGGCCATGAGTCACTCCTTAATCCACGAGGGTCACTTCCATTATAACGATAACCCCGGGAAACCCATACCCATCTGATACCATTCCCCACTATAATATTCCCATGAAACAAACCCGCCGCCGAATCCTGTTCCCGCTGCTAGGCGTCCTGCTCTTGACTGCTGCCTTCCCGCTGACCGCCCAGGCAGAAGACATCCCGGATGAAGCCTATATCTGCTGTATCTATGGCTATCCGCAAACCTACAACCTCTCCTGTGAGGCCCGGGCTGCGGCGGATTGGGCATCCTTTTTTGGTTATTCCGTCACGGAATATGAACTAATGGCGTCCTTCCCCATCTCGGATGACCCCGAGGTGGGTTTCGTCGGTAGCTGGAATGACACCTGGGGTCATATCCCGCCCAATTCCTACGGGGTCCACCCCCCACCAGTTGCCGCCAACCTGCGCGAACTCGGTATTCCTGCGCAAGCCTACAGCGACCTGACCTGGGATGACCTGCGCCGTGAGATCGCTGCTGGCCGGCCGGTGGTCATCTGGGTGATTTCTCTAATGTGGCCCGGCACGCCGATCGAATATACAGCAAAAAGTGGCAATACAACTATCGTGGCCTATCACGAACATGCTATGATCCTGACCGGCTATTCTGAGACCAGTGTCCAGGTTGTTGATCCCGGTGACGGGAGCTTGAAATATTTTTCCAAAGACGCTTTCCTGACCTCCTGGGCTGTTCTCGGCAACAGGGCAATTCTGGCCGGGGAACCCGAGCCTACGCCCACCCCCACCAACACCCCCACACCGACCCCTACACCAACCCCAACCCCCTCACCCACACCCATCAACCAGGTGGTCGTCCAGGCCGGGGATACCCTTTTAGGGATCGCCGAGAGCTATGGCATTTCCTGGCAGACGCTGGTTGCACTCAATAACCTGCAATATCCCTATTTCATCCACCCTGGTGATGTCCTGCGGCTGTATTAGCGTTTGGTAAACCATCTCCCAACCCCCTCCACTTCATTTCGGGGGCTTCGTCGCTCTGCTCCTCGAGGTGGCGTAAAACGCCAGATGAGGGGGGAATTTTCAACACTCCATTAGTTCAGCTCTTGTGGTCGCCCTTCTTTACTTTGAGCGGGCGCAGGGCCCGCCCCTACATCTGCCAACCAAAATAAAAAAGCCCCTGCGTTTTACGCTGCAAGGGCTTCTCTCATAAAAAAGTCAGGGTTACGAAAATAAATCTTCCCGGGCATATTTCTCATCCAGCTTCGCCAGCCCAAAGGAAACCACCGCGCCCAGCAGGGCCAGCACAAGCCCCACCACCAACGGCCGGCCCATTAAGCCAGGGGGGATGATCGCAATTGTGGACCCGACCACAATCCCGAGAATCAGGTGATACATGTTCGCATAGAACTTCTTGAACAGCCATGAGATCAACCGAGCGAGCAGCAGGACACAGGCCAGCCCGCCGATCATCAACGGGACAATCACACCAAGGTCCAGATGCTTAATCCCGGCAGCCATCGGCTGATACAGCCCCAGATAGATCAGGAAGTTCGAAGGACTCATCCCAGGCACAACCACACCCAGCCCGATCATCGCGCCGCTGAGGACCCAGTTAATAAAAGACGGCACCAATTGTACGCTGCGAACCGTTTCCATCCAGTGCATGAAGAAGTACGTGCCCCCAGCCATCAAGACAAGCAGCCCCCAGTGCCACCATTTGCGACCCTCTTTGCCAGAAGTTTTGACCAGTGACGGGAAGGTGCCTACAATGAAGCCAATGAACATCAGAGTGAATTGCCCGGCATAGTTGGTAAAGGCAAAATCCACCACTGCGGAGAAGGCCACCACACCAATGACGCCGCCGATCCCCACCGGCAGGAAGAACAGCACATTCTGAAGGAATTTCTCCCGTAAATTGCCGAGGAACCGCATCAAACGTTCATAAATGCCAAAGACCACCGCCAACACGCCGCCGGACAGGCCGGGGGTGATAAAACCAATCCCCACCAGCACGCCTTTCAGCAGCCGGATGATCCAATCGACGATACCACTTGTTTTCTTTTCATTTTCAGTTGTTGTCATAGAATCTCAGTCCTTTATCCACTCAGGAATGGATTTGTTTTTCTTTTTTGTAAAAGCCTGTCTATTCTAACCGAAAATTCCCCCGGTAATAAGGCCCTAGAATAACTGGTTTACTAACCCCATCACCCAATCACCCGCATAGGCAAACATAATCATCTTTAAAATCTTGCCGATCACACAAAAGATCAGAAACTTCCAGACCGGCATCTTGAGGATACCCGCTGTCATTCCGGCCAGGTCAAAAAGTGGGTTTGGGATGAAGGCAAGCACCAAAATGGTGACATCGCCATACTTTTCCATCCATCCCACTACCCGCTCATATCGCTTTGAGTTTTCCACCACAGCCTGACCGCTGAAGCCAGCCAAATAGCCGGAAAGTTCACCCAGAGAAGCGCCAGCCCCGGCAGCCACCGAGACCCACAATGGGTTAAACACTGCCCCCATTGCCGAGGTGAAGATCACGCCCGGAATGGGCACCAGAATCGTCGCGTTCGCCAGGATGGAAAAAAGAAAGATCCCGGGGTACCCATAAGCCTGCAGGGATTGGATTTGATCGCGATAAATGAGCAGGACAATTGTTAGGGCAATCACCGCCAACAGCACAACCACCCGGATGATATTAATCGCTTGTTTGGATAATTTCTTTTTTGGACTATTACTTTCTATGGGATCCATATCTTTCGGAGGGCGAGTCGCATCCTCAATTGTCAAGGGAGTCTTCTCCTAATAGGAACTGTAGCCGGGCAATCACCATATCCAGCGCAACAGCATTCAGCCCGCCTTCCGGTACGATGATATCCGCGTAGCGCTTGGAAGCTTCCACAAATTCCAGGTGCATTGGCCGGACCGTTTGAAGATACTGCTCAATCACTGACGGCACTGTGCGACCGCGTTCTTCAATATCACGGGTTAAGCGCCGGATGAAGCGCAAGTCCGGGTCGGTATCCACATAGATCTTCATATCAAAAAGCTCTCGCAGAGCCTTTTCAACAAAGATTAGGATGCCCTCCACGAGGAGCAGTCGCTTGGGGGCAACATGAATGGTTGCGTCCTTGCGGCTGTGGGTGGTGAAATCATAAACCGGCATTTCAACGGGTTTTCCGGCCTGCAATTGCTGGATGTGTTTCACCATTAATTCGGTCTCCAGCGAATCGGGGTGGTCATAGTTGAGCTTGGCCCGCTCTTCAAGGGGGAGGTCCTTGCGATCACGGTAATAGGCATCGTGCGGCAGATATGCCATCCGATCTCGGCCGATATTATCGAGAATCAGTTCGGATAAAGTCGTCTTTCCGGAGCCGGTCCCCCCGGCAATGCCGATAACAGTCGTTTTGGTGTGGGATAAATCCTTGGTCATGTTGAAATTATAACTGTTGATTCAGGTATAATCCTTAAAATTAGGAAATCCGGAGGCATAATGACAGCAAAAATCATAGACGGCAAAGCCATTGCAGAATCAATACGCGCAGAAGTGAAAAAAAGCGTGAACGAACGCCGGGACCAGGGACTCCCGATCCCCGGTTTGGCAACTGTGATCATCGGCGATAACCCCGCCTCAAAAGTGTACGTGCGCATGAAACACAAAGCCTGCCAGGAAGCGGGCATTCGGTCCGTGGGGCATGAACTTCCCGCCACTGCCACGCAGGATGAGGTGGAAGCCCTGGTAAAACAGCTCAACGACGACCCTGAGATCCACGGTATTCTGGTGCAGCTCCCGCTGCCTGCCGGGCTTGATGAGGAGCGTGTCCTCAACACCGTCAACATCCAGAAGGACGTGGACGGTTTCCACCCCATCAATATCGGCCGCCTAGCCCAAAAAGGCCGTGAGCCCCTTTTCGTCCCGGCCACCCCTGCCGGTGTGATGGTGCTGCTTGAAAAGAATGGCACTGTGCTGGATGGCGCCAAAGCGGTTGTGCTGGGGCGTTCCAATATTGTTGGCATGCCTGTCAGCCTCTTACTGCTCCGCGAAAACGCCACCGTCACCATCTGCCACTCCCACACCAAGGACATCCCCGCCACCGTTCGAGAGGCCGATGTACTGGTGGCAGCCATTGGCAAACCCGGCTATGTCCGGGGGGATTGGATCAAGCCCGGTGCAACCGTGATTGATGTCGGTACCAACCGGGTGGAAGACCCCACCACCAAACGCGGTTACCGGCTGGTCGGTGATGTGAATTTTAACGAAGCGGTGGAAGTCGCCGGCGCGATCACCCCCTCACCGGGCGGCGTTGGCCCGATGACCATTGCCATGTTATTACGCAATACCCTGCGTGCCGCCCGCCTGGCCGATGCGCAGGACTAGTAATGGATTAATCAACCCAAAAAAGGGCCGTTCACAATGAACGGCCTTTTCTATTTCCGAAAATCTTTGTTACTTATAGCGGCTTGTCACCTGGTTGAGTAAAAACCCCTTTCCCTGCTCTTCCCCTCCAGAGGGGGAAGGGTGCCGAAGGCGGGATGGGGTAAAGATTAATAAAACTAAGGTCGCTGTTTTTTTGGGGGTTTGTCTTCCATCCTTTTGAGGAAGGGACGAGAAAGAGGAGCTTGCTATCAATACTCCATCACAATCGTCACCGGGCCGTCATTAACCAGAGCCACTTCCATCATGGCACCAAAGACACCCGTTTGAGTGGGCACGCCCTGGTCGGTGAGCAAATGGGCGAAGGTCTCCACCAATGGCTCAGCGAGCTCGGGCATGGCCGCGCCGATAAATGAAGGCCGCCGGCCGCGGCTCGTGTCGGCATATAGCGTGAATTGGGAAACCACAATCGCCTCCGCTGCCACATCCAGCGCGGAGAGGTTCATCTTTTCATTCTCATCCTCAAATATCCGCAAATTGGCGATCTTCGAAACCATCTGCCGAGCCAAATCCACAGTGTCGTCCGGCGCGATGCCCAGCAGGATCACCAATCCCTGACCAATCTCTGCCACGACCTTCTCGTCGACGGTCACCGAACCTTCACTCACACGCTGAATCACTGCCTTCATACGATCATCCTATCCAGAATTCTTGATAAACATTCATTATTTTTAATCGATTATAGCATCAGCCCACGTTTCAATGCGAAAACTCCCATCCACCACCCAGGGATACGCTATAATCAAGGCATGTTGACATCACTTCAAAACACCGAACTGGTCTGGGTTGACCAGCCAAAAACATTACACGACGTCGCGAAAGAAATCGCTCAATCCGACATCCTCGCAGTGGATACCGAATCCAACAGCCTCTACGCCTATCAGGAACAGGTCTGCCTGATCCAATTCTCCACCCGGGAAAAGGACTACCTGATTGATACGCTTGCGCTGGACGACCTCTCCATTCTGGGGCCGATCTTCCAATCGGACCGGATCCTCAAGGTCTTCCATGCCGCTGAATATGACCTGATCTGCCTTTTCCGGGATTATGGCTTTCGCTTTGACTACCTCTTCGACACCATGGTCGCCGCCCGGATCCTTGGCCTTCCGCGGGTGGGTTATGGCCCCCTGCTTGAGCTGTATTTCGACATAAAAATGAATAAAAAATATCAGCGCGCCAATTGGGGCAAGCGCCCCCTGAACCCGGAGATGCTGGAATATGCCCGCCAGGACAGCCACTACCTGATCGCTCTGCAGGAACTCCTGCGCCGAGAACTGGAAAAAGCAAACCTCTGGGAGCTGGCTCTGGAAGATTTCAGGCGACTGACCCAGGGCATTGAAGATACAACCGAATCTTCTGAAGAAGATTTCTGGAAGCTGCGCGGGGCCCGGGATATGAGTCCGGAAAAGGCTGCTGTGCTAAAGTCCCTCTACCATTTCCGGGAAGAGCAGGCCGCCGCTCAAAACAGGCCGCCCTTCAAGGTCATCAGCAACCAAGCCCTGGTGGAAATCGCCCAGGTTTGTCCAAAGCACAAGGAAGAACTCTATATCCTCTCCACCCTGAGCGACCGTCTGGCAAAGCGCTATAGCAGAAAAATCATGCAGGCCGTCAAAGCCGGCAAACAGGCCCCACCCGAACACCCACCCAAGCATAAGCGCCTGAAGATTC
>Ga0209121_10000098_pt1 | contig 84760 bp, 75 predicted proteins | sample Cruoilmetagenom3_FD_187292 | JGI IMG/M metagenome (GOLD analysis project Ga0209121, IMG submission 187292) | Oil polluted marine microbial communities from Coal Oil Point, Santa Barbara, California, USA - Sample 3 (SPAdes) (version 2) | ecosystem: Environmental > Aquatic > Marine > Oil seeps ...
CTTGCTTGGGGCCCATCATCGCCAAATCTCCCGTTCAATATAGGAAGTGAATCAGCAACTTGCCACTCGATCAAGCCCGAGTTTTTCAACAAAATAGGCGGTCTTTACCCAGCCCGGAACAGGACTAGCGCCGGGTCCGCTTGACCTTGCGCTTGATCTTGTCTGCCTTGCGCTTTGCCTTGACCGCGCTGCGCTTGTAGGGCTTGCCGCGTCCGCGCTGCGGCCCCTTGGGCAGTTCCTTGCCCTCAAGCGAGATCAACTCCAGTGCGATGCCGCCGGTGACGGGCAGCGCCTCGGTCAGCTTGACCTGAACCTGCTGGCCCAGCTTGATGATGGTGCCGGTATCGGCCCCCATCAAGGTGCCTTTGTCGCGGTCGAAATGGAAATATTCCGCCCCCAGATTGCGCATCGGGATCAGCCCGTCGGCCCCGGTTTCATCCAGCCGCACGAACACCCCGAACTTGGCAATGCCGCTGATACGCCCGCTGAATTCATTGCCCACGCGTTCGGACAGGAAGGACGCCATGTAGCGGTCGGTCGTGTCGCGTTCGGCGGCCACCGACCGACGCTCGGTGTCGGAAATGTGCTGCGCGGTGGCTTCCAGTTCCTCGATCTCGTGATGCGACAGCCCGTCCTTGCCCCAGTTATGGGCGGTGATCAGCGCGCGATGCACGATCAGGTCGGAATAGCGCCGGATCGGCGAGGTGAAATGCGCGTAACTTTGCAGCGCCAGCCCGAAATGACCGAAATTCTGCGGGCTGTAATAGGCCTGCGTCATCGACCGCAGGGTGGACATGTTGATCAACTCGTCATGTTCCGTGCCCTCGGCCTGCGCCAGCAGCTTGTTCAGATGCGCGGTTTTCAGCACTTGCCCCTTGGCCAGCACCATGCCCGCCGCCTGCGCCGTTTCGCGCAGCGCATCCAGTTTCTCGGGGCTCGGCTCCTCGTGGACGCGGAACAGCAGGGGGGATCGACGGGTGATCAGTTCCTCTGCGGCGGCGACATTGGCGAGGATCATGAATTCCTCGATCAATTTATGCGCGTCCAGCCGTTCGGTGAAATTGACCGACATCACCTTGCCCTCGTCGGACAGGATCACCTTGCGTTCGGGCAGGTCCAGGTCCAGCGGCTGGCGGGCGGCGCGCGCCTTGGTCAGCGCCTCGTAGGCGGCGTAAAGGGGGTTGACTACCTCCTCCATCAGGGGGGCGCATTTGTCGCTCACATCGCCATCGCGGGCGGCCTGCACCTCTTGATAATTCAACGAGGCGACAGATCGCATCAGCCCGCGCGTGAACCGGTGGCCAATCTTGTTGCCCTTGGCGTCGATCTGCATCCGCACGGCGATACAGGCGCGCGGCACCCCCTCGTGCAGGGAACACAGATCGCCAGACAGCCGGTCCGGCAGCATGGGCACGACACGGTCGGGGAAATAGCTGGAATTGCCGCGCTTGCGCGCCTCGCGGTCCAGCGCGGAACCGGGGGTCACGTAATGGGCGACATCGGCAATGGCGACCCAGATGATATGCCCACCCTTGTTCTTCGGGTCGTCATCGGCATGGGCCCAGCAGGCATCGTCATGGTCGCGCGCGTCCCACGGGTCGATGGTAACAAGGGGCATGTCGCGCATATCCTCGCGCCCCTTCAGGCCCGCGGATTTTGCCTTGTCGGCCTGTTCGATCACGTCATCGGGGAAATCATCGGGAATGCCGTGCTGGTGAATGGCGATCAGGCTGACCGCCTTGGGCTGGGTCGGATCGCCCAGACGGTTGACGATACGGGCGCGGGGCAGACCCATGCGGCCCTTGGGGCCGGATTGCTCTGCCTCGACCAGCTCGCCGTCTTTCGCACCGCCGGTCGCGCCCTCGGGCACCTGCCATTCCTTGCCGTCGCCCTTGTCGATGGGCAGGATGCGCCCGCCCTCAGCCTTTTTGCGGAACACGCCCAGCACCTTTTGCGGGTTGGTGCCGACGCGGCGGATCAAACGCGCCTCGTAATGAAACTCGCCGCCCTTCACCTCGGTCAGGCGGGCCAGAATGCGGTCGCCCTCGCCCAGCGCGGGATCGGATGCGCGGGGGATCACCAGCACGCGCGGCTCTACCCCCTCACCCTGCCACTCCATCGGGCGGGCCACCAGATCGCCATCGGCATCGGGGCCTGTGATCTGCAACACCGAAACGGGCGGCAGGCGGTCGGGGTCACGATAGGTCTTCTTGCGCTTTTCAAGATGGCCCTCGGCCTCAAGCTCCTTGAGGATACGCTTCAGGTCGATCCGCGCAGCCCCCTTGATGCCAAAGGCCTTGGCAATATCACGTTTCGCGGTGAGGGTCGGGTTGTCCGAAATCCATTGCAGGATTTCGTCCTTCGTGGGCAAATGGCTCATGCCATGCGGCCTAACACAGGCGCGGGGCGACGTCATTGGGGAAAACGCGCAGGCACACGCTATAAAAGCGAAAGCGCCCGCAAATCCGCTGCTCCATCGACATCGCGCAAACGGTCCACATAGGCGATGCGTGCACCGGGTAGGGTCGCTGCGCTGTCCGCCAGGGCATGTTCGCTGGACCAGCGTACGCTTTCGAACAGCCCTGCCGGAACCACGCCCGTGCGCTTCAGCCCCACCAGCCAATACCCGCCGTCCGCCGCGGGGCCGAACACAGCATCCACGGGCGCCAGCGCGCGGAACGCGCGGGCGATGTGGCCGGGGTCAATCCCCGGCACATCGCCGCCCACGATACAAACAGGGCCGGGCGGCAGGCTGCGGAACACGCGCGCCATACGCGCGCCCAGATCACCATGACCCTGCGGGATGCGCGGCAGATGCGCGGGAAAAGTGCGGGAAGCAACCGCCCCGTCCGGCGCCACAGCCAGCACCGACCGCCAGCGCGGATCGTCCACCCGCCGCAGCAGCCGCCAGACCTGGTGGCGGAACCACCACGCGGCCGGCACCATCCCGATGTCGCGCCCCAGCCGGGTCTTGACCCTGCCCGCGCGCGGTTCTTTCACCATCACGACCAGCGTCGGCCGGCGATCAGGCGAAATAGTCACGCAGGATCCGTGCATAGATAGCCTTTAGCTGGTAAATCTGATCGACTGGTACGTTTTCATCGACTTTGTGCATGGTCTTGCCGACCAGCCCGAATTCCACCACCGGGCAATGATCCTTGACGAAACGCGCGTCGGACGTTCCACCCGAGGTGGACAGTTCCGGCACCAAACCGGTTTCCGCCTCGACCGCCGCAGCAACCAGATCCGACAGATCGCCCGGCGGGGTCAGGAAGCTTTCGCCGGATACCTTCACATCCATATCGACCGAAACGCCGAATTCACCCGCCACCTTGTCCGCCTCGGCCCGCAGCCAGTCGGTCAGCGCGGCCCCGGTATGGGTGTCGTTGAACCGGATATTCACGGTCGCCTTGGATTGGGCCGGGATCACGTTGGTCGCGGGGTTGCCGGTGTCGATCGTCACCACCGCCAATGTCGAGGCATCGAAATGATCTGTCCCTTCGTCCAGCGTATGCGAGGACAGCCGGTCCATCAGCCTTGCAATCGCGGGCAGCGGGTTCTTCGCGCGGTGCGGATAGGCCGAATGCCCCTGCACTCCGGCCACGGTGAACCATGCGGTCATCGACCCGCGCCGCCCGATTTTCATCATATCGCCCATGTCATTGGGGCAGGTCGGCTCTCCCACAAGGCAGACCGACATGCGCTCTCCTTGGGTCTGCATCCAGTCCAGAAGGGCCACGGTGCCGTCCACCGCATCGCCTTCCTCGTCGCCGGTGATGGCCAGCACGATCGCCCCCTCAGGCGGGGTTTGGCGAATGAAGTCAACGGCGGCGGCGGCAAAGGCGGCCACGCCCGATTTCATGTCGGTGGCCCCGCGCCCATACATGATGCCATCCTTTATCTCGGCCCCGAAGGGGTCGACCGTCCATGCCGCCTCATCGCCAACAGGCACCACATCCGTGTGCCCGTTAAAACTGAATGTCCGGTCGGCGCCCTTTTCGCCCCAGCGCGCAAACAGGTTCGCCACGCCGCCGCGATCCACGCGGGTGCAGCTGAACCCTGCCCCTTCCAGAAGGTCTTGCAGCAGCAGCAGCGCGCCACCTTCGGACGGTGTGACCGAAGGGCACCGGATCAGATCGGCGGTCAAGGCTGCGGGATCAACCGGCGCGGGGACATTGGACATGGGCAAACCTCCTGTATTTCATGCCATCGCTACCCCGCTTCGAGGGCGGTGACAAATGTGGCAGAAAAACCGCATCTTTACGACTTTTCCGAGTATTGACCCAGAGGAAAGCGTTAACGACGTATTAAAAATAGGTTAACGCTTAGAAAAATGACCCGAGGCAGGGCACAAGAGCAGCAGGGTGGCAACGTCCATCCACGCACAAGTATAACGAGTTGAGCGTTACAATAGCACCGGGAAAAACCGGGCCAGGCTGAGCTTTTGCGCTGCCTCCAACATTGGGTTGGGGCAGGAATATGGTCGCACCAAGCGAGTTACCGATCGACACGACCGCATCGGCCATCCAAATGGCCGAGACCATCTTTGGCGATGGGACCACGGTTGTGGGCGCGTCTTATAGTGGTGATAATAACTCTTCGGGAATCTATTCAAGCGGCGACAGCGTGTCGGACGCGGTCACGCCCGGCGACGAGGGGATCATCCTTTCGACCGGCAACACCAACGGGTTCACCAACAGCCCCGGCGGGTGGTGGTGGAACCAGTCCCAAGCCAACAATAACGCCAACACGACCACCAACAGCTACGGCGTCAACAATAACGCCCAGTTCAATGAAGCGGCCGGTGCCACCACCTATGATGCCGCATGGCTGGATGTGGACTTCATCCCCGATGGCGACGTGATGACGATGCAGTTCATCTTTGCCTCGGAAGAATACCCCGAATACGCGGTCGGCGCCTATCAGGATTTCATCGGCGTCTGGATCAACGGACAGCAGGTCGAACTGGCCGTGGGCGATGGCGATATCGACCCCAACAACATCAATGCAGGCGCCAATGCCAACCTGTTCGTGGACAACACGAATGACCAATACAACACCGAAATGGACGGGTTCACCCTGACGATGACCCTGACCATCCCCGTCAACTCGGGCGAGGTGAATTCGATCAGGATCGGCGTCGCGGACGTGACTGACGACCGCTATGATTCCTCGCTTCTGATCGCAGCGGATTCGGTTCAGACCACACTGGTCGCCGACACCGACGTGGCCGAGATTTACCCCAATGGCACCGCCAACGTGGATGTGCTGGCCAATGACGTGAACAACACCGGCGGCGTGCTGACCATCACCCATATCAACGGGCAGGCAGTTGTGGCGGGCAGCACCGTGACCCTGCCCTCGGGGTTGCAGGTCACGCTGAACGCCGATGCCACCCTGACGGTGGTGGGCGATGGCGACCTGGAAAGCCATACCTTCACCTACACCGTCGAAAGCGACACGGGCGCGGTAGATACCGGTTTCGTCACCGTGGACAGCATCCCCTGTTTCGTGGCGGGCACCATGATCGCGACCCCCGATGGCGAGGTTCCGGTGGAAAGCCTGCAACCGGGCGACATGGTGATGACGCATGACGATGGCCCGCAACCGCTGCGCTGGATCGGCCAGCGCCGCGTGCAGGCGATGGGCGAATTTGCCCCCATCCACATTCGCGCGGGCACCTTTGGCGATCACCGCGACCTGTTCTTGTCGCCGCTGCACCGCGTGCTGATCCGCGACAGCCTGGCCGAACTGCTTTTCGGAGAGGGCGAAGTGCTGGTCGCAGCGCGCGATCTGGTCAATGACAATTCGGTGCGCCGCATCACCGGCGGAGAGGTGGAATACGTCCATATCCTGTTCGACCGCCATCAGGTGGTATTATCCGAGGGGCTGAAGACGGAAAGCTTCCTGCCCGGCCCACAGACCACCAAGAGTTTCGAGGCAGAGGTGATCGCGGAAATCACCGCCATCTTCCCCGAACTCGATCCCGCCACGGGCACAGGTTACAGCCCCGCCGCCCGTCGCACGCTGAAACGGTTCGAGGCGCGGATGCTGCAAACCGCCAGCGCAAGGGCCGCCTGATATGGCATGGATCGCCATCTCTGATCACGAAGAACAACGGTTCTCTCTTTCGGGGCTTGGCGGTGATGCGGGGCGCGCGCGCACCGCGCGGGAAAAGCTGACACCGGATACTTTGCTGACGCGCGGGTCGATCCTTCTGGAAACGCGGCTTGCCCCCGAAGGCCGGTCGCAGACCTTGCTAAGTTACCGCCGCATGCACCCTTGGGTGTCGGGATTTTCGATCCAGTCGATCCCCAATGGCGGCATCGCGGTGGTCATCAACCAGGGGAACGAGGTTTTCCATACCGCGTTGGCCCATGATGCCACCGGGCGCGGTGATATCCTGCGCATCACCTGGGCATGGGACGCACCGGCCCGCTGGGGCCAACTCGGGATCGAACGCGTGGGGTCGGACAAGCGGTTCCTTGCCCGCGTGGACAATCCCAAACCCCTGATGCTGGCCGATCTTCAGGTCATGGCGATGGACCCGATGCAGCGCCACCTAGACCCGGATGTGACCTTCTTTGCCGTCTCGGAAGAAGTAGAACCCGTTGGCCCGATGCCGACGCTGACCACCCATGTGCCTATTGCCACGCCCTATGGCTATCGCGCGGCAGGGCAGTTGAAACGCGGCGATCTGGTGCGCACCGCCGACGACTGGTCGGTGCCGGTGCTGGACACGGTGCGCCGCACCGTGCCCGCCCGCGGATCGTTCCGCCCGGTGCGCCTGCGCGCGCCCTATTTCGGGCTGGAGCAGGATATCATCGTCGCCCCCGACCAGCGGTTGGTGATCGGCGGATCGGACGTCGAATACATGTTCGGGCAAGAGCGCGTTCTGGTCCCCGCCCGCCACCTGATCAACGGCATAGCCGCGCAATATTGCACCGCGGGAACCACCGCCAGCTATACCCAGATCGTGCTGCCGAACCACCAGGCGATGCAGATTCCTGGCACGCTGCTGGAAAGCCTGTATCTTGGCCGGCTGCGCCGCAAACCCGAACATTTCGCGGCCAGCCTGCTGGCCAGCCACGACCGCTCGATCCTGCCGGAACATGCCAACCCGGCCTACCCGGTGCTGAAACATTTCGAGGCCGTGACCTTGGCCCAGAAACGCGCCGCTTAGGGCGCGATGGCCCAGAAACGCGCCGCTTAGGGCGCGATGGCCCAGAAACGCGCCGCTTAGGGCGCGATGGCCCAGAAACGCGCCGCCGAAACCGGACTAGGCGCTCAACAGCCCCTCGGCCGGACGCATCACGCCGGTTTCCAGCCCGGCGAAATTACGGATGACCGCGTTCATCCGCTTGCGCGTGGCGGGGTTTTCGGCATCCAGCAGGCCAAGCCGCACCAACAGCGCCGCGATCGCGCATTCCGCGCCGCGCGTGCCGCCATCGGTGACCTTCAACGCGATGCCCATGCCGGTTTCGGGGATGATGGCGATGAAAAACGCCTCGGCCCCGGTTTTCACGGCCACGCGGCCATTCATGGCGCGCATCAGTTCCGTGCAGGCGCGCCCCTCTCCGGCGACCAGCTCGGGATAAGCGATCATCGCATCGCGCAACCGCGCGGCGGCGCTGGCGCGCGTGCCCTGCCCTTCGCGGGCGGTGGCGAAAAACGCCATGGCGCGGGCCATGCCATGCAGCGTGGTGGCGAAATTCGGGGCCGAGCAGCCGTCGATGCCATAGCCGGGGCTGTCCAGCCCTGTCACCTCTTCTAACGCGGTGCGCCCGGCCAATTGCACGGGGTGGGCGGGGTCCACGTAATCCGGCCCGGCCTTCAGGTGCCGCGTCAGGGTCAGGAACCCGGCGTGCTTGCCCGAACAGTTGTTATGCACCCGGCAGACCGGCTGGCCCGAACGGATCAGGGCGTTACGCTCTTCGATGTCGCGCGGCTCTTGCGGGCCGCAGCGGAAATCGTCATCGGACAGGCCCATATCCGCCATCCATGCGTTCACGGCCTTCGTATGGATCGCCGCGCCTTCATGGCTGGCGCAGGCCAGCGCCAGTTGCGCCTGTGTTAGCCCCGCCGCATCCGCCGCGCCGCTTTCGACCAGCGGCAGCCCCTGGATCATCTTGGACGACGAACGCGGCAAAACCACGCAATCGGGATCGCCCCATGCCTCGATGATCTGGCCATCGGGGCCGCAAATCACCGCATGGCCACGATGCACGCTTTCCAGGAACGGACCGCGCCAGATTTCGGCAAAGGGGACAGCTTGTGGCATTTGAAAGGCTCCGTTCAACTCTATGAGAGCCAAAGACGGCTCTGTGCGAAATTCCGCCAATTGGCCTTTCGCCCGTAGCAGTTTTTCGGCTAATGTAGCAATGTCGATCAGATATTTGGGTTGCCGGCAGGATAAGGCAAGAAGCCACGGCGCGGCAACCGTCCCGAAACGAGGCAAATACAGCTCGGAGGCTGGATTAATGAATTCACGTTTTGCACGCGGCATCGCCTGCGCATTTCTCGCGCTGGCAGGCACGGGCACATTCGCACAACAGGCTAGCGAAAACCAGGTCGCCGCCCAGACGGACTGGTCCGTATTCGAGGAAAAAGACCCCAAGGAATGCTGGGCTGTCTCCTCTCCCAAGGAAACCGTACATACGCGCGACGGGCGTGTCGTGGCCGTGCGCCGCGGCGAGATCCTGTTCATGACCTTCTTCCGCCCCGGCGCGGGCGTGACAGGTCAGGTCGCGTTCACCGGTGGCTATCCCTTTGCCAGCGGGTCCACCGTTAACCTTGATATCGGCGGCACCACGTTCGAACTGTTCACCGAGGGCGAGTGGGCATGGCCCGCCACAAAGTCTGATGACGCCAAGATCATGGCCGCCATGAAACGCGGCGCCAATGCCGTGCTGACCGCGCGGTCAGGCCGTGGCACGCTGACCAAGGATACGTTTTCTCTGCTGGGTTATACTGCGGCAGTGGAAGACACGGAAAAACGCTGCAAGTAAGGTAGCGGACTGTTAGAAATACAAAAGGCGGCCCTTGGGTCGCCTTTCCTGCATTCAGGGCCCTCACTCAAAGCAATGGCACCTTGTCCGCTGCCTCTGCCAATGTGTGCAGCTTGTCCAAGGCGCGCACATCGCGCGGACCGGCAGCGGCCACCTCCGGGCCGCGAAGGAAGTCGCTCGCCGCCGTGCAGTTGCCCAGCATGATCTGGACCATCAGGCGCTCGGCCTCTCCACCAAGCCCCATCGCGCGAAACTTGATGCTGCCCAGAAACGCGCGATCCGAAGACAGGTCGAAATTCTCCTCCACCAGCCGCCACCCAGTTTCGATGAATTCATCCAACCAGCCGTCCACCTCGTCATGGTAAAACGTCCTTTCGGGAAATTGGATTTGCCCTGGCACATCCACCCAACTGCCCCGCTCCAGCACATAGCGCCGCATCTACAGCGTTTCGCGGTCAAGGACATGAAATTGCGTTCCGAACAAAAACGGTGCCTTTTCGCCAAAGATCTTGCGATAGGCCTTCTCGAACACCGTGTTGCCCACCATGATGTTCCTCTGTGCCTTGCACTGCGGCAGATTGCGCGGAAAATGCCAATTGGGGCGCAGTTCGACCCAAGAGGAATTGCTCACCTTGCGGCGAAACCCGCGCGTGCCTTTTACATAATTCCAGTCTGCCAAACCTACAGCTTTCTCGGCACAAACAGGCAAAATCAAGTCAATCATGTTCGTGCCCATCCTCGATTTTCCTTTTTTCTGCGAAGCGAATCCCTATATGTGACCCATTCCTATCTATGCCCCTTTGCCATGCAAGGCCCTGCCATGACCGCCAACGCGCCCGTGACCCAAGACGTTCTGACCATTCCGCGCAAGCTGCCCGAGGGCGGCAAGATCAACCTTGTGGGCCTGACCCGCGAGGCGCTGCACGATGTGCTGGTCCAACATGGCACGCCGGAAAAGCAGGCCAAGATGCGGGTGAACCAGATCTGGCAATGGATCTATGGCTGGGGCGTGCGCGACTTTGCTCTGATGACCAACCTTGCCAAGCCCTATCGCGCCCTGCTGGAAGAGCATTTCACCGTCGAAATTCCCGAAATGGTGTCGAAACAGGTGTCCGAGGATGGCACTCGCAAATACCTTGTTCGCATCGCCGGCGGCCACGAGGTAGAGGTCGTCTATATCCCGGAGGACGGGCGCGGCACACTTTGCGTCAGCTCGCAGGTGGGCTGCACGCTGACCTGCTCTTTCTGCCACACTGGCACGCAGAAACTGGTGCGCAACCTGACTGCGGGGGAAATCGTCGGCCAGATCATGATGGCGCGCGACGATCTGGGCGAATGGCCTGAAAAGGGTGCCCCCAAGAATGAAACGCGCCTGCTGTCGAACATCGTCCTGATGGGCATGGGCGAGCCGCTGTACAATTTCGAAAACGTGCGCGACGCGATGAAGATCGCCATGGATGGCGAAGGCATCGCCCTTGGCCGCCGCCGCATCACCCTATCCACATCCGGCGTCGTGCCGGAAATTCACCGCACCGCGCAGGAAATCGGCTGCCTTCTGGCGGTCAGCTTCCACGCCACCACGGACGAGACCCGCGACAAGCTGGTACCGATCAACAAGAAATGGAACATCAAGGCCCTGCTCGACGCCCTGCGCGAATACCCCAAGGCCACCAATTCCGAACGCATCACCTTTGAATACGTGATGCTGAATGGCGTGAATGACACCGATGAAGATGCGCACCGGCTGGTCAAGCTACTGGAAGGCATCCCCGCCAAGGTGAACCTGATCCCGTTCAACGAATGGCCCGGCGCGCCTTACAAACGCTCGTCGAACAACCGTATCCGCGCCTTTGCGACCATCCTGATGCAGGCCGGTTATGCCAGCCCGATCCGCACCCCGCGCGGCGAAGATATCATGGCTGCCTGTGGCCAGCTGAAATCAGCCACGGAACGCGCCCGCAAAAGCCGCGCCCAGATCGCGGCGGAAACCGGCCAGGCATAACAACGAAAGGGGGCATCGCGCGCGCACTCTTCTTTCATTGTTCTGGAAATACCTTCACGCGACGCAACCGGAAACAATACCCCAATCACAGGTTGTATCGTTTCCGCAAATACCTTTGAATTGCCACATTCCGCGCCGATTGTCGCCATGCACCGCCCGCACCGTATCCCTATTGGAAACAACCGAACAGGGGATCAGACCAGATGGCACGTCTCGACAAGCAAACCCAAGACTTCGACACCACCGAGGTGGTTAACTTCGTTCGTGAAATCCGCTCCCGCTCTCTCTCGGTGCGCGAATGGAAACATTATCTGGCCGGCTATGGCTATAGCGTCAAGGATGACGATGCAGGCAATACCGTTGTGGCATCGCTTGTACATGGCGATGCGATCTGCGAACTGCCTGCGGACCTTTGCGCCTGATCTTTTCCCTCGTGGGAACATCCCGTCCGCGCGCCTGACGCGCGGGCCGGGCGCCCCAGATCAAGGTCACGCGAACAATATGTCCGACGCGTCCAGATCGGCCATGTTGAAGTTCCGCAAAGTCAGGTCCAGATCCCATCCATTCACGCTGATATGGGTATGGACACCCGAAATGTCGGTGATCGCTAGGTGCTGGTATTGCAGGCCGGCTTCGGTCCCGTAGACGCTGAAATCCAGAACATCGATTCCATTCTCGAAATCGGTGATTGTGTTGGCTTCGGTATAGACGTCGTTCCAGTCAAAGATGAACACGTCGGCCCCGGTGCCGCCGACCATAATGTCGCTGCCATCACCGCCATAGATCGTGTCGTCGCCGTCTTGGCCCAAGATGCGGTCATCGCCGCCGCCGCCTTCGATGTAATCGTTCTCGGTCCCGCCAAAGATGCGGTCGTCGCCGTCCCCGCCGTAAAGCGTATCGTCCTCCGATCCGCCGATCAGCCGGTCATTGCCGCCGCCGCCATGAATCGTGTCGGCCCCTGCACCGCCCAGCACGGCATCGTCGTCACCCCGGTAGGTGCTGTCCTCGTCGCCATAAAGCAGGTCGTCGTCATTGCCGCCTCGCAGGGTGTCATTGCCGTCATAACCCCAGATCGTGTCGGCCCCGTTCTGGCCCAGCGCGATATCGGACCATTCACGCCCATAGACGGTGTCATTGCCTGCCTTGGCCAGAATAACCGTGGTTTGGTCGGTGGACTGGATCACCTCGGCCAGGGCCGAGGCGCGGATCACCACGCGGTCCTGCACGTCCAGGTCCACGCTCCATCCCAGCATATCCGACCCGTCGCCGTAAATATCCTGAAGCGCCTGCACATCGAACACGCCCAGTTCGGTCGTATAGGGGTAATCGATGTTATAAGTCATGACCGTGTTGGCCTGCGTGTCCAACGCCCCATCCAGCACGTAATCCCCTTCGTGAGAATGCGACAGGCCCAGCGCGTGACCCATCTCGTGCAGGATCACCTGAAAGCCGTAGTCGCCCGGACCCATGTTCTGATAGGCATTCACGAAATAGCCCTGCCCGGTATTACCGGCGCTGGAATTGGCGTAGTTCGCCCAACCGCCCACGCCAGACACATCCGCACCAAAGGCGTTGATCATGCCGGTGCCTTCCACCTCGACGAACTTGATGCCGGCGGCGGCTTCGAACAGGTCCATGGCATCGCGGAAATTTTGCCGCTGTGCCTTGGTATAGGACCAGTAAGCGCTTGCGCCATAGGGGTCGGAATCGGCCAGCAGGGGCAGATCGGCGGCTTCGGTAAAGCTGTAGGTGACGACAGTGCCGGTTCCGATATCCGTCGCCCCGTTCCAGCGGAAATTGTCGCTGCTGGTATAGGCAAGGATCGCGGTGTAGTCAGAAACGGCCGTTCCCGCGGTCGAGACCGTGGCGTCCCCCCCATCATTTGCCGCCGCCATACAAGCCGAACAGCCGCATCCGGGAATTTCTATCGCATCTGTCATTGCTCACCTCATTCTTGCCAATCGTGATTGGAATTCGGGGTTTACGCGGTCATTGTGGCCAGCACTTGGCCCATTATATCGTGTTTCTCGAACACAGCGTTAACTGACCCGCGACAATATCGCAGGGAACTTTCCCATGCGATGCGGGGTTTCTGGTTTAGAATGACAAAAAACAGGATGATAACCGTGACCCGATTTCCACCGCTTCCCCAGCCGATGAATGCGCAAGGCGATCCGCGCCGTGTGGGGGTCGAGATTGAGCTGGGCAACCTGAACGAAGACCACGTGGCCGAACTGGCGAAGCAGGTATTCGGCGGCAACATCCGCACCAAGGACACCGTGTATCACGTCGAGGGCACCGATATCGGTGATCTGGAAATCTACCTGGACACGGCCCTGACCAAGGCCCGCAAATCGGCCCTGCGCGACATGGCCCTTGATCTGGGTCACGAGGTGATCCCGGTCGAGATCGTGACCGAACCGCTGGACATGGACGGGCTGGAACAGCTGGACGATTTTACCGACCTGCTGCGCCGCGAAGGGGCCACCGGGTCCGGCGCGGGCATCTTGCTGGGCTTTGGCGTTCACCTGAACGTCGAGATCACATCGGAAAAGCCCGCAGACATCCTGCGCCCACTGATGGCCTATGCCCTGATTGAGGATTGGATGCGCAAGACCCACCCGATCGACGAAAGCCGCCGCCTTTTGCCCTTTACCGCGCCCTACCCCACCTCTTTCGTGCGCGCGCTGATCGCGCTTGGTCCTGATGCCGGGATCGACGTGCTGACCGAATGTTACCTGGCCGAAACGCCCAGCCGCAATCATGGGCTGGATATGTTTCCGTTGCTGGCGCATCTGCGCCCCGACGCAATGTCGGATAAGCTGCGCGGCAGCACCAAACCGCGCCCCGCTTTCCATTTCCGCCTGCCCGATTGCCGGATCGACGATCCTGATTGGTCACTGGCCGAAGAATGGCGCCGCTGGCTGGTGGTTGAACGTGTCGCCGCCAATGCCGATCTGCTGACCAGGCTGTCCGATGCATGGCTGGACGATCACGGCCCCGTCACCTTTAGTCGTACCAGTTGGGCCGCGCGCACCGCCGAAATCCTGCCCCCCGAACTGGAGACCGCCTTTCAAGGAGAGCCATTATGATCCCCGCATTCCGCCCCCTCAAATCCCGCCCCGTGATCGGTGTCACCACCTCACGCCGGTCGGGCTGGCGCATCTTTCCGCTGGTCGCCTTCAACATCTGGATGGCAGGCGGGCGCGCCCTGCGCTGGGACACCCGGCGCGACGTGGATTTGCGCAAGGTGGATGGCGTGGTGATCGGCGGCGGCGACGATATTTCCCCCGACATCTATGGCGGGCAATTGCTGACCTCGGCCCGGCTGGACCCCGACCGCGACGCGATGGAACGCGACCTGGTGGAAAAGGCATTTGTCACCCGCCGTCCGATCCTTGGCATTTGCCGCGGCGCGCAGATGCTGAACGTGGCGCTTGGCGGCACGCTGGACCAAGACGCCTATGGCACTTACGAAAAATCCGACCGGCACTGGACAGTCCTGCCGCGCAAGTCGATCTGCCTGCAACCGGGCACCCGCCTGCGTGATCTGGTCGGGCCGGGGGTGATGAAGGTCAACGCGCTGCATTCGCAATCGGTCGATGCTCTGGGCGACGGCCTGCGCGTGGCTGCCCGCGACATGGGCGGCATGGTGCAAGCGATCGAGCGTGACCGCGAACCCTTTGCCACCGGCGTGCAATGGCACCCCGAACACCTGCTCTATGCCCATCGCCAACAGCGCATTTTCCGGGCGCTGGTGCAGGCCTCGCTGGCCCGCCGCCTAGGGCAGAATCAGCTGACCCGCATCGACGCCAAGGAAACCGGCAATGACATGCCGGATGAACTTGCCAGCGCACTGAACTAGCGCGCACCACCCGCTAAAACGGTCGCGTTCAGCGACCGGGGATCACGTCACGCTTGGTCCCGGCGCCTTCCCATTTGTCGATGGCTTCCACGGCCTCTTCGGCGGTTTCGACATAGCAGAACAGGTCCAGATCCTCGGAGGAAATGGTGCCGGCATCGGCCAGCGCATCCCAATTGATAATCTTTTGCCAGAATTCCTTGCCGAACAGTAGGAACGGTACCCGCCGCATCCGCCCTGTCTGGATCAGGGTCAGCGATTCGAACATCTCGTCCATCGTGCCGAAGCCACCGGGGAACACCGCAACCGCGCTGGCCCGCATCAGGAAATGCATCTTGCGGATCGCGAAATAGTGGAAGTTGAAACACAGGTCGGGCGTCACATGCTCATTCGGGGCCTGCTCGTGCGGCAGCACTATGTTCAGGCCGATGGAAATGCCGCCCGCCTCGGCCGCGCCCTGGTTGCCGGCTTCCATCACGCCAGGACCGCCGCCAGTGCAGATGATGTTGTTATGCCCGCCGGTTTTCAGGCCGCGTTCGGTCATCTGGCGGGAAAACTTCCGCGCCTCTTCATAATATTTCGACAGGTCGCGCAGGGTCTGGGTGCGCGCGCCATTTGCATCCTGCGGTTTGGGAATGCGCGCACCGCCGAACAAGACGATCGTGCTTTCCACCCCATATTCGTCCAACAACATCTGCGGTTTGAGCAGTTCCAGTTGCAGGCGCACGGGGCGCAATTCATCGCGGCACAGGAATTCGTCATCGGCAAAGGCCAGTTTATAGGCGGGCGCACGGGTTTGCGGGGTATCCGGCACCTCGTGCGCGGTTTCGATATCCGTATGGGCATCGCGGAATGCGCTCTTGCGGTCATCCGTCATCTGGTCTTTCTCCTGCTTACGCGTCTGGGCCAGACCTATAACCTTCGCGCAACGATTGCCAGAATGAGGATACCATGGATTGGACCGCCGAAATTGCCGCCGCCGCAGGGCGCATCCTGCCCCATGTGATCCGCACACCGGTGATGCAGACCGATGCCTTCGGACCAAGGATCGAGATGAAGCTGGAACATCTGCAACACACTGGCAGCTTCAAGGCGCGCGGGGCGTTCAACACCTTGCTGTCCGGTCCGGTGCCAAGTGCTGGGATCGTCGCCGCCTCGGGTGGGAACCACGGCGCTGCCGTGGCCTATGCGGCGCATCGGCTGGGGCATCCGGCACATATTTTCGTGCCGGAAATGGCGGGCCCGTCCAAGATCGAGCTGATCCGCCGTATGGGGGCCGAATTGACCGTGGTGCCGGGGGCCTATGCCGATGCCCTGGCGGGGGCGCAGGACTATGAGGCAAAAACCGGCGCGATGCAGATCCATGCCTATGACGGGCTAGGCACCGTGGCGGGGCAAGGCACCGTCGCGCTGGAGTGGGAAGACCAGGGATTGCAGGCCGACACCGTGCTGATCGCCGTGGGCGGCGGCGGGCTGATCGCCGGATCGCTGGCATGGCTTGGCACCCGCCGAAAGGTCGTGGCGGTTGAACCTGAACAGGCGGCCACCCTGCACAATGCCCTGCGAAACGGGCCGGAATTTGAAACCGAGGTTTCAGGCATCGCCGCCAACGCCCTTGGCGCGCGCAAGATCGGCGGCATTTGCCATGGGCTGGCCAAAACGCTGCACACCCCGTCGATCACCGTGCCCGATAACGCCATCGCCGAGGCGCAGAAAAAGCTGTGGCAGGCGCATCGGCTGCTCGTCGAACCGGCCGGGGCCTGCGCACTGGCCGCGTTGACCTCGGGCGCATATCGCCCGGAAAAGGACGAGCGTATCGCGGTTCTGGTCTGCGGCGCGAACCCCGCGCCCGGTCCTTTCCTCTGATCCGCGAAACCCAAAACCGGCCCCGTCGCATCCGCGCGGGGCCAGTTTATTTTCAAACGCACATCAAGCCGTCAGGCGATGATCCCTCCGGTTTTGAAACACGCGAACGAAAATTGTAACCGCAGCGATTTGCGCCGCGATCACGGCGGGCCAGATCAGCGGAAATTGCGCATCCATGTATTTCTGCGGACCGAAAGACAACAGCGCCATGAAGGCCGCAGCCACGGCCAGCACCGTGCCCGAAGGGCTTTTCTCGCTGCCCATCGACAGGGAAGCAGCAGCGGTGGAAATCGCCATGGCAAGGAAGGGCGCTATGCCGAACAGGGGTATCGCCTCGGGCGGGTGCGGCGGCACCTTGGCGAACAGGGCGGCAAGCATCACGGATTGCAAAAGAACAAGCGCCGTCAGGGCGGCATCGGTCGGGGTGCGGGTCATGGTGGCTCCTTTCAGGCTGGGCCGGGGATTTGCTGATCCGTAATTATATTACGGCCACACCAAATCCGTAATTTAAATTACGGCAAGTGTCAACAACGCCATTCCCCCGCCGCCGCCCCCATAGGTCGCGACAGGTCGATGCAGTGCCGCGTTGCGCGATTGCACGGCGTCGCGCTTTGGTGTCTAAGGCTGGCCTGACAGGGTCACGGTTCTGCGGCCCGACGAAAATTCAGATACCGGAGACGCGCCAATGTCCAATGCCCAGCTTGAAACCGCCATCGAATTCGCGTGGGAAGCCCGCGATACGATCACATCCGCCACCACCGGCGAGACCCGCGACGCGATCGAGGACACGCTGAACGCACTGGACAGCGGCACGCTGCGCGTGGCGGAAAAACAGGCTGATGGGTCGTGGCATGTGAACCAGTGGGCCAAGAAAGCCGTGCTGCTTGGCTTCCGTATCAAGGATATGGAGATCCACGAAGGCGGCCCGCAAGGCGCAGGCTGGTGGGACAAGGTGGACAGCAAGTTCAAGGGCTGGGGCGGCAACGAATGGAAATCCGCCGGTTTCCGCGCCGTGCCCAATTGCGTCGTGCGCAAGTCGGCCTTCATCGCGCCGGGCGTGGTGCTGATGCCGTCCTTCGTGAACCTTGGCGCCTATGTGGACGAGGGCACGATGGTTGACACCTGGGCCACCGTCGGCAGCTGCGCGCAGATCGGCAAGGGCGTTCACCTGTCCGGCGGCGTCGGCATCGGCGGCGTGCTGGAGCCCATGCAGGCCGGCCCCACCATCATCGAGGACAACTGCTTTATCGGCGCGCGCTCCGAGGTTGTCGAAGGCTGCATCGTGCGCGAAGGCTCGGTCCTTGGCATGGGTGTGTTCATCGGCAAGTCCACCAAGATCGTTGACCGCGAAACCGGCGAAGTGATGTATGGCGAAGTGCCGCCCTATTCGGTGGTCGTCGCTGGTTCCATGCCGTCGAAAAATGGCATCAACCTGTATTGCGCGGTGATCGTGAAACGTGTCGATGCACAGACCCGTTCGAAAACCGGCATCAACGAGCTGCTGCGCGACTGATGATCATCAGCCGAACCCTTGCCAAGCGCCGGATCGCGGCGGGGCAGCGCCCCTCGTGGGTCATGGCATGGGGTCCGGTCCTGATCGACGCGGCAATAACCACTGGCCTGATGGCGCTGGTGTTCGACCGCGTGATGCTGTTCATCTATGTCACCCAACTTTCTACGACCACGGCCTTCCTGCTGCTGTTCGTGGTGTTCTTCATCCCGTTTCAGGCCGTGATGATCCTGTCCTCTCTCTGGGCCGCGAAATCGCGCTGGTCCGACGATCCTCCGCCGAAAGCAAACCTATGACCGACAAGACCGACAAACCGAAGAAGAAAAAGCCCTCGCGCCAACAAGTGTTTACCCTGCTGGTCGAGGTGGGCCGCAAGGAAGGCGACGGGTTGCCCGATGGTGCGACCGGCGCGGCGCTGATGTGCTATTCGTCCGGCGTGGACGAGGCAGAGGCCGTGCGCGAAACCGTGGCGATCCTGAAACAGGCCGATGTGGCCCCGCTGGACGTGACCGGATACGGCACCATTGAAGAGCGCGAGGCACAGGGCCACGACATCAGCGAGGACGAGCGGGAATTGATGGCCCGCGCGCTAGAGGAAAACTCGGTCATCGTCGCCCAGATGACCCCGTTCTTCCCTGACACCCACAAAGGTTCCAAAACCGAGCACTGATGCGTCTGGGAGGCTTGCCCGTCCTGCCAACCTGCGCCATTCTCGGCCTGTTCTCAGGGCGGGGCGGAATTCCCCACCGGCGGTAAGGGGTAAAGCGCCCCAAGCCCGCGAGCGCTTTTCGCAATGGCTTACACCTTGCGATCAGGTCAGCAGATCCGGTGCAACTCCGGAGCCGACGGTCACAGTCCGGATGAAAGAGAACGAGCGCAACGCCACCAGCCCCAAGGCTGATGCGCAGTCCGCCCGTTTGATGCTCTGCGTGGACATGTCGAACAGGAAAGGAACCGCAACATGACACTCCCCCGCTATGCCTTCATCAAGGCAAACTGGCATTCCGATATCACCGGCCGCGCCTATGACGGCTTTACCAGCGTCATCCCGCCGAAACAGGTCGATCTGTTCGACGCCCCCGGCGCGTTCGAAATGCCGCTGCTGGCGCGCGATCTGGCGCAAACCAGGCGCTACGCCGCCGTGGCCTGCGCGGCCTTCGTGGTCGATGGCGGCATCTACCGCCATGATTTCGTCGCGCAAGCCGTGGTCGACGGGCTGATGCGGGCCGGACTGGACACAGGCGTGCCCGTGCTGTCCGTGTCGCTGACACCGCACCAATATCAGGACACGCCGCACCACAATGCGATCTTCGCGGAACATTTCGTCGAAAAGGGCATCGAGGCCGCCCGCGCCGCACTGGCCGTCACCAAGGCCCGCGCCAACATCGCCGCGTGATTTGAAATCAGGGGCATCCGCATAACGCAACGGATGCCCTTTCATTGTTCTTCAAATACCCCCCGCCGGAGGCATCAAGATATCAGCAGGAAACGAATTCCGATTTGGCATAACCCTGCACAAACAACAGCGCGGTCAGGTCACCGTGGTTGATCCGCACTTCGCATTGCGCCGCGACGGATGGCTTGGCGTGCAGCGCCACGCCGGTGCCCGCAAGCCCCAGCATCCCCAGATCATTGGCCCCGTCGCCCACGGCCAGCACATCTGCATGCTCCAGATGCAGCCGGTGCGAGATTTCTTTCAGCGCCTGCATCTTGGCCTCGCGACCTAGGATCGGGCGCGCCACGTCGCCGGTCAGCTTGCCGCCATCAATCAAAAGCGTGTTGGCGCGGTGCTCGTCAAAGCCCAGCGCGTTTGCCACGTGGGCGGTAAAGGCGGTGAAGCCGCCTGACACCAGCGCCGAATAGCCACCCGCCGCGTTCATCGTCGCCACCAGTTCGCGGCCGCCGGGCATCAGGGTGATGCGTTCGGCCAGCACCTGCCCGATCACCCCTTCGTCCAACCCGTGCAAAAGGCCGACACGTTCCAGCAGCGCGCCTTCGAAATCCAACTCTCCGTTCATGGCGCGGGCGGTGATGTCCGCCACCCGTTCGCCCACGCCCGCCATATCGGCCAGTTCGTCAATGCATTCCTGCTGGATCATGGTGCTATCCATATCGGCCAGCAGCATCTTTTTCTTGCGGTTGGCGGCAGGCTGGATCACCAGGTCCACGCCCATGCGCTGCACCTCTTCCCAGACATCCCACTGGTTCATGGGCCGCGCCTCCAGCGGGAATTCCGCCGCCTCGTCCGGGGACAGCCAGACCGCATCGCCCCCACCCCATGCATTGCGCAGCGAATCGACCAGCGCGGGGTCCAGCGCAGGGGCACTCGGAGAGGTTAACAGGGTCGCTATGAACATTAGGGAAGTTTCCTATCGTAGGCGCGTGGTGTCGCTTTTTGTGTCTCAAGCGGCGCTATAATGGCATTTTGCCCATTGTGAAAGCGTCGCAAGCGCCGTATTCGCTTCGGTGGGACACCCTTCCCCAACGAAGGGCGATTATCTGTAAGGATACCAGCAATGGCTACTCAGCAACCGGCAACGCGGCCGGCCAATCCGCGTTTTTCCTCTGGCCCCTGCGCCAAAATCCCCACATTCACGCTTGATCAATTGTCGGATGCCGCGCTTGGCCGCAGCCACCGTGCCGCCATCGGCAAGACCAAGCTGAAAGACGCGATCGAAACCACGCGCGAGATATTGGGCATCCCCGCCGATTACAAGATCGGCATCGTTCCCGCATCCGACACCGGCGCCGTGGAAATGGCCATGTGGTCGCTTCTGGGTGCGCGCGAGGCCACCATGGTTGCATGGGAATCCTTCGGGTCGGGCTGGGTCACGGATGTGGTCAAACAGCTGAAAATCGATGCCGAGGTGAAAACCGCCGACTATGGCCAGATCGTCGATATGGCCGCGCTGGATTACAACACCGACGTTGTGTTCACATGGAACGGCACCACCTCGGGCGTGCGCGTGCCGAATGGCGACGCGATCCCGGCGGATCGCGAGGGGCTGACCATCTGTGACGCGACCAGCGCCGCCTTTGCGATGGACCTGCCTTGGGACAAGCTGGATGTGACGACCTTCTCTTGGCAAAAAGTGCTGGGCGGCGAAGCGGCCCACGGCATGCTGATCCTGTCGCCCCGCGCTGTGGAACGGTTGGAAAGCTACACCCCCGCATGGCCGATGCCGAAAATCTTCCGCCTGACCAAAGGCGGCAAGCTGATCGAAGGCATCTTCCGCGGCGAGACGATCAACACCCCGTCCATGCTGGCGGTCGAAGATTACCTTGTCGCGCTGGAATGGGCGAAATCCGTGGGCGGCCTGCAAGGCATGATCAAACGCGCCACCGCCAATGCGCAGGCCATCTGGGATTTCTGCGATGCCCGCGACTGGATCGCGAACCTGGCCGACGATGCGGCAACCCGTTCGAACACCAGCGTTTGCCTGAAGTTCACCGATGATCGCATCAAGGACGGCGCAACCTTTGCCAAGGCCGTGGCCAAGCGGCTGGAAGCCGAAGGCGTGGCGCTGGACATCGGTGCCTATCGTGACGCCCCCGCTGGTCTGCGTATCTGGTGCGGCGGCACGGTTGAAACCGCTGACATCGCGGCGATGCTGCCTTGGCTCGAATGGGCCTTTGAGGCCGAGATCGCGGTGCAGGCCTGATCCGGCGGGCGGTGGGTTACAAACCCACCCTACGCCTGCGCGCATTGAAATCAGGGCGGGGATGATCCCGCCCCTTTCCCCCATATATCCAATCAAAGGACCAATCCCATGGCTCCCAAAGTTCTGATTTCCGACAAACTGTCCGCCGCCGCTGTTCAAATCTTCAAGGACCGTGGCATTGACGTGGATTTCCAGCCTGACCTTGGCAAAGACAAGGAAAAACTGGCCGAGATCATCGGCAATTATGATGGTCTGGCCATCCGGTCGGCCACCAAGGCAACCGCCGCGCTGATCGAAAAGGCCGACAACCTCAAGGTCATCGGTCGCGCTGGTATTGGCACCGACAACGTGGACAAGGAAGCGGCATCGAAGAAGGGCATCATCGTGATGAACACCCCCTTCGGCAACATGATCACCACCGCCGAACATGCCATCGCCATGATGTTCGCCGTTGCCCGTCAGATCCCCGAGGCGTCGGCATCGACCCACGCGGGCAAGTGGGAAAAATCGAAATTCATGGGGGTCGAACTGACCGGCAAGACCCTTGGCGTGATCGGCGCGGGCAACATCGGTGGCATCGTCTGCGACCGTGCGCTTGGCCTGAAAATGAAGGTCATCGCGTTCGACCCCTATCTGGGCAAAGAAAAAGCCGCCAAGATGGGTGTGGAAAAGGTCGAGTTGGACGAGCTGCTGACCCGGGCCGATTTCATCACCCTGCATGTGCCGCTGACCGATGGCACCCGCAACATCCTGTCCCGCGAAAACCTTGCCAAGACCAAAAAGGGCGTGCGCATCATCAACTGTGCCCGTGGCGGTCTGGTGGACGAGGCCGCGCTGGCTGAGATGATCAAGTCGGGCCATGTAGCTGGCGCTGCATTCGACGTGTTCAGCGAAGAACCCGCGACGGAAAACCCGCTGTTCGGGCTGCCCAACGTGGTCTGCACCCCGCACCTTGGTGCGGCGACCACCGAAGCACAGGAAAACGTGGCCCTGCAAGTCGCTGACCAAATGGCCAACTACCTGCTGACCGGAGCCGTGGAAAACGCGCTGAATATGCCGTCTGTCACCGCCGAAGAAGCCAAGGTCATGGGCCCGTGGCTGTCGCTGGCCGGACATCTAGGTGCCTTCATCGGGCAACTGACCGACGAGCCGGTCAAGGCGATCAACATCCTTTATGATGGTGTCGTGTCCGAAATGAACCTGGCCGCGCTGAACTGCGGTGTGGTGGCGGGCATCATGAAAAAGTCGAACCCCGATGTGAACATGGTCTCGGCCCCGGTCGTTGCCAAGGAACGCGGCATCCAGATTTCGACCACCAATCAGGACAAATCCGGTGCCTTCGAGGGCTATGTCAAAGTGACTGTCGTCACCGACAAGCGTGAACGCTCGATCGCGGGCACCGTGTTCAGCGATGGCAAGCCGCGCTTTATCCAGATCAAGGGCATCAACATCGACGCCGAAGTGGGCGAACACATGCTCTATACCACCAACGAAGATGTCCCCGGCATCATCGGCAAACTGGGTGGCATCCTGGGCGACAACGGTGTGAACATCGCCAACTTCACCCTTGGCCGCGCCAAGACTGGCGGCGAGGCGATTGCACTGCTGTATGTGGACGAAGCGATTGACGACTCTCTTGTCGCCAAGCTGAAAGACACCGGCATGTTCCAGCAGGTCAAACCGCTCGACTTCGACGCCTGATCGGCGCTTCGGCATGAAAAGCAAACGCCGCCTTTCGGGGCGGCGTTTCGCGTTGGGCCATTGCACTTTGCCATGCGCCGCATAGGTTGACCCGCAAAGGAGACGGCTATGACAATCTACGCCATTGGCGACATTCACGGCGATCTGGCACAGCTGGAACAGGCCCTCAACCGGATCGAGGCAGACGGCGGCGCAGATGCACCGCTGGTGGTGCTGGGCGATCTGGTGGACCGTGGCCCGGCGAGCCGCGGCGTGATCGAACTGTTACGCGCGGGAGTCGCGGCGGGGCGTGACTGGACCGTGATCCGCGGCAACCACGACCGCATGTTCCTGAATTTCCTGACAGATGGCACCATCGAGGATGCAAATATCAAATCCGGTCTGCCATGGTCCCATACACGGCTGGGCGGTCAGACGACGCTGGCCTCTTACGGGGTCACGTTTGACGACGCGCGCGCCTTGGCCGACATCCACGCCGAAACGGCACAGGCCGTGCCTGCCGATCACCTGCAATTCCTGCAAGACCAGCCGCTTTTCCACGAGGCAGGCGATTTGCTGTTCGTTCATGCGGGCATTCGCCCCGGCGTGCCCCTGGCCGATCAGCAGGAAAACGATTTGATCTGGATTCGCGATGTTTTCTTGGACGATCCGCGCCAGCATCCATGGCTGGTGGTACATGGTCATACCGCGCTGGAAGCGCCCGCGCATATGGGCAACCGTGTGAACCTTGACAGCGGGGCGGCCTATGGCCGCGCGCTGACCAGTGCCGTGTTCGAGGATGGGCAGATCTGGACGCTGGGCGCGGAAGGGCGCGATGCACTGATCCCGTGACGATACGTTTCCCTGTTCCCTCCGCCGCACTTGCCCTAACCTGCGCACAAGGGATTCAAACGGGAGAGAGACCATGACCGATATCGTCATTCTGGACGGCGCACGCACCGCCATTGGCACCTTTGGCGGCAGCCTTGCAGGCGTGCCCGCCACCACGCTTGGGGCCACCGTGGCCAAGGCCGCGCTGGAACGATCCGGTGTCGAGCCGGGCCAGATCGGCCATGTGGTTTACGGCAATGTCATCAACACCGAACCGCGCGACATGTACCTGTCGCGCGTGTCCGCGATCGAGGCGGGGGTGCCTTCTTCGGTGCCAGCGATGAACGTGAACCGGCTTTGCGGGTCGGGCGCGCAGGCGATTGTCTCCGCGACGCAGGCCCTGATGCTTGGGGATGCGGATTTCGCGCTGGCAGGCGGCGCTGAATGCATGAGCCGCGCGCCCTATATCGTGCCGGACCAACGCTGGGGCGCCAAGATGGGCGACATCCGCACGCTGGACATGCTGCTGGGAACTTTGAACTGCCCGTTCGGGTCGGGCCATATGGGTGTGACCGCCGAAAATGTGTCGGATGAGCATTCCGTCACCCGCGAGGATCAGGATGCCTTTGCCCTGGAAAGCCAGGAGCGCGCCGCACGCGCGATTGCCGAGGGGCGCTTTGCCAACCAGATAGTGCCGGTCGAGATCAAGAAGCGCCGCGAGATGGTAGCCTTCGACACGGACGAGCACCCCAAGGCCACCACGATGGAGGCCTTGGCCGGTCTGCGCCCCGCCTTCAAGAAAGACGGGCGCGTGACGGCGGGCAATGCCAGCGGCATCAATGACGGCGCGGCGGCCATGGTTCTGGCCCGCGCTGATGCAGCAGAGCGCGCGGGACTGAAACCGCGCGCGCGCATCCTTGGCTATGCCCATGCAGGCGTGCGCCCCGAGGTGATGGGCATCGGCCCGATCCCCGCGGTTGAAAAGCTGCTGGAAGAGACCGGGCTGAGCGCGGGCGACTTCGACGTGATCGAATCGAACGAGGCGTTTGCCGCGCAGGCCATCGCGGTCAATCGTGGTCTGGGTCTGGACCCGGCGAAGGTGAACCCGAATGGCGGCGCCATTGCCCTCGGCCATCCGGTGGGTGCGACGGGTGCCATCGTCACCATCAAGGCGCTGTACGAGCTGGAGCGTATCGGCGGCAAGCGCGCGTTGATTACTATGTGCATCGGTGGCGGTCAGGGCATCGCCTTGGCCATCGAGGCGCTTTGACATTGGCTTGACGGGGGCCGCGCTGCGCGCGGTTTGGGGCTTTGCCCCTTGCCCCCAGAGTATTTTTGGCAAAATGAAATGCAGGTTCAGTCGAGCCGGATATAGGCGGCATCTGACTGGCCTGCGGCGTCGATCACGGTGAGGGTCAGAAAGCCCTTGCCGATGCCGCCAAGCGTGACCTCGCGGCGGTAGATGCCTGTTTCCATGGGCTTTCCGTTGGCCAGAAGGCTGAAAGGCGGTTGGCCACGTCTGAGTTTCACTGTCAGTTCGCCACCGTTCAGCGCAAGGGTTGCCCCCGATGGCGGAAAGGCCAGTTCGGGTTTTTCCCGTGCTGTGCTGGCGCTGCCCCGGCGGGGGAAATGTTGCAGTGGCAGGGGTAGTTTGGCGCGACCGGGCAGCAGCGTTTGTGGTGGTGGGGGCGGCAGCGGATCGGCCTGTGGCTTCAGCCTTTGGAAGGCGTTGAACAGGATCGGCGCAGCATCACCGGCACCGAAGCCCCCCGGCACGGGCGTGCCGTCAGGCCGTCCGATCCAGACCCCGACCACGTGTTGCCCGTCCCATCCGATCGCCCAGGCATCGCGGTGGCCATAGCTGGTGCCGGTTTTCCACGCGATATGCAGGGGCGGCGCATCGGGCGGCGGCGGCAGATCAGACAGGATATGCCCCACCTGCCATGCGGCAGCCGCCCCGGTGATGCGGGTCTTGCCCCCTGCCTTACGGTATTTGGCCGTCAGCGGGCGGGCGGTGCCGCCATGCGCCAGCCCGGCGTAAAGCTGCACCAGATCGTGCAGCGTGATCCCCACACCGCCCAACGCCACCGCCAACCCCGGTTTGCCCCCTGGAACCACGGGTTCGGCACCCGAGGCCCGCAGTGCGGCCATGATCTGCGGCGGGCCGAGCGCGTCGGCCAGCAACACAACGGGGATGTTCAAAGACAGGCGTAGCGCCTCTGCCACGCGCAGTTCGCCGCGGAAATGGCCATCGAAATTCTGTGGAGCATAGAGGCCGAAGGCCACGGGGCGATCGGCGATCAGCGTTTCAGGGTGGATCAGACCCGCGTCCATTCCCATGGCATAAATCAGCGGTTTCAGCGTCGAGCCGGGGGAGCGCAATGCGCGTGTCATATCAACATGGCCCTGCGCCATGTCCAGCCCGCCGGATCCGACCGAGGCAAGGATTTCGCCGCTTTGGTGATCGACCACCAAAATCGCGACCTGCATTCCCTTTTGGCGGGTCAAAAGCGCATCGCGGGCAAGGGTTTCAAGCCGGTCTTGCAGGTCCGCATCCAGCGTGAGTTCGTGGCGCTGTGCCAGCGGGTCTGCGCGGCGGAGGCGGTCGGTCAGGTGTGGGGCCAGCGCGGGAAATGCACGGCGCGCGCTTGGCACCGGATCGGACATGGCGACCACTGCCGTATCCTTACCAAGCACGCCAGCGGTTGCCATGCGGGCCAGTACGCGGTCGCGGGCGGCACGGGCTGCACCGGGGGCCCGGTCGGGGCGTCGCGCCTCGGGCGATTGAGGAAGGGCGATCAGCAGGGCTGCCTCTGCCTCGGTCAGGCGGGTAGGTTCCTTGCCCAGCCAGATCAACGAGGCCGCGCGGACCCCTTCGATATTGCCCCCGTATGGTGCCAGCGTCAGGTAAAGCGACAGGATCTGGTCCTTGGTCAGGTGCCGCTCCAGCGCCCATGCCAGCCGCATCTGCCGCAGCTTGCCCCGCCATGCACCGGTGCCGCCACGCTCCAGCAGGCGTGCGGATTGCATGGTCAGGGTCGATCCACCGGACAGCACGCGCCCATGCCACGCGGCCTGCCCGATGGCCCGCAACATGGCCCGCAAGTCGACCCCGTCATGGCTGTAGAAGCGGCGATCCTCATAGGCGACCAGCATCCGCAGGAACCGCGGGTCCACCGCCCCGGACGCAGCCCCCAGACGCCAGGGCGTAGAAACGAGGCCGTCGAACTCGGCAAGATCGTCACAGAACTGGATTCTGCACTTGAGGGCGCATCTGACATGTATCGCGCGGCAAACGATGGTTTCCGTGAGGCTTCCCGCGTCATCGACGCTGTGGATCAAGGCACAGCGATGCCACGGTCGCAGGCCCGCGCCGCCGACAACGTGGCGCAATTTCAAGGTATGAACCCACAGCAACAGGGCGCGGCCAGAGTCGGATATGGCGACAAACTGCTTGGCAAGATGGAGGCGAACGCAGCACCTACCGCAAACAAGGCAAAGCCTCTGAGAAGCCCGAAAATGCAACAAGAGGCTGGCACCATAGCGCTTGACCCTGAACTGTATTCCAGACGCCTTGGCCGAGAGGATGCCATGTGGCGGATGCAAAACCGCGCCTTGGGCGGCTCGCTTACCGCTGACAACCTACAAGACATTTCGCAGGCGCGAGGCGTCACGGGTGGCCTTGTGGATGCTGGACGCTCTTTGCTGAATATGAACATTGGCGATGCTGCAATGAAGGTGGGGCAAGCCCTTGGGCCTGTCGCAAAAGGCCAAAACGAGGTTACCCGTGAGCTGCTTATCAAGGCTCTCATGTCAGGCGATCCGCAGGCGGTTCTGGGCCCAGCTATGGCGCAGGAATCGCGCGGGGCGCTGCAGCAGGCTCTTATCGCGGCGCTTGTGCGGCAATCTCAGCAGCGCGGCCTTGCGCCTTAACGCTGTTCGCGGATTAAAACGCCGTTGATTTCCTGCCAGCCGTTTTCGCCAGCCTTCGGGGCGGGTTCCTCAATGCCGTATTTTGCGAAAAGTTCGGAATCGGTCAATTCACGGCTTGGCCCGCCGGAATAAGCGGACGCGGCGATGATAATTCCGGGCAAAACCCCAAGAGCATAAACCCAGACAGGCAGGCCGTCAGAACTGCCAGTGATGCGTTCTTGCAGGCGAACCCGCCAAGCAAAATAAGCGAAACCCACAGTGATCAGGTTTGCGACTAAAACGTCGGAGATTGTCGATAGCGAAAACAGCATTGGCAAACCGTGAAGAAATCATACAGAAATGTCAACTAGGAGGCGATGATGCCAAGATCAGGTGCAGGCGTATACAGCCAGCAGGCACGGCAGCGGTAAGCGGAGATCCGATCAGTTCAGTGAAATATAACACGCTGGTTTCCGATTTTGTGTCAGATGCGAATGCGGTTCGTCCTGCCGTGGCAGGCGGAACGGGCGAGTCATCTATTGCATCGCTCAAGGTTACAATGGGTGTTGATAGCGACGTGATCGGATATGTGAACGGGTTAAACCCAATAGCCGACAGGTTCCCGTATTTCGACACTGACACCAGCATGTCTACGTCATCTTTGACGAGCATCGGGCGCGGCATTCTAAGCAAGCCGCCAGCGGGGTGGCGAAATCGCGCCCCTTTTCATCGGCGAAATAGCGCAGATCGCCCATCGCGGCGCGGCCTTCGCGGGCCAGCACCAGCAGCGCATAGGCGATATCGCTGCCACCGCTATTGGCGCCTTCGCTGAAGTCGGGGGCGTAATTGACACGGTTGCGCAAGTTGTCCATCGCCATGTCAAAGGCGCGGGCAGGCACGCTGTGCCCCTCGGCCCGCGCGCGCGACAGGAAGCCCGAGACATAGGCATCCAGCCAGAAATCCCCGCTGTCAGCGCGCCAAAGGCCAAAGGCCCCGTTGCTGGCCTGGCGTGACAGAACACGCTCGATCGCCTGATCGACGCGGGTTTGCGCCTGCGGCTTGCTCCTCAGCCCCATCGCCTTGCTGACCGAGGACAGGTAAAGCAGCGGCATCGCTTGGCTGGTCACCTGTTCGGTGCAGCCATAGGGGTAGCGGTCCAGCTGCGCCAGCAGGCGGGGCGCATCCAGCCGCACCAACGGGCCGGCGGCAACTATGGCAGTTCCGGTGCCCTCGCGCAGATCGGCATAAAGGTTCGCGTCCAGCGTAAAGGTGTCCCCCGCGCCAAGGCTGAACCTGCGGGTGGTGGATGTTTCGGGATCTAGGCTGCGCACGCCAAGGGTCAGTTCCTTGGTCAGGGTCTGCCCGTCCGGCAGGGTCAGCGCGATTTGCACCGGGTAATCGCCGGGTTCTCCTGCGGCGAAAGGCAAGCGCAGGGTGGCTTTTCCGCCCTGTTCCAGCGTCACCTTGTCCGGTGCGCCTTGCAGGCCCAGCCCTTCGGCTGTCACGGCAAGGGGCATTGCCCCCGTCGCGCCTTCGGTATGGACGAATTCCAGCAGCAGACGCGCAGTATCGCCCGGCGCAAGGAAGCGCGGCAGCGATGCGGTGATCGCCACCGGATCGCGCACCACCACATCAGCCTTTGCTTGCCCGACGGCGGTATCGGTCCATGCCACGGCCATCAACCGCACGGTGCCGTTGAAATCAGGCAGGTCGAACTGCACATCGGCAGTGCCATCGGCGCCAATCGTCACCGGTCCGCTGAAGAAGGCGACCAGATCCTCGGTCGGGGGGGCGCTTTGCATACGCATCTGGGCCGTGGCATCGCCGCCCGAACGAACCTGCCCCATCGCCCCGTTCATCCCGTCGATCAGGCGGCCATAAATATCGCGCATCTCTATGCCCAGGCGGCGCTGGCCAAAGTAGTGGTCTGCAGGATCGGGGGATTGGAATCCGGTGAGGTTTAGGATACCCAGATCGACAGCGGCCAGCGTCACATGGGCAGTTTGCCCCTTGGTGCCTGCCACCTTGACCGTCGCAGTCATCGACCCGCGCGGCGCGGTAACGCCCGGCGCATCCAGCGTGACATCCAACAGCCGCGTGCCGGGATCGACGGCAGCATGGGCAAGCCCCAAAGCGCGAGCGGGGTTATGCCCCGCCGCAATATCCATCGGGCGGATCACCTGTGCGGTGACATAGGCACCCGCGCCCCATTCATCGGTCACGGGCAGGTCGATTACGGTTTCGCCCTTGGTAACATCGACAGTGCGCGCGGCGATCAGCCGGTTCGACATGACATGCACCACGGCCTGTCCGGCAAAGCGCGGCACGATCCGCAGGCGGGCCGTATCCCCCACGGCGTAGGTTTCGCGGTCCAACGACATTTCCAGCATATCGGGCGAGGCGGCAGCATCCGCAGCCGCGTACCAGCCCGCATCGAACCGGACCGAGGCAGCGGCGTAGGCCCCCCCCGACCGTGCAACCACCAGTTCATACTGGCCCCATTCCACCGGAGCGGTCAGCGCGATCGGGGCATCGCCCAGAACGGCCCATCCCGAAACCATACGGGTGTGTCTTGTAATTGGCTCCCACTTCCAGTTGCCATATTGCTGATACCACTGATACCGCGTTTCGATTCGGTTCAAATGCCATGTCACCTGCATCGGCACGGGCTGGCTATCGGGGCCAAGCGCGATGATGCGGAACGCGGCCTCGCCGCCTTCGGGCACTGCCCCTTCAAACCCGCGGGCAATGCCGATCACCGGTTGGTCCGGCATGATCTGGCGGGTGATGCGCCGTTCGACCGGACGACCCGACCCTTCGGACAGGCGCATGGTCACGGCCATGTCCAACGGACGGTCGGTGGTAATGTCCGGCAGTTCCAACGCGGCGGTCAGCGCGCCCTTGGCATCGGTCACGCCACGCGCCATGGATTTGGATCGGGCATAAATTTCCTCGTCCTGCAGCCCGAAACTGTAGCCCTTCCAGCCCTCCAGCGCAGAGGCAGGGCGCAGGGTCACGTCGCCTTCGGCGACTAGGCCGGAAGCAGGCGCGCCAAACAGGTAGCGCGCGGTCAGCGTCAGCGGCGGGGTATCGCCCGGACGGACCGGCGCATCGGGCAGCGCCATGTCGAAATCGATCCGCTCGGGCAGGAAATCCTCGACCAGGACATTTGCCTGCGCCAGCGCGGGCGCGTCCACATCGGCCTTGATCGACAGTTTCCAAGTGCCGCGCGGGGCGGTCGCACCGATAGGCAGGGCAAAGACATGCCCGCCCGCACTGTCATCGGCGGACAGGTGGCGCGCATATTCCACCCCGTCGGGTCGGGTCAGGATCGCGGTCAGCGGCAGCCCGGTGATCGCCGCCGCCTGCCCGTCGCGGGCAAGGGCCGTGGCGTGAATCACCTCACCCGCGCGGTAAGCACCGCGATCAGTGGTCAGGAACACATCAACGGGCGGCGAAGGCTGGTGCCCCTCGACGCCCCTGTCCGACAGGTCGAACGCCGGATCGGTCATCGACAGGAACGCCATGTCGCTCCCCTGCATCGCCATCAGCAACGCGGGTTCCGACCCGCCGCGCCCCAGCGCCAGAGCGGCACCGAAATGCGCGCGTCCTTCGGCATCGGTCTGCGCCTCGCCCAGCACGGCATTGGCGCGGGATACCAGCTGCACCCGGACGCCAGCCACGGGCTGCGCATTGCCCAGGCCGCGCACGGACACATGCACCCCATCCGCGCCCTTCAGAACCGACAGCCCCAGATCGGACAGCACGAACCACTGCGTCGCGCCGGGCTCCTCCTGCGGATCGCTGCCGGGAATCACAGCTTTCAGCGCGTAAATTCCCGTTTTCTGCCCCTTCAATGCCGCGCCCATGGGCAGGCGGGTGGTCATGTCGCGGTTCAGGTCATTGCCCACCTCGGCCGTGCCGACCCAAACCTCTTGCCCGATCTCCCCGGAGAAGGTCTGATCCTGCCAATAGCTGAGCGGACGACCGAAATACCCCTGTTGCATGGCGCGCAGCAGGTTGCGGTCATCGACACGGCGCAGGGACAGATCCAGCGTGCCGGTGTTGACCGTTTCCACCGGCAACGCGGCATCGGCGGCGCGGGGCAACACATAGGCACGGCCCGGAAAGCGCACGGCGGGGTTTCGGTCACGGATATACATCGCCAGATCGACATCGCGGCTCAGCGCCTCGCCGCTGGCTGCGGGCAGCCCGCGCCGCAGCACCACCTTGTAGCGTTGCCCGTGTTCGCCGCCGCCAAGGCAAAGCTGCCGGTTCGAGGCTTCAACGCTCATCTGGTCGGCACCTGCGCCCACGATCTTGACGTAAGGCGCATAGTCCACCCCCGCCTTTAACAGCGGTTCGGAAAACTCGGCGCAGATGCGCGGCGCGGCCAGATCATTTTCGGCAAGGGTATCGGTGACACGAAACCCGTATTTGCCAATCGCTATGTCCAGTGCCGCCACGATTTCAGGACGGAGCTGCATGGATTCGGCCAGCCGCAGCGCCGGGACCATGTCGCGTCCCCTGCCCTGCTCCTCCAGCGCACGCGCCATCACCTCCAGCGCCGATACCTTCTGGCCCGAATTTAACGACCGCAGATAGGCGTTGATCACCGCCTGCAAGGCACGTTCCCGCATGGCGTTCCGGTTCTTGGCCTTGGGCGCGGCCAGCAGGGTATACCGCGCATAATCCAGCCAATAGGGGGCAAGGTCGGTCAAGGATACGGCTGCCCCCATGAACCGCAACGCCGCCTCGTAATCAGCCGCGAAGGCACGGTCGCGGGCGGCTTCGGTCAGCGTACTCTCTGTGCGTTCGTTGACGGGATGCAGCCCGCCAATGCCGTTTGCCTGCCCCATGGCGGCGGAAAAATCACGCGCGTTCAGGAAATCCAGCTCTGTCGCGGCGGTGTCGGCGCGGGCCAGCGCGCCCTGGTCGGCGGCGACCACAACGGCGGACCACGCCCCTTCGTAGGTCTTGCGCTCGGTCACGCCTGCCTTGGGAAAACAGGCATTGGACCGGCTGTTGAAGGTAAAGGCGCTGCACGCCGGATCTGCCAGGCACAAACGCTCGCAAGACCGGTAATCGGTGTCGAACAGCGCCTGAAGGTCCGACCCGTAAAAATCGGTATCGCGCGTGACGATCACGCGGCGCTCTGGCATCACCGTGGTCTCGGCCCATGCTGGCAGGGAAGACAGCAACACCAAGGCAAGGATTTTCAAAGCGCGGCACATCACGAATTCTCCTGTTTGGAATGACTGCGATGCTGCACCTGCCCCCCACGCATTGCAAGGTTTCCAAAGGTCGGGTTTTCCCGCCTTTTTACCGTATCGCTTAACCGGTTTTTCACCCTGATCGGCGAATTTGCAATCTGGGGATGCCGGAAAAGACGGAGGCCGGGCTTTGAGTCTTGCAAACAAACTGGCCGAAGAACGGCGTGCTAGGCTGGGTGCCGAACGGATGCTTGAACTCAAGCAGGCCGAACTTTCCGCCGCCAATCGAAAACTGGGTCGTCACGCCAAGCAGCTTACCGAGGAAATCGTCGAAACGCGGGCGCAGGTCGAAACCTTCCGGAATGAAAACCAGCGCGTCAAATCCGACCTGAGCATCGCCAATGAAAAGGTGCAGGTGGCCGAACGGCGGCTTTGGCACTCGATCGAGACGATTCAGGACGGGTTCGCCTTTTTCGACTTGGACAACATCATGATAGCGGCGAACCACGCCTATCTGGCCGTGTTCGACAGGCTGGAGGAGGTCGCCCCCGGCATTTCCTATCCGCGCATCCTGCAACTGACAACCGAGGAAGGGATCGTGAATATCGGTGACACGCGGCCGTCGGATTGGCGGGCCGAAATGCTGCATCGCTGGGAATCGCCGGACCCCCAGCCGGTCACACTGCGCCTGTGGAATGACCAGTATATCCGCCTGATCGACCAGCGCGGCCATGGCGGCGACGTGGTGACGCTGGCGTTGAACATCACCGAAACCGTTCGCTATGAAAAGGAACTGCAACAGGCCCGCAAGGTGGCCGAAGCAGCCGCGCGCGCCAAATCCGCCTTTCTTGCCAACATGAGCCACGAGATCAGAACCCCCTTGAACGGGGTCGTGGGCATGGCCGAATTGCTGACCGACACCAGTATGAGCGAGGAGCAGCGACTTTACGTCAACACCATCAAGAACTCGGCCGAGGCGCTGCTGGTCATTATCAACGACGTGCTGGATTATTCGAAGATCGAGGCCGAGAAGCTGGTGCTGCATCCCGAACCCTTCGACCTGGAAAGGTGCATCCACGAAGTCATCATGCTGTTGCAACCCACCACGCGGGAAAAAGGCATCGACCTTCTTGTGGATTACGACCTGTTCCTGCCGACGCTGTTCCTTGGCGATCCAGGGCGCATCCGGCAGGTCTTGACCAACCTTCTGGGCAACGCGGTCAAGTTCACGCTTAAGGGCCATGTGCTGGTGCGGGTAACGGGGATGCACCCGGAACATTCCATCCTGACCAATATCCACATCACGGTCGAGGATACGGGCATCGGCATCCCCGCCGCCAAGGTCGATTACATCTTTGGCGAATTCAACCAGGTCGAAGACGACCGAAATCGCCAGTTCGAAGGCACCGGGCTGGGGCTGGCGATCTCGCAGCGGCTGATCAGCATGATGGACGGCAAGATCTGGGTCGAAAGCGAAGAGGGGGCTGGATCGGCCTTTGGGTTCCAGATCGCCCTGCCTATGGCCGACCTGGACGAGGCCGCCGCGCCGGAACTGCCGCGCGGCTTGACCCGCGGGCTGGTGATCGACCCGGTCGCAGTGAACCGCCAGATCCAAGCCAAGCAGCTTGAACTGATGGGCATCGAAGCGACCTGCCTTGATTCAGGGCGGGCCGTTCTGGACCTGCTGAATGCGGGCGAAGGCGGGTTCGACGTGATCCTGACCGACCACAACATGCCCGAGATGGACGGTCTGGAACTGGCCGAAACGCTGCGCTCTCGCGGGGTCGAGGCCCCGATCCTGCTGTTTTCGACCAACTCCAGCTATGCCGCACAGGACCCGGCCCGACAATTCGTTCAAGGCGTGCTGCAAAAACCGACCCCGCGCCGCGAACTTTTCGCCCGCTTGCGCGAACTGGCCCCGGGATTCGTCGAACCGCCCCCCGGATCGCAACCGGCAAAGGCCCGCGCCATGCGGGTTCTTGCCGCCGAGGATAACAAGACCAACCGCCTGGTGTTCGGCAAGATGATCAAGTCGCTGGATATCGACCTGCGCTTTGCCACCAATGGCGAGGAGGCTGTCGAAGCCTATGCGGACTTCCGGCCCGATCTGATTTTCATGGATATCTCCATGCCCCGGATGGATGGCAAACAGGCCACGATCGCGATCCGCGCCGCCGAAACCGCGCAGGAGCCGGATGCGCAGCGCACACCTATTATCGCCATGACCGCCCACGCCATGGATGGTGACCGCGAGGGGATCATGTCGGCCGGGCTGGACGATTACCTGACCAAGCCCCTGCGCAAACAGGCTATCATCGACCACGTCATTGCAAACTGTCCAGAAGGCGCCCGCCCGCCCCTGCCCGACGAAAAAGGCCAGCAGGTCGGCTGATCCGCGTCATAACGGCGCTTGCCAAGCCCGCGCGCACGCCCATACTGCACCTGCAACAAAAAGGGGCGGGCTTATGAATTTCATGTCGATCATCTGGATTTTCATCCTGATCTCGGCCCTGCAACCGGCCTTGCAAAAGCGCGTGCAGGAAATGCTGCGCCAGCGCAAAATCGACGAGATCGAGCGCGCGCGCGGCTCTCGTGTCATTCTTCTGGTTCATCGGCAGGAAACCATGTCGTTCCTTGGCTTTCCGTTGATGCGCTATATCGACGTGCAGGACAGCGAACAGGTGCTGCGCGTGATCGACGCAACCGACCCGAACACCCCCATAGACCTGGTCCTGCACACGCCCGGCGGCTTGGTTCTGGCCGCCACGCAAATCAGCCGCGCGCTGAAGGCGCACAAAGGCGGGGTGCGCGTGTTGGTGCCGCATTACGCGATGTCCGGCGGCACGCTGATGGCGCTTGCCGCGGACGAGATCGTGATGAACCGCCACGCGGTACTTGGCTCTGTGGACCCGCAGATCGGACAGGCGGCTGCGGCCTCGATCCTGGCGGCGGTGGCGCGCAAACCCGTGGCCGAGGTTGACGACGAGACCCTGATCCAGGCGGATATGGCGCAAAAGGCGATCGAACAGGTCACGGTCGAGGCAACGGCACTGCTTGCCTCGCATATGCAGCAGAACGAAGCGCGCGAACTGGGCGAACGTCTTGCCAGCGGGCATTGGACGCATGATTACCCGATCTCCTCGGCCGAGGCCCGCATGATGGGCCTGCCGGTGTCCACGGATATGCCGGACAGCGTGATGCAGTTGATGCAACTGTATCCCCAGCCGGCGAACAAGAAGGGCGGCGTCGAGTACCTGCCGCGCAAAGCGCCCTGATATCGCCTTCTGTTCAGCGCATCATATCGGTGCATCAGAACCCGGAGACGGCCAGCCAGCGGTAAGCTGACCGGCCATCCACCAGGTCTCAGGGTCGTCGGGAACTGGCACCTCAACAGGCATCTCGACCCTGATCGAGATCCAGGGGCACCGCACCCTGACCCCCCCGTTCCGGCCTACGGGAAGATAGCCGAAACAACACCGCCCAACTCCACGAGATCCGAATTTCGGGCTGGCCCGAACCTATCCCACGGCCAAGTCGGCAGGCGGTCAATTCCGCCAGATCACGCTGCTACCCACACCCGAACCGCAAGGACGGCGCACAAAACGCCGATACGTGACCAAGGCCACGCCTTGCAGTTTTTTGGCGGCCAACGGGATGTTGTCGGACCGCGCCCGCCGGTTTCCAGGGCGGGCTATACAAGCAACGTCAAACTCGTCACGCTCAAAATTCCGCCCCCTCGCTTGGGACCGGCTGCAATATAACGCGCGTAATCCTGCGCAGACTGGTTATCTAGGCGGGCAATCCCACCGAATGTGCGGCGCCTCCGGTGTGAAACGGGAAGTCCGGGTGGCACCGACATGGATCACCTGCATGACGCAGCGCCGGTCTGTCCATCGCTCGCTTTGCCATTCGGGCAAGCGTGCCAGCCTTTCCACGCGCGACTGCGGCGGGGGAAACCCCGTCGTGCAAGAAGGCGGACAACCCCTTTAAATATCTTGATTTTATTGGATTTACCGCGCAACCTCACGCCGTGCCGGACCTGCTATCGCAGCCATGGCATCAACAGCCTGGACAGCAGGACAGTCACGCATTTTTCACGGTAGATTCACGGAAGACCTAACGATTTTGCAACACCTTCCGGCACAGACAATCTGCACGCGTTAACGGACTAGAAAACCTGAAGAGGGAAGTCGATCAGCCGCGAATTGCGCAGGGTCCGCATCGGGTAGTCAGGGTCATCGCGCAGGCGCGACAAGGAAAAGTCGCGCTCGACATTGATCAACTTGGCGGCGGTCAGGCGCGCCTTCTCGGCCTCTCCGGCATGGGCGTAGAGGGGCAGCAAGTGGCGATAGGGCGCGCGGAAACCGGGTGCGCGCAGGGCGGCAGCCTCTCCGGCCTCGCGCGCCTCGGTTAACCGGTTCGAGGCGATGGCCGAGATGCAGTGGAACATATCCCACCAATGCGCATAGCGCGAACCTGACGCCAGCTTGCGCGCCATGGCCGAACAGCGAAAGGCTTCCTCGGTGCGACCGGCAAGGCTTTGCGCGACCGAGTTGGACAACCAAGCGGTGGCGCTGTCCGGGTTCAGGTCCAGCGATTTGCGCACGCGGGCCTCTGCCCCGTCCGCGTCGCCCGCCGTCACCATGTGCATCACCGCCGTCAGCGATTGCACAAGCGGGTTTCCGGGGTCCAGTTCCAACGCGTGGGCGGCATCAGCCTCCATCTGAAGAACCGTGGCCTGCGGGTCCGGCGACAGGCGCTCGATCGTTTCGAACATGCCGGCCAGCCCGCGCCAAGCAGGGAACGCACCATTCGGTGCCAGCTCGGATGCCTGTTTCAGGGTCTCCTTGGCTGCCACAATCCCTTGACGGCGAAAGGTGAACATCTGCTCCAACGCCTGCTCGGCCATGGCGGCGCCACGCACATCGGGGCGATCACGCCCCAACACATCGGCCAGGCGCGCGATGCTTTTCTCCGGCATGGCGCGGCAACAAAGGCACGTTTTGAAGGGTCCAGCGCGGCCTCGACAGGGTTGCCGAACCGCACCGTTTCCGAAAGCAGGATCTGCCCGGTCACGGTGTGGATCAGCTTGATGAAACCGACGCCCGCACCGTCATGGACCGCAAGGCTGCATTCGATTTCAACATCAGGCTCGGGGGCGTCCTTGGCGTAATTTTCACTTTGAACCCAACCGCGCATCCTTTCGGTGATCGCCTTGCCCAGCCCCATCACGATCCGGTCGCGCAGCAGCTCCAGCTCGGGCGGCAGCGGGTTGCGATCCAGATAGCGCAGCACCACGCCATCCACCGCGGCGCGCAGCATATCGGTGGGCGCGGATGACGTTGGCGCAAAGGGGCTTTCGCGCGCAGCCGTCAGCCAATCGGCAAAAACCGGATCGCGTATATCCATACCGTCCAGCAACATCGCGTGGCCATTCAACGGCGGCTCACCCACGACGGTCCGTTCCGCATCCAGCCAGACACCGCGCCTGTCACTGCACAGGCAATCCGCGTCGTCGCCCAATTCCCGGCGCAGGGCGGAAAGCGCCTGGCGCAGACTGGCACTGGCTTGATCGCGGCCGGTCCGGCTCCATAACAGGCCCTCCAGCCAGCGGCGGCTGCGGCGATACCCGGGGCTCAGCGCAAGAACGGCAACAAGCGCACCCGTCTTGGCGCCACGCGGCGTGATATTCGCCCCGCCCTTGCCAGTCAGACAAAGCGGGCCGTACAGGTCGATCCTTACCAAGTCCGGCAGCGTTCCAACGCTTTGATCCTGCACCATGTGAATGGTCCAACTCCCTCGTTATGAAAAAACGTAACACGGGGCGCGCATCCTGCCATTTGCGCGACAGGCATGAAAAACCCGCCTTGCGCGAAAATCACTTAACCGGCAGGCATTGACCCGGCATAATCCGTCCATGGATTTTGTTTCGGGAGAATTGTTATGGCGATTTACGGCGCGCAAGGTGCGCAAGGCGCACAGGGGGCGCAGGGCAGCGCGACAAGCCATGCAGCGCGCCAGCCTCGCCACTGCTTTACACTGCCCTTGCAACGATGCGCGACGGGCCTGGCGGTGCCTGGCAAGGAGAGGCGACCCGCGCCCCCGTGTCCGAAGTGCCGCGCGATCCGTTCAAAGTGTTCAAGGGCATGGCCGGTTATCCACGCGCCGCAACGCTGGACCTGGAATTGGGGCGCCTGGTATCGCTGGAGCTTGATCCGTCGAACCGGCAGGTCGCACGCCTGCAGTCGGACCTGCTGGCTACGGACGAGCCGTTGGTGACGCTGACCCGCCCATCGAATGCCGAATTGGCCACGGCTCAATTGCCGCATATCCGTGCCGCCGCCGACCTGCGCGGCGACCACATGGCCGAGATTTTCGCACAGATGGCAGACCCTCTGTCGTTCTTCGGGGCAGCGGCACATATGGATGGGGGTGGGCGCAAATGGACGCTGGAGGTAATGTCAGCGGTGATGCGCTTTGCCTCTGCCGTCGCAATGCCGATCAAGCTGCACCTGGATGTACCGCGCCCGATGGAGTTTTCCGAATGGGTTCAGCCACCGATCCAGACGCCTGCGCACGGCTCGTGGCCTTCGGCCCACGCGACCGAAGTCTTCGCCATGGCGACCGTGCTGGCCGCTTTGTCCCGTGACAAGGACAGCCCGAACGAACTAAGCCCCGATGCCCTGATCGCGGATCGTCACCTGCTGATGCGGCTTGCCACCCGGATCGCCGACAACCGCACGATGGCGGGGGTGCATTTCCCAACCGATTCCTTTGCGGGGGCAACGCTGGGCATCGCGCTTGGGTCGCTGATCGTGCAAACAGTGGACCGCGAGGGGGCCAAACTGCCCGTCACCCTGCGCAGTTTCGGTGCCGGAGAGGGCGATCAGGTGCCCGATTTCTCGCTGTCTGCACTGGGCAATCTGCCGACGCTTGGCACTGCGGATGTGGATGCCACGGGCCATGCGCAGATCCTGAAACTGCTATGGGCCGAAGCCCGGGCTGAATGGCGCTGAAACGGTAAAATGATCAGGCTTTAAGCGTTTTGCGGGGGACGGGCATTTGAATATTCCTGCCAAGAAACCGCGGTTGGCCGCTTGCAGGTCAGGACATTACCGTTGCTTGCCCTTGCGCATCGCGGCGCGGGCGACGGGGCAGTGCGGGGGCAATCGTCATTTCCCCAGCCTTGCGCGCGCATCTTGCGGCACCAGCCAATTCAGTCGATCCCGCCCGCTGGCCAGTTCGGCAATTTCCCCGGCCCGATCCGCCGCTGCATCGCCCGAGGGCGCTTTGCGCAGCGAAGTACAATGCGAATGGGCGCGGGTAACTTGTGGCGCGGCGGCACTAGTGCCGTTCCGCATGCGCACCGCGCCCGACAAGGTGCCCGCCGCCAGCACCCCGCACTGGATCATGCCTTCGTCCGAAATGCCCGAAACCGAGGGGCCGGTTACCGGCCCCTCGGGGTGGCCTGCGGCAGTATAGGGCGCAGGGCGCAGCACGCTTTGCATCAGCCCGCCCACCGTGTGAATCTGCGGCGCAAGGCACCCCGCCAGGGCGCTATGACTGCCGCCTTCGGTCAAGAGGCAGCTTTCGGGTAGGGCATTCCAGTCCCGAAAAAGACTGTCTTCGCCCTCGATCCCCGAAGCGTCAAAATAGCTTTGCCGCACCCCGTTCACAGCCCCCGTCACGCGATCATCGCGCTGGATTTCCAGCCGCAGGTCCAACGGATCAGTGCCGGTGTTGGTGAAGGACACCTGCCAAAGGCCGGCAAGGGCGGCGGAACCGGTCAGCGGGTCGGTGGCGGCGATGCAGGCGGCAAGGCGCGGCGCGCAGGGGCGGGGGCCGTCCAACCGCTGCGCCGCGATCCGGTACAGCGCGGCAGTATCGGTCTTGCGCACACGCCCGCCCGTTGCAGCGCCCTGATCCACGATGGCTTCTGCCGGGTAGGTCATTACACCTCCTTGCGGATCGGTCAGGATCATATCCAGCTTGTCCAGCCCCGCACCATACGCTTCCAGATGGTTGGCGCTGCAATCACCCGGCTGAACGCGCCAGCCAAGTGTCAGGGCCGCACCCGCCGCAACGGTGCCACGCGCCACCTGTCGGTTGCGAAACCCGTTGCCAAACGCCATGACCAGACGGGCGCGGCGGCCTGTGCGCGCCTCCCACAGGGACAGTTCACGCTCGATCTGGGATTCAAGGATATGGCTGCCGTCCTTTGTCCCTGCCAGCATCCCAAGGCTGAGGTTCACGACCACCGGCCGCCCCGGATGACGCAGCGCGGCCCGCGCCAAAATCCAGCGCAGCCCCATTAGAATGTGCGCCTCGAACCGCGCGCCAGAGGTGTCTTCGATCGAGCGTGGCGGCAACTGCACCGCCATCAATAGCGGATCTTGCGCAGTTGCCCGTATTTCGGGAATGCCGGCCGCTATGTCCAGAACGCCGGTGCCGTGGTTGGTGGACAGGCCGGTCGCACGGCGGGTGCCTGACGGGTAAGGATCAGTGTTCAGCGCGTGATAAACAGCCGCCTCCTCCAGGGTTGTCAAATCGGCCAGGTAGCTGTCGATCTGTGCCGGTTCCAGCACGCGGCCAAGCGCGATACCCTCCGCCGGATCACCCACGGCGCTTTCGGGCGCTTGCAGCCAGATGCCGTCAAACCGCGTGCGGGCCGTGGTTGCGCCCGCAGCCCGCATGCGGGAACACTCGTTCAAGAAGCCGATGCCGTCGTCGATGACCGCCACGATCGGCACATCCGAGGCAGGCAAGACCGGCACCGGCGCGGACAGCCCGTGGGCTTTCCGCCCTTGCGGCGTGGCAAGGGGCACGGGAATGCCGATATCCAGAACCGAAACCCCACTAGGCAGCCCCCCCCGACGTGCCATGCGCATCATCATGCTGGCGATACAAAAACACCTCGGCCCCGGTCTGCGTGCCGGGGTCATCGATCAGCGCATCCAGCAACGCCGCCTCTTGCGGGGTGATCAGCAGCAGCGGCGGCTGCCCCGCCTGCGCCGAGCCAATGGCGCTGCGCAGGGATTTCAGCGCGGCCCCAAGCGCCCCGCCCTTCCCCGCGACACCAACCAGAAGCGGCGCATAGCGCAGGGCGGCTGGCGGCAATTCGGGCAGACGGTCACAGGCATGATCCACATAGTTGTCCCAGGCAATCCGGGCGTCAGTCACATCGGGCATGGATTGGGTCACGGGGCGGACCTCCGTTAGAAAAGACAACAAGGAATGCACACAGGTTCAGGCGCGCGCCCCCTTTGCGTCAAGCCCCTGCCCGTCCGCCCGTCAGCTGGCCGTGATCGTCCTTGTCGAAAAGGCGTCAATCACCGCCGGGTCCTGCGCCACCTGAACGAAGGACATCGGCTTGCCCAGCGCGAACCCTTGCAATTCGTCCAGCCCCATATACGATAGGACTTCGACACGTTCCTGGGTTTCGACCCCTTCGGCGGTCACGCGAATCCCCAGTGACTTGCCCAGCGCCACCAACGCCGCCACCATTTTGCGGCTTTCTTCGGACTGGACGACAGGCGCGATCAGCTCACGCGCGATCTTGATCCCGTCCGGTCGCAGGCGCAGCATATTCAGCGGCGAGGAGTGGCCAGTGCCGAAATCATCCACCTCGAGCGCGATCCCCATTTTGCGCAGACGCCGGATGTTTTCCATCAACAGCCCGTCATCAGAGGCGAAGTCAATCGCCTCTAAAAGTTCCAGTACCAGCTTTTCACGGGCAGGGCCCAGTTGCGACAGGTCCGACAAAAGCGAGTCATCGGCCAAGCGTTGCGCAGAGATGTTGACCGAAACCGATCTGACGCCAAGGCCGCCCTGTTCCCATGCGGCCAGATCCTCGATCACCTGCTCCATGACATAGCGGTCAATGCGCACCGAAAGCCCCATGTCGATCAAATCCTGCATGAATTCCGATGGCGTCAGCAGCCCCATTTCAGGGTGGCGCCAGCGGACCAGCGCCTCCAACCGGGTGACGGCCATATCCTTCATGGCATAACGCGGCTGGTAGCACACCTCGAACTGGCGGGTCAGGACGGCGGCCCGCAACTCACGAGCCCGCTGCGCGCGTTGATTTTTCTGCCTATGCAGGGTCGGCGTATATTCGGCCAGCTTGCTGCTTTTCTGCTGCTTGGCCCGATACAGGGCATAGTCAGCACTGGCCAGCAGTTCGGCCATGCACTGCCCTCCCGATCCCGGTCGGGACAGGCCGACAGAACACCCCGACGAATTTCCCGCGCCGATTTCCCGGCTGGCTTTACGAATTTCCTTGATGATCTTGCGCGCCAAGGCGGTAATGTCAGCGGCGCTGCGGTGTTGCCCCTGCAAAAGAACCGCGAATTCATCGCCCCCAATACGCGCGACCAGATCGCCCTTGTCCGCGAACTGTCTCAGCACCTCGCCCACGCGGATCAGCAACTGGTCGCCGGAGGGATGCCCCAAACGGTCATTCACCTCCTTGAACCCATCCAGATCCAGCAGCAGCAGCGCGTCCACACCATCCAGCGGCTTGTCCAACCCCGCCCTGTCCTGACGCATCCTTTCGAAACAGCGCCGGTTTGCCAACCCTGTCAACGGGTCGGTCAGCGCCGCTTCTTCGATGCGGGCATGGGCCGCCTCAAGCGCGGAATTGCGGCGCATCAACTCTGCGCGGGCTCGTTCCAAGCCTTGTTCGCGCTGAATATCGCTGGTGACATCCCAACACAGCCCGATCACCTGGCCGCGCGGTCTGTCTTTTTCATTTATCGATCCAGCGCGGCTTCGGGCCGGGGCCGCGATCATACGCAGATACCGGGTTTCTCCGTCCCCCCTGACAACAGGGAAGGTCGCGCGATGCTCGCTTCCCTTGGCTTGCGCGTCGTACAGCCCTTTTATCAGAACATGCCGCTCGGGCTCGGGCACATTGGCCATCCAGGCGGACAGATCACCGTGCGGCAACTCTTCCTTTCCGCCGAAAAGCTCTCTCAATCGTCTGTCCGCGCGCAGGCGCCCTGTTTCGAAATCAAAATCCCACACTCCGACATCCGACGCATCAAGCGCCAGACGGTAGCGCCGCCAGATCGCGCGCAATTCCGTCTCGCGCCCCTTCAGCGTCTCGAGATGGTCAAAGTTTTCGCGATAAAGCTGCGCGCTGATGATCAATGGGATCAGGACCAGAAGCGACTGCACGACGAAGCCCGAACGCAGGTAGACCAACGCTTGCGGGGTTGGCCAACCGTCGAGCGGCACTGCGGCAAGGGTCCATTCCAGGCCCGGCAACTGCATGTCCAAAAGAACCGGGTTTTCATCCAGGATAGAAGCATCGCCAAAGAACAACTCGCCATCGCTTTTGCCAATCACAAGGGCAGTGCGGATCGTCGCGTCACCTGCACCCAAGCCTGACTGTTCCAGCAATTCCTCAAGGTCAAGCGTGGCCGAGACCACCCCCCACAGCATCACATTACCCGGGTCTTGATATTCGAAAACCGGCACGCGGATCGCAACTGCGCGGTCACCGACGACCAGTTTGAATGGCCCCTTGAGGTTCATCCCTTCATTCGCAATGGCTTGGATTTCATTAGGGGCCAGACCGTTGGCACCGCGCATATCCAGCCCCAGAACCTCTTTGCCATCCGCCGGATAGATCATGCTGATGATCATACCCGGCGCCACGCCCACGTAGCGAAGCAGCGGCCCTTGCTCTAACAGCGCCTTTGCAAGATCGTCGAATTGTTCCCTCGACATATCAGGATTGGCCGCGAAAGAGGCAACCATGCCACGTACCAACATGGCGTGGGTGTTCAGGTGCAGCCCCAGTTGCAGGCGTGATTTATCCGCCTCGTCAAAGGTATTTTCCCGCACCTCCTGCTCGAACTTCAATTGTTCGGATGTTTCCACCGAATGAAAGACATAGGCCAGGATGATCGCAGCAACGAATGCAGGCACATAGGCCAGATCGCGCAGAAGTCTTCCGCGCTGACGCGTTGTCGAATTTGAATCCACGGGATACTCCCTGCTGACCTTCGGTCACTATGATACCCATGGAGCATAACCTTCGTTAACAAAATGTGAATCCTAACGTTTAAGACCCCGACACCCAAAGATTAAGCGCGCTCCCGCTCAACTTGCGTCGCAAACACACTAGCCAAGACCGCCCGCCGGGTTTCGCCGCGTGGAAATGGCGGTCGTTAGAACAGGTCCACATCGCCTAGATCGACAGGTGCCTTGGGCATGACGGGTGGGACAAGGGGGGCTGTCTCCACAACGCCTTCCATGTACATTTGCTGCGCTTGGCCAGAGTGCGGCCAGAACCGGATTTTCCGCCCCCGTGTTCCTCCGACACTGCTATTGACGCATCGGATGCCCTCTTGCTCCAAGAACCACCGCGCGAAATCCGCGTTGGACTCGCCGATATTCTTAAGATTTGAAAGCATCTTGGCCCCGCCGAAAATTTTCGCCTGCAGGCGATCGCGGGCCGCCCCTTGACGCAGCAACCCGTTGATCAACAGCTCCATCGAGTTGATGCCATAGCGCAGGTTCCCATCTTTGTCGTCCGCTTTGCCGGGGAGCAAAAAGTGGTTCATGCCCCCAACCCTGGCCACCGGATCGCACATGCAGGCCGCGATACAAGAGCCGAGCAGCGTGTGCATGACGACATTCGGGTCAGAGGATATCTCGAATTGTCCCTGAAGAATGTTCACAACTCTTGGAGAGGAATTGTTCATTGGTGTTCCAACGCTGTCGACGGTCACGTATTCACGGTGCCGCACCCCATGCGCGGCACCAATAACTTGGGGGTGACTATGCTGGCCGGAACGGCCGCTGCACATGCTGGATACCTGGACTAGAAGTCTGCCCATCCCTCGTCCAACGCCGCCTTGTTCGCTTTTGCTGGCCCATTGACGACCTGCGCCGCAGGTTTGCTCGTCGTTTTCGGTGCTGGGCGGGCGGAAGAAAAGCTGACGACGCTGGTGTCGCTTGTCGGCGCGGGATGCGTGCCTGTGGTGCTGAACCGTTCAAGTATCTTGGACAGGCGCTCCGCCTCGGATGAAAGCGACATGCTGGCGGCGGTCGTTTCTTCGACAACTGCGGCGTTCTGCTGAGTGACCTGATCCAGTTCGTTCACGCCAGTGTTGATCTCTTCCAAGCCGATCGACTGCTCACGCGCCGAGGCCGCGATGTCGGACACAAGCCCCGCAACTTTACCGACCCTTTCGATGATGTTGTTCAGCGCATCGCCTGTCTTGCCGACAAGGGCTCCCCCCTCCTTCACCTGCAAAGCGCTTTTCGAAATCAGCGACTTGATCTCTTTGGCGGAATCCGACGCGCGCTGTGCAAGGGCGCGCACTTCGGAGGCGACCACGGCAAACCCGCGCCCTGCTTCTCCGGCGCGGGCCGCCTCGACGCCCGCATTCAGCGCCAACAGATTGGTCTGAAATGCGATGTCGTCGATCACACCGATAATCTGGGTGATCTGCCCAGAACTTTCTTCGATCTGGCGCATGGCTTCGACCGCGCTGCGCACAATTTCACCGCCGGCCTCTGCCTGACGCCGATTTTCGAGAATCGCTTCGTTTGCAGCAGACGCATTGTCCGCCGACGACTTCACACTGCTGGTCAGTTCATCCAGTGCCGCAGCGGATTCCTCCAGCGTGGCGGCTTGCGATTCAGACCGTTTCGACAAGTCGTTCGCGACCTGGCTGATTTCCCCGGCGCCATCGCGCACGGTGTCCGCGCTGGACTTGATGGTATCCATCACCTCGCTCAGCATGTGGACCAAGGCGTTGAAGTTGTCGCAAACGACCCTCTGATCGGTCGTCATCTCGGCACCGGCCATTTGCAATTGGGCCTGTAGATCCCCGTCGCGCAACATTTCAAGGCCACCGCTAAGCTGTTCGAACAACACACGCTGGCTTTCCTGCTCTTTGGCGCGCAGCGCGCTGACCCTTTCAGCTTCGCGCAGGGACGTGCGAAATTCATCAAGGTTGCGCGCCATCGCGCCGATCTCGTCCGTGCGGTCCAGGTCCGCCATCTCGGCATCGTAATGGCCCGCTGCGACTTCGTTCATGACTTTCGTCACACGGGCAATGGGGCGGCTGATCAAGCGCGAAATCACCATGCCGAGAATAAGAACCCCGGCCAAGATAAGCCCGATAAAGACGATACCACCGTTGATAAAGGCGGCCCGGTTCATCGCCGCCAGAATGTCGGACAAATCCCAAATCGAAACAATGACACCGACCGTATTCTCAGCCGCACCGAAACTGACAATCTGTCCGACAACCCAGACAGAACCGGCCCGCACATTGTATTCATCCTGGTTTTCAATCACCTTTTGGACAGTCTCGGCAATCAGCGCGTCGTATTCGGCTGCGGTGCCCAAGGACGCAATCTCTTCTCCATCCAGCGACACGACTTTCAGGCCGGACATCGCACTGTCCGGTTCACCCTTCATTTCCTGGAACTGCTTGACGATCACTTCCGGCTTTTTGAACCGGATGGCCCCGCCATATTGCGAGGCCATCAGATGGGTTGCGTTCTCAAAGTTGTGCAGCGCCGCATCCAACGTGCGGGATCGTTCCCCGCGCAATTGCAGCGCAGCCTGAATGGTTCCGGCGATCAGGAAACTTGAGATCATGACGAAAAGCAGTCGTTTGCCAAGCGAGCTTGTAGCCTTGCCGGACTTCTTTTTGGCCTCGTCGTTCTGGATGTCGTCAGCTTGGGTTTCGGTCGTCATGTCCCGCATTCCTTTAAAAAATTCAGCTCTCGGTCCGGTTACTGCATCAAGAGTTAGACATTGATGCCGAAGGTCATCGCGCCGATCGGCTGGCCGTTGTCGCCCATGACCGGCAGGCTGACCTGCGCCTGATAGGTCTGGGTGGATTCATCCAGTTCCACATCGCCGAAATGTGTTACTTTCTGGTTGAAAGGCACTTGCCATTTTGGCTTCGTCGCCCTGCCAGCAATCCGACGTTACGCTGCTTTGCCCGTCGTTCAGGCCGACATTGTCCATCACGAAAATCTCGGAATACAAGCCGCCGCTTTCCTCTTGTAGCTTTCGCAGCATGACCGAGGTTTCATTGGACAACACCCGATCAACCAGCGTACCACCCGAGGCCGCCTCGGCGCGCCATGTCTTGTCCAGTTCGTCGATGCGCGCCTGCGCGATATCGGCGTTCTGAGCGTTTTGCGCTGCTACGGCAGCAAGCAGGTCAGGCTGTGCGACGATGGCCGCCAGCTCTGCTTCGGCAAGTGCATGAAGCGGCACGTCGAATTCTGACGCCCCGACGACGGTGCAACCCAGCACGGACATGACAATAGCGGCGGTGAGCGTTTTCATTACATACTCCATCCAAGAATTTTGTTTGGAAGGAGCATGGCGCACAGGAATTAACGGGCCATAAACCCGCAAACTTCACCGCATCATCATTGAATCAATTTGTAGAAATTGCCGCGATCAGCTACCGCGATAGGTCGAATAGCCATAGGGGGAAAGCAGCAGCGGCACATGGTAATGGGCCTCTACGTCGGACATGCCAAAGCGGATCGGCACCTCGTCCAGGAACAGCGGATCGTCTGCCGCCTGTCCGGTTTTGCGCAGGTAATCGCCAGCGTGGAACACCAACTCGTAGGTGCCCGTCGCGAAACTGTCCCTTGTCAGAATTGGTGAATCGGTGCGCCCGTCGGCATTGGTCACCCTTTCGGCGATCTGGTCGCGCACGCCATCCGCCAGCCGGTACAGCACGATCCGCACCCCTTGCGCCGGGCATCCACGCGCCGTGTCCAGAATATGGGTCGTCAGGTATCCTTCGGCCATCGGAATGCTCCTTTCGTGGTCAATGACCTGACTGAACATGATCAAAAGCCGTGATGCAATCTGTCGCGATTGTCTTTTTTCTCGGATAGGTTAGCGTTCAAAAGCACTCACAGGACGACAAGAATGACCCGTTACCCCAGAAATATGCGCGGCTATGGCCAGGACCGCCCCGATGCCACATGGCCCGATGGCGCGAAAATCGCCGTTCAATTCGTGCTGAATTACGAAGAGGGTGGCGAGAATTGCGTGCTACACGGCGACGCCGGGTCCGAGGCATTCCTGTCAGACATTGCGGGGGCCGCGCCTTGGCCGGGCATGCGCCACTGGAACATGGAATCGATCTATGAATATGGCGCGCGGGCCGGTTTCTGGCGGCTGCACCGGCTGTTCACGGGCGCGGATATTCCGGTCACGATATACGGCGTCGCCAGCGCCTTGGCCCGCAGCCCCGAACAGGTCGAGGCGATGCAGGGCGCCGGATGGGAAATTGCATCGCATGGCCTGAAATGGGTCGAACATCGCGACATGCCCGAAGATCAGGAGCGTGCACAGATCGCAGAGGCGGTCCGCCTGCACACCGAGGTGACGGGCGCGCGCCCTATGGGTTGGTATACGGGCCGATGCAGCGAAAACACCGTGCGCCTGGTCACCGAGGAGGGCGGATTTGATTATATCAGCGACACCTATGACGACGACCTGCCCTACTGGATAGAGATCGGCGCGCGCGACCAGCTGATCATCCCCTATACGCTGGAAGCGAACGACATGCGTTTCGCCACCGCACCGGGTTACATCACCGGCGAGCAGTTCTTTCAGTATCTCAAGGACTCGTTCGACGTGCTGTATGCCGAGGGGCTGGTAGGCAAACCTGCGATGATGTCCGTGGGCCTGCATTGCCGCCTGATCGGGCGACCGGGAAAGCTGGCCGGGCTGCAACGGTTCCTGGAATATATCGACGGCTATAAAGGGGTCTGGACCCCGCGCCGCATCGACATCGCGCGGCATTGGGCGCAAGCGCATCCGCACATGCGGCGCGAACGCCCCAGCCAGATGTCGAAAGCCGATTTCGTGACCCGTTTCGGCGGCGTGTTCGAACATTCGCCTTGGGTAGCCGAACGTGCGCACAGGCTGGAACTGGGCCCAGCCCATGACTGCCCGGCGGGGGTGCATAACGCGCTGGCCCGCGCCTTTCGCAGCGCGTCCGGCGACGAACGGCTTGGCGTGCTGCGTGCCCACCCGGACCTCGCGGGCAAGTTGGCCGCGGCCAAGCGTCTGACGGCAGATAGCACGCAAGAGCAATCCAGCGCCGGGCTTGATGCGCTGACCGATGCCGAGCGTGACCGCTTTACCGCCCTGAACACCGCCTACACGGACAAACACGGGTTTCCCTTCATCATCGCGGTGCGCGACCACGGCAAAGCAGGCATTCTTGCCGCCTTTGAACGCCGCCTGGACAATGACACGCAGACCGAATTCGCCGAAGCCTGCCGTCAGGTTGAACGCATCGCCCGCATTCGGCTGGAGGAGCTGGCATGAGCTACGCATTCCCGCCCGGCGGCCTGCCCGGCCAGGACGTCAGCCCCGAAGGTGCCGCGGTCTTTACCGAGGCCTATGCCTTCATCCCCGCCATCACCATGCGCGACATCGTTACCAGCCATCTGCCCGGCTGGCGCGACACCCGCGTCTGGATCATCGCGCGCCCCCTGTCGGGCTTTGCCGAAACCTTTGCGCAATACGCCGTGGAAATCGGCCCCGATGGCGGATCGGCCCAGCCCGAACCGGAACGCGATGCCGAGGGGGTGATTTTCGTCGCCAGCGGCACGGTGGAATTGAAGATCGCGGGCGCGACACACCGTTTGGACGCGGGCGGCTATGCCTATATCCCGCCCGCCCAACCGTGGGAAATCATCAACCCCACCGACCAGTTGGCGCAGCTGCACTGGGTTCGCAAGCGGTTCCAATACGTGCCAGGGCTGGAGGTGCCAGAGGCGTTCGTCACTTCGGATGCCGCAGTTCCGCCAACCCCTATGCCGAACACGCCCAAATGGGCCACCACACGCTTTGCCGACCCCGCCGACCTGCGCCACGACATGCATGTGAATATCGTCACTTTCCAACCCGGCGGGCTGATCCCCTTTGCCGAAACCCATGTAATGGAACACGGGCTTTACGTGCTGGAAGGGACCGCGCGCTACCTGCTGAACAAGGACTGGGTCGAGGTCGGGCCAGGCGATTTCATGTGGCTGCGCGCCTTTTGCCCGCAGGCCTGCATTGCCACTGGCGACGGGCCGTTCCGCTATCTGCTCTACAAGGACGTTAACCGCCATGTAAAACTGGGGATCGGCCTTTGAAACGCATCATCGCCCAGCCTTTGACCGCCCATGCATTCGCACCCTTTGGCGAAGTGCTAGAGGCCGCAGGCACCCCCGACAAGATCATCAATGCCGGCTTTTGCAGCCGCTACCACGACCGCGCGCAGCTTGATTTCGGCACGGATGGCCGCGCGGGGGTTTCCATTTTCAAGGCAGAGCCGCGCACCCTGCCCTATCGGTTGGACCTGCTGGAACGCCACCCCGATGGCAGCCAGGCCTTCATCCCGATGAGCATGACCGAGTGGTTGGTCATCGTGGCGACAGGCGATGGGCCGGAACCGGGCGCTATCCATGCTTTTCTGGCCGCCCCCGGACAAGGGATCAACCTTCGTCGCGGCTGCTGGCACGGGGTTCTGACGCCCCTGCACGCGCCCGGCCTGTACGCCGTGGTGGACCGTATCGGCACCACGCCCAACCTGGAAGAATTCACACTACCCGACCCCGTGGAGGTAACAGCCAGCGCATAACCTACGACCCGCCGCAAACAAGGCGGGCGTATCAACAGGAGAGACAGAAAATGACACACAGCCCAATGGGAACGCCCGAACAAATGCGCGATCCCGATTTCATGCCGCCGATCGGCAGCGCCATACCGCTTGGTATCCAACATGTGCTGGCGATGTTCGCCTCGAACGTGACGCCGGCCATCATCATCGCCGGTGCGGCCGGTTTCGGCTTTGGCTCGAACTCGCCCGACTTTCCAAACATGATCTACATGATCCAGATGTCGATGCTGTTTGCAGGCATCGCCACGCTGTTCCAGACCATCGGTATGGGCCCCGTCGGGGCGAGGCTGCCGATCGTGCAGGGCACGTCCTTTGCCTTCCTGCCGGTGATGATTCCGGCGGTGGCCGGACAGGGCACCGCCGGGCTGGCGGGCCTGATGACCGGCATCTTGATCGGCGGGCTGTTCCACGCCCTGCTGGGCACTGTAATCGGGCGCATCCGCTTTGCCCTGCCGCCGCTTGTGACCGGGTTGATCGTGCTGATGATCGGCCTGTCGCTGGTCAAGGTCGGCATCCAGTATGCCGCGGGTGGTGTGCCAATGATGGGCAAGCCCGAATTCGGATCGCTGGCCCAGTGGACGCCTGCGCTGGTTGTGATTGCCGTGACCCTCACGCTGAAATTCTTCACGCGCGGTTTCATCTCTGTCTCGGCCATCCTGATCGGGCTGATCGCGGGCTATTTCGTTGCGCTGATGATGGGTCAGGTGAATTTCGGCAATGTCGGCCGCGCTGCCGCCTTTGCCCCGCCGATGCCCTTCAAATGGGGGATCGAGTTCAATTCGGCCATTATCATCGGCATGATCCTGATGGCCTTCATTTCCGCCATTGAAACGGTGGGCGACGTGTCGGGCATCACCAAGGGCGGCGCGGGACGCGAGGCCACCGACCGCGAAATCTCGGGCGCGACCTTTGCCGACGGGCTTGGCTCGGCCATTGCGGGCGTGTTCGGCAGCCTGCCCAACACGTCGTTCAGCCAGAACGTCGGCCTGATTTCCATGACCGGCGTGATGAGCCGCCACGTCGTGACCATCGGCGGCCTGTTCCTGATCCTGTGCGGGTTGATCCCCAAGGTGGGTGCCACCGTCGCCACCGTGCCGATCAACGTGCTGGGCGGCGGCGTGATCGTCATGTTCGGCATGGTCGCCGCGGCAGGCATCAACATGCTGTCCGAAGTGGTCTGGAGCCGCCGGAACATGGTGATCTTTGCCGTATCTCTGTCGATTGGCCTTGGCCTGCAACTGGTCCCCGAGGCGCTGCAACACCTGCCGAAAACCGTGCAGATCCTGCTGACATCGGGCCTGTTGCCCGCGGCGGCCCTGTCGATCCTGCTGAATCTGCTCCTTCCGCAAGACCTGGACTGATCCGCCCCCAAAACAGGAAAAGGCCCGCCCGTTTCGGCGGGCCTTTTTCGTTCAGGGCACAGCGCCCCTGCGGCATACCATCGTAGACAGGAATATTGCTTTCACATTCATATAATTTTATATGTGAAGGACTCGAGGAGGAATGCAATGACCTGCAATGTTGGAAACATGGACCGGCTGGCGCGCCTGTGCGCTGGCGTTGGCCTGTTTCTTTCGCCGTTCGTAAACGAAGTTGTCCTATGGGATAGCGCATGGCTTCGATATGGCGTGGCGTTGATTGGTTTGGCCCTTGCCGGGACATCCGCCCTCCGTGTCTGCCCGCCCTATCGCCTTCTTGGCCTTAACACCTGCCGCGTTTTATCGCGCGCCCTGCCCGACAAAGGACCCTGCAATGGACCCCAAGAGAATCTCTGCCGAACTTTCGGTCGCTGAACAGATCACTGCCGACGATGTGAAAGCCCTTGCCGAACAGGGTTTCCGGTCGATCATCTGTAACCGTCCCGATGGCGAGGCAGCCGACCAACCCACCTTTCACGAGATCGAGGCCGCAGCCAAGGCAGCAGGCATGGAAACCCGTTACCTGCCTATCGTGTCCGGCAAGGTTGCTGACGAAGACGCCGACGCATTCGGCGCGGCGCTGATCGAACTGCCCGGCCCGACGCTGGCCTATTGCCGCACCGGGACCCGCTCGACCACGCTGTGGTCGCTGTCGGCCGCCAAGGACAAGCCCGTGGCCGACATTCTGGCCGCAACCAAATCCGCCGGTTATGACATGGCGGGCGTTGTGCGCCGCATCGTGAACGGCGGCAAGACGCCCACAGATGCTGGCGACGCCAAGTTCGACGTGGTGATCGTGGGCGGCGGCGCGGCAGGTATCGCCGTGGCGGCCTCGCTCAAATCGCGCAAGGACAACCTGAACATCGCCATTCTGGACCCGGCTGACATCCATTACTACCAACCCGGCTGGACCATGGTCGGCGCGGGTATCTTCGAACCCTCGACCACCGCGAAAACCATGGGCAGCCTGATCCCCGCCGGCGTGCACTGGATCAAATCCGCCGTGGCCGCGTTTGAACCCGCCGATAATGCTGTCATCCTCGATGGCTGCCGCGTGGTGAAATACGACCGTCTTGTCGTCTGCCCTGGCCTGAAACTGGACTGGAACAAGGTCGAGGGCCTGGTGGACACGCTGGGCAAGAACGGCGTCACCTCGAACTACCGCTATGACCTTGCCCCCTACACTTGGGAACTGGTGCAAGGGCTGAAAGGCGGCCGCGCGCTGTTCACCCAGCCCCCGATGCCGATCAAATGCGCCGGTGCGCCGCAAAAAGCGATGTACCTGTCCTCGAACCACTGGGAAACGCAGGGTGTTCTGAAAGACATCGACGTGCAGTTCATGAATGCCGGCGGCGTGCTGTTCGGCGTCAAGGATTACGTGCCCGCGCTGGAAGAATACGTAAAACGCTACAATGCCGACCTGAACTTCTTCCACAACCTGATCGCCGTGGACGGGCCTGCGAAAAAGGCGACCTTCAAGGTTTCCAAGCCCGACACCGACCCGACCGAGGTAACGGTGGATTTCGACATGATGCATGTCTGCCCGCCGCAGGTCGCGCCCGATTTCATCCGCGTCTCGCCGCTGGCAGATCAGGCGGGCTGGATCGATGTCGATCAAAGCACCCTGCGCCACAAGACCTATGACAACATCTGGTCGCTGGGCGACGTGATGAACGCGCCGAACGCGAAAACCGCCGCCGCCGCGCGGATGCAGGCGCCGATCGTGGCCGAAAACCTTGTGGACGATATCGAGGGGCGTTCGCCTTCCGCGTCCTATAACGGCTACGGCTCCTGCCCGCTGACCGTCGAGAAGGGCAAGATCGTGCTGGCCGAATTCGGCTATGGCGGCACGCTGCTGCCCTCCTTCCCGAAATGGCTGCTGGACGGCACCAAACCGTCGCGCAAGGCGTGGATTCTGAAAGAAACGATCCTGCCGCCGGTCTATTGGAAAGCCATGCTGCGCGGCCGCGAATGGATGGCCAAGCCCGAGAAGGTGACCGCAGGCTGATCGCCTGAACGGCCCAAGAACACGAGGCGCGGGGAAATCTCGCGCCTCTTTCGATTTCATGGTGCGGGACAACCGCATCTTAATCGATCAGGCTGTATGGATACCGCGACCTTTCATCACTTTCACATATACAGCAATCTGAATATATAGCCCACAGACCCCGCCTTCACAGGAACCCCGATGACCTTGCCCAAAATCACCCGCGCTTCGCTTGAACGCCATTTGCCGATCCTGCAATGGACCAAGACCTATGACCGCGACACGCTGACCAGCGACATGGTCGCCGCCGTGATCGTGACGATCATGCTGATCCCGCAATCGCTGGCCTATGCGTTGCTGGCGGGCCTTCCCGCGGAAATGGGGCTTTATGCCTCGATCCTGCCGCTGGTGGCCTATGCGATTTTCGGCACGTCCCGTGCGCTTGCCGTCGGGCCGGTGGCCGTGGTGTCGCTGATGACAGCGGCCGCCGTGGGGAACATGGCACTGCAAGGAACGGCGGAATATGCGGCGGCGGCGATCACGCTGGCCTTCATTTCCGGTGTGATCCTGCTGGTAATGGGGGTATTCCGCCTTGGTTTTCTAGCCAATTTCCTGTCGCACCCGGTGATCGCGGGCTTCATCACCGCATCGGGCGTGCTAATCGCGACATCGCAGTTGAAACATATCTTCGGCATTGATGCGCATGGTCATAACCTTGTGCAACTGATCGGCTCTCTGCTGGAAAACCAGCACCTGACCAACCCAATCACGCTGTTTTTGGGCCTGACCACCACCGCGTTCCTGTTCTGGGTCCGCAAGGGGCTCAAGCCCCTGCTGCTTGGCACGGGGATGAAACCGCGCATGGCCGATATCCTGGCCAAGGCCGGCCCCGTCGCCGCCGTGGCCGTGACCACCATCGCCGTCTGGCTGCTGGGGTTGGGTGACAAGGGTGTCAAGATCGTGGGCGAGGTGCCGATGGGTCTGCCGCCGCTGACAGCGCCCTCCTTCAGCCCCGAAATCTGGTCGCAACTGTTCATCTCCGGCTTGCTGATCTCGATCATCGGGTTCGTCGAATCGGTGTCTGTCGCGCAAACGCTGGCCGCCAAGAAACGCCAACGCATCGTGCCTGATCAGGAACTGGTCGGCCTTGGCGCATCCAATATCGCCTCGGCGCTGACTGGCGGCTATCCGGTGACGGGTGGGTTTGCGCGTTCGGTCGTGAACTTCGATGCGGGCGCGGAAACCCCCGCCGCAGGTGCTTTCACCGCCGTAGGCATCCTGCTGGCCGCGCTGCTGCTGACCCCGCTGCTGTATTTCTTGCCCAAGGCAACGCTGGCCGCCACCATCATCGTGGCCGTCCTCAGCCTTGTGGACTTCTCGATCCTGTCGCGCACCTGGTCCTATTCCAAGGTCGATTTCACCGCCGTTGCGGCGACCATCTTCCTGACCCTCGGCTTCGGGGTGGAAATGGGCGTGTCGGTCGGCGTGATCCTGTCGATCGGCCTGTTCCTTTACAAAACCTCGCGCCCCCATGTGGCCGAGGTGGGCTTGGTCCCCGGCACGCAGCACTTCCGCAACATCAAGCGCCACGATGTGGAAACCCACCCCGAGGTGGTTAGCCTGCGGATCGACGAAAGCCTGTATTTCGCCAATGCGCGCTTTCTTGAGGATTACGTGTACAACCGCATCGCTTGTGACGAGCCGATCCGCCATGTCGTTCTGATGTGTTCCGCCGTGAACGAGATCGACATGAGCGCGCTTGAAAGCCTTGAGGCGATCAACGAGCGGCTGGAAGCCGTGGACATCAAACTGCACCTGTCCGAGGTGAAAGGCCCCGTTATGGACCGCCTGAAACGCAGCCATTTCCTTGATGAAATGACGGGCGAGGTGTTCTTGTCGCAATATGACGCGGTCAGCGCCCTGACCAAGGAAAAAACCGCCGCCTGATTGACCCCGCCCGCGCGCTTGCACTAACTGCTGCCATGACACAGGCAGACTGGTTCGGAATCGAGGAAAGCGCGGGCGCGGCCATCGGCTGGGGCTATGCCGATGGTGCGGTTGTAAGCGAAGCCAAGGGCGTTAACGCGGCCGAGGTTGCCGCCCTTCTGGATGCGGATGACCCGCTGATCGTGACCGAAGCCCCCGCAGCCGATCAGAAAACCCCCGCCAAATTGCTGCCCGATACGCTGCCCCTGACCGGCATCGCACAAGGCAATCCGCCCGACCGCCTGCCCCCCGTCGCCCGCCTGCGCATCGCCGGGTTTCAGGCCAGCCGCCCGAATTGGGACGGCGTGGTTTGCGTGGTTCTGGGCGCGGCAACCCATTGGGTGCAGATCAGCGCCGAGGAGGTCGTCAGCCTTCACTCGACCCTGACGCCACAACTGGCCGGGGCCGTAAACGCTGGCCCACAGCTGGACAGCGAGACCTGCGAGGAGGCGATCTCGCGCCCGGAAAAGCTGGCATCCCTGTTGCACCGCGCCGCCCTGACATCCAGCCCCGACATCGCCCTTGGCGCATTGATCGGGGCCGAACTGGCCGCCACCCGCCCCTATTGGCTGGGCCAGCAGATCGGGCTGATCGCGCCCGCGCCCTGGTCGGATGCCTATGGCGCGGCGCTTGTCTTGCAACATGCACCGCTGACCCGCGACACCCCCGAAGAAACCGCGAAAATCGGGTTGGCCATGCTGCGCCACGCCACTGCGTGACCCCGCGCCACGGCTTGCCAAGCCACCGCCCGCGTGACAGCATCGCAGCCCTAGGATGAATGGCCCGAGGGGCGGCATGACCACGCAAATCCCAACCACCACCGACACGCAGCTGCCGCAAGTGACCGAGCCGCGCAACCCGGGCATGGCGCTTGACCTTGACTGGGTGATGCGCGCGCGGGCCAACACCTCGGCTATTGAACGCCGCGCGGCGCAAATTCCCGCACGGCGCAGCGTAAAAAAAGATTACCAGGCGGCGTGGCTGTGCCGCGCGATAAGCTGCATCGACCTGACCACCCTGTCGGGCGATGATACCGAGGGGCGCGTGCGCCGCCTTTGCGCCAAGGCACGCCAGCCGGTCCGCCCCGACATTCTGGATGCGATCGGAATGCAGGGCCTGACCGTAGGTGCCGTCTGCGTCTATCATGAAATGGTCCCCGCCGCCGTGCACGCTTTGACAGGGTCCGGCATTCCCGTCGCCGCCGTTTCCACCGGCTTTCCGGCGGGCCTGTCGCCGTTTCACCTGCGCCTGGCCGAGATCGGGGAAAGCGTGAAAGCAGGGGCAAGCGAGATCGACATCGTCATCTCGCGCCGCCATGTTCTGACCGGAAACTGGCAGGCGCTTTACGATGAAATGCAGCAGATGCGCGCCGCCTGCGGCGAGGCCCATGTGAAGGCGATCCTTGCCACGGGCGAATTGGGCACCCTGCGCAATGTCGCCCGCGCGTCGCTGGTGTGCATGATGGCGGGGGCCGATTTCATCAAGACGTCAACCGGCAAGGAATCAGTCAACGCCACCCTGCCCGTCAGCCTTGTGATGACCCGCGCGATCCGCGAATACGAGGGCCGCACCGGATACCGCGCCGGCTATAAACCGGCGGGCGGGATTTCCAAGGCGAAGGATGCGCTGACCTATCTGTCCCTGATCAAGGAAGAACTGGGTGATCGCTGGCTTCGGAACGATCTGTTCCGCTTTGGCGCGTCCTCGCTGCTGGGCGATATCGAGCGGCAGTTGGAACATCATGTCACCGGTGCCTATTCGGCCGGATGGCGGCATCCGATAGGGTAAACAGATGACCGTGAAAGAGATTTTCGAAACCATGGATTATGGCACCGCCCCCGAATCCGCCGCAGAGGCATTGGCATGGCTGGTCGATCAGGGCGACCGTTTCGGCCATTTCATCGATGGTGCTTTCACCGCGCCGGGGGACGGGTTCAACGCCACCAATCCTGCAACGGGCGAAACACTGGCAACCCTCACGCAGGCCAATCAAACGGATGTGGACGCCGCCGTTGACGCCGCCCGCAAGGCGCAGCCCAAGTGGCACAAGCTGGGCGGCGAAGGGCGCGCGCGACATCTATATGCCCTGGCCCGCATGATCCAGAAACACGCGAGGCTTTTCGCGGTGCTGGAAACGCTCGACAACGGCAAGCCGATCCGCGAGGCGCGGGACATCGACATCCCCCTTGTCCACCGCCATTTCTATTTCCATGCGGGCATTGCCCAGTTGATTGACAGCGAACAGCCAGACCGCGAACCGCTCGGCGTTTGCGGGCAGATCATCCCGTGGAACTTCCCGCTTCTGATGCTGGCGTGGAAAGTCGCGCCGGCCTTGGCGGCGGGCAATACCGTGGTGCTGAAACCGGCCGAACAAACCTCGCTCACCGCGCTTTTGTTCGCGGACATTTGCAAGCGTGCGGGCCTGCCCAAAGGGGTCGTGAATATCGTCATCGGTGATGGCACCGTTGGCGAAATGATCACCACCCATGACGGGATCGACAAGATCGCCTTTACCGGCTCGACCGAGGTCGGCCGCGCGATCCGCCACGCCACTGCGGGGTCGGGCAAGGCACTGACGCTTGAATTGGGGGGCAAATCGCCCTTCATCGTGTTTGACGATGCCGATCTGGACAGTGCGATTGAGGGGGTCGTCGATGCGATCTGGTTCAACGGCGGGCAGGTCTGCTGCGCCGGTTCGCGCCTGATCGTGCAGGAAAGCGTGGCCGAAGAGTTCCTGCGCCGCCTGCGCACCCGGATGGACAAGCTGACCCTTGGCGATCCGCTGGACAAATCGGTGGATGTGGGCGCGATCATATCGGGGGTGCAACGCGACCGGATCACCGCGATGGTATCGGCCTGCGACAGCGGCCAACACCATATTCTGAACGCGCAAATCCCCGCCGCTGGCAGCTTTTACCCGCCGACCCTGATCACCGGGCTAGAGGCCGCAGATCCCCTGATGCAGGAGGAAATCTTCGGCCCCGTTCTGGTTTCAACCACATTCCGCACCCCGTCCGAGGCGGTGCAGTTGGCGAACAACACGCGGTACGGTTTGGCAGCAAGCGTCTGGAGCGAGAACATCAACCTTGCGCTGGATATCGCCCCGAAACTGGCGGCGGGCGTGGTCTGGATCAATGCCACCAACCTGTTCGACGCCGCCGCGCCCTTTGGCGGAGTGCGCGAAAGCGGCTTTGGCCGCGAGGGTGGGTGGGAAGGCATCGCTGCTTATACCAAGCCAGTTGGCAAAACCAAGCCGCTGACCAAGGTCGAACCGTTCACGGGGGACACGCCAGCCGAAGGCATCGACCGCACCCCGAAACTCTATGTCGGGGGCAAGCAGGCGCGGCCCGACAGTGGCTATTCGCGCCCCATCCGGGGCAAATCCGGCAAACTGTTGGGCGAGGTCCCGCAAGGCAACCGCAAGGACATCCGCAACGCGGTCGAGGCGGCGACAGCCGCCGCAAGCTGGGGCAAGACAACCGGCCATCTGCGCGCGCAAATCATTTACTACATTGCCGAAAACCTGTCGGCCCGCGCAGATGAATTTGCAGCAAAGATCGACGCGATGACGGGCGGCAAACGCGGCAAGGCCGAGGTAGAGGCCAGCATCACCCGCCTGTTCACCGCCGCCGCATGGGCGGACAAACTGGACGGGCAAGCCAAGGGCGTTCCAATGCGTGGGCTGGCCCTGGCCTTGCGCGAACCCGTCGGCGTGATCGGCGCGATTTGTCCTGACGAGGCACCGCTTCTGGGGCTTGTCTCGCTCATGGCGCCGGCCTTGGCGATGGGCAACCGCGTGGTTATTGCGGCGTCCGAACCCTTCCCGCTGGCCGCGACCGATTTCTATCAGGTTCTGGATACCTCGGACGTGCCCGCCGGTGTGGTCAATATCATCACCGGCTGCCATGCTGATCTGGCCCCCACCATGGCCGCCCATGCCGGCGTCGATGCGGTTTGGAACCACTCCTCGACAGCGCTGTCAAGCGCGGTAGAGGCTGCAAGCGCGGACACGCTGAAACGCACTTGGGTCAACAACGGTATGGCGGTGGATTGGCACAAGGACCAGACCCGCGCCATTCTGGACCACGCGACCGAGGTGAAAACCGTCTGGGTGCCCTACGGCGAATAGATTAGCGGATCACCAGCCGCGTGCCGGGCACGGTGCGTTCGGCAATCCAACGCAGGTGGTCACGGCGAAAGGCGACGCATCCGGCGGTGGGATAGCCCTGCCGCCGCCATTGATGGATAAAAATGGCCGACCCGCGCCCCGGCATGGCATCGGGCCAGTTCCAGTCCGTGACCAGAACCAGATCATACATCGGATCGGCGCGGCGCAGCGCCTCGTGCGAGGGGGCATAGGGCGCGCGGACCATGTGATTGTAATCGGTATCCAAAGGCTCGTCAGACCACAAATCCCCCGGCAGGATCGGTTCGGCCCAATCGGTGGGCGCGCTGATGCGGTCGGGACGGTAAAGCATTCCAGCAATGCGATGAATGCCGCGCGGGCTGGCCATATCACCTTCGCGCTTGTCATCCGCCACGCCGCCGCGCCCGATGGTGCAGGGGAAATGGCACCCCGCAAACCGCACCCCGCGCGGGGTCACGACCAAGTCGCCAATCACAAAAGATGCCCCGATTTCGCGGCCTTGGTGGCCAGATAGGCGCGGTTATGCGCACCCTCGCCCACCTTCAGCGGCACACGCTCCACAACCTGCACCCCCGCCTTTTCCATCATGGCAATCTTGCGCGGATTGTTGGTCAGCAGACGCACGGCGCTGAACCCCATGGATTTCAGAATGCGCGCGCCAAGCTGGAAATCGCGCTCGTCATCCTCGAACCCCAGCCGGTGGTTCGCCTCGACCGTGTCGAACCCCTGATCTTGCAGGGAATAGGCGCGCATCTTGTTGGCAAGGCCGATGCCGCGCCCCTCTTGGTTCAGATACAGCAGCACGCCCGCGCCCTCGGCCCCCATCTGGGCCAGTGCACCGCGCAGCTGCGGGCCGCAATCGCATTTCAGGCTGCCCATCACATCGCCGGTGAAACAGGCCGAATGCAGACGTGCCAGCACCGGCTTGTCACGGGGGGGCGAGCCGATTTCAAAGGCGTAATGTTCCTCTGCGCCATCCTCGGGGCGGAAAATATGCAAGCGCCCCGCCTCAGACGCCTCGACCGGCAGGCGGGCCGACACAACCGGATGCGGCTGCGGCGAGGCATCCAGCAAGGGCGCGGCCAAGGTTTCCAGCACAACGGTCAACCCGTGCTGCGCGGCAAACCCCGCGCCATCGGGCAGGTCCAGCACGACAGCCGCAGGCAACAGCCGCGCCGATTTCGCAAGGCGGATCGCAAGGTGGTGCAGCCCCGCATCGCCGCCACGGGCCGACCGGAACGGGCCCTTCATAGGCATGTCCAGATCATCGGCCGGATCGGCCACGGCCTCGACCCAGGCGGCACCGGCATCGGCCGGCAGATAAAGCCGCGCCAGATCGTCGTCATAGACGCGGGCCTTCAGCGTTTCAGCCCGCCGCGCAGTGATCGCCAGCACCGGATCGCCGCCCAAAGCCCGCAGATCGGCCAGTCGCTGCGGCGTCAGCGTTTCGGCCGCCATCACCAGCACGGCACCCTGCCCTTGCACGACAACGGGCACGCCCATGCGCAGATCGGCGCGGGCGCGGGCCAGAATTTCGGTCATGTCGGGCGCAAAGCTCATCGGCGCATCCTTATCAGGTCACGAAACATGTAACCACTGGATCAATCTGAAACAATTCCCATCACGAAAACACGAGGCCGTGAGAGGATTGCAGCAAACCTTGCCGGAACCGACATGCGCACGCATCTGTCACTGCAACAGAGCAAAGGAGGGTCCGCAACCATGGGACAACTCAAGAAAATTCTACTCGTCGATGATGACGACGATCTGCGCGAGGCGCTGAGCGAGCAATTGGTCATGACCGAAGATTTCGATGTCTTCGAGGCAGGCAACGGTGCCGAAGGGATACAGCGCGCCAAGGAGGACCTGTATGATCTGGTCATTCTTGACGTGGGCCTGCCCGACACCGACGGGCGCGAGCTGTGCAAGCTGATGCGCAAACAGGGTGTCAAAAGCCCGATCCTGATGCTGACCGGCCATGACAGCGACGCCGACACCATTCTGGGTCTGGACGCGGGCGCGAACGATTACGTGACCAAACCGTTCAAGTTTCCCGTGCTTCTGGCCCGCATTCGCGCGCAGCTGCGCCAGCATGAACAATCCGAAGACGCGGTGTTCCAGCTTGGGCCGTATACGTTCAAACCGGCGATGAAGATGCTGGTGACCGACGACGACAAGAAAATTCGCCTGACCGAGAAAGAGACGAATATCCTGAAATACCTTTACCGGTCGAACGATGGCGTGGTGCCGCGCGACGTGCTGCTGCACGAGGTTTGGGGCTATAACGCGGGGGTCACAACCCACACGTTGGAAACCCACATCTATCGCCTGCGCCAAAAGATCGAGCCTGACCCCTCGAACGCGCGCCTGTTGGTGACGGAATCGGGCGGCTACAAACTGGTCGCCTGATGCAAAAATGCCACGTCAGTTCAGGTGCGTATGAAATACCTGACTGACTTGACCCAAGTCAAAGATGTACTCTGATTTCATGGAATACGGATACGCCATCCCGTCGCATAAGCGGGTCATCTTATGCACCTCCCTGTTGGACTTGCCCGGGCCTTGCGCCCGGGTTTTTTTGTCCCGTCCAGTGGCCGGGCAGGAACCAGACCGTGTAGGCGAAATACAAAACCCTCACTGGAAAGATGGACAGCGCCGCCGCCAAGGCCAACAGCCCCCACATCCGCGTTTTCAGCGCCAGTGCGATCAAACCCGCGAGATCAGACAGGACAGAATGACCAGGGCCAGAAACATGAAGCTGGCGACATCCATGGAAATGCTCCTTTCGCCATCATATGCGCAGCGACGCAAGACCGGGGCCAATCAAGCGCGAACCCTGCCGTTGCCGCATGTGCTTTCATCATTGCAAAGGTGGCGCTTGCCCCCACTTACAGATAGTTTGCGCCAATATCAAAACCGGAGAGAGCCATGCCCTTCACCCTTGCCACCTGGAACATCAACTCGGTCCGCCTGCGCGAAGGGCTGGTGGCGCGGTTGATGCGCGAAAAGGGGCCCGATGTCCTTTGCCTTCAGGAATGCAAATCACCGGTCGAAAAGATCCCGCTGGACCAGTTCCGCGCGCTTGGCTACGGCCATATCGTGGCGCGCGGGCAAAAGGGCTATAACGGCGTTGCCATCCTGTCGAAACTGCCGCTGGAAGATGTAGGCGACAAGGATTTCGCCAGCCTGGGCCATGCCCGCCACGTTGCCGCCCGCCTGGAAAATGGCGTGACAGTGCATAATTTCTACGTGCCCGCAGGGGGTGACAAACCCGACCGCGCCGTAAACGAGAAATTTGGCCAGAAACTGGATTACCTGACCGAAATGCGCGACTGGTTCCACAGTGAAGCGCCGGAAAAGTCCATCTTGGTCGGGGACTTGAACATCGCCCCGCGCGAAGATGACGTCTGGAACCACAAGCAGCTTTTGAAAATCGTCAGCCACACACCGATCGAGGTCGATCACCTGCATGACGTGATGGAGGCGGGAAAATGGGTCGATATCACCCGTCAGGATATCCCCGAGGGGCTGCTTTATTCGTGGTGGTCCTACCGCGCGAAAGACTGGGGCGCCGCAGACAAGGGCCGCCGGTTGGATCACGTCTGGGCGACCGCCGACATCTCGAACGCGGGCCATTCAAGCCGCGTCTTGCGCGATGTTCGCGGATGGGAACAGCCCAGCGACCACGCCCCGGTTTTTGCCTCTTTCGACCTTTGAAATCGGGCACCGAACGCTCATATATGATAAAACGCTATTCGAGGTATCCAACATGCTGGAACTAGGACAAGGCAACGCCGCCCCCGCCACAGATCTGATCAAGGACGTGACCGAAGCCAATTTCATGGCCGAAGTTGTCGAGGCATCGAAAGAGGTGCCCGTCATCGTCGATTTCTGGGCGCCATGGTGCGGCCCGTGCAAAACGCTTGGCCCACAGCTAGAGGCAGCGGTGAACGCCGCTGGCGGCGCGGTCAAGATGGCCAAGGTCGATGTGGACCAGAACCAGATGATTGCCGGTCAGCTGCGCGTGCAATCCATCCCCACCGTCTATGTCTTCTGGCAGGGCCAGCCGGTTGACGGCTTTCAGGGCGCCGTCCCCCAATCTGAAATCGACGCCTTTGTGAAGCGCGCGGTCGAACTGGCCGGTGATGCCGATGGCGGTCTGGCAGATGCCATCGCCGCCGCCGAGGAAATGCTGGACGCGGGTGAGTTTGACGATGCGGCGCAGACCTTCGCCGCCATTCTGGAGGAGGATCCCGCCAACCCCGAAGCGTACGGCGGGCTGGTGCGGTCCTATATCGCTGCGGGCGATCTGGAACAGGCCGAGGCTACGCTGAACGGCGCGCCCGCCGAAATTGCAGATGCCGCTCCGCTAGAGGCCGCCCATGCTACGCTGGAACTGGCCAAGCAAGCCTCGAACGCGGGGCCGGTGGCCGAATTGCAGGCCAAGGTCGATGCCGATCCGGCGGACCTGCAAGCGCGTTTCGATCTGGCCACCGCCCAGCAGGGCGCGGGCCAGACGCAAGAGGCCGTGGACAACCTTCTGGAAATTTTCCGCCGCGACCGTGAATGGAATGACGGCGCTGCCAAGCAGCAGCTTTTCACCATTTTCGAGGCGCTGAAACCCAATGATCCGGTGGTGCTGAACGGGCGGCGCAAGCTCAGCTCGATGATATTTGCCTGAGGGGCGGCGCGGCCTAGGTTCATGGGCATGAAACGCATCACCCTTCCCGATACGCTGGCCGTATTTCCCTTGCCCAAGGCGCTTTTGCTGCCGCGGGCAAGGTTGCCCCTGCACCTGTTCGAACCGCGCTACCTGGCCATGTTGGACGATGTGTTGAAAACACCTGAACGGCTGGTCGGGATGGTGCAACCCTTGCCCAACAAGGCCAGCGAGTTGCAACTGCACCAGATCGGCTGTGCGGGCCGCCTGACCCAGTTTTCCGAAACCGAGGACGGGCGCTATTTCATCACGCTCACCGGGTTGTGCCGCTTCCGCATCGCGGACGAAATCGAAGGCTTCACCCCCTATCGCCGCGTGCGCCCCAACTGGGCCAGCTTCGACTGCGACATGGGCGACGAGGAACAGGACAAGGGTTTTGACCGCGACGGGTTCATGGACCTTCTGTGCCGCTATCTGACCCATCAGGGCATGGACACCGATTGGGACAGCCTGAAAGACGCAGACGACGAACTTCTGATCAATTCCCTGTCCATGATGCTGGATTTCAACATCGAGGACAAACAGGCCCTGCTAGAGGCGCCCTGCCTTGCGACACGCCGCGAAACCCTTGTCACGCTTATGGAATTTTCCCTGCACCGCGGGGATGGAGAGGACCGCATCCAATGACCGAAACGCCCCGCACCACCGATTTCGACCGCCGCATGCTAGAGGCATTGGTCTGTCCCAAAACCGGCGCGCGGCTGGAGTATGACGCGGAAAAGCACGAGTTGATCAGCAAGGCCGCGCATCTGGCCTATCCCATCCGCAACGGCATTCCCGTGATGCTGATCGACGAGGCGCGCAGCATCGACTGACGCCTAGCCACGCATCAGGTCGGGCAGATCGCCGGTCAGGCCAGCCGCTTCACGGATGAACGTGCGGCGCAGGGCTGGCACGGCATTGACCGCCCCCATGCCCACGTCCCGCACCAGCCGCAGCAGCGGATTATCGTTGGAAAACACCTTGTTGGTCAGGTCTGTCGCCGCGGCCAGCGTGGCCGTGTCGAACCTGCGCCATTCTTGGTAGCGGTCCAGAACAAAGGTCGATCCGATATCCTCGCCCCGCCGCTTGGCATCGCCCATGACCTGCGCCAAGGCACCAACATCGCGCAGCCCCGCGTTCAACCCCTGCCCCGCAATCGGGTGCATCCCATGCGCCGCATCCCCTATCAGCGCCAGGCGTTCGGCGACAAAGGAATTGGCGATGGTCAGGTTCAGCGGATAAGTAAATCTTTGCCCTTCCAGGGAAATCTCGCCCAGGAAATCGCCGAAGCGCGGGCGCAGCATCTGCATATACGCATCCTCGTCCAGCGCGTTGAAGGCAGCTGCGTTGGCATGGGTTTCGGACCAGACAATCGACGACCGATTTCCCGGCAGGGGCAGGATCGCCAGCGGCCCCGGCGGCATGAAGAACTGGTGTGCCACGCCATGATGCGGTTTTTCATGCGCAATCGCGCAGACCAACGCAGTTTGCCCGTAATCCCATCCCGTCCGCTTGATGCCCGCGCGTTCCACCGTACCAGACCGCCGGCCATCGGCCCCGATCAGAACCCGCCCCGACAGCGCACCGCTCGATTCCAGCTTGATCTGCACACCCTGCGGGTTGGCCTCTTGCGCGATGACATTTTCATCGTTTTGCATGGAAATCAGCGGGTTATCATCCACTGCACTCAGCAGGGCCAGGCGCAGATAGCGGTCTTCCAGCATGTGCCCCATCGGACCTTCTTCGATCTCGGCATGGTCGAAATGCAGCATGAAGGGCGACAGTGGCCCCTCGCCGGCGCGCCCGTCACTTACCTTGATCTCAAGCATCGGCTGGGCGTTGTCCGCCACCGCATCCCAGACGCCAAGATTGCGCAAAAGTCGGACCGAGGACATGGCCAAGGCATAGGACCGCCCGTCGAAATCGCCCGCCTCCATCCGCGCCTTGGGCAGCGCGTCAATCACGATGGATGACAGCCCGTCACGGGCGGCGGCAAGGGCTAGCGCAGGGCCGTTCAGACCCCCGCCAACGATCAGCAGGTCGGCATCATGTTTCATGCGCTGCAATATGGACGGATCAGCAGGATTGTCCATGCGCCTTGCTGCCGCTACCGTCACGAAACTGGCATGATAGCGGAGGGCAAGATGCAGGAATGGCTGAACGCAAGCGCGGGCGATCTGGGGCGCGGGATTGGCGTGGGCAAGATTGACCCCGTCGATCTGACCGAAACCTATCTGGAGGCGATCACCGCCCACGAATTTACCCCCCGCATCTATGCGCGCCTGACCGAGGACCGCGCCCGGGCCGAGGCAAAGGCCGCCAGCGACCGCGCGAAGGCGGGGCAGCGGTTGGGTCTGCTGGACGGGGTGCCGATCAGTTGGAAAGACCTGTTCGACAGCGCGGGCGTGGGAACCGAGGCAGGCTCGGCGCTGTTGGCGGGCCGCGTGCCAGACCGTGACGCGCGGGTGCTACGCAATGCCACCGCCGCTGGGCTGGTCTGCCTGGGCAAGACCCACATGACGGAACTGGCCTTTTCGGGGCTGGGGCTGAATCCTGTCACGCAATCGCCGCCCTGCTTGAATGACACTTCGGCAGTGTCCGGCGGGTCCAGTTCCGGCGCGGCGACCAGCGTCGCCTTCGGTCTGGCCGCCTGCGGGATCGGGTCGGATACGGGCGGCTCGGTCCGCGTGCCGTCGGGCTGGAACGATCTGGTCGGGCTGAAAACCACATCCGGCCGGGTCAGCCTTGATGGCGTCGTGCAGCTTTGCGCCAAGTTCGACACGGTCGGCCCGCTGGCCCGCACGGTTGAAGATGCCGCGCTGATGCTGGCCGCATTGGAAGGCGGGCGCGCCGCCGATCTGCGCGGCGCAACGCTGGCCGGTCGCCGCCTGGCGGTTCTGCGCGACGTGGTGATGGATGATCTGGACCCGAAGGTGCAGGCCGGTTTCGATGCCGCGCTTGATGCCTTCCGCGCCGCGGGTGCCGTGATCGAAAACCTGTCCGCCCCCGAAATCCCCGACGCGATGGAACTTGCTGGTCTACTCTATACGTCAGAGGCTTACGGCACATGGGGCAAGATGATCGAGGCGAACCCAACCGCCATGTACCCCGAGGTTCTGACCCGCTTCCGCGCGGGCAAAGCCCATGCCGCCCATGACTACGTCGCCGGCTGGCTAAAACTGGACGCACTGCGGCAAACCTGGGCCAGACGCACCGCCGGTTTCGATGCCGTGCTGTGCCCCACCGCCCCGATCCTGCCACCTGAAAAGACCCGCCTGGAAAGCGACAGCGCCTATTTCACCGAACGCAACCTACTGACCCTGCGCAACACCCGCGTTGGCAACCTGATGGGCAGTTGCGCCGTGACCCTGCCCACCGGCATCCCTTCGGTTGGAATCACCCTGATGGGCCAACCCATGCAAGAGGAACGTCTGCTGCGCCTCGCCCGCGGCGCGGAACTGGCCCTACAACCCAAAGACTGACCTTTCGGGCAGTCCGGGGCGGGGGCGGGGTGGCCGCAAGGTCACCCCGCCCCCGCCCCCCTCGCGATGCCGCAAGGCAGCGCAACAATGCCCCTTGGAATCCCCCCAAACCGCCATGGCGAAATTGCCACAAGCCACCCCGCATCGGCGCAAATCCGTGGACGCATCGCCCCGCTTTGGGTAACTTGTTCCCAAACGGGACGACAACGATCCCGGTATCTGAGGCATGTAATGGATTTACCCGAGCGGTTTTCGAACCTACCGGCTTACGCGTTTCCGCGTCTGCGCGCCCTGTTGGATCATCATCCGGCAGGCGGACCCGTACGGCATATGACCATCGGCGAGCCAAAACATCCCTTCCCCGCTTTCGTCCCTGAAATTCTGGCGCGCGAGGTCGCGGGCTTCAATTCTTACCCACCGAACGACGGCTGCCCCGAACTGCGCGATGCGATCGCCCATTGGGCCACCCGCCGCTATGCCGTGACACTGGACCCCGAAACACAGATCATGGCCGCGAATGGCACCCGCGAGGCGCTGTATAACATCGCCATGGCCCTGATCCCGGAAACGAAGAACGGCAAGCGCCCCGTGGTGGCCATGCCCAACCCGTTTTACCAAGTCTACATGATCGCCGCGATTTCAGTGGGGGCCGAACCGGTTTTCGTGCCCGCCACGCGCGACAATGGCCACCTGCCCGATTACGCTGGCATGGACCCCGACCAGCTTGACCGCTGCGCCGCCGTCTATGTGTGCAGCCCCGCCAACCCACAGGGCGCCGTGGCCGACCGCAGCTATTGGGAAGACCTGATACGCCTTGCCGAAAAGCACGATTTCCGAATTTTCGCCGACGAATGCTATTCGGAAATCTGGCGTAACGCGCCCCCCGTTGGCGCGCTTGAAGTCGCCCGCGATCTGGGGACCGATCCCGAACGGGTGACGATTTTCCAATCGCTTTCGAAACGGTCCAATCTGCCGGGGCTGCGCGCGGGCTTCATCGCTGGCGGGCCGAAATCCATCGCGGCGGCGAAACAGCTGCGCGCCTATTCGGGCGCGCCGATCCCGCTCCCGTTGCAAAAGGTGGCGGCCGCCGCCTGGACGGACGAGGCGCATGTGACGGAAAACCGCCGCCTCTATCAGGAAAAATACGCCCTTGCCGACGACGTGTTCAGCGGGGTCAAGGGATACGCACCGCCGCAAGCCGGGTTCTTCCTTTGGCTGCCGGTGCAAGACGGCGAAGAGGCCGCACTGAAAGCATGGACCGAAACAGGCGTCCGGGTTCTGCCCGGCGCATATCTTAGCCGGGACGCAGGCGGTGCGAACCCCGGCAAGCCATATATCCGGGTCGCCATGGTGGCCCCAAAAGACGAGGTGCAGGAAGGGCTTATCGCCCTGCGCGACTGCATCTACGCATAAAAGATCAAGAAGGAACGAGGCATGGCATATCAGACCCGGGGACGTGATCCGCTATTCGACAGCGACATGCAGGCGGCGATTGAAAAACGTGGCAAGGAACTGTTGGGGCTGGCGCTCTTGGCGCTGGGGCTGGCGGCGGCTGCCATGGTCATCAGCTACCACCCGGACGATCCCAATTTCCTGGCCGTGACGGATGCGCCCGTCCAAAATTGGCTGGGCCGGTTCGGTGCCTCTATCGCGGGGCCACTGTTCATGATCGTCGGCTGGGGGGCCTGGGGTCTGGCCATCGTGCTTTGCGCCTGGGGTCTTCGGTTTGCCATGCATCGCGGGGCCGAACGTGCCATCGGCCGCCTTATCTTTGCGCCGATCTGGATCGCCGTATTGTCGCTTTACGCCACTTCGCTGGTGCCCGGTCAGGCTTGGGCTGCCACGCACAGCTTTGGCCTTGGCGGTTTGTTTGGTGAAACGGTGATGGGGGCCGTTCTGTATGTTCTGCCGCTTGGATCGCATTTCGCGCTGAAACTGATGTCATTGCTGATGGGCCTTTTCACCGTCGCGCTGGGTGCCTTCGTTCTGGGCTTCACCCGGGCCGAGGTTTCCCGCATCGCGCGGTTCCTGTTGGTCGGTCTGGTGATGACCTATGCCTGGGTCATGACCCTTCTGGGCCGCAGCGCCAATGGTGCGCTGGCCGGTGCGCAAGCACTGAAAGCGAAACAGGCAGAACGCCGCGAGGCCCGCGCCCGCGAGGCAGCAGAAGCCGCCGAATGGGCCGCTCAGCAGGCGCAAACCGCCCCGCCGCAAGGCTGGGACGCAGGTCATTCCAACGCCGATGACGTGTTCGAGGATTTCCGCGAACCGATGGAACCCGAGGCCGAGAAACCCTCGCTTCTGTCGCGTATGCCCTCGCTGATCCGCCGCGCCGATCCCGCGCCGATGCCCGAACCTGAACTTGTGGCGACCGCCGAAGCGCCCGATGCCGACATGCCCGGCCAGGACCGGATCAAGGCGCGGATTTCCGATGTGATCAAGGCGCGCGTGCGCTCTGGCCCCGCCGTCGCGCAAAGCCCCGTCGCCGTGCGCGAGGCACCGCTGACCAAGGGCCGTGGCCGTGGCCCCGATCCACTGGTGCTGAACATCGTCCATGCAGACGCCGACGGCGGCCTGCCGCCGGAACCGCCCCTGACCGCCGCGCGATATCAGGACACGCCGCAAGCTGCGGCCGAACCGATGATGGACCGCGAGATTGAACAAAGCGCGCCCGACAGCGCCGCCACCGATCTTCAAGATGACATGCACGATGAAGCGGCCATAGCGGCGCAACCCGCACCGCAAAACATCCGCCCGGCCATGCTCGACCGTGCGACTATTCCCACGGTCGAGCCGAAGAAGGTCGTGCAGCATCCGCAGCGCAAGCCGATCCAGCCCTCGGCCCGGGCGCAAGCCGAAGCGCAGCCCGCGCTGAAATTCGACGAAAGCACGCCGGATTATGAGCTGCCCCCGCTTGGCCTGTTGTCCGACCCCTCGCTGGTGCAGCGCCACCATCTGAGCGACGAGGCGCTGGAGCAGAACGCCCGTATGCTCGAGGCCGTTCTGGACGATTACGGCGTGAAGGGCGAAATCGTATCGGTCCGCCCCGGCCCCGTCGTCACCATGTATGAACTGGAACCCGCGCCGGGCCTGAAAGCCAGCCGCGTCATCGGCCTGGCTGACGATATCGCGCGTTCGATGTCGGCCCTGTCGGCGCGTGTGTCCACGGTGCCAGGCCGGTCCGTCATCGGTATCGAATTGCCCAATGAAAACCGCGAGATGGTGAACTTCCGCGAAATCCTCTCGACCCGCGATTTCGGCGACAGCACCATGAAACTGCCGCTTGCCCTAGGCAAGGATATCGGCGGCGATCCGGTTGTCGCGAACCTTGCGAAGATGCCCCACCTGCTGATCGCAGGGACCACCGGTTCGGGTAAATCCGTGGCGATCAACACCATGATCCTGTCGCTGCTCTATCGCCTGACACCTGAAGATTGTCGGCTGATCATGATCGACCCCAAGATGCTGGAACTGTCGGTCTATGATGGCATCCCGCACCTTCTGTCCCCCGTTGTGACCGACCCGAAAAAGGCGGTCGTAGCCCTGAAATGGACCGTCGGCGAGATGGAAGAGCGGTATCGCAAAATGTCGAAAATGGGCGTGCGTAACATCGACGGCTACAACAGCCGCGTCGCCGATGCGCTGTCCAAGGGCGAATTGTTCAGCCGCACGGTGCAGACCGGTTTTGACGACGACACCGGCGAGCCTGTGTTCGAGACCGAAGAATTCGCACCGGAAAAGATGCCCTATATCGTCGTGATCGTAGACGAGATGGCCGACCTGATGATGGTTGCGGGCAAAGAGATCGAGGCTTGCATCCAACGCCTTGCGCAGATGGCGCGGGCCTCGGGTATCCACCTGATCATGGCCACGCAGCGCCCGTCGGTTGACGTGATCACCGGCACGATCAAGGCCAACTTCCCCACGCGAATCTCCTTTCAGGTGACGTCGAAAATCGACAGCCGCACGATCTTGGGCGAAATGGGCGCCGAACAACTGCTGGGTATGGGCGACATGCTGTATATGGCGGGCGGCGCGAAAATCACCCGTTGCCACGGGCCCTTCGTGTCCGATGAAGAGGTCGAGGAGATCGTGACCCACCTCAAGGCCTACGGCCCGCCGGAATACATGAACTCGGTGCTGGATGGCCCGTCCGACGCCCGAGAGGCAGATATCGATGCAGTTTTGGGGCTGGGATCAGGCGACAAGGACGCCGAAGATGCGCTGTATGACACCGCCGTGGCGATCGTGATCAAGGACCGCAAATGCTCGACCTCGTACATCCAGCGCAAACTGGCGATCGGCTATAACAAGGCCGCGCGGCTTGTCGAACAGATGGAAGACGAAGGCGTGGTCAGCAGCGCCAACCACGTCGGCAAACGCGAGGTTCTGGTGCCCGAACAGCACTGACCACATGAATGAAAGCGCGAAGCGGGCGGGAATGGGATCATTTCCGCCCGCTTCGCTTGATTGTGAAGCAAGTGGGAATGGTAAAAGCCGCACGAGGTATTAAATAGTCATCCATGATAACACGTCGCTTTGCACTGGGCCTTGCCCTCGCCCCGCTGATGCTTGCCGCCACCACCGTTACGGCGGCCGAGAAACTGTCGCTGAACGCGATTTCCAAATACCTGAACGAGATGCAGACAGCCCAAAGCGATTTCACGCAGATCAACGATGACGGCACGATCTCAACCGGCACGATTTATATCAAACGCCCCGGTCGCATCCGGTTTGAGTACAAACCGCCCGAGAAAACGCTGGTCTTGGCCTCGGCCAATACCGTGGCCGTGTTCGACGCCAAATCCAACACAGGGCCAGAAACCTACCCGCTGGACAAGACCCCACTGTCGATCATCTTGGCGAAGAACGTGAACTTGGGTCAGGCCCGCATGGTTGTCGGCCACAGGTTTGACGGCACGGCAACGGTGGTCACGGCGCAAGACCCCGCGCACCCCGAATACGGCAATATCCAGCTGAAGTTCACCGACAATCCCGTGCAGCTGCGCCAATGGGTCATCAATGACGATTCCGGCAGCTCGACCACGGTGGTTCTTGGCGATCTGACGGTTGGCAAAGCGCTGTCCAACACGATTTTCAACATCCAACTGGCGACGGGCCAAGGCAACCGCTGAACCAACCTTAGGTTTTGGCTGAGGTATTTTCGGAACAGTGAAGGGGGCTGCGCGCTGCTCCTGTCACTGTTCCGAAAATACTCTTGGGGGAGCCGCATGAAGTGCGGCGGGGGCAACGCCCCCCCCTTTGACCGGCTTCAGCGCAAACGGCGCGGGCAAGTGCGCAATTGCGCGTCATAGATCACCGCGCGGTCGCCGACCTTGCTCGATACCCTCAGCAGCCAGCTTTTCGCGTTGTAGGACCGCCGGTTATAGCCGGTGTGTCCCTCGTGATAGGCAAGGTATTGATTGCGCGCATCGGTCAGTGAAACGCCGGTCTTGGCCCGCGTCTTGTTCATGTACCAACCCATGAAATCGGTGGCATCCTTGATGTCATCGCGCCGCGCGCTGCGGCGGCCCGTCTCGCGGCGGTATTCATCCCATGTGCCATCCAGCGCCTGGGAATACCCGTAGGCCGAACTTTGCCGCCCCATAGGAATCACGCCAGCCACGTAACGCAGCGGCGTACGCGCGTTACCGATGAATTTGCTTTCCTGGTAGATCGTCGCCATCTGAACCGCCACGGGGACGTTCCATTTGCGTTCCGTCGCCTTGAAGGCGCGGCCATAAGTCGGGCGCTGGGCAAGGATGGAGCACGCGTTATCAAGGTTCCGCGGCGCGGAATAGTTACCGCCGCCGCAGGACGCAAGCACCATCAGAAACACCGTAGCGCGAAGAGTTCTGCTCATCTGCCTCTCGCTCTTATTATGCGGGTTTATCCCCGTCTATTACGGACAGTGTACCGGAAAACAGGGTGATGTGAAATCACGTTTTGTCAGGCTTTCACTGCAATCGCCGCGTCACAGCAGCACGGCTAGCAGAAGCGGAATCGCCAGAACAGACAGCAGCGTGGACACCACGACCAGCCCCGCCACGGCATCGGAATCCGCGCCGTATTTCGTAGCCAGCAGGTAAGAGGTGACCGCCACGGGCGTCGACACCTGCAACACCAGCACCGCCAGCGGGATCGGCCCCAGTTCCAGCCAGATCCCGATGCCCCAGGCCACACCCACGCAGATTGCCAGCTTCAGTACCGAAATCCAGATCGCCTGCCCGATCCGTCCCGGTGTCAGCCGCGCCACGGCCACGCCAAGCGTGATCAGCATCAGCGGAATCGCCATCTGCCCGATCAGCGTCAGCGTATTGGTGATAACGCGCGGCGTTTCCCAGCCTTGCCACAGGAAAATCCCGCCAAGGATGGTGGCGGCGACCAGCGGCTCCTTGACCACCTTGGTCAGCGACCCACCCCCCGACACCAGCCAGATACCAAAGGTGAACGACCAGATCGCCATGATCGCAAAGACCACAACGGCATAGCCCAGCCCCTCGTCCCCGTAGGCGAACATCGCCAGGGGCAGGCCGATATTACCCGTATTGCCGAAAATAATCGGGGCCAGGTAGGTTCGGACCTCCAGCCGCATCAGCTTCACCATGGCAAAGGCAACGATGGTCACGGCCCCATAGGCCGCCATTGCCCCCATCGACAGCGCGGTCAGCGCAGCAGGGTCCACCTTGGTTTTCATCAGCGCGGTAAAGATCAGGCAGGGCACCGACAGGGTCATCGCCAGCCGGGTAACGAATTCAATATTATAGTCGTGGCCCGTCCGGACCCAGACATAGCCAATCACCGCCAGCGCAAAGACCGGCGCGGTGATCTCCAGAACTGTTAAGGCGAGGTTCACAGACTGTTTCCCTTGAAGTCCGGTGAATTATTGGACAAATGTGCGCTTCTGCGTCTATCCATAGAGGCAAGGGACTGCAATCAAATGCTGAAAACACGGGCGAAATATCATCTGGGCCAAGTCGTGCGCCACAAGAAGCATCCCTTTCGGGGTGTTGTCTTTGACGTGGACCCCGAGTTCAACAACACCGAGGAATGGTATGATGCCATCCCCGAAGAAAGCCGCCCGATCAAGGACCAGCCGTTCTATCACCTGCTGGCCGAGAACGATCAGTCCTACTACGTGGCCTATGTGTCCGAGCAGAACCTGATTGCCGATTATTCGGGCGAACCGGTAGATCACCCCGATATTCCTGATCTGTTCGGCCCGTTCGAAGACGGGCTTTACCCGTTGCATTTCCAACTGAACTGAACGGGTTGGGGCGCCGCAGCGCCCCTTTTCGTTTCAGTATCCGGTTCAGTATCCCAGGGCGCAGCCATCCTTGCGCGGGTCCGATCCTCCCTCCAGCACACCATCCTCGCGGATCAGAATCGCCTGGCCGCCGCCGATAGGTCCATCGGGTATTGCGACCTTGTGGCCCTTTTCAGCCAGCTCGGCGCGCACCTTGTCGCTATAGCCGCGCTCGACGTTCATGGTGCCCTGATCGGTGAAACTGCGCGGCGCGTCGATCGCCGCCTGCGGGGACATGCCGAAATCGACCATGTTGCTGACCACGCGGGCATGGCCGTTGGGCTGATACGCCCCGCCCATCACGCCAAAGGGCATCGTCACGCGACCGTTCTGGCGCAGCATCGCGGGGATGATCGTGTGCATGGGGCGGTTGCCGCCCGTCATCTCGTTCGGATGGCCGTCTTGCAAGCTGAACCCCGCGCCGCGGTTCTGGAACAGAATACCGAATTTTTCCGACGCGATACCCGACCCGAAGCCGTGGAAAATCGAATAGATCAGCGAAACAGCCATGCGGTCGCTGTCCACCACGGTGATGTAGACCGTGTCCTTGTGAACCGCTTCGGAGATCGGCGCGGCGGCCTCCATCGCGCGGTTCGGGTCTATAAGGGCGGCCAGTTGCCGCGCCGTTTCCGGGGCCAGCATATGTTCCAGCCGCGCGGTGCGGGAGGGGTCAGCAATGAAACGATTGCGCGCGTCATAGGCCAGCTTGGCCGCTTCCGCCTCGATATGGGCGCGCATCGTCCCGAATGGGTCCATCGACGGAATATCGAAATGCGACAGGATGTTCAGCATCAGCATCGCGGTCGCACCCTGCCCGTTTGGCGGATGTTCCAGCAGTTCCATCCCCTTGTATTCGCTGGAAATCGGCGCGGTTTCATCGGCGCGGGTCCGGGCAAAATCATCCATTGTATGCACCCCGCCCAGCGCATTGAGAGAGGCAACCATATCCTCGGCCACTTCGCCCTTGTAGAACCCGTCACGCCCCTGTTTGGCGACGCGGCGCAGCACCTCGGCTTGGCCGGGCGCGCGGAACATCTGCCCGGCCTTCAATGGCTGGCCATCCGCCATATAAAACTGTCGCCCCGCCGCGTTCAGGCATTTGCCCGCAGTGGGCCAGTCAAAGGCGACGCGCGGTGCGACGGGCACGCCTTCGTCGGCATAGCGGATCGCCGGGGCCAGAATGCGGTCCAACCCAAGCTTCCCATGCTTTTCAGATAGTTGGCAAAAGGCATCCATGGCAGTCGGAATGGTCACGGCCTCGGGCGCATTCAAGGGCACGGTGTCATGCCCCTTGTCCCGTAGCGCGGCGGCAGAAGCAGAGGCCGGCGCGCGGCCCGATCCGTTCATAGATTGCACCACGTTCGATCCGGGCGTGTTGAATAGGACAAAGCAATCGCCGCCGATGCCGGTCATGGGCGGTTCACAAATGCCCAGCAGGACCGCACCAGCAATGGCCGCATCCATGGCGTTGCCGCCTGCCTCCAGCACTTCGACCGCGACCTTGGCGGCCAGCGGGTGAGATGTGGCACAAACCCCGTTTTGCGCCAGAACCGGCGAGCGGCCGGGCAGTTGAAAATCGCGCATGTGTTCCTCCAATTTTCTGGGAGGTTAGGACGACGGGGCCAAGATGCCAACTGCGATGTTCGGGGATGTTCGGGGATGTTCTGCGAAGTACCTCGGCGTCACGCACTGGGTGGGGGCTGTTAACGCGCGACGCCGAGGGAAGCTCATTGCAGCTACAGACATAGTTATGCGTAAGGAATCTGACCTGATTGCGAGGCGAATAAGGAATTTTCAGGGCAAGCCCTCCTTACTCCACCGATTCGACCCTTGGAATGCAGAATGTCAGGTGATTGCGCCCGTCCAGTCGCCGATAGCACAGCCCATCCGTCAATTCGCGGATCATCGCCCATCCGAATCCGCCTTCGGGGATATCCAGCGGATTATCCGGTATTTCGGGCATCTCGCCGGTCGAAAGCAGGTGTTGCGGCAGGTCGCGCCCGGCATCCACCGTGGTGAACCGCAACCTGTCAGACAGCACACGCACCCCGAGCGAGACATCCCCCGCGCCGTCATAGCCATGTTCGGCAATGTTGTTCAGCACCTCAGCCACGACGATCTCGACCTGTCCCATGGTGTCGGCGGACAGCCGATGCTTCGCCAGCTTGCCCATCAATATCGCCAGCGCTTTGCGCACCTCGAATTCGCCCGTCGCGAAACGAATGGCGATCTCGCCGCGACTCGGCGGCGGTGGGATATTTTCTGCGGTGCCCATGACCGCGCGGTCAGGCCGCATGTGCCTGCACCGCCGCTTCGACGCTGCGGTGAATGGCAAAAACCGTATCCATCCGCGTCAGGCGGAACACCTTTTCCACATTCGGGCTAAGCCCGGCCAGCGCCAGTTGCCGCCCGTCGCCCAGTTGTTTCATCGTGGCGACGATTGCACCCAACCCCGAGGAATCGATGAAATCCACCGCTGACAGGTCCAGCACGGTATGCTCGGTCCCACCGTCGGTCAGCTCGCGCATACAGTCCTTGAAGGAAATCGCCACTGCGGCGTCAATCCGGCTGTCCCCAACCGTCACCACGCGACACCCTCGGTGGTCTTGAGTCGAAATCTGCATGGCCCCTCCGCATTTTTTCGATCCATTGTCCGGCAAGGCTAGACGCAAATCCCTACCATTCTGTATGCATATCCCTGAAACCGGAGGAGAGAGCGATGAAGAACGTGGTGATTGCAGGGGCGGCACGCACGCCGATGGGTGGATTTCAGGGCATATTCGACGGGGTCGAGGCATCCGCGCTGGGCGGGGCCGCGATTCGCGCGGCGCTGGCCGATGCCGGTGCCAAGACTGTGGACGAAGTCCTGATGGGCTGCGTTCTGCCTGCCGGGCAAGGCCAAGCCCCTGCCCGGCAGGCAGGTTTTGCCGGCGGCCTGGGCGAAGAAGTGCCCGCCACCACGCTGAACAAGATGTGCGGATCGGGCATGAAGGCAGCGATGGTCGCCTTTGACCAACTGGCCTTGGGCCATACCGACACCATGATCGCGGGCGGAATGGAATCGATGTCCATGGCCCCCTACCTTTTGCCCAAGATGCGCGGCGGCGCGCGGATCGGCCACCAAGAGGTCAAGGATCACATGTTCCTCGACGGGCTGGAGGATGCCTATGACAAGGGTCGCCTGATGGGCACCTTCGCCGAGGATTGCGCCGAGGCGTTCCAGTTTACCCGCGAGGCGCAGGACCATTATGCGCTTGGGTCTCTGGACAATGCCTTGGCGGCCGAGCGGTCCGGCGCATTCGACGGCGAAATCGCCCCCGTCACCCTGCACACCCGCACCGGCGAAGAGGTCATCACCCGTGACGAGCAACCCGCCAAGGCCCGCCCCGAGAAGATCCCGCAACTGAAACCCGCCTTTCGCAAGGATGGCACGGTGACGGCGGCGAATTCCTCTTCCATTTCCGATGGTGCCGCGGCGCTGGTCATGGCGACCGAGGACGCCGCCAAGGCGCAGGGTCTGAATATCCGCGCCCGCGTCCTGGGCCATGCCAGCCATGCCCATGCGCCCAGCCAGTTCCCCACTGCCCCGGTTCCCGCCGCGCGCAAGCTGCTGGACCGTTTGGGTTGGAAAATCTCGGACGTGGACCTGTGGGAGGTGAACGAGGCCTTCGCCGTGGTCCCCATGGCCTTCATGCATGAGATGGGCCTGCCGCGTGACATCGTCAACGTGAATGGCGGCGCCTGCGCGCTTGGCCATCCCATCGGCGCGTCTGGCGCGCGGATCATGGTCACGCTGCTGAACGCGCTGGAAAAACGCGGGCTGAAACGCGGCGTCGCCGCGATCTGCATTGGCGGCGGCGAAGGCACCGCCATCGCGATTGAACGCGTCTGATGCAGATCGATTACAACTCCATCAGCGCCAGCATCGCCTCGCTCACAGCGGGCGAGGTGGACGGGGTGGCGCTGATGGCCACCGTGGCCTGCGAATTGCATCACGCAGACGATCGGTTCGACTGGACGGGGTTCTACCGCGTGACCGAACCCGACCAGCTGAAGATCGGGCCGTATCAGGGCGGTCATGGATGCCTTGTAATCCCGTTTTCGCGCGGCGTCTGCGGGGCGGCGGCGCGCACCGGGCAGGTGCAGCTGGTCGATGATGTCGATGCCTTTCCAGGCCATATCGCCTGCGCCAGTTCGACCCGGTCGGAAATCGTGCTGCCGGTACGTGCAGCCGACGGGCGGCTGATCGGTGTGCTGGATATCGACAGCAACCAGCCCGCGGCGTTTGACCAGACCGATGCGGCGGGGCTGGCCTCCATTCTGGACATGGTGTTCGGCCAAAGCGCCTGACACATGTATCGCGCGCGGCTGGCGCAACACCCCCTTGCCGCCGCGACCATGTCATGGCAATCCGCCCGCATGGACGCGGAATACAATCCCCCGCAGGAGCCGCTGCGTATCCTGCATGAAGATCACCAGATCCTTCTGGTGGACAAGCCCTCGGGGCTGCTCTCTGTGCCTGGCAAGGGGGAACATCTGGCCGATTGCCTGATGTCGCGCGTGCAGGCGGCCTTTCCCATGGCGCTGCTGGTGCATCGGCTGGATCGTGACACATCCGGCGTGATGGTCTTTGCCCTGACGCCCCATGCGCAGCGCCACCTTGGCCTGCAATTTGAAAAGCGTCAGACCAAGAAAACCTATGTCGCCCGCTTGTCGGGGCGGCTGGAGCCGAAGACCGGCACCGTCGATCTGCCGCTGATCGTGGACTGGCCGAACCGGCCCTTGCAGATGGTCTGTCACGATACGGGCAAACCCGCGCAAACCGATTGGCGCGTCGCCCGTTATGGCGAGGGTGAAACAAGGGTCAAGCTGATGCCGCGCACAGGCCGCAGCCACCAGCTGCGGGTGCATATGCTGGCCATGGGCCACCCCATTCTGGGCGATCCGTTCTATGCGACCGGCCCGGCGCGCGATGACCACCCGCGCCTTATGCTCCACTCCGAAGAGTTGCGCCTGCGCCACCCTGACGGCGGGCGTGGCATGTCGTTTCGGGCCAAGGCACCGTTCTGATCCGGCATGTGGCGAATCACTCACAAAGTTGACGTATGGGAACACGACGGAAACCGCAAAGCCCCGGAAAAAAGGCGTATGGAATACCTTACCCACTTTCATCGCGCCCCTATCCGAACTGGTAGAGTGATTGATTTCCAGCCTGAAATGACGCCGCGTCCCATTATATTTCCCGCATAGATGAGCAGACAGACGGGTTTTTCCCCATTATGCGAAGCTCACTTCGGGCGACACTAGCCCGGCACGCAAGTGCAGTAGTCCCACTCACGGGAGGCTGCCTCTGGGATGGGGGTAGCTGTGAGGGGTCGTGGCGCACCGCTCATGGCCCATCATGCCAAAACCACCCCCCTCACCCCAATCCGCCGAACGTTCAAGATGTTTAAAATCGTTCATTTAGGGCCGGGCTGGATCAATTGCCGTTAATTCCACAGCAAGGACTGTGAGGCTATCTATCGGCATGGTGCAGCATTTCACTCAAAAACTGGCGCTGGTTTGCATGGTCTTGGGGATGTTCTTCGGGGTGCCTTTGCTTGCATTGACCGCGCAGCCCCCTGTTGCCGGCAAGCCGATGCTTGTGGTGGTGCCGCCGTGGGCCTCTATTCCCGCCGTGGTGTCAAAGGCGGGCGGCCGCATCATTGGCCCGCAACTTGCCACGCTGGGCGGGCTGGCCGTGGCCGATACCCCGAATTTTCGTCAAAAACTCAAAGAAGCAGGCGCATGGGCTGTCCTGGATGGGCGCAGGACAGCGCTATTGTGTGGAGTATGAATGATGTCTGAACTGAATCCCCTCGAGACCTCGCAGCGCAACGGGTTGACGCTGTTGACGATTGCGGTGGTCGTTTTCGCCCCCATTCCCGCTGTGACCGCGTGGCTGGTGGGGAACCCCCCGATGGAGGAAGGCATCGCAGCGGCGGCGCTGGCCATTCTGGCCTTCGTGGCGCGGTCGGGCAATCCGGCGATCGCACGGGTCGCCGTATCGCTTGCGCTGATGGGGCAGGTGATGATCCTCACAGCCGCGCTGGCCGGACATCCGTGGCAAATGGACAGTCACATGGTCTATTTCGCGGCCTTGGCCGCGCTGGTGCTGATCTTCGATCCTGTCGCGCTGTTCATTGCCGCCGGAGCCGTGGCCGTGCAACACCTGACCTTCAGCGTCCTGCTGCCACAGTTGATCTACCCCAGCGCCTCGCTGATCGAAAACCTGCTGCGCACCGCATTCCACGGCACCGTGGTGGTGATGGAAACGGCAGCCCTGCTTTACGTCGTCTTCACGCGGATCGCACAGTTCAAACGCCAGGTCGCGCAGTCCGAAGCGCTGGGTGAAACGCTCTCGCAATCCGAAAAACAACGCGAGGTCATGGCCGAAACCGATCGCGAACAGACCCGCATGATGAACGCGCTGCGCGACTCGCTGGGACGGCTTGCCGTGGGCGATCTGTCCTCTCAAATCACCGAACCGTTCAGCCAACAGTTCGAGGAGCTGCGCCGCAACTACAACGAAGCAGTGGCTGCGCTTAGCCAGGCCATGGGCAACGTCTATTCCCATGCCGAATCCATCCGCGCGGATACCAGCTCGATCTCCTCCGCAGCCGCCAGCCTTGCACACCGGACCGAAGACCAGGCACGCGGGCTGGCGCAAGTAACCCAGACCGTTGACCAGATTTCGGGCTTCATGAAAAGCTCGGCCGAAGAGGCGCAATCGGCCCGCAGCAGCACAGACCAGGCGCGCAAGGAATCCGAAACCGGCATGGATGTGGTGAACCGCGCGATCGAGGCGATGAATGGTGTGGAACGGTCGTCGAATCGCATCCGTTCGATCACCGACGTGATCGAGGATCTGGCCGTGCAAACCAACCTTCTGGCGCTGAATGCCGGGGTCGAAGCTGCCCGCGCGGGTTCTGCCGGGCAAGGCTTTGCCGTGGTCGCAAGCGAGGTGCGCGCCCTTGCGCAACGCTCCTCCGAAGCGGCGCATCAGATCACCGAACTGATCGAGGAATCCGGCCAGCAGGTGCAAAGCGGCGTGAAGATGGTGGGCGAAGCAGGTGCCGTGCTGAACGGGGTCTTGTCCTCGGTCCGGGTGGTGTCGGACACGATGCAGAACATCGCGGATTCAGTGACCGAACACTCTGCCGGGATCGGCCATATCCGCAACACCATGAGCGAGTTGGACAACCTGACCCAACAAAACGCCGCCATGTTCGAAGAAACCTCGGCAGCAAGTTCTGCCCTGAATTCGGCAACGGACCAGTTGAGCCGCGTGATATCACAATTCGTGAACAACACGGGCGAGGCCGAGGATTGGTCCAGCTACTCCCGCAAGGCGAACGACGCGGCCTAGGTGTTTGATCCCAAGGTTTGATGGTGCGATCTGTTCTTTGGAATGTAAGGAAAGACTATGGGACAGATACGTCACGGCTGCGCCACGTACTGTTA
>Ga0209121_10000099_pt1 | contig 84688 bp, 83 predicted proteins | sample Cruoilmetagenom3_FD_187292 | JGI IMG/M metagenome (GOLD analysis project Ga0209121, IMG submission 187292) | Oil polluted marine microbial communities from Coal Oil Point, Santa Barbara, California, USA - Sample 3 (SPAdes) (version 2) | ecosystem: Environmental > Aquatic > Marine > Oil seeps ...
AGTTACGTTTTGGTCTTGTTACCATGCTGCCACCTAGTGATGTCTTGGTGCATATTAGCACCTCTAAGTAGGTGGCCAAATTCACTATGCCACTACATATCGACAAAATTTTTGAAATTATCTAATGATCTATATTTGTAGAGCATGATTATTTTCTTACCTTTTTAGAGTTCACTGCTAACTTATAGCGACAGCGAAAATTAGGATTTTTTATTTATTAGAAGAATTATCTCGATACCAGTCAAATCCAATAAAATCAACAATCAATCCATATTCTTTATCTTTTGCTGGCCTAGTAACCACGCTAGAAATTTTATACTGAACATGGTGAGATACAGTGCAGGTTAGATAAACGGTACTCAACAGAGGATTATCATAACCTATCAAAAAACTACCAGTACCAATAAGCAATAATAACGAGCTATCTTTATCAATAAATTTTTTACGTAGAAGCTCTTTTTTATCGACTTTCATATTCGATGATATCGCACTTACCACATTACTTGATGTAACGCCCCTCAACTTAGGTTTTATGTTTAAAATTTTATCAAATAAGACATTCGCTGTATCAATATCGCGAACCACGACGTAAGCTTTACTTAAATATTGAGTTTCATTCAGTTCGAAGTGTGCAACAATTTTCTCAGCTAAAAAATCCAAGGACAGACTACTATCCACATATTTACATGAAACTCTTTCAACGCCATGAACTTCTAAGCTATCCTCTGCTTGCTGATCAACACTTGTTCTCCAATCAATTTTCTCGATCCTAAGTGGAGTAGAAACACTATCTTTGATTGCTTGAGTAAGATCATAAGAGCCTACGACTCGACCATAAAAACTTGGTGCTAGGCGACTTGGGCTACTCGTAAACAATATATAAGTAGCGTTCGAAAAAAAAGTCTCAAAATTTTCTGGTATTGAGCGAATATCGTAACCAACTACTAAACAGTCACAATTAAACTCAAAATCATATGAATAAATTTTTTGCACCATACATATAATAACTTCCTGATCATCAGAAACTATCAAAGAGGATAATTCTTCTTTCGAACCGGGCAATATAGGATTAACCCCACTTTCTCTCGATACCAATTGGTAAAGTTGATGTGCTATATCTTGTCGATCAACTAAAATCACAATTTTTTTATCATAGATACCTTTAATAATTTCTAAATAGGAAGAAAGAGATTTAGTTAAACCACTTCCCAATGCCTGTGAAACAACCCCAGCTTTTCCATTTCCGTTTGGGGGCAAGGCGTCTTTTGTAGCTTTAATTGCACTATCGACAATTTCTTTGCGCACATACTCCATATAGACGTGTAATGGTTGCGCAATTTTACGGATTTCAGGAATAGTTTTACTTCTAAAATCTTGGTCATGTACTCCTTTGTAAAGCAGAGATAAAAGCGGGTTCAGTATTTCGGAAAGAAGTTCCGAAATCTCAAAAATATCTAACTCTATAGAAAAGTGAACTATCTTATTTCTTATCCTAGTCAACTTATCAATCTTGTTACGCAATGATTTTTTTTCAGAAAGCTCTTCAATATTAAGAGTGATCGCCACTCGATCAATAAGATTTTTAAAACCAACAGACATGATTTTTTCATCATAATCAAAAAGATCTAAAACACCAGCATTTTCCATACCATCTTTTTTTCTTAGAATACCAAGCCTTTCAACAGCTTTATTTACATCTTGAAAAACAAGGAACTCATTAGACTGCACAACTAATTGTTTTAATAGAAGTTCTATTCCATGATGTATCCAAATAACAGACTCTTTTAATAGCCAAGCATCACTATTTCTCTTCCACTGAGTCCACATCTCATATCCACGAATCAAAGAGTGCGACCCATTATCGAGCAGGCCAATTTTGAGGTTTCCAGTTTGTTCTATCATATATCTACTTTATTTAATAATTGATTAAATTACACTCACAAAATTTTGGCAGCGAGGTAAACAAAACTTCGAGATCCGTGGCTATTTATACATATCATCTCTAAATAGGAGCATTCATTCCACCTGGCTGCGCAACTCGAAGATTTGTTTTAGTTAAACGCTCTACAGAAACTTTTGGCAGCACTTTATCAACAATAACCAGATAATGCTCAAGTAAAGCCCTAATATAATCAAGCTCACCATGCTCAATTTCATACCAAACTTCTGGAAGGTAGCGAACAACTATACTAAACGCATACAGTATAGCTAAATGTAATACGAATTGATCCTTCATACCCCAATAAGGGACGACAATGCTGGTACCGCAGTACCCCGACTTGTAAGATTCAACAGAACTCCACCACAAATCGTCTTTATCATGAAACACCTTTCCAGTTAGGTAAGGCTTGTCTTCAATGTTTCTTGGAGTTTCCCATTCAATTTGTTCAATCTCGAAACCATACTGATTAATTTCTTCCAGCGTTACATTTGCTCCATGTGGGTATATTGCAGCAAAAGTGAAGTTACCTTTCACAGAATCAATTTTTTCTGAGCGGTCTATTATATTTTTCTGCGCATGACCAAATTGAAAACTTAATGGGTCACTTCCAAGGTACTCATTCAAAACTCCTTGCAGTTCGGGTACTCTCCGCAACAAATCGGATAATGATATTGTTTTTTTGCCTACTACATTATCATAACTCCGTGGCTTTTTATCATCTGCATATGGTTTGATATTAAATCCCAAGCTTTTTACATATGAGTAAAAATGTCCTGATTTCAAGCATCCTACCATCATGTTATCTGGAAATGAGCCATCATTTTTTCTTAGGGTATATAACCCATGACCATATTCTGTATATCTTTGCACTGATGACAGATCAGCTTTAGGATTATCAGAAGATATCTGTTCCGCAATAGTTATTTGAAGTAAAGCATAATAACGAGATAGAATTCTAGAATTCAATCCACCTTCTTTAGTATCCCAATACCCAAAGGCACTTCGAACTGCGGAAGACATACCTACTGACTTTTTCTCAATAATATCAGGTGCTAAATCTGGAGAATTTTTTTCAATTACTCTTTTACAGAGTTGTGAGCTAGATAGACGCTTGAGTCTTAGCCAGGTTGCCTCAGAAACATCATCGGCAACGAATCGCTCCGTATTTTTATATTTCATAGAATTCCTAAGCTACCCTTACCGTTTAACACTAATATTGCAGTAAGCTGCATACTCTCAACATCCATGCCAACTAATTTATTGAGGTCATGGCGCCACCTTATTTGACTCTACCCCATAGACTCCGATTAAGGCAAAGTCAATTTTGACAAAATATTCAAAAGTCGCATGTCGCCGCGTTTTGCCCTGCCTATAGCACTGTATATAAACCATTAGTCAGCAATGAGGCTCATGCTTTGACTCTGATTTTTAGGTTAACCGCCACCCTAAGCCAACAGCTAGTTTGAGTGGTAGCCCACACAAGATTGCTCCTAGCTGATTAGAATACAAACCACCTCCCCACCAAACCACTGCTGCTTAAGCCCCCGCTGCTTTTCCAACAATAGCATTAGATACTCACGCAAGGGATGAACTGACGGTAGCGCTGCAAGATGTTTACGCAGCCTGCGTTGGTAAGGAAACTGCTCAGCGGGCACCTGCAACGGCGTGGCGTTTTGGGTGAGCCATTTGATGTCGGGCAGGAGCAAGTGAGTGGCGTTGCTGTCGAGCGCTAGCGTGACGCCTTTTATATCGAAATCGCCAGCGTAGATATGTGTTCGTCGGGTTTTGCGCCAAGCATCAGCCAGTAACGCAAAGCCGCCGCCGTAGTGGCTGTCGCCGCGGTAGACGACCAGCGGGTTTGCGTAGCCGCTTAGCGCTGACTGTTCCGGCGAAAACTCATAGAAACTGTCCAGGTTTTCGACCTGAATTAGAGCGCTAAAGGCGCTCAGCTTTAGCCCCATTACATCTACATCGCGAATGGCGCGTGGCTCGTTGGCAAGCCCTGTTGTTGGCTGCGGCGGAAAGCTGACGAGTACCCGCCGTGCGCGGGGACTTTCGCGGGTTGCCTTGTCTTCCTCTACACCCTCTTTCGCTTGGGCGCCGCTGGTGAGACCGCTGAGTGAGCGACCTAGCGGCGCTATGCGGGCGCTTTCGAGTACGTCATTGATCTGCGCCAGCAGGGCGGCATCAAAACGCAGCGCTTTACTGTTGATTCGCGTGGCTAGGTCAATGTCGTGCTGGTGGCACCAGGCCACTACGTCGTCTACCCACTGGCGGCGCGGCTTCTCCACCGTGGACTGGCGGAGAAGTTCGCGGGCGACGCCGTTAAGGCCATTGCGTGCGCGGCTGGGTAGGTTCATACGGCCAGCTGCAGCTCTACATCGTGGATCAGGCGCAGGTGGTTGAATTGGCTGGCTTGGCTCTCCTGCTGTTTGAGCCGAAACGCCTTCTGGTCGCTGCGCGGCAGGCCCTGGTATTCGGAAATCACCTGGAACAGCCAGATTTCGTCCGGCCACTCCAGCGGGCTTTCGCGCAGGTACTCAAGGGCGCTGATCGGCTCCGCCTGGGGCTGGTCGATCACGCTCAAATAGAAGTGTTCCACATCCTGCTTGAGCGCCTGCTGGCGGGCGGCGGCGAGGCTGCTCTCTTGCGCTTGGGCTGGGGCCGCGGCTTCAACGGTTTGCGTGGTATGGCGCGGCTGGGGTAGTTGGTGCAGCAGATCGGCGAGCAATCGGCTATCCAGGTTGCGATCCAGCGCTGGGGCGGCCGCCGCGCTTAGCGGGGCGGCTTGATTGACCAGTCCTGGTACCTCGCTGCGCCGGGCGTAATTGCCCGGCACAAAGCCGGGGTGTTCGCGCATAAAGGCGGCCATGCCGCTGATCAGGCGGCTGCGCGCCTGTTGCTTACGAAAGCGCGCCATCAGTTCGATCAAGCGCCGCTGCACTTCGCGCAGGCCGGTGTAGTGGTGGCTTAACTGCTGCTGTAGCTGGCTGATCAATAGCTTGCGCAGGCTGCCATCGCTGCCCACCAGTTCGATCAGCTCGTCGAAATCGATCAGCGCCAGGCCATCCAGCAGCCTCGCGATCTGCTTCTGGGCGCGGTCGTTTTCGCGGATCTTGTCGTTGAGCTGACTGACAAAACCAAAATCGCTATTCAGCCGCTGCCATAAGCTGTCGATAGCATCGGCGAAGCGCCCATTAAGGTCGTCGACTTCCTGGCGCAGGCGCATCAACTGCTGCTCCAGTCGCCAATGCTCGCCGCGGCTGCGGGCCTCCCGGTAGCTGTGTACCAGGGCGCGAATCAGCTCCAGGGTTTCCGCTACATCGGCATTCACATGGCGGCGGGTCTCGTCGGCGAGCATTTCGGCGATCAGTTCGCGCACCTTGGGCGCCAGCTTCACGCCGCTCTGCTCATCCGGTCGCCATAGAATGCGCGCCGCCAGCAGCTTGCGCAGCGCGCTATCGCTGAGCGATTCCAGCGGCACTTCATCCCGGGTGTAGGCTTGCATCAGGACATCGGCGTGTTTGCCGAGCAGCGCCAGCCGTTCACTGCCGGTTTTTAGCAGGCGGCTTTCTAGTGCATGCTCACCAGCACTCACAGAAGGGCCTCCTGAGCGCCAGAGCCCTCCTCGCTGCCCTCTTCGATGGGCAGGTTCTCTTCATCGCGAATAAAGCGCACCAGATCCACCAGGTAGTCGATCTTGCCGGTAACCACGAATACCTGCCGCTCTGAATGGGGCTGAAGCAGGTAGCCGTGCTCTTTCAAGCGCTTGAAGACCTGCTTTACCTGGGCGTCGAGCTGGTCACTTTGCGAGCCAAAAAAGCTGTCGGTGGCCAGGCGCTCCAGGCGTTCGCGTAGGCTTTGGTTGTCTTCGCACTTGGCGCTGAATTCGGCGGGTTTGAGCACATCGCCAGGGGCGGCCAGGGTGTCCCGGCCCAGCGCCTCTTGAACCAGCTGCAGCCACTCCAGCAGCGGCAGCAGGCTATTGAGCGTATCGCCGAGCTGGCGTGACAGCTGATCCCGGGCGTTGTCATTGAGCTGACGCCAGGCCAGAAAATAGACGCTGCCATCTTCATTGCTGGCTAGCCGCCGGTTAAGCGGCCGCAGGTAGGTATCGATCTCCTCCCGGGTCTCTTCATTGGTGAGATGACGATAGCCGCTCTCATCGCTGATTGGGCAGACAAACTCCCCGGCCAGCAGGCGCTCTAGCAGTGGGCCATGTTCGATCATACCGTCACCTCCTGCTGACGTTCCTGGAGCCGTTCGGCCAGGCGGCTTAGCCGTGGCTCGATGCGTTTTAAGACCCGCTTGTTGGGGTTGGCCTCATCGCGATCGATCAGGTAGCGGTTGGCGAACAGCAGCAGCACATCGGACTCGGGGTTGGGAAACGCGCCGACGATATGAATGCGGTTGCTGTCGCAGGCGTCGAAGAGTTTTTCGACGTTGTGGTACGCCAGGGTACCGATCTCATCAATGGGCCAGTGGATGGCGATCTCCGCATCGCCGCGCAGCAGGCGGGTAAAGGCCAACAGGAATTTGCACAGAATCAAATACGCCATGCCGTGGCTAGAGGACTCCAGCAGCTGGCGGTCGTTCTTGATCACTAGATCGGTGCCGCCTTCGTTCAGGTGCAGCTCCAGGCGCAGCAGGCTTTCGAAGCTGTACTGCTGGTCGCTGCGCAGCAAATCGACCACGTCCGCCAGGGCGTTGAGGTAGTCGTCGCTGGGCAGCGTCTGACCGGATTCCCGCCACTCCTTATAGCGCTGGGCAAAAAGCTTCAGCGGCTCCCAGAAGCCGAGTTCATCGATGGTGGACTGGATGCGCACTTCGGCCTTGGTGATGCCTTCCAGGCGCAGATCATCGGCGACCTCTTCAGAGAGCCGGCGGCTTTGGGCGCTGATGCGGCGGTTCAAATCGCGGAACACGGTGAAGAACTTATCCAGATCGTCGCTTAGGTTGCGCCCTTCCTGAATCAGCTGCTGCTGTTGATCTTCGAGCAGTTTAAGCATATCGCGCAGTAACGGCAGCTGTAGGCGCGGGTTGTCGCTTTGCAGCTTGCTGCGTTCACTCTCCAACGCTTCGGCGAAGCCGCTGCTGGCGTCCTTGATCAGTTGGCTTTCGACTTCCAGGCAGCCACGCCGCAGTTGCTCGATTTGCTGGTGGCGATTGCCCAGCGCCTGGCGGGCGCGCTCGATGCGCTCGTCCACATCACCCAGGGGCGTGCCGGGCGCTTGGACGTCGGGCTCGATGGCCAGGGTTTCCAGTTGGGTGAGTAGCGGCTTCAAGGCTTCCAGGCAGGTGTATTCGCTCTCCCGCTGGGTTTTCAGCGTGCTGACCGTGCTTTGGTGGGTTTTGCGCGCGGCCTGGAAGTCGTTTTTCAGGTGCTCTTTATCGCGCTGTAGCTTTTGCTCCGCTTGCTCCAGCTCTGCCTCCTGGGCGACCAGCTGCGGCTTGTGCTGCCCCCACTCGACGCGCATAAAGCGTGTGTATTCGGTGAGTTCATCCTGGCGGGCGGCGGTGACGCGTATGCGTTCATCCTGGCTGGCCAGCCGCGCCTTAGTATCTTTTAGCTTGGCGGGGTCGACGCCCTGCTCGGCCAGCTCCTGGCTAAAGGCTTCTTCCAGTTCCGCGCGCTGGCGTTTGTGTTCGGCATTGGCGTCGCTCAACTGCTGCTTATACTGGCGCAGTTGAGCATCTAGGCTATCTACCTGGCTTTGGCCGTCGGCCTTTAGCTCTAATAACTGGCTTTGGTGGGTCTCGCTGAGGGCGGCGAGCGCCTGCTGCTTCTCTTCGCGCAGCTCCCTTTGTGCCTGCTCCTGGCGGGCTAACGCAGTTTGATGGGCGGCGCGACGCTCCTGCTGGCGCTTGGTGTGGCGCTCCTGCTGCTGGCGGCGGGCTTCCAGCGCAAACTCAACTTCCTGCTCGGCGCGCTTGTGGGCCATGCGGCCCTGATCCTGGGCTTCATCGGCCTGCTGCACCCGCTCGTTCTGCTGTTTGAGCGTTTTCTCGGCGGCCTGGCTCTCCGTTTGCACCCGGCGCTTAGCGGTGTCCGCCTCTTCAATGGCGGCCAACAGGCTGGCTTCGTCCTGGGCGTAATCCGGCAGGGCAATGGCGGAAAGATCCAGCGCCAGCCCGAACAGGTCATCGCTGGCGCCTTCCGCCAACTGCGGGGCGAGGTCACGCCGTTCCAGTAGCTCCGGGGCAATCACCTTGCCTAACTGCTGCTCCCAGCCGGGGCGGTGGTAGCGCAGGAAGTGGCGCAGGCTTCCCTGCTCCGGGTCGCGCTGCTGATAGAGCGCAAAGCAGCGCTGCTCGGCGCGTTCCAGCTGCTGGCGAAGTTGCACCAGCTGCTGTTCGGCACTGTCGCGATCGCGTTTGCGGCTTTCAAACTCGCGGCGCAGGCCATCCAGAGTAGCGGCGGATGCGTTGCGCTCCTGCTGGGCCTGATCCAGGCGCGCCTGGGCAAGCTCCGCCTCTGAGGCTTCTTCGGCGGTCTGGGTCGAGAGCGAGAGCTGCGCTTTTAGTTCGGCTAGCTGTTCGACACCGAGTTCCAGCTGCGCCTGGTACTCGCCCTCCAGGCGTTGACGCTCCTGCTGATAGCGTTCGTTGAGCTGCTGTTCGGACTCCCACTGCTGCTCCCGACGCAGGGCTTTCTCTTCGACCAGGGCGTCGATCAGTTCCTGGGATTCACGGGTCTGGCGGGCAAGGGTTTCGGATAGCTCGCGCAACCGGCCATCCAGGCGGGCTTGGCTTTCCTTGAACTTATCCTGAAGAAGCTGCAAATGTTTCTTTAGCTCTTCGTACTGCTCCCGCCACTGAGGTAGCGCGTTGATGTCGCGCTCAAGGCCGGGCATATCGGCCTCGGCATAGTGCTCGAACCGGGTTTGCAGGTCGTTGAGGCGGCGTTGTGTCTGCTGTAAATCGCTAACCACTTCGCTGTGGCGGTCGTTCAGCTTATCCCGCGCTTCAGCGTAGTCGCTCTCCCGCTGCTGGAACTCGCGCTGGTGGCGGGCAAGCTCGGCATCCAGATCGGCCATTTGGCGTTCGGCCCGCTGGCGGTCATCCTCTAGCTGGGGTTTCAGTTGCCAAAGCGTGGCATCCAGGTCAGCGAGTTCACGATCGATACCGGCGAGCCGGGCAAGCGAGGCCTGCAGCGGTTCCAGACGCATGGATTGGCGCATCTGGGCAATCCACTCCCGCGCCTTGGTGTTGCGAATCCGGGTTACCGGCAGCTCGACGCCATCCTCTTCGAAAATCGCCGCCAGCATGGTTTTGAGGGTGTCCATCTTGCCCTCTTTGGCATGCACCGCCGAGACCAGCTTTTCGATATGGCGGATGCGTCGCTCAGGCTTCACCAGGCTGAACTGGGCCGCGATCTGGCGCAGCTTGAGGCCGTCGCGGCTGTTGCCGTGCAGCTGGGTAAAGTCGTTCTGGATCACCGAGCGAAATTCAGAGGTAGCACCCAGCTTGGGGGAGACCGGCATGCCGTTGCGCCGTAGGCCGCTGGCCCACTGGGTGTAGTCCAGCGCCGCTACGCCCGCGTCGCTCTCCACCAGATAGTCTTCCGGCTGGTAGGGCGCGCCGACAAAGCGGTACTCCACCCCGCCTTCTTGTTTACGCGTGAGCACCGCTTGGCAGATATTACCCGCTTCGCGGCGGTATTCGTAAACCAGGTAGCTGTTGCGATTAGGCAGGTAAAACGCATCAAACTTCATGCGGGTCTTGGGCACGACCTTATTGGGTAATTCGCCGTAAAACACCGGCACCAAGCGCTGTAGCGTGGTTTTACCGGAGGCGTTGGTGCCGCAAATATTGGTGTGGCCGTCCACACTCAGTTCCACCACCCCTTCCAGGTGGCCGTGAATCATCACGATGCGTAGCAGGTGGGCCATGCCGTGTCCTTGATCGATAGAGATTCGAAAGCGACTATCTTGCCAGACACTTTGATGGCTTGTCTTACTGATTACGCCTTACCCACTAGCCCCTCAAAAAAACTCACCGCATTGGCTTCCAGTCCTTCCAGGTAGTAACCGCCTTCCTGTACTACCAGCGTGGGTACGTTCAGGCCCGCTACCCGGCGGCCAAGCTCAGCAAACCCCGCGGTTGAAACAGCGACCTTAGATTGAGGGTCGAGTTCGTAGATATCGAACCCCAGCGCCAGCACGATGGCGTCCGGTTCGAACAGGCGAATGGCTTGGCAGGCTTCTTCCAGGCGGTCAAAGAACACCGACTCCTCTGATCCATGGGGCATTGGCAGGTTGAGGTTATAGCCCAGCCCTGCGCCCTGCCCGCGCTCGTCTTCGAAGCCGGTGACCGCGGGGTAGAAGTTGGTGGTATCGCCGTGGATCGAGATATACAGCACATCGTCGCGCTGGTAGAAAATTTCCTGAATGCCCTGGCCGTGGTGCATGTCGGGGTCGAGCACGACGATGCGCGGGTAGCGCGATTTCAGATGCTGGGCAGCAATGGCGGCATTGTTGAGAAAGCAGAAGCCACCGGCGGAATCGATGCCCGCATGGTGGCCCGGTGGGCGCGATAGCGCGTAGGCGAACCGATCACCGGCCAGTAGGGCCTCGGCACCTGCCACCGCGCTTTGCGCTGACCAGTAAGCCGACTGCCAAGTATATTGCCCCACCGGGGCGCTGCCGTCGGCCAGATAACGCCCGGCTTCTGCCAAGATGCCGCGCAGGGCGTTGGGCGAACGCACGAAGATGTTGGAGATCACTTCTTCTCCCCAGTCTTCGTCAAGCATGTGCCAGCGCCGGTGGGCACTTTCCAGAAAGCGCAGATAGGCCAGCGAATGCACGGCTCTTAGCGGCGCCACCCCAAAATCGGCGGGTGCTTGAACATTAAACCCTAGCCGCTTGGCAGCGGCCAGCAGGTGCGTGGCGCGCTCAGGCACTTCCTGGGGCGTGCGCATTTTGCCCCGGGAGAAGTAGGTTTGCGGCTGATGAAGCAGTTGGTCAGCGTGGAAGAACGTCTTCATCGGCACTCTATTCATCAGAACTATCTCCGGTTTCGCCCACACCCTTGACCACGAATTTGCGCGCAACGCCTATGTGGTAGTCAATCGCCTCACGGCAGGCGGCCGGGCTGCCGCTATCCAGCGCGTCGAGCAACTTATAGTGACTAGTGGCGATCGTGTCGGGGGCTTCATGGGTTTTGGTAATTAGCGTGATGCACAGGCGCAGCTCATGAGTGAGGTCGTCAAAGGCGCGCAGCAGCCGTTCGTTGCCTGCGTAGTGGAGCATCAGGCGATGGAACTGAAGATCCTCTTCAATCCGACGCGTGCCATCGTTACCGGCTGCGGCCTCGCAAAGTACCTCTACCTGTTGCTTAAGCGCACGCTGGGCTTCCGGCGTGTAGCGCTCTGCCAAGCGATGAATCGCATGCCTCTCAAGGCATAGCCGCAAATCAAAGACATCTTCGAGTTCAACGGCATTCAACGCGCGGACAAAGAAGCCGCGGCGGGGTTTTGATATTAATAAGCCGCGGCTTTCCAGCAAGCGCGCGGCCTCACGAACCGGTGCGCGGCTAACGCCCAAGTCACGGGAAAGCTGTACTTCCGAGAGCCGTTCGCCGGGTAAAAAGTGTTGCTGAATAATCGCTTGGGTCAAATAGTCAGCCACCTGTTCGACGAGGTTTTGCTGCTGGATAAAGGGCCTGGGAGCCGCCGTTGGTAAGGCCATAAAATTTACTCGTGGGGTGTGGCGCGTTTCCTTAAGTATGACGAAAAAAAACCACTTGTCGACGAACGATTGCCGACTGTCGACAGTTTTGCCACATGCTGCTAAGTTCAAAGTGCAAGGTTCACAAAGGCCCCCAATAACCCACACAACTGGGCCTAACACGCCACGCCTCGCTCGCCTAACGACTACGTAAACCTATTACGTGCTAATAACCGAGGAGCAGGAAACATGAAAAAACCGTTAGCTTTGGCTATTTCCGCTGCAGCACTCGCTTTCACATCCGCCGCCCTGGCAGATGACCCCAAAGAGGGCGGTGTGGTTAACACCATTATCCAGCCGGAGCCGCCGGGCTTGGTGCTGGGCATGGTTCAGAACGCGCCCACCCGTACTGTGTCGGGCAATATCTACGAAGGTCTGTTGCGCTACTCCACCGACCTTGAACCCATGCCACAGTTGGCGGAGTCGTGGGAGGTCAGCGACGATGGCCGCACCTACACCTTCCATCTGCGTGAAGGCGTCACCTGGCACGATGGTGAAGCTTTTACCGCCGATGATGTGGTGTTCTCTGCCGATGTGTTCCACCGCGAGCTGAACCCTAGTGCCCGCGCCGTGCTGCAGCATGTGGAAAGCATCGAAGCCACTGACGATCACACCGTGGTGTTTACCCTGAAGCAGCCTTTCGGCCCTTTCCTGCTATCGTTTGAAGCAGGCACCTTTACCATGGTGCCCGAACACCTTTATGCGGGTACCGATTTCCGCAACAACGAACATAATGATCATCCCATTGGCACCGGCCCGTTCAAGTTCGACAACTGGGAACGCGGCACCGTTATCGAGCTGGTCAAGAACGAAGAGTATTACGAAGAGGGCTTGCCCTACCTGGACGGTGTGAACTGGCACGTTATTCCTGACGGCGCTTCCCGTGCAGTGGCGTTTGAGAACGAGACCATTGACGTGCTGCCCAGCGGCACGGTCGAGAACTTCGATATTCCCCGCTTGGCCGAAATGGATAACGTCTGCATGACCGAAGAGGGCCACGAATACTTCAGCCCCTTTGCCATGCTGTGGATGAACAATCGCGAAGGCCCCACCGCGGATAAACGCTTCCGCCAGGCGGTGATGTACGCCATGGATCGCGAGTTCGCCAAAAATGTCCTGTGGAACGGCCTGGGCAATGTCCCGCTCTCTGCCTTTGGTTCTAATGCACGCTTCCAGAACGATGACCTGGAGCCCTACGATTACAATCCGGATCGTGCCCGCGAGCTGCTGGATGAAATGGGCTACGACGGTGAAGAGATCACCATTCTGCCGCTGCCCTACGGCGAAACCTGGACGCGCTGGGCCGAAGCCGTACAGCAGAACCTGCGCGAAGTAGGCATTAACGTAGAAACCCAGGCCACCGACGTGGGCGGCTGGAACCAACGTCTGGGCGACTGGGATTACGACCTGGCCTTTACCTATCTCTACCAGTACGGCGACCCGGCGCTGGGTATTTCACGCACCTACCTTTCCGACAATATTGCCAAGGGTTCGCCCTGGAATAACGTGGAAGGCTATGAAAATGAGCGTGTTGACGAACTCTTCAACGAGGCCGCCACGGCCTATCCCGACGAAGAGCGCGAAGCACTTTACAGTGAAGTACAGGAAATCCTGCACGAAGACGTGCCGGTTGGCTGGTTGATGGAGCTGGGCTTCCCGACGCTGTATCGCTGTGATGTTCAAAACCTGGTCACCTCCGGCGTGGGGGTCAACGACGGCTTTAAGGATGCTTGGCTAGATCGCTAAACCCAAGCCACCCAGGTAGCGCGAGCTACCTGGGTTTTTTAGCTATGTCTTGAAGGTATTAGTCAGGAAACGACTTATGGTTTACGCGCGCCTCATCCTAATGCGGCTTTTCAAAGCCGTGATTGTGCTGTTTTTAATCGTTATTTTTAACTTTCTGCTGATTCAGCTGGCTCCCGGCGACCCGGCTTCCATTCTGGCCGGTGAAGCGGGCGCTGCGGATCAGGAGTTCCTCAACCAGTTGCGCGAGCGCTTTGGGCTCGACCAGCCGATGTACGTGCAGCTTTGGCACTACGTGTCAGGCATCGCCATGCTCGATTTTGGCTACTCCTATCGATTGGGCGTTCCTGTCTTCGATCTGATTATGGATCGCTTGCCCGCCACCCTGCTGCTCACCGGCACTGCTTTCGTGCTTTCGCTGGTGCTGGGCATTGTGGCGGGTTCCATGGCCGCATCACGGGTCAAGAAGCCTTCCGGCTCGATCATCATGGCGCTGGCGCTGGTGTTCTACGCCACGCCGCTGTTCTGGGTCGCGCTGATGTCGGTGGTGGTGTTCTCGGTCTACCTGGGCTGGCTGCCCGCCTATGGGCTTTACACTGTGGGGGCTGGCCACACGGGATTTGCGCTGGTGCTCGATGTTGCCCAACACCTGGTGCTCCCAGCGACCACCTTAGCGCTATTTTTTATGGCGATTTATACCCGCATGACGCGCACATCAATGCTGGATGCCGCGCAGCAGGATTACGTCAAAACCGCCCGCGCCAAAGGCTTGAAGCCCAGCATTATCCAGCGCCGCCATGTGCTGCGTAATGCGCTGCTGCCGATTATCACGTTAGCGGGCCTACAGGCGGGGCAGATGGTCGGCGGGGCGATCCTGACCGAAACCGTGTTTGCTTGGCCCGGTATTGGGCGGTTGATGTTCGAAGCGCTGCAGCAGCGCGACTACAACCTGCTGCTGGGCATTTTCTTCTTCTCGGCGGCGCTGGTCATCGTCTTCAATATCATCACCGATTTGGTGTACAGCCTGGCTGATCCACGCATCAAGAAGGGGGCCGCATGAGCTTTTTCGCACGCTTCGCGCAAAACCGTGGCGCCCTAGTCGGCCTGATCATCCTGCTGCTGATTATCGCCATGGCCATACTGGCGCCACTGCTGTTTCCTGAATCGCCCTGGCGCATGGTGCAGCGGCCCTTTTTACCGCCGCTCTCGCAAGATGGCTTTCCCCTGGGCACCGACACCATGGGCCGCAACGTGGCCTCAGGCTTAATGCACGGCGCCTGGGTATCGCTGTTGATCGGGCTGGTATCCACCAGCGTGGCGCTGCTGATTGGCGTTCCTTTGGGGGCCATTGCTGGCTACTACGGCGGTATCATTGATGACGTACTGATGCGCTTTACCGAGTTCTTTCAGACCATCCCCAACTTCGCGCTGGCAATTGTACTGGTGGCCATCATGCAGCCCAGCATCACCTCGATTGTGCTGGCGATTGCGATTGTCAGTTGGCCGCCGGTGGCCCGCTTAGTACGCGCCGAGTTTATGTCGCTGCGCAACCGCGAATACGTGGAAGCGGCGCGCTTGGTTGGTCAGTCCAACAGCACGATTATTCTGCGCCAAATCCTGCCCAATACGCTGTCGCCGATTATCGTGCTGGCCTCGCTAATGGTGGCCACCGCGATTTTGCTGGAGTCGGCGCTGTCGTTTCTGGGGTTGGGCGACCCTAACGTGATGTCCTGGGGCTATATGATTGGCGCAGCGCGCACGGTGATTCGTCAGGCGTGGTGGCTAAGCTTCTTCCCAGGTGTGGCGATACTGCTTACCGTGCTGGCGTTAAACCTAGTGGGTGAAGGTTTAGACGACGCACTGAACCCCAAACTATCACGCGAGCGCTAAGGACTTTATATGCCTATTACAGAGAAACAATCGGCTGACACCGTCCTCAGCATTCGCGACCTCAACATTGCGCTCCCCAAAGGAGCGGATCGCGCTCTGGCGGTGGAGGACGTTAGCTACGACGTGAAGCGCGGCGAAATCATGTGCGTGGTGGGCGAGTCCGGCTCCGGTAAATCGATGGCCGCCAACGCCGTGATGGGACTGCTGCCCAAGGGCGTGAACGCCACCCAGGGGGAGATACTGTTCGAGGGGCAGGATCTGCTCGCCCTATCGGAGAAGCAGCACCGCGCCCTGCGAGGCTTAAAAATCGGCATGATCTTCCAGGAGCCAATGACCGCCCTTAACCCGCTGATGCGAGTCGGCGCGCAAATTGCCGAGGTGTTCGAGGCTCACGGTCAGCTCACCCCCAAAGAGCGCCAAACCCGCGCGCTGGAGCTATTGATCGAAGTAGGAATCCCACAGCCGGAGAAGGCCATTCGCGCCTACCCTTTCGAGCTTTCCGGCGGCCAGCGCCAGCGGGTGATGATCGCCATGGCCCTGGCGCTGGAGCCCATTCTGCTGATTGCCGATGAGCCCACCACGGCGCTGGATGTGACCACCCAGGCGCAGATTCTTGAGCTGATTCGCGACCTTCAGCAGCGGCGCGGCATGTCGGTGATGTTTATCACCCACGACTTTGGCGTGGTGGCCGAAATCGCCAATCGTGTTTGCGTTATGCGTCACGGCAAGATCGTCGAACTGGGTGACGCCAAATCGGTGCTTGAAAACCCGCAAGACCCCTATACCCAAGCACTGATTGCCGCCATTCCCAGCAATGCGGTGCCGCCCCACCGGGAGACCAGCCAAGTCGCCCCGCTGCTGGAGATCAAGCAGCTCAATAAGGTCTTTCGCTCCCGGGGCGGGTTCCTTAAACCTTCTCGTGAAGTGCGTGCCCTACAGGATGTCTCGCTCACCTTGGCGCGGGGTGAAACCGTAGGCATCGTAGGCGAATCCGGTTCGGGAAAATCTACCCTCGGACGCTGCGTGGTGCGTTTGGAGCACCCTGATAGCGGCGAGCTGCTGTTGGATGGGGTGAACCTTTCCCAGCTCAAGGGCGACGCGCTGCGCCGGGAACGCCACCGCGTGCAGATGATCTTTCAAGACCCTTACGCTTCGCTCAACCCACGCACCAAAGTAGGCATGGCGATTGCCCAGGGGCCGATTGCCAACGGCACCCCCAAAGCCGCGGCGCTTAAACAGGCAGGTGAGCTGCTCGATATGGTGGGCTTGGGCGCCAGCGCCGTGGAACGCTTTCCTCACGAGTTTTCTGGCGGCCAACGCCAGCGCATCGGCATTGCCCGTGCGCTGGCGCTCAATCCCGAGCTGATTGTGGCGGACGAGGCCGTCTCGGCGCTGGATGTATCGATTCAGGCCCAAGTGCTGGAACTGTTGGAAGAGCTGAAACAGCGTCTCTCGCTTTCGCTGCTGTTCATTACCCACGACCTGCGCGTCGCCGCGCATATCTGTGACCGCATCGTGGTGATGCAGCAAGGCCGCATCGTTGAGCAAGGCAGCGCCGAACAGATTTTCCTCGCTCCAAAAGAGGCGTATACCCAAGACCTGCTCAAGGCGATTCCCGGCCGCGAAGCGCCCGTGGCGGCGACAGCATAAGTTTGCAGAGCAGGCTTTCAAAAGTGAGTTTATCGAATGGAAAAGACTGGCTAAGGAAAACAGATGCAAATAACCCTGGAGGCGCTGCGCGCTATTGTTGGCCCCGCCCATGTATTAACCGGCGACGATGTGCACAGCCGCCGCGTGGACTGGATGACCGGCGCGCCCTGCCAGGCAGGCGCGATTGTTCGCCCGGCGGATACCGAGCAGGTCGCTGCGGTGATGCGTGCCTGCCATGAGGTGCAGCAGCCGGTAGTGACGCACGGCGGCCTCACCGGTCTGGTTCACGGTGCAGAAGCGAGCCCGGATGAGCTGGTGATTTCCCTGGAACGCATGACCGAAATCGAAGAGATCGATCAAGTAGGCGGCACTCTCACCGTGCAGGCAGGCGCGCCGTTGCAACGGGTTCAGGAGGCGGCTAAAGAGGTAGGACTGCAATTCCCGCTGGATCTGGGTGCTCGGGGCAGTTGCACCATTGGTGGCAATATCGCCACCAACGCCGGTGGCGTTCGGGTCATTCGCTACGGCATGATGCGCCAGCAGGTACTTGGCCTGGAGGCCGTGATGGCCGATGGCCGGGTGGTCAGTTCCCTGAACCGCATGCTGAAAAACAACGCCGGTTTCGATTTAAAGCAGCTATTCATCGGCAGCGAAGGCACCCTGGGCATCGTGACCCGAGCGGTGCTAAGACTGCAGCCGCCGACACCCAGCGAGCAAACGGCGATGGTAGCCTGCCCTTCGTTTGACGCGCTCACCGGGCTGCTTAGCCATATGGGTAAAGCACTTGGCGGTAGCCTGGGTGCGTTTGAAGTAATGTGGCAAAACCACTACCGGTTGCTCACTGAAACCCTGGGCCGCCACACCCCGCCGATTGCCACCGAACATCCGTTTTATGTGATCATCGATTCCCTGGGCAGCGACGCTGAGCGCAATGCCACCCAGTTCAGCGAAGCATTAGAAAGCGCGTTAGAGAGCGAGCTGATTGTCGATGCGGTGATTGCCCAGTCGACGACCCAGCGCGATGGGCTTTGGGCGATTCGTGAGGATATCGAGGGGCTGGTCAAGGGCATGGCGCCGGTGCTTACCTTCGATGTCAGCCTGCCGATTGCCGATATGCAGCGCTACACAGATGCCTTGGAAGTGCAGCTAATCCAGCGATGGGAAGAGGCGCGCTTGGTGGTCTTTGGGCACCTGGGCGATGGCAATCTGCATATTTCCGTTAGCGTCGGAAGTGCTGAAATAGAGGCGCGCCGTGAAGTGGAAGCGATGGTCTATCAACCGCTGGCCGCACTGGGCGGCTCGGTTTCCGCTGAGCACGGCATTGGCCTGGAGAAACGCCCCTGGCTGAGCACCTGTCGCTCCAGCGCAGAGATCGCACTGATGCAGTCGCTCAAGCAGGCGCTTGATCCGCTTAATCTGTTAAATCCCGGTAAAGTACTTTAAATAAGAGTGCTTTAAATAATCGCGCTACGTTAATCGTTACTACTGATTTGAAAATCGTTTTTAGGAATCGTTATGCCTTCTCAAAGCACGCCCCCTTATCCTAACCACTTACTCAGTGAAGGCCCCGTTAATCCGTTTCCGGGCATCAAGGTGCTGGAGCGTCGACTTGGCCGGGAAATCCCCCACCGGCTGGGCTCAAACGAAGGCCTGGACATGCCCCACCGAGCCCTGCGCGAACACTTTGGTGACGCCCTGGCGGAACACGTTTACTGCTACGGCGATTCAGAAGCGCTGGGGGTGCGCCAACGCCTGAGCGCGCAACAGGGGATTGCGCTGGAAACGATGTTGGTAGATGCCGGTGCCGATAGTTTAATCGCCCTGGCCCTGCGCACCACCTGCGAACCGGACGACACCGTGGTGAGCACCGCAGGCACCTACCCCACCTTGGGCTATTTCGCCAAAGGCCAGGGCTGCCGCCTGATTGAGCCCAGCTATTTTGAGGCGCCCGGCGTGCTGGCTCCCGATCTGGAAGCACTTATCGCAGCGGCACATCAGGAGAACGCGCGGTTGGTGTATCTGGCCAATCCGGATAACCCCAGTGGCCACTTACATAGCGACAGCGCGATTCTTGAGCTGCGCGAGGCGCTGCCCGACACCTGCTGGCTGCTGCTGGACGAAGCCTATGGGGATTTTCGTGATGACGCGGGTAGCGAGTTCGCTGCCAAAGCAATCCCAGGGGTGATTCGCCTGCGCACGCTTTCCAAGGCTCACGGCCTAGCGGGTCTGCGAATTGGCTACGCCATCGCCGACCCTGAAGTGCTGGCAATGATGATGAAGGTGCGTATTCACTACGCGGTCTCGTCACTGACTCTGGCTGCTGCGGAAGTGGTGCTCGATCACCCTGACGAAGTGCAACAACACGTTGCCGACGTAAAAGCCCGTCGTGAGCAGCTGGCTGAGCACTTTCGCGCACTGGGTGCCGACGTACTCCCCAGCGCCACCAACTTCATCGGCATTCGCCTGCCCAGCGCCGAACTCGCCGCCGAGGTACATCAGCAGTTGCTCGACGAAGGCGTATTAGTCACGCGCCTAACGCACCCAGAGCTTGCCAATGTAATACGCATTACCGCCGTGCAAGCCGCGTTGGAGCCAGGAAGGCTGGCAGCTCTCGAGCAGGCGATTAAAGAGCACGCCTGATTAACTTAGTAAAGTTGATCAGTAGGTGCGAGGGCAGGTTGGAGCGAGGGTCTTTTGTCATGGATGACAAAAGTAGCGCCCATGGATGGGTTCACAGCGCCCTCGCGGAAACCTGCCCTCGCACCGGGGCAGTCTGATTACCCGCCACACTTGCCCTAAGGCGTTAACCAATGCCTGAAGTCATCCAGCTCACCGCGTACCGCCTGGCGATATAAGCCCTGCAGTTGCGCCGTCACGCTGTCGGTGCTGATGGGTTCGTTGACGGGTGGTGCGCCAGCGCGTCCACCAATACGGCGACCATCCAGCTCGCGAAGCGGGAGTATTTCGGCGGCGGTGCCGGTTAAGAACGCCTCGTCGGCGGTGTAGAGCTCGTCGCGGGTAATCCGCCGCTCGCGCACTTCAATACCCAGCACTTTTTGCGCCAGCTGAATCACGCTATCCCGGGTGATGCCTTGCAAACACGACGTTACTTCTGGGGTGTGCAGCACGCCATCGCGCAGTAAAAAGACGTTCGCCGCCGAGGCCTCAGCTACATAGCCTTCCGGGTCGAGCATGATGGTTTCATCGAACCCAGCCTTGATCGCCGTATTCAGCGCCAGGATAGAATTGACGTAGTGGCCGTTGGTTTTCGCCCGACACAAGCTGATATTGACGTGGTGGCGCGCCCAGGAAGAGGTTAGCGCGCGCAAACCGTGGGTGGCGGCCTGGGGAGAAATGTAGGGGCCTAGATCCCACGCGGCGACCATTACATGAGTCGTTAGCCCCTGAGCACGCAGCCCCATGCCTTCCGCACCAAAAAACACGGTAGGTTTCAGGTAGGCATTGCTCAGGCCGTTTTTGGTCAGGCACTGGCGCTGGGCATCGATCAGCTCCGCTTCGCTAAACGGCAGCGGCATATCCAGCGAATGGGCGCTTTCTGCCAAGCGGCGGGTATGTTCAGCAGCACGAAATAGATGCGTGCCGCTAGGGCCAGCGTAGGCGCGCACGCCCTCAAAACAGCCCATGCCATAGTGTAACGTATGGGTGAAGACATGCACCTTGGCCTCGCGCCACTCCAGCCATTCACCGTCGTGCCAAATCCAGCCATCGCGGTCATAAAGCGGTGTCATTGTTTGCGTTGCTCCCACTGTTGGCACCATTCGTCGATTAACAACTGCTGGTGCGGTTGCAGGGCCTGATAGCCCCAAGCGGCAATTTCATCGTTTTGCGGGTCGGGCACGGCAATCTGACTACCTGCCAGCGTCTGGATCACTGCGTGGCCGCAGAGCGGCACATAGCCCTCGGAATAACCGCCTTCGTGAACAAACACCAGCTTGCCATCGCAGCAGCGCTCGGCCAGGGCTTTTAGCTGAGCGGTCATGGTGGCGAACGCTTGGCTGTTGAGCAACATCTTGCCTAATGGGTCTTTGGCGCAGGCATCGTAACCGCACGCCACCACGATCAGGTCAGGTTTGAACGCCTCAAGCGCGGGCAACACCAGTTTTTCCATGGCATAGGCGTAGGCGCCCAGGCCGCAGCCCGGTGGAAGCGGCAGGTTGAGATTGGCACCCAGGCCTGCGCCTTCGCCCTGCTCGTCAAAGCCACCGGTTTCCAGCGGGTAGTTGGCCGCTTGATGAAGTGAAACGGTCAACACATCGGACTCGGTATAAAACGCTGCCTGCTGACCGTTGCCGTGGTGAACATCCCAATCGAGTATCGCCACGCGGTTAGCCTGCCCCAAGGCCCGGGCGCGCATCACCGCCACGGGGATATTGCCCAGCAGGCAGAACCCGCGGCCTTGATCGGCTTCGGCATGGTGCCCCGGCGGGCGGCACAGGGCATAAGCATTGCTTATCTCGCCCAGCGCCACGGCTTCTACGGCGGCAATGGCCAACCCTGCGGACTGCGTGGCCGCCGCCCAACTGCCGGGCATGTAGGGGGCGCAGTCGCCACCGTTACCGCCGCGCGCTTTATCCCCCGCCTGCAGTTCATCCAGGTAACGCGGAGTGTGAAAACGCAGCAGGTCAGAAAGCGTGGCGGCGGTCGGCTTCACCACGTGAAGCTCATCGATCAGCCCGCTGACTTCGAGAATATTTTTCAGGCGTCGTTTGCTCTCCGGGCTTTCCGACGCGGCCTGGGGCTGCAGGAATTCGCCCGGTGCGGAGAAGACCCCAATCGCGCCCTGGTCGTGCCAAAAGCAGCGTTCATGCCAGTAAAAACCAGTTCTGCTCATGCCGTAAAACCCTGCATAAAGGCGGTCAGGTTGGCGCTTAAGTGTTCAGTGGGGTAACCGCCTTCTTGGACAATCACCATGGGCAGCGAAAGCGCCGCCAGGCGTTTGCCTACTTCAATGAACGCCTCGGTTTCCACCTTGAGACCTGCTAGCGGGTCATCTTTATGGGCATCCAACCCCAGCGCCACCACCACGGCACCCGGCTCATAACGTTGCAGGTGATCAATCAGAATCGCCAGGGCATCGAGATAAACGTCGCCATCACTGCCCACCGGCAGGGGCAGATTCACATTGGTTCCAACGCCTTCATCGCTGCCCTCTTCTTCTGCACCGCCCCAGAAAAACGGGTAAAAGTCGCTAGGGTCAGCGTGCAATGAGCCGGTCCACACATCGCTACGATAATAAAAAATATCCTGGGTGCCGTTGCCGTGATGCAGATCCACATCGATGATCGCAACTTTGCCGTAGCGTTCACGCAACACGGTCGCCGCCAGCGCGGAATTGTTCAGCAGGCAAAAACCGCCGGCGCGTTCCGGCCCGGCATGGTGACCCGGCGGGCGACACAGCGCGTAGGCGGATGGCGCACCATTAAGCATCTCTTCTGCGGCCGCTTCCGCCGTTGCTGCCGAGGCCAGCGCGCCTTGAAAGCTCGTCGCACTCAGCGGGCAGGCCATATCGTGCAGGTGCCAGCCCGCTTGCCCGATGGGGTGGCGCGGGTAGTGGTGGCCACCGCCGCAGGGGTGAATATTGGGCGCGACAAATTCGGCCGCGTTGGGCAGCGCCTGCCAGCGGGCGTAAATGGTGTCCAGGAACGTTAGGTAGCGCGGCGTATGAATCTGTTCCAGGCGCTTACGCAGCCTCGGCGAGTCGGCATCGTTCGGTGCGGTCAGCGTCAGCCCTGAACGGGCAAGCCCCTGGGTAAGCAGCTCCGCCCGCACCGGGCCTTCCGGCGATGGCACGGGCTGGCCGCGTAGCAGGAAGGTCGGCGGCGCATGCAACGCCTGATCAGGGTGATAAAAACACTTCATGGGTCGCAGTCCTTAGCTAGTCACAGTAGCGACGGAATCCAGGTAGAAAGCACTGGAAACGCCGCCAGCAATACAATCACCACCAGAAACGAGACGTAAAACGGCAGCGATGCCACGATTGCCCGTTCGTAGGGCACCTCGGCGATGCGCGCGGCGGTCATCAGCGTCATACCCACCGGCGGTGTCACGTTGGAGATATTGAGTACCACAATCATCAAGATAGCGAAGTGCAGCGGGTCAAACCCGAGCTGAATCATCGCGGGCACCAGCACGGGCGCAATGACCACCAGGGCAGGCAGCACGTCCATCACCGTACCAATCACCAAGAGTAGCAGGCATACCAGCATCAGTTGCAAGAAGGCCACATCGCTGAAGGTGGTGATGATGCTGGCGGCATCCCGGGCAATGCCCGAACGGGTCACGAACCAGCCCAGCACCGCCGAGGTCGCCAGCAGGAAAAATACCACGCCGGAAAAGCGAACCGTGGTGACCAGCGCGTCCCAAATCTTGCGCCAGGTCAGGTTGCGGTAGAACACCGTGCCGATCACGATGGCGTAAACCGCGGCAAAGCCCGAGGCTTCCGTGATTGTCGTAAGTCCCGAGAGAATGCCGCCAAGAATGATCAGCGGCACCACCAGCGCGGGCAGCGCCAGCACAAACGACATCACGGCCACCTTAAACGGCGTCGGCGCCTGCTTCGGGTAGTTGCGTTTCCAGGCCAAAAAGAAGCTGACGCCCAGCAATGCCAGCGCCATTAACAGGCCGGGAATAATGCCACCGGCAAACAGGTCGATCACCGAAATATCCCGCAGCAGCGTGGCGTAAACCACCATGACCACGCTGGGCGGAATGATCGGCCCGATGATAGAGGAACAGGCGGTGACTGCCGCGGCGTATTCGGCATCGTAACCCTGCTTTTTCATCTCGGGGATCATGATTTTGCCGATGGCCACGGTATCGGTGACCGCCGCACCGGTGAGCCCGGCAAAAAACACCGAGACCGAGATATTCACGTGAGAAAGCGACCCGCGCACCCGGCCAAATAGCGCATTGTTGAACGCAATCAGCTTATGGGTCAGCCCGCCCTGGTTCATCAGTTCCGCAGTGAAAATAAAGTAAGGCACGGCAATCAGCAGAAAGCCGGAGACGCCGGAGAACATGCGGTCAGCAATAATACCGAGCATGCGCTCGCCGCCCATCGCAAAGCCGCCCGCCAGCCCCGACATGGCCATCACCACGGCCACCGGCGCGCCGATAAACAGCAGCACGATAAACGCAATAATCGCAGGGGTCATGAGCGGTGCTCCCGATCAGTGGTGTCGATGAGATCGCCAATCATGTCCTGCTCATCGATGAAGTGTTCCAACAGGGCAAAGCCGTGCACCAAGTGCAACAGGATGATGACGCCGCTAAGAGGCACCACAATGGCGGTGACTTTACTAGGAATGCGGATCTGATCGGAGACCATGTAGACCTGGGTGGCGCTGGTAAAGTAGTCCCAGCCGTACCAGGTCAGCATTAGTGCAAACAGGCCAATCACCGCCAGGCAGAGCCCTGCCGCCACCTGCACCATCACGCGAGGCAAGCTGCGAACCAACAGGGTCATGGCGACGTGTTCGCCGTAGCGCAGCGAAATCGTCATGGAAAGAAAGCCGATCCAGGGCAGAAACAGCCGCGCCAGCGAGTAGGTCCAGCTCAGCGCGCTACCGGTCATCAGCTTGTAGATAAACGCCGTGAACGAGATGCCCAGCATCGCCAGGATACAGCCCACACACACCACGATAGCCACCTGATTGACGAGGTCGCTCACGCGGCGCAAAGGAGTTAAAACGCCCATGGTTTTTCCTCACGCCGGGGCCTCACATCGCCCCAGCGTTTATCGTTCGCTAACCGTTATTGGCTCTGTTTTTATTGGCCCTGCATTTATTGACCATAAATGCGGTAGTCGTCGTCCGCCAATTGCTGGCCGACACGCTCGACTTCATCCAGCAGCCCCTGTACGCGAGCTTCGTCCATACCGAAGTCATCGACGATCCACGCCTGCCAGGCGGGGCGCGCAATCTCTGCCATCCGCTCACGCTCGGCATCGGCCATCAGGTAGCACTCTTCAAAGCGCTCGCAGGACTCGACCCAACTGGCGGTCGCTAACGCGCCAGACATACCGTGGCTCAGCTGAATGGCTTCCCGTGCAGAGCTAATCACCGCCTGCTGATGCTCTTCGGGCAGCGACTGGTACCAGGACTCGCTGACTACCCAGGGCGCGCTGTTATACACATGCCCAGTGAGCGTGGTGTAGTCGGTGACTGCGTCGAAGTTGAAGGTGGTGTTGAGCACCGGCGCGTTGAACTGACCATCGGCCAAGCCGGTTTCCAGCGCGGTGATTAGCTCGCCCCAGGGAAGTGGCGTCGCGGAAGCACCCAGCGAGCGCATAATCGCTACGTGGGCGGGATTCTCTTCGGTGCGGATGTTGAGGCCTTCTAAATCTTCGACGGTCTCAATTAAGCGCACGTTATTAGTGAAGGCAACAAAACCACCGCCATCGTCGAAGGTGCCCAAATAACGCATATCGGCGGCTTCGACGGTGCCGGACATAAAGTCGGCGAACCATTCACTATCAAAGAAGCTCCACGCCTGGCGCCAGTTGGTGAACAGGAAGGGTGCGGTGACGACTTGGTAGTCTTCGTAGAAGGATGACATCGCCCCCGCCGACATAATCGTCGACTGTAGCGTGCGGCCGCCCTGCACTTCTGAGCCGTTCTCCACTTCAGAACCGAGCTGGCCGCCACCGAAGATGGTGACCTCTAGATCGCCATCGGTGCGCGCCTCTACCAGGTTCTTGAAATGCACCAGCGCCGGATAGATTTCGTTATTGCTCATATCCTCGGGCAGTTGCGTGGCAATCACCATTTCATAGGATTGCGCTTGGGCATTCGCGCTGGCAACAGCCAAAGGTAATGCCGCCATGGCGGCGAAAAGTACAGATCTTTTAGCGTTCATAACACACCTCGTTTTGATTATTGGTCGGTCTTCGTTATGAGTGGCGGTGCTACCCCTCGGGTAGCGATGTCGTTGTTGTTTTAAAACTTATTGTTAAAAACTATTGTTAGAAATCGTTATGGCTGTTCAGGTAGCGACTCCCACACTTCAATGGCAGCGGCTAGGTCTTCAAGCGAAGCGCCTACCGATTTGAATAGCGTGATGGCCTCCGAGCCAGAACGTCCCGATTTGGCCCCGCTTAGCACCTCTGCAAGCTCCGCCTGAATTTGGTCGAACTGAAATTCGCCCTCTTCAATGGCTTGCAGAACATCGCCCGCTTCGCCTTTGGCGCCGGCGTAGGTATCCACAAACACCTCTGAGCGGCGCAGGCACAGCGCATCGGTTTCACGCATCTGTGGCCGAAACGCACCGATCAAATCCAAGTGGGTGCCAGGCGTCAGCCACTCGCCCTTGACCAGCGGCTGGGTAGAGAGCGTCACGCAACTGACGATATCCGCTTCTGCCACAGCATCCGCCAGGTCTTCCACCACGTGGGTCTCAAAGCGTTCGGCGTATTCATCGGCGATGGCGGCTGCTTTACTGGGATTACGGCCCCAAATCAGCACACGTTTGATGGGCCGCACGCTGGCGTGAGCCTCGATCACCATAGGCGCCAACTTGCCTGTGCCCACCACCAGCAGCGTTTCTGCGGTCTCATTCGCCAACGCTTGGGCGGCCAGCGCCGAAGCAGCCGCCGTACGGCGCCGGGTTAACTCGCTGCCATCGATACAGGCCAACGGCTGGCCGTGCTTACCTTCGCTAAGCAAATAGAGCCCAGAGATCGCCGGGATACCGTGGTCGGCGTTTTGAGGAAACACGTTGACCATTTTCACACCGATGTAGCCCGCCGCTTCCCAAGCGGGCATGAGCAGCATGGTGGCTTCGCCATCTGGCCGGTGCATCGCGTGGTGGTGGCGGGGAGGTGACTCCACGCCGTTCACGAACGTTGCATGCAGCCGCTGGATCAAGCCGCCCCAGCTCAGGTAACGAGTGACCTCTTCGGCAGAAACAACCCGCATATTAGGCCTCCGGCAACGCGGCGATCACCATGATTTCCACCTTCCACTCGGGCTTGGCGAGCTGGGCTTCAAGCGCGGCACGCACCGGCGGGCGACCGGGCACGACCCAGGCATCCCAAGCAGCGTTCATTTGATCGAATTCCGCCATGCTGGTGACCCAGATTTGCGCTGAAATCAGGTGTTCTTTGGTGGTGCCTGCCTGGGCGAGCAGTTGATCGATGCGCGCCAAGACCTGTTCGGTCTGGCCACGCATATCGGCGGTGGCATCGGCAGGCACTTGGCCAGCGAGATAAACGGTGCCGTTGTGAACCGCTACTTGGCTCATACGTGCATTGCTGTCTTGGTAGGTAACGCTCATGAAGTCTCTCCTTGGAAGGTGTCCTTCAGAGACTAAAGCGCAGAGCCGCAAATTACTTGCCCCAAACTCGGGCAAGTTTGCCCGTAAGTCATGCAGGGATTGTCAAAAAGCGCCAAACGGGGAGTGAAGCCTACCGATCCGAGGAAGGGGAAATATCAAAATAGCGGCGGTAAGCGCGGGAAAAGCTGCCTTGATCGCGAAAGCCCACCAGCATGGCAATGTGCCCCAGGCTGAGCGCGCTGTGGCGAACGAGCGTGCGAGCGTGCTCAAGGCGCCGGCGCTGCACGTAGGCCAGCGGCGTTACGCCGGTCAGTTCGCGAAAGCAGGTGTGGAAATGGCCGGGGCTGAGCGCGCACAGCGCGGCCAGCTGTTCCACCCGAATTTCATCGGCCAAATGTTGATCCAACCAAGCATCCAGGCGGGCCAAGTCGAGGCGTTCACTGATGCAGTGCTGGCCCAGTTGGCCCACCGCGGCAGGCGTGGCGTCGTGCAGGTACATGGTTAGCGCACGCAACAGCAGAATGGCGATTTCATTTTGCAGCGCGGGGCACTGCTCGAGCTGGTTCGCCAGCGCGTGGGTCAGTTGGTTTAACGCGGGCGGCACACTAAAAAAGCGTGGTTTATCAAACAGGCGCTCGATCTCGCTGCCCTTTTCAAGCGACGCCAACTGCGCAACGGGAATATCCAACACCAAGGTGCGGTTACTGCCATCGCCCTGGTACTCGTGATGGCGCGACGAGGGGATCAGACACCCACGGCGAGCGGTGACCCGCTCCCCCTGGCCTTCCATCGAAAGCTCCGTTACGCCACACGTGGCCAGAATCAGTTGATGGAAGTCGTGAGTATGGGCCACCTGCTCCTGGGCTAAGTTGCGGCTATGCAGCTCAAAGAAAGCCATGGTGGAATACCGTCTGTGTGTCGAATGCGATTCATTCACTATAAAACGGCTAGGCAACAAAAAGCGAGGCCGCGGCCAACTGTGCGTTAACGCTCAGCGGGGGGGGGGGACTGCTGTCATCCGCCAGTCACGGATGCCGTTTAGGGTGACCATAAGCGGCCACCAGAGTCCTCATAATATGCCTTCACTTCAACGCCACTCTAATCACAATACGATCGGCGAGTCTGAAATCGCGGCGCTCTCAAAAGCCCGCTCACAAACCCTGGCACAAGCCCTCACTCAGCTCGCCAAGGGTAACGCCCTAGCCCAGCATCGTGAAGCAGAGCGTGAGGCGCGGCTGGCATCAGCATTAACGCGGTTCCACGCAGCGGCTCCCACCACCGCGCGGCCGCTGGGAGGCATGAAAGTACTTATGATTTCGGATGTCTACTTTCCCCGCGTGAATGGTGTTTCAACGTCGATTGCCAGTTTTCGCGGTGCCCTGGAACGTTTGGGTCACTCGGTCACGCTGATTTGCCCCGACTATCCGGTGGGCCAAGTGGATGAACCCGGCGTGCTGCGTATTCCTTCCCGCCGCGTGCCCGGCGACCCAGAAGACCGCATGATGCGCTACCGTGATCTACTCGCCCTGGCGCCTAACTTGGCAGATGAGGCGTTCGATCTCATCCATGTGCATACACCTTTTACCGCCCACTATGCAGGTGTAGCGCTGGGGCGTCGGCTTGGGCTACCGGTAGTGGCGACCTATCACACGCTTTTTGAAGAGTATATTCATCACTATATCCGCTGGCTTCCACGCCGCTGGCTGCGCTTTGCGGCACGCCGGCTTTCGGTGCACCAGTGCCAGCAGCTCGACGCCTTGGTCGCTCCGTCACGGGCAATGCAGCAAGCGCTCACCCACTACGGCGTGACGACGCCCATCAAAGTCATTGCTACGGGTTTAGCGCTTGAGGCGTTTTGCCAGCCCCAAGATCAGCACGACTTTCACGCTCACTACGACCTGCCTAAAGACGCGCGGCTGCTGCTCTATGTCGGCCGCGCCGCCTTTGAGAAGAACATCGATTTTCTGATCGATATGCTGCCCAAGGTATTGGATAAGCACCCCACCACCCGGCTAATCATTACCGGCGAAGGCCCGGCACACGAAACACTCGTCAAACGCGCCCAAGATATAGGCGTGGCAGACGCCGTGCTGTTCCTCGGCTATCTCGACCGCAACGGCCCACTACAAGCCGCCTACCGCGCTGCCGACGTCTTCGTGTTTGCATCACGCACGGAAACCCAAGGGCTAGTCCTACTGGAAGCGATGGCACTCGGCACGCCGGTAGTTTCCACCGCCATGATGGGTACGCTGGATGTATTAAAAGAGGGAGAAGGCTGCCTGATCGCCGAGGATACCCATGACGACTTCGCCGCCAAAGTTAACCACCTGCTAAGCGATGAAGCCCTGCGCCAACAGCTCGCCGAGCGCGCCCAAACCTACGCCGCTAGTTGGCATGAGGATGCCAAGAGTGCGGAGCTGGTGAGTCTTTACCGACAGCTTGTGACGGAGCGTTTGGTGATGGCGAGAAAGTAAGTGCGGAAAACTGCATTGACACTTTGTGGACACATTCAAGTATTTCGGTAGAGAAAATCACAAATGACAGACACAAAAAAAGGCACCTAAGTGCCTGATTTTTATGTTTGGTGCCGGTAGCCAGACTCGAACTGGCACACCCGTAAAGGCGGCGGATTTTGAATCCGCTTTTCGACAATTAGAGGCCGCGCTTGCTACGTGCTTTTATCGATAAATCAACAGCTTGAGATTTTACATTGGTTACACACAACACATGGATTCGCTACGATCTGCGACCAAATTGCGACCACATCGCGACATCCTACGCTGCGGGCGAGCATCCGCTGCAACTTTGGCAGCCGGTGGCCTTGTGAGCTTTCTCTCATTTGCCTGCCAGCAAAGTTAGTGATGAGAAACGGGGCCTCACATTGGAGCCGGATCTAGGCTAACGGGCAAGGATAGGGCACGCCGTCACCGAGATGGCCTGTTGGGCGTCCAAGTGCAGCGCCCTTCCTCCAGCAGTAACGATTGGGCTCACGCATGGGCTCGGTTCGGAGAAAAAGCGTCGACTTAGTCGTTATCGTCGTCTTTTGTATGATCACTCGTGTCGCTGTGATCACTAGAATGATTATCTGTAATATCGGTAAAAACTGGCCAAAATATGAAGAGCATAGCGTATTCAGCGGTCGAGCCTTTCAGGAATTCGATAAGATGTATCTAATATTGAGCGAAGAAAATAAAATAAATAAAAACAGCGCCTTATTAAACATCAATAGAAGATTAAATTATTCTACTACCCAATCTACTCCCCACTTTGCCAAAACATAAATTTCAGGATGAAGCAGGGCTGCCCTACATCAAACCTTCGCATTTCCGGCAATGACGGCTTGAAAACCAGCCTTGGTGATCGGTTGTTGCGCCGCATCCACCACCGTGCCGCCCAGGCGTGCCAACTTTTTAGAAAGCGACACTAGCTTGGCAAGCTGGAGTTTGCTGGGAGCAAGCATCTGGTTGCTTTTGGTAATTTTAATGCTCACGCCTTTAATAGGGGGAAGCTCTACGCTGCTTTCGGTTAAAGACGGCAGCTGCCCCGAAACATTAATATTCTCAATTTGAATCGGTGTACGAGAGGAGTCGCCCGCTACCTTATACGCCTTCGCGCTTGGCTCATAAACTGCATCCAAAGAAGCAAGCGCTAGGCTCAAGCGTTCATTTAACGCAGGCGAAGGGCTCTTGAATAGCACTTTCACTTCCCAGGAAGCATGTTCTTTACTGAGTAAGATAGGCGCTTCTGGCGTTGGTGCGGTAGCTCTCTTGGGGGTATTGGCACCACTTGGGGCAAACGTCCATCCTTGCCTGCTCAACAATAAATAGATAGCAATACAACCGCAGGTAATGCTCATCCAAAGTGCGAATATCGCAGCGACTAGAAAGAGAGTGGAGGTGTCCATATACTTATCTCATGGTTATGAGCAACTTACGTAACTGCTCGACACACGAAAATATTGACTGAACCACACAAACTTTGCAAGCTAACAAAAAATGGCAATTAACTAGATAGCATCCCCTGGGTATGCTCCCGCTGTTGCTTAATGGCACCATCCAAAATATCCAGCAGCTTTTCGTAATCCCCCGGCATTTGCTCATCCATGCTGGTGGTCTCAAAGCGCCTGAGCGTTTGCTGGGTGTCATCAATCAGTGCCTGCAGCTCGTCTATAACGCGCTGGTGCTCATTAGTGGTCATATAACCCCTTGGGTTTGTAATGCCTGCACTCGCTGGTAAAGCACTCTAGCGCTATCAACGGCCACGCTTTCATGTTGGTCTAGGGTGAGCAGCACATCCTGGCGCGGGTCGTTCATCGCTGCTTCTATCTCGGTACGGTAGCGTTTCAGCAAATGTTCCAAATTCATACGAATCATCGCAAGTTCGAGCTGAAACTCCGCATGCAACTTAGTGTAGCGTTCTATGGGCGCAACGGTTGAGCTGTTGACCAGTACGCTACTGATCGTCAACTTAATCTGTTTTTCAACAGCATTAAGTTTAGGGATAAGTTCGGTAACAACTTCCAGAGCGGGTATGTTGGCGATACGTGGCTTCACGGTACTCCTAATAGCGCAGGGTCATGGTCTTGAATACTAAGGCTACCACCACTGCCAACAGGGCTAAGGGTTAATTAACCCTGTTGAGTAACAGTATATCGTCACTTCTATAACATCTTGATTTTTCCCACAATGAACGCTTGCTTGATCGTGATTAAGCCTCAAATTAACCCAACAGAAAAAGCACGTTCTACGTCAGCTGACTTGGCCTGGGCCAGTATAGAAGTATCCGCCTGCTGCAGCGCCTGCGCACGGGTCCATCACTGACCCATACATGGCAAGCGCTATTTAAACAAACCTGCTAAGCATAAAACGTATGTGAACTAGGTTAAAAATCACCAACTTTTTCACAGAAAATTCACCCACGTTGACTTGTTATAAATAGTTTACTGGGAGAGAAATCATGCAAAACTGAAACACACGTAGAACGTGTTAAAAAATTATTCACCATACACAGCGATGGTATTGCCCAACTTAAAATAGAAGAGGCGCTTAAAGATGACCTGTTTCAAGATACAATCCACAAACAGCGCACCCCAGAAATTTCATCGCCACAAGGGGTTAGTCCTCGTTCGCAGCTTGTGAACGAGAGTTTCGGTTTCAGCGTCATCCAAATAAATCACGACCTGACCCAATTACCTTCTTACTTTACTACCAGTTTTGTATAAACTTCCTACACACCTCCCGCAAATCTCAATACCTTCATTAGCTTTAACGGCACACTTTGTTCTAGAACTTACTTCATCACGGCATACGAACAAGGCGGAGCTTCTATCTGCGATGACAACATTATCTCCACAAATTGGGGTTGGATCCTTCCCTTCTAAAAGACACTTACCTTCATTTCCTATATAGCTTTTAAACAAATGATATTCTTTAGTTTCGTCGTACTTAAGTAGGCTATATTTCTCGTTAGGCATACCCATCTCCACTAATTAAAAAAGGGCCGACCTTTCGGCCAGCCCTTATCATAACCACTTCAGCCTTGCGGCTAAGCCTCAGATTAACCCAGCAGAGAAAGAACGGACTGCGGGATCTGGTTAGCCTGCGCCAGCACGGAAGTACCAGCCTGCTGCAGAATCTGTGCACGCGTCATGTTGGCTACTTCAGTGGCGTAGTCAGCATCTTCGATACGTGAACGGGCAGCAGAGAGGTTAGTTTCGTTAGTCTGCAGGTTGGTGATGGCAGACTCAAGGCGGTTCTGAACAGCACCGAGGTCAGAGCGCAAAACATCAACTTGGCTCAACGCGGCGTCGAGTGTTGCCAGTGGATCTGCAGTACTGCCATCTTCATTGGTCGGTTCAAATGTTAGGTCACCTGAAGCCGTGGAGTAGAGAACAGAACCGTTACCATTAGCTTCAGTTGTGATAGTACCGTCGTCACCTACGTATAACTCTTCAGTATACGAAGCGTCTGTCGTAGTTGCAAAACTGGCTGCGTCACCATTGACGTTTAGCTTTGTAGCACCGTCAGTAGTTACATTCCCATCGCCATCAATTTGGATTGCCTGAGAATCCGAAAGTGTCGTAGTAATATTTGTACCAGTAGACTTAGATGCCGCTAACAAGTCTTCTGAAGTGATTTTTGCGCCAGTAATGGCTACACCGTCACCTGCATCAGTTGCTGCGAAAGTAGACCCTTCTTGGCTTCCACTAGTCAGAGTCAGCTTTGCCGTAGACGCAGCATCTAGGTTGCCAGCAGTACCGCCAGCGATTGCTGCATCGTCAAATGCTTCCATCATATTTTCGACAGTTGCATCGACGGTGGTGCCACCATTATTTTGAGAAAGGTTGCCATTATCAGTAATGTAAAGCTTATCCCCCTGCAAGGTGGTTATGTTCCCCTGACTATCGATCAATACGTCAGTTTTCTCACCAGCAGTAATCTCATAACTCGCGGTGATTGTACCACTATCAGGAACAATAGAAGCGGCTACTGTTGCGTGGCTGTCAGTAGCTGCCGCAGCGTCATAACTGAAAGTGTCACTCTCGTCGTCATAGGTGTAAGTGTCGCTTGTAGCAGCAACACCAAAGGGAGTGTTAGTACCAGTATATGTAACCTCATTAGAACCTTGGAGGTTGCTCAGGGCTTGCTCTACGGAAACTTCTTCGTTCTGAACTGTTAGAACGTAGTCCCAAGCTTCGCCAGCTGCAGCAGTAGCAATGCTATCACCAGCTTTAGCTTGCACATCGGACACTGATGCTTTGGCGTTATCTGAAGAAGCACCATCGATATTGAAGCCTTGAAGATTAAGACTTGCACGATCAATCTTTTTAAGATCAACCGTAATGGTTTCGCCATCGTTGGCGCCTACCTGAATATTAAACTCACGATCTTCTGACAGCACTTTAGTGCCGTTGAAGTCGGTTTCTTCAGAAATACGATCAATTTCGTTCAGACGCTGGTTAATTTCTGCCTGGATAGACGTTAAATCTTTGTCGGAGTTAGTATCGTTCTGCGCTTGAACGGCCAGCTCACGAATACGCTGCAGGTTGTCGTTAACTTGGTTTAGTGCGCCTTCAGTTGTCTGGGCGACAGAGATACCGTCGTTAGCGTTACGCTGCGCAGTTGAAAGACCAGTGATCTGGCTGCTCATACGGTTGGCGATAGCCTGACCGGCCGCATCATCCTTGGCACTGTTGATACGTAGGCCAGAGGACAGTCTTTCCATGCTTGTGGTTAGGTCATTTTGGGACTTGCTCAGGTTTTGCTGGCCGATCATCGATGTGATGTTGGTATTGATCACTGACATGGTGTGATTCTCCTTGCTTTGGACACTGGCCCTGAGGCCTGTTTTCGGCCACTGTTTGTGCCGTTATATTGATTAACGGCACCGCGAGGGGAATCTTTAGCTTTATCATCAAAAAAATAATGTAAAAAATAGTAAAGATAACGTGGTTGCTGATTATTTTGATCATGCCCGCGCGTGTTGCAGGCAGTACGTTGTGACGAGTGCGCTCCGTAATGACGCGTTTACAGAAGCTTATAAAAGTGCGGCGAGTACTTGAGCGGCGGTTGGGGCAGCAGCAGCTTCTTGCCCACTGGGTTCCTCCGCCTGTTGGTAGGCTGAATAAAAACGTGCGGGAATGGCACCTAGTAGTACCTGTTGTGTGTAGACCCCTTGGCAGGCAGGCGCCCCCGAAGGCCGGGGGATGCGCGGCTCCAACAGGGTTATTAATACATTGTCATCAGGATGACGAATCGCCCGCCCTAGCCCTTGGCGCAGCTTATGTAGCGTACGGACTGTGCTTTTACGCATTAGCGTTCCCTTGGCAATATGAGCGGCTTCTGAAGGGCTGACATCCCGATGAATCAACATCTGCTCGACTAGATGCTGTTCCACCTGGCTGACCATGGGACGGGGATTACGCAATACCACCACATACTGCCAGTACGCTTGGTTCCCTTCACGGTTTGGCGACAGCCCCTCCCACCCGGCGGGGGTGAGTAAAATCGAATCGTTTTCTAGTCGGGCAACCACTTCGTTTAACCCTGTACCTGCATAGTGGGCAACCAGCCTGTGTGAATGAGCAGCTGGCCACGCGGCTTCTAGCACGGCTACATCTGCATAGCTGGCGCATAGCACCAAGGTGCGCCCTGGCTGGTCAGTTAGATAAGGAAGTACCTGCTGGCAATACTGTGGGGCAAGCTGATAACGGTCATCCGCTTGTTGCAACAACGGATGTGGCAACCCTCGCGGTAAACGAAAACGTAAGGTGCCAAACTGCTGGGCCTGAAAGCTACGCTGAAGCCCGCTGCGTGGATGAGAGACCGGTAGCTGTAAGCGGCTACGCATATAGCGAAAATGCGGTGTTTCACCTGGCGCATGATCAAGGTCTGACAGTGTCGCGGAGGTCATCAACGTGACCCGCTTTTTAGCACCGGCTTTTAAACTAGAGGCGGCACTCGGGGCATGGGCAACTACCCCTGGCAACCCACGCACCGGCGAATAATCCAACACTAAGTAGCGGCTAGCTTCGCGTAAGCGAAGGGCAATGCTCTCTACGCCCTGGCGTAAATGCTGCCACTCCTGCCATAGCGCTGGCGTATGGCTTGGCTCGCGCAAGCGCAGTTTTAATAACGCTTTCACAGCGCTTTGTAGAGCCTCGCCTTGGTAAGGCGTTAAACTGTGGGCACGGCCCGCCCGCTCACGGTCGGTCATGTTATCCAGCAAGGTTTGCCACTGTTTAGCCACGCGATGCTGCTTTAGCTGATTAAGTAGGTAAGTGGTTGATTGCAGCGATACACGGTCACTTAGCAGTTCTTCAGCGATTTCCGGGTAGTGCTCGGCTTCATCCAGTAGTAAGACATAGGGCGCTTCTGCATGAGTAATTTTCCCTTGGGTAACTAAATCTACTGCTAACAATGCATGGTTAATAATGAGCACATCGCTTTGTTGGGCGGCCTGCTGCTGTGCCTCTAGGTTTTCCGGTAAGGGGTCATTGGGCCGCAGGGCAATATCGGCTAACTGCCAGCCATCAGGTAACAGCGCAGCATCCAGATCCAGCAGACAGCCATCGCTTTTCAGCCCCCAGCGCGCTAAACGGCGATGCGTGTCGGGTAGTCGAGGGTTTTCCGCTGCGGCATCTAAACTCGGCATACCCAAAAGTAGCGCTAACCGTTCGGGATTCAGGTAATTATCCCGGCCCATGCGCAGCGCAAAACTAAGTTGCGGCAACTGGGCATGAGTTAAGTAGTCACGCACGATAGCGAGGTTATCTGGCTGGAGCAGCTGCCGCTGCAATGCCCTGGAGTGGGTAGAGATCAATGCTCGGCGCGCTGCCTGCTTACCGCCCATTAGCTTGCCTTTGGCAACCCAATCGGCCAGGGCTAACTGGTAAGCGAGTGACTTCCCGATCCCGGTATCACCCTCTACAAAGTGCAGCTTTCCTTTCTGAGCTAGGCCATCCAAAAGTGCTTCGGCATATGCTATTTGCACAGGGTTACGCTGAAAGCCTGGGCGTTTAGGCAGTATGTCGCTGAGGTAGTGGAGTACCGGATGCATAGAGGCGTTATCTGGGTAGGAGAGCGAATGCCCCAGCAAAACTGGGGCACTGTTTCCGCAAAGGGAATTCCCGCAAAGGCGAGAGGTTCAAACGTTCCATCGAAGTCTGCAATTCATTGCAAACACTTCCGCTGAGGCGGAACGGCGTAATGATAGCAATAATTGTGAGCTACACCCTAACAGGGGCAAAGCATGCCCATGCCGTAAGTACGTAGGCGAGACACCCCTTGAAACCATGCAGTGGCCGCCAGTGGCGTGTCAATGACGGTTGCTTCAGCGCAAACCCTTACCACCGGGTGTTGCACCGATAATTTATGCTGCTGAGGCCAACGCCCCAGTGGACAAAAGCCAACGCTACCAACATTTATTGCCCACCCTTGGCGCTGCATACGCTCAATAATGAGGCTGGCCCACCGTTCACGCGGTGCCGGTATATGCTGGCTACGGGGCAGCCTTTCGCCGCTGGACGATAACCGCGTGGCGACGGTAGGTACCCAGTGCCACTCCAGCTGCAGCGTGGTTCCTTCGTTAAGCGTCAGTACACGCTTTTCTGCATGGGGAAAATCACGCGCTGAGCGCACGCTAAACAGGTGTTGCTCTTGGGTTAACCACTGGGCACGAAAAATAAACGGTCGCTCGCGCTGGGGGGAGTGGGTATCACCTGAAAAGAGGTGCCACGCAGTGCAGTGGTAATCATCGAGTGTGACTGGGTGCCCTGACGTGTTCCCAGGGTGGCATAGCGCGCTGGCTTCGTAGTAATGCACCTGCATAGCGTGGGATTTATCCCCTCTCGTCTTTCGGGTTAAAACAGGTTGCCCTGTTCAGGCTCAACTTGCGCGCCTTCATTCGATGGCTTGGATGCCACCGGCGGTTGTGTTGATGACTGAGCTGATAAAAACGTAGCTGGTGAAGACTGGATCTTTGTTTGGCAGTAAGGCAACAACTTGTCCAAGTGTGGCATTACCCATCCCAATACGGCAGGTAGTCTTAAGCGGTCGTAGGGATCTGTTGGAATCGCCTGCAAAAGCGCGGCGGGGTCTGGCACGTTCTCCAACCACTGGGCAAACGCTTTGTCATCACGCTGCCCTTTGGCTGCATCAAGAATCGGTTTCCAGAAAGCAAAGCGGCCTGCTTGGCTGTCCAACCCCTGATCACTCATCACTTGGGCTGTGGTGATTATCGCGTGTAAGTCCAATACGCTGGCACCGTTCTCACTGTTACACCAGAGTTCATGCAGCGATGTGGTGGGCATCAGTTGGCGCATTAGGCCATCCACTTTACGCCCCCAGTTTTCGATGTAAACAAAGCCGTCTTCAATCGGGTCAAGCGTCCCCTGTATTAATAGACTTATCAAGCGCACAAAAGGCTTTTCAATGCTTAAGCGTCCTTGCTGGCCCCACTCGCCGTCTCGGTATTTTTCAAACAATTTGGGCGGCAGGGTCAGGTATAGCTCTGCTTCTGGCGTAATAATGCCGCCCGACCCCACCAGCATGCCCAACTTGCCGTAAATAGGGGTTTGGGTCTTCCCTGTAACATTCATGCGTTCTAAGCCGAGTATGTCCTGGCTGGGTATGCGCGGGGTGTAGCAGGTTAAACAGACGTATTCTGCCTCACCACACTTACCATAGTGGTATTCAACGGCTTTAAAAGGTGCTTCGACCTCTGCCCATCTTCGATCACAACATGCGCAGTTGAGAGTGGTAGGCGTCAGCGTTGCTGCAAAGCTCCCACGCCTTAACGCGCTCGTAGCTTGGTAAAGAAGTTGGTAGCCCATGTGCTGAGGCCGCACTGGGGCAGGTGCAGCGCCGTATACCGTCATTGCATTACCTCACGCAGAATGCGCGGTGGCCGATAAACCGGCTCATCGCTGCCCGCTGGCGTCAGGCGTAGGCAGTCTGTCAGGGGTGTATAAGGCATACCGGTATGCATTTCGGGTACACGCCAGCTACGTTGCCGCCACCGTTCTTCATGATCTGGAACGGTGCTCATAATACTGACCGCCCCCTGCCCACGTGCATAAGCAATGCCGATATGTGGTATCTCACTCAACAGGTCAGTACAGGCGCTTGGATCACCCTCTGCATAAAATATTAAGTACGGGCATAGCCGCCCTTTGTGGAGGGTGAGTTTCGGTGCCCAATCACCACCATCAAAGCGCAGCGGTGCCCGCACGTTGCGCGCCGCTAATAAAGGCAGTTTATATAGGTGGGCCACCATGCCTACCTCATGCGCCTCCAGACCAAATTGGGGCGTTACCCCAAAAATCAGCTGCGAAGCGCGAAAAGCCCCCTGCTCATGGTCATAAGTAAGCGGCAGCGAAGGGGGGTGTTCCCAGTCTAAGGCGCGGCGGCAAGCCGCTTCATGTAATAAGGTGTCTAAACGCGGCACTACTCGAGGCAGTATCAGCGGCGTATGTAATTGCAGGATGAGCTTAAAGGGCTGCATTAAAGCTGGGTCGCCCCCTTGCGATGGCACTGCCATGGCTAGCGCTGTTTCCAACGTTGGCGAGCTTCTTGGCGGCTGAATAGAGTGAAATCATAGCTAGGCAGCGTCACTTTAAAGGCCTGCCACGCCTGTTCCAATGGCTCCCCTTCTAATGTAATTCCCATGTCGTCTAGCCTCACCATGCCTATCCCCTCTGCTTGACGCTCACCCGGCGAACGCTGCATCACCTGCCACTCAGCGCTAATGGCTCCGAAACCATTGGCTAAATGGCCTCCTAGGCGGGGGTGGTGAGAAAATTCAGCAAGGCAGTGCAGTAAGAGACCCAGTATTTCCGGCGACCCTTCTATGAGTTTTAAGCGGCTTTGCAGCTGGCTACCCGGCGCAATAGCTTCATAACCTGGCAACGGGTGCTTAATCGATTCTTCAGAACCTTCACGCTGTTTGCGGATCGCTTTCTCTTGGGCTTCCAGTTCTCGGGTCTGCTTTGCAAAGGCTTGCCTAGCCGCCACATCATCAGTTTTACGCGCGTCGACTTTGATGAGGCGAATTTGTTCTCGCACCTCTTCAATTGCCGCCATGCTTTCTTGGGTACTTCGCATTTGATCCATCAACGCCGCTTGCTCGTCAGCACTCAAGTAGGTCACCAAGCGTGGATCATGCTCAAATTGATCATGACGCACCCCTTGCCCTGCCGTTATAAGGTTGCTCGTACTGGTGAGCAGTGGCCCTACTTCTAAATAGCCTGCCAGCTTCCAGCGGCCAAATAGGCTCATGAAAGGGTTAGTTTGACGCAGAAACGCTTCCGCACGTGGGTCGTAATTGCGCCCCATCGCTTCGTTATTAACATCGCGTGAGATATCAATGCCTTCGCCCAGCATGTACATCTGCGCTCGGTTGAAAACGAGGTCTAACGGCTGGTCTTTAAGGCTGGCGAGTTCACGGATCAGCATATTCAGGCCTGCTTTACGCAGCGGCCCTCTTAACGTGCCGCCGTTAAGAAACACTTGGCCATGGGGAGTGCGGGGCAGCCTTTCGTCCATCCCAAAGTAGCTGACGTTGAGCGGAGCTTCAGCCGTAATATGGCCGGAAAGCTGATAGGCCAGCGGGGTCGTGTTCATTAACAATCCTGTGCTTATCTGAAAGCGTGGCCACTATGATGGCATATCGTTCGGCTGGGTAATAACGCGAAGTACGTACAAAAAATAAAACGTTTCCAGCAAATTGAAGCCATCCCAGCAAGGGACAGCTTCAACAAATAATTACAAATACCCCATCTCAGCAAACGACTTACACCCATCGCTCGCCACCACTACGTGATCAATCACCCGAATATCCATCAGCCCCAGGGCTTCCTTCAGGCGCTCGGTAATACGTCTGTCTGCGCCGCTGGGTTCGGGGTCACCGCTGGGGTGGTTGTGTACCAAAATAACGGCAGCGGCGTTATAGGCGAGTGCTGCTTTCAGCACCTCCCTTGGATAGACGCTGGCAGCGTCGATGGTTCCCCGAAACAGCTCCTCGAAACGGATCACCCGGTGTTGGCTATCCAGAAACAATACGCTGAATACTTCATGTTCGTAGTCCTGAAGCAGTAACTGCAGGTGCTCGAATGCCTGCGAGGGCTGGGTGATCTTGCGGCCTTTGGCGAGCTTACGCCGCGCAAAGCGTTTAGCCATGGTGATGATGTCAGTTTCGGTAACGGGCGATGTTACAAGGTAGGTGCCCGCCACTTCCCCGGCTTTGAGTTTGGCGTGTGTCATGGTTGCCTCCAATAAATAAAAAAATGCCGGGGTGGTGGCCCCGGCATCTATGTCGTTAGATAGCGTGTTGAAGTTTGAAGTATGGGTTCCGTCACGCAGCCATCACTTGGCTCATTCGTCGCTCCATTTCTTCATGGAATGCTTCGACCCGTTCAGCAATGGTGCGGATCATGATGTCGTCGCGGTAGGCTCGCTTGATAAACAGCGGCATACCGGGCCAATAGCTCACAAAGTCGATCCATTCCCGTTCGCTGACCCATAGGCCACCCTGGCATTGGGGTAGGTGCTCATCGGGTATTTCTCCATTCAACAGCACTTCGATTTGGAACTTGGGTAGCTTGGTTTTGATTTCTAGCAGGCCGTTAGCGCCTACCAGGCTGTCTGGTGAGTAGCCCACCTCGTGATTAAGGATCAGGCCCACTTCATGGGGCTGGGGTTCGCCAGTGGCATCGCAATAAAGCGCACGTGCCACGCCTTCCAGCTCATGGCCACGACGGGTATGCGCGTTACCCTGAAACGGCTCGGCCAGCTCGCCGGTAATTCGCTCGCCTATTAACTGGTGCATGTAGGTAATGGCCCCGGCACCCAATCCACCAGGGCCTTTGCCTTTAACCAGCAATGACTTTAGCTCCGACATGGTGACGCGCCCTAAGCGCGCCGCCAGCCATTCAGGGGAGCCTTGCGGCATAGTGAGTATCTGCATGGATGCCTCCTTTACTCAGATAGGGCTGGTACGCCGTTCACTTAACGGCTCGCTTGGTGAGGGATGCCCTGAGCTTGTCGAAGTCGCTATACGGCACTTGCACGGCTGAGCCGTATTTGCCGCTGAACCACTCCTGGGTCGTTGCGGGGCATTGGCTGATCAAGCGTTGGATTTGGCCTGCCTGGAACGGGGTTATCGTCTTGATGCCTGCCTTGGTACTGGCGTTACCGTTATCATCCTGGCCGCGCGTGGTGATGTTGAGTAGTGCGGAAAGTACATAACGCTTGCCATAGCTGGTAGAGGAACCAAACGCCTGCACGGCATTTTTGTTACCACTCATATCCGCAGGTAATAGCATGCTAGTCTCTTCGCGGTGGCCATCCTTGTGCATTAGCACCCCCGTTACCTGGATACCGCGCTCCTGAGTCTGAATACGAAAGCTCACCGCAAAGCCATGCTTCTGCATGATCGGGCGCACGGTATCGACAATATCCTCCAAGGTGGCGTAGCAACCGTTGTTGGTTTGACCACGCTCTTCAATGCTGGGGAGTTCGGTCTGCATAGTCGCCATGGCAGCGCTATAGGCCATCATGGCCTGACGATCCATAACGCGTTCCTGCATTTGTAGGAGACGCTCCATTTTGTCGATATCGACATCGGGATTGAGTGCAGCACGCTCGATTACCTGGATGATCGCGGTGCTTTCTGCTGTAGAGGTCGACTCAACGGGGGCTGCAGGGACAGCCGTGACGGCGTTGGCTTTAGCTGAGGTTGGGGGAGTTACCGGGCGGGAAGAAGAATTTACCACATTAGAGGATTGTGCCATGGGGCACCTCCATTGAAACAAGGATCGTTGGTGATGCCGTGTCGTCAGGCATCGTTATGAAATGATCGCGGCATTACTCCGCTAAATGCTGGGCTAGCTCATTGGCTTTAATAGGTACTAGCCGTATTTCTGCTCGATAAAACGTGCCTTGCGCGCAGACCACGGTGTCAGCGCGGTGGGCATGGTTGGCTATTAGCTCTTCAGTCAGACGCGTTAAAGCAACTTCAATGGCATGGGAAATAAACGTCATAGCAGTACCTCGCGGCATAAGCCCCACAGCAAAACGCCCAGCCTTTGAGGGGCTGGGCGTTTATGCCGGGGAGATGGTGGATATCATTGGATTGGGAAGATCACAGCAAGGGGTAGAACGACGCCCTACCGATGGGTTGGTTAAGACACTAGCGCTAACGCGGCATCGAGTGCTTCCTGCTTGAGCTGGGCGCCCTGGCCGAACCAAGCAGAATCCATACGGGTGTCGTTGCTGCGCGCCCGTTTGTCGTGGTCCACGTACTCGGTCACGGCATTCAGCAGGCCCCAGGCCGTGTCTTTAGCGGTGATTAGGTGAGAACCCCGGCCTTCGCCGTGGTAGAGCTTCTGTACTTTGTTCAGGGCCCGGTAGTTGGGCAGCTTAGAGGGATCGTCTATCGGTTTCTCGGCCCCGCAGATCACCGACTGGAAATACTGCTGCGCTTCACGGTGATCAATCTTGCGTTCTGCCAAGGCCTTCATGCGATACATAAAGTCGTTCCACTGCGAGACAGAAATCCCCAGCTGGCTCTTCACTGCACGCGGATCGAACTCCGACCGATGAGGCACTTTCACAGCTTGCGAGGTGCCATCCACCGCAATTTGCAGCGTGTTATTACACACCACCCTTATTGTGGTAGGTGTGGCCATGGTAGCCAGCGTGCCATCACAGGAAGTAGCCAACAGTAGGTAGTCATTAACTTCATCCTGGCCTTTTAGTGACGTGCTTAAGCCACTGCGTGCCAAGGCCCAGAACTTACGTCCGCCTTTGAGTACCCCAGCGGTTTCCAGCTCATACCCTGCGTATTCAGTGAGATCGCGGTAGAACTCCAGGATCTCTTCAGGCTGAACCACTTTATAGCGTTGGGACACCACCGATAGCGGTACCTTAGTATCCGAACGGTAGAGCACCTTCTGTTCCGGGAACGAGTGGATGCTACCCAAGTGGCTAGCCCCTTCGGCAATAAAGCGCACCGGCGCTTCTTCGATATGCCAATCCATACCCGCTTGTTCCCGCCAGACCTCCAGCGGTTGGTGACGGTCGAGCTGTTGCCCCAGGCCATGCCAAGGGGTAGCGCCAACGTAAGCCATGTGTTCAACGAGATGAGCCATTACAAACTCCTTTAGGATTTTCAAGGTTAATGAGCGCGCACGGCATAAAGGCCCGCCCTGAGTAAGGCGGGCAAGCGAATGCGTGTAGAGGTAGTCGTCGTATTAAGCGGCAGAGAGGCCCGCTGCAAGGGGGTTACTCAGCGTGGGGACGAAAGGTGCAATCACAAGCACAGCAGGCGTAGTTATCGAGCATTTTCTGATCAAGCTCATGGCCCAGCTTGGCACCGGCAACACCAAAGGTCGTGCCGCCTAACAATCCACCAAATACAGCACCGGACAGGCTACCAATGGTAATGCCTGCCGGCCCTATCATTGCACCGACCAGCGCCCCCGCCTTGGCACCACTAAGGGCTCCGGCAGCCCCAGACGCAGCACCGGCAGCGGCCCCAGTAGCACCGCCGACCTTTCTACCCAGGTTGCGAGATATAACATTTGGGGAACCACACTTTGGACAGTGAGGTGTCATGAAGATCTTCCTCCATTAGCAGTGAAATGGATGCTGGCTAAGCCATCCCTGATAGCTTCATGGAGGTAGTATGTGGCTGAGATTTTTTTGAATCGAATGACCCACTAGGACAACACGGCCATCAAGGCCCGTATTCACCGGTCATACGTCAGCCACGGCAAAAGATGGGGTTTTACGGCCTGCGACGGCCACTATCGAGGAAAACGGCTGGGGCGATGTAATTGTATACCGCCTTCCCGAATAGGATGCAGCGACCCGTGACGCCATCCCGTCACGGTGTCTTGTGTCGGTCAACTCAACGGAATTTCCTGATAACGTGTCTTTTGTGACATTGATAGGGTTTCACTGGGGATTGGGAAGCAAAGCATAGACGGAGCCTTGCCTGTCGGTATGTCTCATTCGAGGGTTTAGTATTATAGGCATTCAATAGGGTCTTTATGAGCGCTTATGGGCTCACTTGTGATAGCCCATTCAAGGCATTCAGTATCCGCCAAGACGTGGGCCCACACAGCCCACGGTGAAGACCTCCTCACGCGTGAAAGACCATCACTGATTACGGGTAAGCAGACGTGTTGAAGACGTCTGCTGCCCTGCCTGTGGTGTCGTAAAAGGCGATTCTTAACATCGCCATGCTTACTTCCCCTACGCCACAAGACCACCGCTGCGGATCGTTCTCTCAACCTATCCGCGAGGTGTACCCATGTTTGACCACCATCCACTGCGTCATCCCCTAAACGATAAGCTCCGCCTGTATTACGACAATATCTACCAAGGGTTCGACGTCAGCCAGCGTAAGAATGGTCCATTGATTGAAAACTACCTGGAGCGTGCCTTTCTGACCTTGAACACCATCTGCAACCTTCAGCGAGAGGTTTTTGTTTTTCGTATTGATCTTCGTTTCCCTGATGCGATGCAGCGGTCATCGATGCACGACAATAATGACGTCCTGGCGGCCTTCTTCCGTTACTTTCGCTACGAGATTCGCAAGGCCAACACCAAGCACCAGACCCCGGTACGCTACCTCTGGGCACGGGAGCAGGACACCAGCGACAAGCCGCACTACCACGTGATGATGTTCGTCAACAAGGCGGCCTTCGACAACCTCGGGTACTTTGCCCCGGACGAGTACGGTATGTACACGCTGGATAACCTCTATCACCGAATGATGCGAGCATGGTTGAAGGCCATGGGGTTTGATCCTGACGATTCCTGGTTTAAACAGCTGGTGCACGTCAGCGAGAACCCGGTGACGGAGGTTCCCTGGTCTCGCATCCTGCATCGCCATGATTGGGTCAGCATGGATGAGACCATGTTCATGGCCAGCTACCTGTGCAAGGCTCACAGCAAGACGATCGGCCAGGGTATGCACGTCTTTGATTACAGCCGTGCTTGATACTATGCGTGAGGGTTCGTCACTGGCGGGCCTTCCTCTTTTGATCTGATTCTCCCTTCATCTCAAGGAGTCATCCCATGACGTCTTTTCCCATGAACCGTCCGTCACCCTGGAGGTCACCGCTGGGCGCTCAGCTACCCACAGTCTCTGCCAGCCCACGCCTTGCTACTGACCCCTTTGGGGATCATCGCTTGGCCATGCTGGCACGCAAGGAGCCAACTCGGCGACTGGTGCGTGACGTCATTGCCCTACGACGATTGCGCAAGCTGAGTCAGTCAGCACTGGCAGCGGAGCTAGGGGTCAGCAAGCGCACGTGGCAGGAGTGGGAACAGGGCCGACGCTTGCCCTCGGGCGTGGGCAAAGCGTTGCTAGAGCGCTGGGCAAGCGATCAACCGGCATGGCCGGGCCTAACCCCTGAAAATTGACGCTAAGCTGTTGATTCACTATTTCTGGGAATTTATCTTTAGGCAATAAATCGCGGAGCTTTTTTTGCATTTAGTATAAAAATATTTAGCGATTCTGATAAACTCTTTGGCAACTGGTTTTCCCCCTGATCACGACGCTGCTGAGCCACTGCCATGACCTTGCCCCACGACGATGCTGCCCCTACCGAAGGCGCTGCCACACTCGACAGTTCGATGGCAATTGCCTGCACATTTAATCGTCGTGAAGAAGCAAGTGCGAAGGAAGTGGTGTTTCCTGCTGATGACCCGATCAAGAAACTACCTGACATTGAAAAGGCCATCCAAGCGATTCCTCGGCGACCGTTACAGGGTCGCCTTCTAGAAGATGACTTTATCCCTAAGCCACTCCTTCCTGGACAGCCAAAACATAAAAGACGTTGGCGAGTGAAAGACCGCAGCCGGTTTTATCAATACCGTCTTCACTTAGAGACCTTGATGCAGCTGAATGATGGGCGTTATAACCTCAGCTTGTATGCTCGGGCATTTAACAAGCATCTTGGCTGGTGTTGGATGGGATCTTATTCAGGGCGCGACCTGTCGCTACCGGAGCTTGAAGCACGTCAGGTGAGTCAACGTTTTCAGACATCGCTCGAATTGTTGACCGAAGAGATCACGTCTCCTGCCTTCAAGCGTCAAGTCAAAGAGTCCACCACCCTTGCCAAGTCACGGGCGTCATCCCTCAGGACGTGGATGCGATCGGCTTTTCAGCAAGCGCCGTATTTGCTCTGGGTCCAGGTACAGTTGAGTTATCGAACCCTTCACTACGCTGACCTCGCCCAAAGTCTCAAAGATCGCCAGGCATTCCTTAAGAACCGCCGAGGTAATCCCTTGTTCAATTATTTGGTGGGTTACGTGGGCAAGCTGCATTACTTCCCGATGAAGGGCTTGGTGCACGACATGATTTTCCTGTATGACGCTCGCTACGTGCAGGAAGGCGCCTCCTTGCCGCAGGCATTCGCTCAACGTTGGCAGAACGTAACGAACAACCATGGGATAGCCTGGATCGAAGGGGAACTCCTTCATCCCGAGGCACCAAGGATCAACGGCGTCTGTTCCTTGGAAACCGAGGAAGACCAACAGCGTTTAAAGCAGCTGATCCGTTACCTGAGTCATTACGACAACTACCTGCACTACGATCTTCCCCCCCACACACGAACCTTGGTGACGTCACAGCGTCCGGGAAAGAAGCGGGCAACGAAAGGAAAACAGGGGCAATGCAAGACGCCCAGCAAGACACGCCATAAGCCATCTGCCAAGGCACCCCAGGAGCCACCCCCTTTCGAAATTTAAGGACACACTGAGAAGCTGGCACCTTACCAGCGATTGTTTTACCCTAGCGCACATTGTCCTTTATTAGCAGGCAACAACGTGACCGATCCGATCACCCAGCACGAACAGCTCAAGCGCGACCAGCAGCGTATTGCAGATAAGATTGAACAACTCGAGAAAGATGAAGCCTACCAACAAGCCGTGGCCTTCAAGCAAGACATTGAGACCGTCCTAAAAAAGCACGGCAAGAGCGAAGCTGAGCTGTTACAGCTCTTCGGCCACTCTGCCCCAAAGAGCACGCGCAAAACACCGCGTCAAAAAGGGGGCAAGTCACAGCCGTTAAAGCGCTACACCAATACTCATACAGGGGATGTCGTAGAGGCCCGGAGCCTCCGAAAACCTAAGCTACAGGAATGGAAGGCAGAATACGGTGAAGACACAGTGAAAAGTTGGGCCGAGGTGATCGAAGATAAGGATGCAGTGAGCAAAACACCGTAACGTGCTTACCCAACCCGTAAGTGAGATTTCATTGCGCTAACGCCCCGTACTGGGCGTTGTGGTTGTATCTTTTAGCTAAGGACTTTTCATGCGGCTTTCGCCCGACCTTCACGCTGATCTGCGCCTGACGCCCATCGACATTGCCCTACTGGCGACAAAGCAACGCGTCATTGACCTGCTGTTCACAGATATCCCGCCATTGGCCTCACGGTTTCCGATCGTGATTTCGGTCTTGCCCTAAACTGGATCTGTGCGCCCTGGTGACACCGTCCGACACCGAGAACCTGTTTGCCGAGCATACGCCCGTGGCGTGTCGGCACACTACCCACTGTTGTTGGCCTCGTTGTTGCGAGACGATCATCCTGGGCAGGTCTCGCCCCCATTAGTTCGTGCGCCGTCGCCAGCGGTGGTGGCAAATCTTGTGGCTTCGCATTTTACGCTGAAGGAAGGATTCAGACTGTTTGAGCACGAAGAGCCCACACCTTACCTGCAAAGCCAGATTGATAAATTAGAGGCCTGCGCCAAAAATGAAGTGCGCTCCCATAAGCTGGTTGGCCAGCCGTCATAATAGCTGGCCTGTAGATATGGACGAAAGCGGCCAACAGGCCGCGTTATGCCGTTAGGATGGGAAAATAGCGTGACTATTTTGTGCTTGGACGACGTACTTCTGTCCAAGAATCATCGCTGACGTGTTCGGCTTGGTCGAGCCGACACTGCAGAAGCTCGGCCATAGATTCCCAGTTAAATTTGGATCTAGCCACGTCCAGTAGGGGATAGTCGCCATCCGGGGTAGAAACATCCCAAATAACGACCGAATGAATGAACCGGCGCAACCACATAAAATCAGGATTTTCAGGGATATTCGGGCAATTCGTCTGTAAATCTGCGCGCAATAAATAATGCGCATGATCCGCAGCAAGCTCGTCAAGCGTTGGCCACTTTTTGCTACAGACAAAATGGTTACTCAATGCAGCCTCCCGAAACGCATGCACTTCTGGCAAAACAGGCCACGCTATTTCCCATGCTTGGGCACGAGATTGAGTCTCCCACCACTTTCTGAAATCTTGATTCATCTGACTATTAAGGTGGTAGAAAGCCGCTTGCAACGCCTCGCAGTGGCGAATCATGTCACGTACCTGCGCGGGCCGCACTTGGGTTTTATGGCTGACGGGGGCATTGTAAATTTTCATGGCCGTGAAAATGCCTATTAGCTGCTTTGCTGAACGTTGACAACCATCTTCTGTAAGCCACAGAGCAAATGTGCCTTCAGCAAATCGGTGATGTGACGGGAGGCATGGATACCTGGAATGCCTAAAAGATTAGTAGTTTAACGTAAAATGGATGGCCTTCGCCTATCGCTTTATTCCATAAAGTTAGTGGTAGCTAGGTCACGGCATAGAAAGCCGCGAAAAGCGGCTGAGGCAGTTGTGCTAGGTGTAACGTGATAAGCGCACTACGCGCAGTATTGGAAAGCAGGCTTTAGCGATCAGCACTACCGACCGGCAGCAGCTGTTGAGCTAATTCGTTCACTGTTTGTAAAGCTTCATTCCAGGTCGCGGGCTCATCGTGATAAACCAGCGGGCCGATAAAACGCTCGTAGCGTTCCTGATGGATCGGATGGGTCTGTAAGCATCCCAGGCCATATAGCAGTTCATCCGCTGGGCTAGCGACAAATTGCGCATGTTGGTTGCCAAACTGAGCTACGTCCGTCTGTATTACTGCCTGTACTAGCGTGCGTAATGCGGCCATGTCATATCCGCCGGATGTCGCCATGTGAAGATCGTAGACGTGCCTTACCAGCGTTTCATCGTCTTTTCGGGAAGGATCACGATTCACGTGAGCTGTGCGACGCAGTAATGCCACCAGCTTCTCGCTGATCGTGGCAGGTAGGCTAACCACTGGAAAGGAAGCTACCTCTGGGGGTAAATTAAGAGCCTCGGCATACAAAGAGCTGACAGAGCAAACCACGGCGGGCTCATAAAGTTCTGATGCTGTGACATCTAGCTTCAAGTCAGGTCGAAGCGCAGAAATGCTGCCTTGGGTTCGGGGATAGCGAACGGTAAACTCCGCATACCGGTACTCGTTACGCTTGACGATACCACCATCGGGATCAAGCTCTAGAATCTGAGAACGGCTGATGATTGTTTCTATTTCGGTCAGTACCGCTTTTCGTGCTGACTTTAGCGCCGTTCGAGACATGCCTATTGCTACCCCATCGCGGGGAACAAGCTTGATATCGATATCCTCGGACATACGGAAAAGCTTGTGGTGGGCTTTTGCCAGGCTGGTACCGCCTGCGAATACCAGCTCAAACGTTTCCGAATGCAACTCAGAAAGCAGACTCAATAACTGGACGGCATAAACATCCTTTTCCACGATAGCAGGGTTATCAATGCCCAGCGCATCCGCCACATCGGGAAACACCCCCGGATCGATGTTCATGCAGAAGCACGCTCAATACCCAAGCGATATTTCCCGTAGGCAATCTGGCGATGAAACGGGCCTTTGACTCTGACCATCACTCGCGCCGGAATTTGTGTGCGGCCCGCCTGATAAGCCTTTTCTGCACTGGCTGGCTCCCACTGCACCCCTAGGCGATTCAATGCCTCTTTGGCGGCTTGATCAAAGCCACCGGGCGCCGCAATCATTGGTTTACCCGTGATACGGTTTGGGCGCGCTTTAGCGTATAGCCCCTTACCAATACGAACTAATCTTCCCTGCGCTTCTAATTGCCGAAGCACACGGCCAACTTGGTCATAACCACCCAGTGCAGCGAAATCATCACGTAGAAATACCATTCGCCGACTCTTGCGAATTTTGTCACGAATGCGTGACTCAAGCGTTTGAGTAGTCATGTAACGCCTCCAGTAGCTGGACAATGACGATAGTTACTCTATACCTTCAGACTGATAAATACAAAAACACGACACTATGAAAAAATAAAATTTATTTTTTTTAAAAATAAACAGATATTTAACAGTTAAAATAAAAAATACAACCGCCGCAAGGCTCTCCACGTCCCGTCTCTATTCCGAGCCACCCAAAGAAAATCTCAGCATGTAAGAAGCGAAATATCCTTTTCCTAATTAACGTTCCACACCACCACCGTATGGGCGAAGCCTCGCTTCCATAGGAAACCGACATCCGCTGGCACCAGGAAACCCTCCATTCAATAGTTCTTCCCTAAACTGGTGTGCGTTCCCTTGAATCTCATCGAAAGCCTTCCAATTGGCACATACGAAGTGATTATTGAGCGCGGCTTCCTTGAACACCTTTACTTCTCGCTGCTTCGGCCACTAATTCACCACTACTTACCAGCTTGGATACTTACTAACATCAAGAAAATACCGAGGGTTCTATTGGTTGTCATAGAGGCCAGACGATCGAACGTATGCTGCAAGGTTAACAACATCAAATCATGTCACGTACTTGCGCAGGAAGAATATGGGTCGAATAACTGGCGGGGAGAAATAAAATTTTCGTAGATTACAGGATGCCCTATTCCTTGGCTTGCTGCTCTTTAGTCAACCAGCGGAAGCAGGCTTCTGTTATTAGCTCTAGGGACTTAACCGTAAATCTGACTATTGGCATGGACGAAGGGCTGAAAAATCAATACATTTGCGTATTGAGAAAGTCACCACATAGATAGGCAGCCCTGCATGAGTACAGCAACAACGATCGGAGAGAGGCTACGCCAGCTCATGGAAGAGCAGGGAATTGGTGAAAATGAGTTGGCTAGGCGCTCCAAGGTGCCACAGCCAACCATACATCGCATACTCAAGGGTGTGAGCAATTCTCCGAGAATCAGTAATTTAGAGAAGCTTGCAGCCTCGTTAGGGACTACTGCTAGTTTTCTTGCCCATGGCGGTGGAAACCGAGGTCTTTTCGGGTCGTCGGACACGGGAATGCCGGGGGTAGGGGTAGGAACAGCAGTATCTTCCTTAACCGGTTCTGCACGACATGACAGAGCGTCCCCTCCCCCATGCTTTTGGTCGTACCCAATTCTCACCTGGTCCGAAGCTATGCAAGCTAATCGGCTGGATGCACGTGCACCCGGCGAGAAAAATCAATTTGAATCATGTGACTACTTAAAGATCGGAGTGGCTTTCTGGCTCAAGATGTGTGGTGATGCCATGGCTGCGCCGATCGGGGCCTCTCCTAGCCTGCCTGAGGGGACGCTTGTGCTATTAGACACAGGTCTACAGGCGGAGCCCGGAAAGCTGGTCCTTGTCGAACTCCCTGACAGCCCGAAGCCAACGCTCCGCATGTTGATAGAAGAGAGTGGTCGGCGCTACTTAAAACCACTTAACCCAGCCTACCCACTGATTTCATTAGACAATAACTGTCACATATTGGCGGTAGCTATCGAAGCTAAGATCGAGTTGTAACTTCCCTCACCCATACCTCAGGTTCTCCACAAACCAGGCTTGCCCTCTTTAATACGAAAACGAATTGACTATCTAATGCGTTTTAGTATTATAGCCTTATGACCAGCTCCATGAGGCAACAGAGGTTTCCCATGTCAAACAAATTGCTAAAACCAGAAGACGTTGCAGAAAAATTAGGCATGAGCTTGAGCTGGGTTTACAGCAACAAGCATCGGATCGGATTTATTCAGTTTGGCAAGGCCGTTCGCTTTGAGCAGAGCGCAGTGGAGAGTTATGCTGAGAGCTGCAAGCGCGGCCCTCAGAACGAGGAACGCAAATGGGAATCACAGTCCGATACAGGGAAAAACGCGGGTGTTGGGTCGTTACGGAAACGCACAACGGTCAGCGACATCAACGCACGTTTGCAGGCACCAGGGAAGGTGAAAAACAAGCAAACGAATACGCCGCATCGCGCAACGCTGCAATAAATGACGCGCGGTTTAACGGTGAGATAATGGGTCGCCAGCCACGGCGCACTTTTCTCGAAGGCGTCGAGCGCTGGATAGATGAGTATGATGTGGCTAGCCAGGTGAAAGCGATCCGGCCCGTAGCGGCCTACATGGGCTCGGATGTGATGCTAGGTATTGAGGCAGTAGATAAGGCGAGGCATATGGCGCGGGATCTGCGCAAGCAAGGCCGTAGCCAGAGCACGATCAATAACCACGTGCAGGTGGTTAAGCGTGTGCTGAACCTTGCTTACCGAGAGTGGGAATGGATAAACCAGCCGCTGGGTGACAAGCTCAAAAAGCCCAACCCCAAAAACGAACGGCATGTTTATCTAACAGAGGGTGACTTGCGGCGGCTGCTGCAGGCGATCCCCGATAGCCGTGGTGATGACAAGAAAGTCATCGCCCTGGCAGCCGTGACAGGGCTGCGCCAGGGCGAGCTTTTATCGCTAGAGCCGTCGAACGTGCACGGTGGTCGCATCGTACTGCGACCAGATCAAACGAAGAACGGGAAGGTGCGCGTGGTACCGGTACCCGCTGATGCACAAGCGTGGCTGCGTGACCTGCCGTTTGCAAGTAAAAAGCACACGCTACGGGTCACGTTTGAAGCTGCTCGGGCAGCGATACAGCGGGATGATCTAAGGTTTCACGACCTGCGCCACAGCTACGCCAGCCTGTTAGCGCAAGCGGGCGAGAGCATGACCAGGGTACGGGATCTCTTGGGGCATTCCAGCCTGCTCGTTACCAGTCGCTACAGTCATATTTTTGACGCCGGACTGGACGATATAGGGGCGCGATTGCCGCAGCTTAGCGGGGCATTCTGCGACCAAACTGCGACCAAGCACTAAACGCAAGAGAATTACAGGCACAAAAAAAGGGGCCTAAGCCCCTGATTTTAAAGATGGTGCCGGTAGCCAGACTCGAACTGGCACACCCGTAAAGGCGGCGGATTTTGAATCCGCTGCGTCTACCAATTCCGCCATACCGGCAATGCGTGCGTAGTATACGTAAATTTCTAGGTGGGTCAATCACATTGACTGACTTTATGCAGCCAAAGCGCTATCCTATGCCGCCTGTTTGATCAACGTTAAGAGTTATACGCCATGCAGCGCGCGGATTTTCATTACGAGCTACCCGAGGAATTAATTGCTCGCTACCCTTCTGAACAGCGTAGCGACTGCCGTTTGCTGTGTGTGGATGGCCAGAGCGGGGCGCTTGAGCATCGCCGCTTTCCTGATTTGCTTGAGCTTTTAGAGCCTGGCGACCTGCTGGTGTTTAACGACACCCGCGTGATTCCGGCGCGCCTGCACGGCCATAAGGCCAGTGGCGGCAAGGTGGAGATGCTGCTGGAGCGCCCGCTGGATGCTTACCGTGGTCTGGCGCATATACGCTCGAGTAAATCGCCCAAGCCTGGCACCGAGCTGATTTTCGAGGGTGACGTTCACGCCATCGTAGAAGGCCGCCGTGACGCGCTGTTCGAGCTGCGTTTTTTGGGCGATACACCGATGATCGCGCTGCTTGAAAAACACGGCCATATGCCGCTGCCGCCCTATATCACCCGGGAAGACGAACTTAGCGACCGCGAACGCTATCAGACCGTTTATGCCCGGCGTGACGGCGCCGTCGCGGCGCCGACCGCTGGGCTGCATTTTGATCAACCGCTACTGGATGCGCTGGCGGATAAAGGTATTAACCGTGCCTTTGTCACCCTGCACGTAGGCGCGGGCACCTTTCAGCCGGTGCGCGTCGACAACATCCTTGAACACCATATGCACAGCGAGTGGATTGAGGTCACGGAAGCGACTTGCCAGCAAGTGCGCGACACCCTGGCAGCCGGTAAACGCGTGATCGCGGTGGGCACCACCAGCGTGCGCTGCCTGGAAAGCGCCTGCCAAAAAAGCAGCGATGGGCAGATCGCGCCTTATAGCGGTGATACCGACATCTTTATCTACCCCGGTTACCAGTGGCGCTGCGTGGATGCGTTAATTACCAACTTCCACTTGCCTGAATCGACCCTACTGATGCTGGTCTCCTCCTTTGTGGGTTACGACACCATCATGAACGCCTATCAACGGGCCGTGGCCGAGCGCTATGCGTTTTTCAGCTATGGTGATGCCATGCTGCTAACCCGCTAATGTGGCCCCACTGACCCGGCACCAGTCGCGCTAAACGAACGAGCTTAACGAGTTACCTTACTTATGCGAAACGAATGCTTCATGCGCTTTGAGCGCCTGGCCGAAGATGGGCGCGCCCGCCGTGGCCGCCTTCACTTCCACCGTGGCACGGTGGAAACCCCGGCCTTCATGCCAGTGGGCACCTACGGCACGGTCAAAGGCATGACACCGGATTCTGTCAAAGAGATCGGCGCTGAAATCATCCTCGGCAACACCTTTCACCTGTGGCTTCGCCCTGGTACCGAGGTGATTGAAGCCCACGGCGACCTGCACGACTTTGCCCAGTGGGATAAACCGATCCTGACCGACTCCGGCGGCTTCCAGGTATTTTCCCTGGGTGAAACACGCAAGATCACCGAGCAGGGCGTGCACTTCCGCTCGCCGGTGGATGGCAGCAAAGTGTTTATGGGCCCGGAAGAGTCCATGGCGGTTCAGCGCTCACTGGGCTCCGATGTCGTCATGATCTTTGACGAGTGCACGCCCTACCCGGCTACGTTTGATGAAGCCGAGAAATCGATGGAGCTGTCATTGCGTTGGGCCAAGCGCTCGCGGGATGCCCACGGTGACTCGCCATCCGCACTGTTCGGCATCATTCAAGGCGGCATGCACCCTGAGCTGCGCGAACGCTCGCTCAAAGGGCTGCTGGAGATCGGCTTTGATGGTTTGGCGATTGGCGGGCTTTCTGTCGGCGAGCCGAAAGAAGAGATGATCAAGGTGCTCGACTACCTGCCTACCTGGATGCCGGATGAGAAGCCGCGCTATCTAATGGGCGTCGGCAAACCCGAAGACCTAGTGGAAGGCGTTCGCCGCGGCGTGGATATGTTCGATTGCGTGATGCCCACCCGCAACGCGCGAAATGGCCACCTGTTCACCTCGGAAGGCACGGTCAAGATTCGTAACGCCAAGCACCGTTTCGACACCCGCCCACTCGATGAAGAGTGCGATTGCCATACCTGCAAGCGTTTCTCGCGGGGCTACCTGCACCACCTTGACCGCTGCAATGAAATGCTTGGCTCAATGCTCAATACCATTCACAACTTACGCTACTACCAGCGTGTAATGGCTGATTTGCGCGCGGCAATTGAAGCGGGTACATTGACGACCTTTGTGGAAGGCTTCTATGCGCGGCGCGGCCTGCCGGTGCCTCCCCTTGCTACCTAAACCCTAGCGAATTAATCGCCACACGCCATGGCGTGTGGTTTAAACTGTTTGGTCATATTTAAAAACCAAGCTTTTAAAAACTAAGCCTTTAACAATCAGGCATCTAAAAACCTTAGCTTTTCTAACTCAGGAGCTCTCTACAATGCTGGATTTCTTCATCTCACCAGCCCATGCCCAAGAAGCCGCCGCTGGCGGTGGTATTGCGCAAATTGTCATGCTGGTCGGCTTCGTGCTGATTTTCTACTTCCTGTTATGGCGCCCGCAGGCCAAGCGTGCCAAGCAGCACAAGCAACTGGTCAGCAACCTGGACAAAGGCGATGAAATCGTCATTGGCGGTGGCTTGGTCGGTCGTATCACCAAGGTGAGCGACGAATTCCTGACCATCGAGATCTCTGAAGGCACCGAAGTTAACGTGCAGAAGAACGCCGTTGCCGCCGTACTGCCTAAAGGCACCATCAAGTCCATCTAATCCTTGCATTACCCCTGCCGAGCTAGTGCCAGCCACCCCGGCAGGGGTGACATGGTATGAATGATGGTGAACTTTGCTGTGCACGGCGAGTCCGTGCACAGCATTCCGTTTGTAATTGAAGGCAGGGCTTGCATGCTCAACCGTTACCCCCTGTGGAAGTATCTATTGATACTGGTCGTCCTGGTGGTTGGCCTTATCTACTCGCTTCCCAATCTATTCCCCGAAGATCCCGCTATTCAAATCAGCAGCGCCCAAGGCGACTCGCTGGATGAGCGTCAAATCGAGCGCGTAGAAACGGCGCTTAGCGAAAACGATATCGAAGTAAAAGCGTTCGAAGAAGAGAACGGACAGTGGTTAGTTCGTCTGCGCCATGATGACGACCAACTTCCCGCACGCGACATCGCCGCCGACCTATTGGGCAATGATGCCACCGTGGCGTTAAACCTTGCCGAAGCAACCCCTGAATGGCTACAGGCCTTCTCTGCCTCGCCTATGACACTGGGCCTCGATCTGCGTGGTGGTGTGCACTTCCTGCTCGAAGTGGACATGGATGCCGCGCTGACCCAGCGCCTGGAAGTCAACGGCAGTGCCATGCGTGAGCTGCTGCGTGGTGAGCGTATCCGCTATCGCAACACTGAAGTGGAAGAGCGTTCGCTGTCGATCGATTTCGCCAGTGCAGAAGATCGCGACACGGCACGTAGCCTGATCAGCCGCGACTTCCCTGAATTTGAGTACAGCAGCGAAGGCGATGGCCGCGCCTCCACCTTGGTCATGACGCTGAGCGATCAGTCGGTGAACGAGATTCAGGACTACGCGATCAACCAGAACTTGACCACCTTGCGCAACCGGGTCAACGAACTGGGCGTCGCGGAGCCCATGGTGCAGCGCCAGGGCCCCAACCAGATCGTCGTGGAACTGCCCGGTATTCAAGACACCGTGGCCGCCAAGCGGATCGTGGGTGCCACCGCCAACCTGGAATTCCGTCTGGAAGCCCGCCCCGACACGCCGGAAAACGAAACGGAAACCCTGACATTTCGTAACGAGCCAGCGCGCACTGCTGAACTAATGCGCGATGTGATCATTACCGGTGATAGCGTTTCCAGCGCCAGCAATAGCTTCGATGAAAACGGTCGCCCACAGGTCAATATCGATCTTGACGGCACCGGCGGTACGCTGATGAACCGCGCCACGCGCACCAACATTGGCCGCAACATGGCAGTGCTGTTCATTGAGCACAAGAGCGAAGACACCGTGGTGACCGACCCGGAAACCGGCGAAGAAACCATCGAGCGCGAGCCCTACATTGAGCGCGGCCTGATCAGCTTGGCCACGATTCAAAGCGCGCTGGGCAACAGCTTCCGGATCACCGGGCTGGACTCGCCGACAGAAGCCGCTGAACTGGCGCTGCTGCTGCGTTCGGGCTCACTCGCTGCGCCTATCTACTTCGTACAAGAGCGCACCATTGGGCCAAGCCTGGGCGCCGAGAACATCGAGCGCGGGTTGCTATCCGTGCAGATCGGCCTACTGCTGGTCGTGCTGTTCATGCTGGTGCGTTACAAAGTATTTGGGGTGTTTGCCAACATTGCCCTGGCGCTGAACTTAACGCTACTGGTCGCGGTGATGTCGATGCTGGGTGCCACGCTGACGCTGCCAGGTATTGCCGGTATCGTGCTGACGCTGGGGATGGCGGTGGATGCCAACGTGCTTATCTTTGAGCGCATACGGGAAGAAATACGTAATGGCCTTTCGGTGCAGCAAGCGATTCAAGCTGGCTATGAGCGCGCCTTTACCTCCATCGTTGACGCCAATATCACCACGCTGTTGGTGGCCGTCATCCTGTTCTCGATTGGCTCTGGCCCGGTGAAAGGGTTTGCCGTCACGCTCTCTATCGGCATTTTGACGTCGCTGTTCACCGCCTTAATGGTGACTCGCGCCATGGTCAACTTGGCCTATGGTAGTAAACCCGTCAAAAAGCTGTGGATTTGAACGCATGAAGCCGATCCACGTGCTTAGCCCAGAACTTAAGAGGTGGTAATGAAACCCCTATCACACCTGCGAATCGACTTTATGGGGCGACGCAAGCTCGCGTATATCGTCTCCGCACTGCTTTTGATCGTGTCGATTGGCGCCATCCTGATCCAGCAGCTCAACCTGGGGCTGGATTTTACTGGCGGCACGCTGATTGAGGTGCGCTATGGCGCGGCGCCGTCACTCGATGCTATTCGCGTGCTGCTCGAAGAGAGCGGCTTCCAAGATGTTTCGGTGCAAACCTTCGGCGCATCCACTGAGGTACTGATTCGCCTCCAGCAGGCGTTTGATGCTGACGTAGGTGGCGAAGTCGTTAACCTACTGCGTGCCGATGGCGACGCGGTCAACCTGGTACGCTCTGAGTTTGTGGGCTCCCAGGTAGGCGACCAGCTTCGCGATCAGAGCGGCCTTGGCCTGCTGGTCGCCCTCGGTGTGGTCATGGTTTATGTAGCATTCCGCTTTCAGTACAAGTTTGCGATTGGCGCACTGCTGGCGTTGTTGCATGACGTCGTGATCGTGGTCGGCGTTTTCGCGCTGTTCCAGCTCGATTTCGACCTCACGGTACTGGCGGCCATCCTGGCGGTGATCGGTTACTCCTTGAACGATACCATCGTGGTTTACGATCGCGTTCGCGAAGCCATCCGCACCTCGCGTATCGACGACATGCCACAGATCTTCAATGAAGCGATTAACGCGACGCTTTCGCGCACCCTGGCAACGTCGGGCACTACCGTGCTGGTACTGCTCGCGCTGCTGCTGTTGGGCGGCGATATGATTGAGAACTTCGCCATTGCGCTGCTGGTCGGCATCGTGGTGGGTACGTTCTCTTCCATCTATATCGCTGCGGCACTGCTGCTACCGCTGAAGCTGTCGCGTGAAGACTTGATCCCCACCAAGAAAGAGCTCGACGAAGAAGAGGAAGAGTTGCCGTAACGGCACGTCTGTATACACCTCTTATTTAGCCGACAAAAAAGCCCCTGCTGGTCACCCAGCAGGGGCTTTTTTTGATCGAGCTTAGCGGCGCTGTTTAGAAGTGCGGCGTTAGCTGCTTGATCAGCGCTTTATAGAGGCGCGGCCCGGCGGCCATTAGCTGCCCTTCCACTTTCACCGTGGGTTGGCCGTCCGGCGTTCCCATCAAGGCGCCTGCTTCTTTCAGGAACAGCGTACCGACCTGCATATCCTGCTCTTCCAAACCGAGCACGAACGCGCTGTCCACTCGTCCTGTGGCCAACTCGCACAAATCCAACAGACCACAGCCCGTGGCCTGCAGGTTCTCTACCTGGGGTGCAAGCTGCTGCAAAACGGTTAAATAGGCAGGTAAGTTGCGCGGGCGCAGCCAAACTTCCGGCAGGCTCATGACCAACCGCGTGCCGCTAATGGCGGTAGGTTTGCTCACACGCATGCGCTTGTCGTTGTGCTGGGCGCCACGGCCGCGGCTAGCGATATATTCGTCATCGGAGAACGGGCAGATGATGACCGCGTGCTCGGGACGACCTTTGATAAGACACACCACTGAGAGTGCAAAGCCCTTACCGGCAACGGCTAAGTTCGAGTAGCCGTGCATCGGTTCAATCTTCCAGACGATATCCACGCCTTCGCCTTCACCCGCGCGATGCGGTGTGAAACGGCCGGTAACACCGTGCTGGGGGTAGCCGCGCTCCAACTGCTGAACAATCGTCGCTTCGGCCTTGCGCGCCGTCTCGTCGAGCAGGCGGTCAAGGTTAAATTCGTCGTGCGCATTTTCAATGCGTTCACGTACACGTAGAAAGTGTTCAACAGCGCCGCGTGCAGCACGCAACGTAAATTGGACCATCGGATTCATGATCGGGCCTTGTGACAGTGATGTTAAAGAACGTGATGCTAAGCATTAGCGCATCGGTAGGCGCAGGTGCCGCCTTTGGCGCGCAATTCTAGCAGACCGCTCTCGGGCATACCACCGACTCATGTTAGACTGCGCGCTTTACGCGATAATCATCACCTCGTTTATTCACCGAACCTTTTATTCACCGAGCCTTTTTCATGCTTGAGCGCATTCGCATTGTTCTTATCGGCACTAGCCATCCTGGTAATATCGGCGGCGTCGCCCGCGCCATGCACAATATGGGCTTGGCAGATCTCGCCCTTGTCGCTCCCCGCTGCGAGGTGATTACCCAGGACAGTATTTCCCGAGCCTCGGGGGCGGATCACCTTCTGCACCAAGCGAATGTTTACGCCACGCTGGAAGAAGCCGTGGCGGATTGCACCCTGGCCGTGGGCGCTAGCGCACGCTCGCGCACGCTGCCGTGGCCAATGATCTCCCCCCGGGAGCTAGCTGACCGGCTGCCCGGCGAGTGCCAGCCCGAAGGCGCCCGCGTGGCACTGGTGTTTGGCCGCGAAGACAGCGGCCTCACCAATGCCGAGTTACAGCGCTGCCACGCGCACGTACATATCCCAACGAATGCCGACTTCAGCTCGCTCAATTTGGCCGCCGCGGTACAGGTACTCGCCTATGAGTGCCGCATGGCTTGGCTAAGTCAAGCAGATGGCCAAGCGGATACGTCCGCGGCCGTTACGAGCGATGACGAGCAACTGGCGACCCACGACGAGCTTGAGCGCTATTTTGAACACTTGGAGCGCACGCTGATCGGTATCGATTTTCACGACCCCGATCAGCCACGCCAGCTAATGGCAAGATTGCGCCGGCTCTACCTGCGCGCCCGTCCGGAGCGGATGGAAATGAATATTTTGCGCGGGATTTTGTCGGCTACTGAGAAGGCTGCAAAGACCAAGCCGCCCAAACCGTAACTTATCAGGCTGGAAACGCTAAACTTGAAGTTGATGCATTGCGCCCCAATTTCGCTACTCTGCTAACGTTATTCCACTATTGATATTTCAATAGTTAGACGCCGCCCTTTAACGCCAAGGATCACCTCATGTTTCAACGTCTACGTGAAGACATCAACAGCGTATTTGACCGCGACCCGGCCGCACGTAACTTTCTTGAGGTGCTGACCAACTATCCTGGCCTTCATGCCCTGCTAATGCATCGTTGCGGCCACTGGCTGTGGAAGAAAAACCTCAAGTGGCTGGCGCGGACGCTATCAACGTTTTCACGCTGGCTCACGGGCATTGAGATTCACCCCGGCGCCACGATTGGTCGGCGATTTTTTATCGATCACGGCATGGGCGTGGTGATTGGTGAAACCGCCCTGGTCGGCGACAACGTCACGCTATACCAAGGGGTTACGCTGGGGGGCACCAGTTGGAATAAAGGCAAGCGCCACCCCACCCTGGGCGATGGGGTGATCGTGGGCGCGGGCGCCAAGATACTCGGCCCGTTTACGGTGGGCGCTGGGGCGAAAATTGGCTCTAACGCGGTGGTCACCAAGGAAGTGCCGCCGGGCGCGACAGTGGTCGGCATTCCCGGCAAAATCGTCAAGCGCACCGACCCCGATGTAGAAGAAGCCTTGGATGTCGACCCCGCCCGCCGCGAAGCGATTTGCCAGAAGTTTGGCTTCGATGCGTATGGCGTCAGCCAGGATATGCCCGACCCGGTAGCGCGCTCCATGCAGGCGATGCTCGACCACATGCATGCCGTAGACGAGCGTATCGAGCGCATGTGCTCGACCCTGCGCAAACTGGACGATAACTACCGTGACGGGCAGCTACCGGCGCTGCGTGACGAAGATTTTGCCGATATTCTCGATGAACACGACACCGGCTGCCCCGGCGTTGGCCAACGCTCTGCGCCACCATCTTCCGCCGAGCAAGCGAACGCGCATGAAACGCAGCCGCCGCGTAATGGTTGACCAAAGCACTCAGGTTTTCCCATAATGGCGTCACATTTGCCGTTAGTGCGCTGAGCGTTCAGCGTCGAGGGGCTTGCCATGCGCTTGACCACCAAAGGCCGTTACGCCGTTACTGCCATGCTCGATCTCGCCTTGCATGCCCACAACGGCCCGACCAGCCTAAGCGATATCTCTCAGCGTCAGGAGATATCGCTCTCCTATTTAGAGCAGCTTTTTGCTCGCCTGCGCCGTGCAGGCTTGGTCAACAGTGTGCGCGGGCCAGGCGGCGGTTACCTGCTATCGCAGCCCGCGGAAGCGATTAGTGTTTCCAAGGTGATTGACGCAGTGAACGAAAGCGTGGACGCCACGCGCTGCCAGGGGCTTTCCGATTGCCAGCAGGGCGACACGTGCTTGACGCACCATTTGTGGTGCGAACTCTCCGTGCAGATACGCCACTTTCTTGACGAAATGACGCTGGCACAACTGGTGCTGCGTCCTGATGTCATACGTATTGCGACACGACAGAAACAGCGTGCCGAGGCGGGCATTCTTGCCTCTTCACCCTGAGCTAACGCTGCCCCATTCATGTACCGATCAACCGCCGGAACGTAACGATGACCACACCCACGCTGCCCATTTACCTGGATTACGCCGCCACCGCGCCGGTGGATGCCCGCGTGGTCGAGGTAATGCAGCGCTACCTAACGGTTGATCAGCTGTTCGCCAACCCGGCTTCGCGCAGCCATATGTTAGGTTGGCAGGCGGAACAGGTGGTTGAGCAGGCACGCCGCCAAGTGGCCGACGCGATTGGCGCCGACCCGCGTGAGATCGTTTGGACCAGCGGCGCCACCGAAGCGGATAACTTAGCGCTGATTGGCTTTATGCGTGCCAATCGCGAACGCGGTTTGCATCTGGTGACCTCGACGATTGAGCATAAAGCCATCGTAGACACTGCCCATGCGCTGGAGAAAGAGGGCTTTGAGGTAACGTGGCTAACGCCTGGCCGGGATGGCTGCATCCAACCCGAGCAGCTGCGCGCCGCGATGCGCGACGATACCGCCCTTGTCTCACTCATGGCGGTCAATAATGAGCTGGGCAGCATCAACGATATTGCCGCCCTGGCCGCCGTTGCTCATGAATTTGGTGCGGTCTTCCATACCGATGCCGCTCAAGCGGTGGGGCGTATTCCGCTGGATGTGGTGGCCCAGCAGATTGATCTGATGTCGCTCTCCGCGCACAAAACCTACGGCCCCAAAGGCGTCGGGGCGCTGTATGTGAAGCGCCACCCAGACATTCGCGTTGAAGCACTGATTCACGGGGGCGGTCACGAGCGTGGCATGCGCTCCGGCACGCTCCCCACGCACCAAATTGCCGGTATGGGAGAAGCCTTTGCACTGATGCAGCAGCAGTACGACGAAGACAACGCCCACATCACGAATTTGCAGCAGCGTTTTTTACGCGGCCTTGAGGGCGTTGACGGTGTTTTTGCGAACACACCGCTCGACAATGCGGTTCCCAACATTCTCAACCTGGCGTTTGAAGGGGTCGACGGTGAATCGCTGCTGATGGCGCTGCGCGATGTTGCCGTCTCTACCGGCTCGGCGTGCAACTCAGCCAGCGTCGACCCCTCTTACGTACTGCTTGGCATCAATACGCCGCGGGCGCTGGCGCTCTCATCGCTGCGTTTTAGCTTCGGGCGCTTTACCACCGAAGCCGACATTGATCATGCGCTAACGCTCATACGCCACGCGGTGAGCGGTTTGCGAACACCGCCCCGTTAAGCGGCTGACTATTTTTCAGGAGGACGCCTCATGGCAACACTCAATATTACCCCGGCTGCCGCACAACAGATTCGTCACGTGCTTGATGAGCGTGGCCAAGGGCTTGGCCTGCGCGTTTCGGTCAAGCCAAGCGGCTGTTCCGGTTACAGCTACGTGCTCGATTTTGCTGACACCGTCAGCGAAGAAGAAGTGCATTTTGAAGAACACGGTGCGAGCGTCTACGTCGCTCCCGATGCCGTCGAAATGCTTAACGGCAGCGAAGTGGATTATGTCAGCGAAGGCCTGAATCGCTTTTTCCGCTTCAACAACCCCAATGTCAAAGATGAATGCGGCTGTGGCGAAAGCTTTACGGTTTAGCCATTGTTCGGACAGGCTTCATCACCGGTATTCATCCCTTGGCTTAAGCGTTATAATCGCGCCCCTGGATACCTAACGACAGGCAGTCGGGTGCGCCCGTTTGCTTGTAAAGCGCTAGCTGCTGAAACGCTATTAGCCGATTTATTTCTAGGCCGCCCTGGCTTTCTGGGGCGGCAATTTTGCTTAGCCCCTTTTTATGGAGACCACTACCATGGCTACTGAACGTACACTTTCTATTATTAAGCCGGATGCCGTTGCCAAAAATGCTATCGGTGAGATCATCGCGCGCTTTGAAAAAGCCAACCTGAAGGTCGTTGCTGCCAAGATGGTTCACCTTTCTGAAGAGAAAGCGGGTGGTTTCTACGCAGAACACAAAGAGCGTCCGTTCTTTAAAGACCTGGTGGGCTTCATGACCTCTGGTCCGGTTGTCGTACAGGTGCTGGAAGGTGAAGGCGCTATTGCTAAAAACCGTGATCTGATGGGTGCTACCAACCCGAAAGAAGCAGCAGCCGGTACGATTCGCGCCGATTTTGCGGAAACAATCGATGCGAACGCTGTCCATGGTTCAGATTCGCCTGAAAGCGCTGAACGTGAAATCAGCTACTTCTTTGGCAACGACGAAATCTGCCCGCGCTAAGCCCTTCCGTTAGCGCTGCCGCATCAACTTTCGTTGCCGGCCATTTTGCGGGGGCTTCGCCCCCGCCCCTTTCTATAACGCTGACCGCCATGACCACCACTGTAGCCCAACATACGCCCGCCCCCCGTGACGCCGATAGCTCAGACGCCGCCAGCACACCTGCGGCCAAAGCGACGCCTGAGCGTCAAAACCTGCTTGGTATGTCCCGCGAGCAGATGGAAGCCTTCTTTTTGTCGATCGGCGAAAAGAAGTTCCGTGCTGCGCAGCTAATGAAGTGGATTCACCAGGAGGGCAGCGATGATTTTGCTGCCATGACAAACCTCTCCAAACCGCTGCGTGAAAAACTGGCCCAGGTGGCAGAAATTCGCGGCCCCGGTGTGGTGTACGAAGGAACTTCCAGCGACGGCACACGTAAATGGGTGCTGGAGGTGGAAGATGGCAGCTACGTGGAAACGGTGTTGATCCCGGCCGAAAATGGCAAACGCCGAACGCTGTGTGTTTCTTCACAGGTCGGCTGCTCGCTGGATTGCAGCTTTTGCTCGACCGGCAAGCAGGGCTTTCAGCGCAATTTAACCGCGGCGGAAATTATCGGCCAGGTCTGGGTTGCCCAGCGGAGCGTTGGCCCGCGTCGGGATACGGCGAATCGCCCGGTGACGAACGTTGTCATGATGGGCATGGGCGAGCCGCTGCTCAACTTCGACAACGTCGTGCCCGCCATGAAGCTGATGCTTGATGACAACGGCTATGGTTTGTCCAAGCGCCGCGTGACGCTATCGACCTCGGGCGTTGTGCCGATGATCGACAAGCTCGGCGATGAAATGGATGTCAGCCTGGCGATTTCGCTGCACGCCTCGACCGACGAGCTGCGCAACGAGCTGGTGCCGATCAACCGCAAATACAATATTCGTGCCCTGCTGGATGCGTGTCATCGCTATCTGGCCAAGTGCCCCGACAATCGTCAGGTCACGATCGAATATACGCTGATCAAAGACGTTAACGATCAGCAGGAACACGCCGAGCAGCTCGCTGCACTGCTTAAAGAGCTGCCGTGCAAGGTCAACCTTATTCCGTTTAATCCGTTCCCTAATTCCGGATACGAAAAACCATCGCGTAACCAAGTCATGCGTTTCCAGCAGTGGCTCTACGATCTAGGCTATAACGCGACGGTGAGAACGACCCGCGGCGAAGATATCGATGCCGCCTGCGGCCAACTCGTTGGACGGGTCAAAGACCGCACCAAACGCAGTGCCCGCTATATTCAGTCGGTACAGCTTGATGCCGACTAACGTTATCTGACCAGCGTGTATGGCGGGTCTACTGAGCGCAATAAAGGGCTTATCTTGACTTCCGCCTAGCACGGCGCTTTGATGGTCACGGTTTTTATGTAGCATCAGCTTAGTTGTTGGACGTTCACCACAAGAGGATTTACATGATCGCTCACCGCAGGCGCCAACACCCCTCCAGGGTGCCCATGCTCACCGTGCTTATCGGTAGCCTGTGGCTTGCCGGCTGTGCTTCGTCCAGTACTCAGACCCCTCAAGCCAATCCAGAAGCGGCTGACGCCTACACGCAGTTAGGCGTCGCTTACCTGGAACGTAACAACCTTCCCCGCGCGCTCAATGCATTGGATCGGGCGCTTGAAATTGCCCCACGCCATGCCGAAGCACTGCAGGCACTCGCGCTGGTTTATCAGCGCCAGGGTGAAAGCGCGCTAGCCAACGACTACTTTCAGCAGGCGGTTAACGCCGAACCTGATTACACGCGCGCCCGCAATAACTACGCGGCGTTTTTATACGGGCAGGGCCAGTTCAACGCTGCCTGTGAACAGTTAGAGACCGCATCCGAGGATGCCCAGTACGCCAACCGCGCCCAGCTATTTACCAATTTAGGGCAGTGTTATTTGGCGCTGGAAGAATTTGATAGTGCGCGTGCTCGCTTGGCGCGCGCACAGAGTATTGATCCGCGTAATGCACGCGGCTATTTAATGTTAGCTGAACTCGAATATTCGCAGGGCAATTACGCTCAGGCCTGGGCACCGCTGCAAACGTATTTACAGCTTGCCGAGCCCGACCAAGCAGCGCTGAGGATGGCGGTTGATATCGCCCAGAAGCGCGGCGAGCATGACGTCGCCGCCGACTACCAGCGCTTGCTTGGCAACGAATGACTGATTGATGCCCTGATCACCGCTTATTTAATGAAGGATGCTCAGCCATGAGCGATACACAGTCACAAGAAAACATTATCGATAGCCCTACCACTAGCGCCTCACCCGGCGAACTGCTTGCTCGCCAACGCGAACAGCTCGGCATCCCGCTCGCCGATGCGGCTCGAGCGCTGAACCTTCGCCCTGCTGTCGTAGGGGGGCTTGAACAGGACGATTATCAAGAAATTCCTGTCGCTGCTTATCGCCGCGGCTACCTGCGCTCTTACGCGAAATACCTGGGGATGGATGACCGACTGGTGCTTGAGGCGTATCAAGCCCGTCATGGCAGTGTCGATACCGAACGCAAAGTGGCGCCGGTGTCCACCGCCCGGCCTCCCTCCCGCGTGGGCGCTTGGCTATTCAAGCTGGTTACCCTGCTGGTGATTGTCAGCCTTATCGCCGTCACCGTTATGTGGTGGCAGAGCCGCGGAGGCAACGAGCCACCTGGTTTTGGCTCCACGCCCACCGAAGAGAGCGCAAGTGCGCCAGCGGAACCTGCCAATGAACCGGCAGAGGCAGAGCAAGAGAGCGCAGCGGACAATTCGAGCTTCACCAGTGGCGATGAAAGCGACTCGCTCTCCAGTGATGCGGCTAGCGTCACGCCCTCGCAGACCGCGACGCAGGAGCAAGCACCCAGCGCACAAGATGACGCAGAAGCCGTCGCAGGACTTGACGACACTGTTCTGAATAGCGAGAGCAGCACGGCCAACGAAAGCAGGGCACCAAGCAGCGCCGAGCAAACTGGCGATGAAGAAAACAGTGCCGCTCAGGCGGCTACCCAGCAAAGCGACAACGACAGCGAGCAAACCGCTGCCGCGGAGCAGACTGCCAATGCCAATCTGCTTGAGCTTACGTTTAACGAGCAGTCATGGACTGAAATTTTCGATGCCACCAACCAGCGTGTCTTCGTTGGTCTACAAACGCCTGGCACCTCGACAAGCGTCGAAGGCGAGCCCCCTTTCCGTTTAACCGTGGGTAATGCCACTGGCGTTGAGCTGCGCTACTTAGGTGAGGAAGTCGATCTTCCCGCCCGTGCAGGCGCCAACAATGTTGCCCGATTCACCTTGGGAGAGTGACCCGTCCTATGTACGCCCCTTCTCCGATAAAACGCCGTCTTTCCCGCCAAATTCAGGTGGGCAATGTAGCGGTGGGCGGTGATGCCCCCATTGCCGTTCAAAGCATGACCAACACCAACACGCTGGATGTGGCCGCGACCGTGGCGCAAATCCAGCAGTTGGAAAAAGCCGGTGCGGATATCGTGCGCGTCTCTGTCCCCGACATGGACGCCGCCGAAACCTTTGGCCAAATCAAAAAACTGGTCAATGTTCCCCTCGTTGCCGACATTCACTTCGATTACAAGATTGCCTTGCGTGTTGCTGAGCTGGGCGTCGACTGCCTGCGCATCAACCCAGGCAACATCGGCCGGGAAGATCGTGTGCGCGCCGTAGTGAGCGCTGCCCGTGATCACGGCATTCCGATTCGTATAGGTGTCAACGCCGGCTCGCTTGAAAAAGACCTGCAGAAAAAATATGGCGAACCCACACCGGCAGCGCTGGTGGAATCCGCCATGCGCCATATCGACTACCTGGATCGCCTCGACTTCCCTGACTTCAAAGTCAGCGTCAAAGCCTCGGATGTGTTTATGGCGGTGGCCGCCTATCGCGACCTCGCTGCACGTATCGAGCAGCCGCTTCACCTGGGTATTACAGAAGCGGGCGGCCTGCGTTCGGGCACGGTGAAATCATCGATTGGCCTGGGGATGCTGCTAATGGACGGTATTGGCGACACTATCCGTGTCTCCCTGGCAGCAGACCCGGTCGAAGAGATCAAAGTCGGCTTTGACATGCTGCGTAGCCTCAAGCTGCGCTCCAAAGGCATCAATTTTATTGCCTGCCCCAGCTGCTCGCGCCAGAACTTCGATGTCATCAGCACCATGAACCAGCTCGAAGAGCGGTTAGAAGATGTCATGACGCCGCTGAACGTCTCGGTAATTGGCTGCGTGGTCAACGGCCCCGGTGAAGCGAAAGAGACCGATATCGGCCTGACCGGCGGCAGCCCCGCCAACCTGGTCTATATCGATGGCAAGCCGGCCAGCAAGCTACGTAACGACCACTTGGTCGACGATCTGGAGCAGCTGATTCGCGAGAAAGTACGCGAAAAACAGCAGCAGCAAGACGCGATGATTGTCCGCAGCGTTTAACCGCTGGGACTAGCTGCCAGCCTGGGCAAACAGCGCCTGATGGCAGAATAAGGAGTTTTCATTGAGCAAGTCCGCCGTTAAAAAGATTCAAGCCATTCGTGGTATGAACGACCTATTGCCCAGCGACAGCCCGCGCTGGCAATTTTTTGAAGCCAAGGTACGCCAGTTGATGCTGCGCTACGGCTTCAACGAAATTCGCACACCCATCGTTGAGCAAACGGCGCTGTTTGCACGCTCTATTGGTGAAGTGACCGATATCGTCGAAAAAGAGATGTACACCTTCGACGATCGTAATAACGAGAGTTTGACCCTGCGCCCTGAGGGTACCGCGAGCTGCGTGCGTGCGGCGATGGAACACGGCCTGCTGTATAACCAAACCCAGCGGTTGTGGTACCAGGGGCCCATGTTCCGTTACGAACGCCCGCAAAAAGGCCGCTACCGCCAGTTCCACCAAATCGGCGTCGAGGCCTTTGGGTTTGATGGCCCGGACATCGATGCTGAGGTGATTCTGCTTTCAGCGCGTCTTTGGAAAGAGCTGGGACTCATGGAGCACGTTACCCTTGAGCTTAACTCCTTGGGTTCGGCGGAGGCGCGTGCGGCCTATCGCGACACGCTGGTGTCCTACTTCGAACAGCATTTAGACGCTCTCGATGAAGACTCCAAACGCCGCCTCACCAGTAACCCGCTGCGTATTCTCGATTCCAAGAATCCGGCCATGGCCGAGATGCTGGATGCGGCGCCGCAGTTGATGGATCACTTGGATGACGAGTCCCGCGCGCATTTTGAGCAACTGACCAAAATGCTTGAAGCGGCGGGCATCGATTATGTGATCAACCCTCGCTTAGTGCGTGGGCTGGACTACTACTGCCGCACCGTCTTCGAGTGGACGACGACCGCACTGGGCAGCCAAGGCACTGTTTGTGCCGGCGGCCGCTACGACGGCTTGGTGGAGCAACTGGGCGGCAAACCTACACCTGCCGTTGGCTTTGCCATGGGCATTGAGCGTTTGATTCTACTGCTCGATACCCTGACGCTTATTCCCCAGGATGCCCTCGGCGGCTGTGACGTATATGTGCTCCCCATGGACGATAACGCCACGACGGCGGCGATGACGCTGGCGGAAAATTTACGCAGTGAACTGCCCGAACTGCAGCTGCAGCTTCACTGTGGGGGCGGTAGTTTCAAAAGCCGGATCAAAAAAGCCGATAAGAGTGACGCTTCCATGGCGATACTCCTCGGCGAAGATGAGATTGCACAGCAGTCGGCAACGCTCAAGTTTTTACGCGATGATCGCGAACAACAGCGTGTGCCACTCGCCACTTTAGGCGCTACGCTGCGTGAGCTATTAGCCCCAGGCGCTTAGCCGACGACTGTTTGTGTCTACGACAATAGAGAAATAGGAGCCCGCCCGTGGTGGAGCTGAGAAGCGAAGAAGAGCAGCTAGACGCGGTAAAGCGCTGGTGGAAAGAGAACGGCATGTCGTTGATTGCAGGCGCTGTCCTGGCAGCGGCGGGTGTGTTCGGTTGGAATGCCTGGCAGAACTATCAGCAAGGTCAAGCCGAAGCCGCCTCCATGCGTTACCAGCAGCTGGTCAACATGACCGCTGGCAACGAGCTTGAAGACGACCAACTGGCGAGTGCGCGCGAGATGGTCACTGAACTGACCGATGAGCATGGCGACACACTATATGCCGAACTTGCCCTCCTGCTCGATGCTCGGCTGGCGGTACACCAGGGCGACCTGGAAGGCGCACGCACTGCGCTTGAAAGCGCTGCTGACTCGTCGCGTCGTTATGTGCAGAGCCTGGCGTGGCTGCGCCTAGCACGGGTAGAGCTCGCGGACGGCAACCCCACCCAGGCACACGCGCTGCTGGACGAACCGATTAGCGACGCACTGGCGGCCCAACGGGCGAACGTGCGCGGCGATGCGTTTGCTGCCCAAGGCGACACTGAGGCGGCCCGTGAAGCATGGGAAACCGCGTTAGAAGTGTCTCAAACCCAAGACCAGCCGCTTTACGGCGTGCAGTTCAAGCTTGATGATCTCGGCGCTGAGGAGGCGACACAATGACGATGAGCATGCTAACTACCCGAGGATTTTCCAAACAGCTGATGCGCGCCAGTATGGGCGCGCTGACACTGGCTCTCTTGGCGGGCTGTGCCAGCAAAGGAGAACCCGCCTTTACACCTAAAGAGCTGCGCAGCTTTGATGAGACCTCCTCGCTAGACACCCAGTGGGATCGCAGCGTGGGCGATGGCTTAGGCCATGCTCGCTACCCTATCGCACCTTCCCGTGAAGGCGACACGGTGTTTGCCGCTGACGTTGAAGGCGTGGTCATGGCGATGGACGCCAATAACGGCGACGTCGAGTGGGAAATCGACTTGGAAACCACCATTTCCAGCGCGCTCAACGCCATTGCCGGGCAGGTCTATCTGGCCACCGGTAACGGTGAAGTCATCGCCCTGGATCAGCGTGACGGCAGCGAAAGCTGGCGCTCGCGGGTCTCCAGCGAAGTGCTGGCGGCTCCCCAGGCCAACCAGCAACTGCTGATCGTTCAGAGTGTCGATGGTCGCGTGACGGCGTTGGATCGCGCCAGCGGTGAAGAGCGCTGGGTTTACACCAGCTCACAACCGTCGCTGACCCTGCGCGGCACCGGTACACCGATGGTCATTGATCCGGTCAGCTTTGTTGGCTTGGCCAATGGTCGCTTAGCCACGCTGGATAACCGCAGCGGCCAACCGCTATGGGATATGCAGATTGCGACGCCCCAAGGCCGCAGCGAAGTGGAACGCCTGGTCGATCTTTCCGGCCAGCCGATCATCAGCCCGGATGGGCGCCTGTTCGTGACCAGCTATAACGGCCGCGTCGTGGCACTGGAAGCCACGCAAGGCGACTTGCTGTGGGAAGCGGATCTCTCCAGCCGCCATACGCCCATTCTGGTCGGCGACTTCCTGTTTGTGGTCACCGACGACAGCCAAGTGGTAGCGCTGGATGCCAATAGCGGGCGTGAAGTTTGGCGTAATGACGACCTGCAGGACCGCTGGCTGACCGCGCCCGCCTTTGCCGATGGCCGCTTAGTGTTTGGCGATTTCGAGGGGTATCTTCACCTCATAGATGCCCGTGAAGGCGATATCGTCGGCCGCACGCGCGTGCACAGTTCGGGCATTAGCGTCACCCCGGTCACTGAAGGCAGTACTATTCATGTCCAGGCCAATAATGGTCGCCTGGAAACCCTGGAAGTAACTCCATGACACCCGTCATTGCTTTAGTCGGTCGGCCTAATGTAGGCAAATCGACGTTGTTTAACCGCCTAACGCGCTCGCGTGATGCCTTAGTGGCCGACTTTCCTGGCCTCACCCGTGACCGCAAGTACGGCAATGGCATGCTGGGCGATAAAGTCTATACCGTCATCGACACAGGCGGCATCAGCGGCGATGAAGAAGGGATCGACGCCGCCATGGCGGAGCAGTCCCTGGCCGCCATCGATGAAGCCGATATTGTGCTGTTTATGGTCGACGCGCGGGCTGGACTTATCGCCGCTGATCAGGCGATTGCCAACCACCTGCGGGTCAACCAGAAGAAAACCTGGTTGGTGGTGAATAAAACCGACGGGCTGGAAGAGCACTCGGCGATGGGCGACTTCTGGTCGCTCGGCTTAGGCGACCCGTGGCCGATCGCAGCCGCTCACGGGCGTAATGTGTCGACCCTCATCGATGTGGTGCTCGCTCCTTTCCCTGAGCGCGATGCCAGCATTCCCGCGGACACCGGCAGTAAAGGCGTTCGCATCGGCGTGATTGGTCGCCCGAACGTCGGCAAATCGACGCTGGTCAATCGTCTGCTTGGCGAAGACCGGGTAGTGGTCTTTGATGAGGCGGGCACGACCCGTGACGCTATCGAGATTCCTTTCGAGCGCCGCGGCAAGCCTTACGTACTAATCGATACCGCGGGTATCCGGCGGCGTAAGAACGTGCGCGAAATCGCCGAGAAATTCTCCATCATCAAAACCCTGGATGCGATCAAAGAGTCCCATGTAGTGATCATGGTACTCGATGGCTCCAGTGGTTTAGTGGAGCAGGATCTTCACTTGCTCGACTACGTGCTGACCACTGGCCGCGCGCTGGTACTGGCCGTCAACAAGTGGGACGGCCTGGAGACCGAAGCCAAGGACAAGATGCGCACCGAAGTGAAGCGCCGCCTGGGCTTTGCCGATTACGCCGAACTGCACTTTATTTCTGCCCTGCATGGCACCGCGGTGGGGGATCTCTACCCGTCGATCGATCGCGCCTTTGACGCCGCTAACGCTCACTGGTCGACCAATCGTTTGACCACGCTACTGCAGGATGCGGTCAGCCAAAACCCGCCGCCAATGGTGCACGGGCGTCGTATTAAGCTGCGCATGGCGCATCAGGGGGGCAGCAATCCGCCGATTATCGTTGTCCACGGTAACCAGACCGAGTCGCTACCCGAAGCCTACCGTCGCTATTTGACCAATACCTTCCGCAAGGTACTCAAGGTGCGCGGCACGCCGATTCGCTTTGAGTTCCGCTCGGGCAGTAACCCGTTCGATGACATGGCGGGCGCTAGTGATAAAGAGAAAGCCAAGAAGCGCGAGCTGAACCGCACCAAAGAGGCGCGCAAAAGCCGTCGCTAAACGCTTCAACCGCCATTTGAATTCGCCCGCTTGCACCGCCAAGCGGGCGTTTTGGTTCTAGCCTCTTATCGGCGCCCAAACGAGCAAATTCGCTTGACAGAAAACGGCTTCAGACCTCAAATAGCCGCGCTTATTAGCCCGAACCTGGCACGTTCGTATTAGCATCTTACCCTCAGCATCATTACCCCACTATTAACGGCCCTACTTAAGGGGAGTCTTATGCTTCATGTTGCTCGCTACTGGCGATGGCTGACGCTGTTTGGCGTTGCCAGTCTGCTTACTGGCTGTCTCGCCCTGCCGCAAACCGGCTTGTTTGCGTTTCGTTTGGCGGTGACCTCACTGGGGGTCGAAGATGTTCGTATTGGCCCCTACAGCCTTAATGCGGGGCTCGACACCAGCGATTTAACCAGCCTGCTAGCGTCCAGCCTAGGCGCCGGCAGCCTGCCCGTGCAGGCCACCATTGCCCTGGGGCTTGGCTTACCGGCGGGCATGCCGCCGGTGGAAATGTCGGGCTTTCGCTGGACGCTGGATATGCCTGGGGTCGATCCTGTTCAAGGTCAATATAAGCAAGATGTCACGCTGACCGCCGGTGACGATGCCAATCTGCGCCTGCCGGTTGCCTTTGATGTCCTCGCCACCGACAGCCAACGCATGGCCCCCACGCTGGATCTTGCCAAACAGTTGGCGTCTCAAGGCGAACTGCCGACCGGCAGTCAACTGGCCATCACGCCTGGCGACCTGCGCGGTTTAGGCATGCGGCTGCCAGCAGGTTTGTTGACACCCACTCTACGCCTAAACGTAGGCGCTGATGGGCAGTTAATTCCCCAGCGCTAAGTCAGCCTCCATGCTCACCCGCCAGGTGGGTTATGATGGGGGATTGATTTACTGCTATCAGCGGTTATCTTGTGTGCAGGAAAACCATTCGTTTATAAGGAACCCGTCTCATGCGCTGGCTTCGCCCTCTCGCTGTTACCGCTCTATGTGTGTCTATCGCCGCTTGTACCACCTCGCCCACCGGGCGCTCGCAGTTGCTGCTGCTCTCTGATGGTGAACTCAATGAGATGGGCCGTCAGGCATTTTCTCAGTATCAACAGGAGCTTCCCAGCGCTGGTCAAGCCAGTCAGCGCTATGTGCAGTGTATTGCCGATGCCATCGTGGCGGAACTGCCCGCCGAGCAGCGGCAGTTAGACTGGCAAATTCGCGTGTTTGAATCCGAGCAGCCGAATGCCTTTGCGCTTCCCGGCGGCTATATGGGGGTGAACACGGGCATGCTGGATATTGCGACTAGCCAAGACCAACTTGCTTCCGTGATTGGTCACGAAATTGGTCACGTACTGGCTAATCACGCCAACGAACGCGCCTCGACCGAGAGCGCCACCTCGCTAGGCCTGTCGGTCATTTCCAGCACCTCCGGTATGCAGTCTGCCGGTGGCCAGCAGCTGATGGGCGTGCTCGGCATGGGCGCGCAGTACGGCATCGTCCTACCCTTCTCGCGCGCTCATGAAAGCGAAGCCGATGTGATTGGTCTGGACCTGATGGCCCAGGCGGGTTTCAATCCGCGTGAGAGCGTGACCCTTTGGGAAAACATGCAGGCAGCCACAGGCGGCGGCGCACCTCCTGAGTGGATGTCGACCCACCCTGGCCAAGGCCAACGCATTGAAGGCTTGCAAGGCAATATGGATCAAGCCCTTGCCCTTTACGAGCAGGCGCGCAGCAATGGGCGCACCCCTAACTGCCCACGCCCGTAACGCTAACGTTGTGGCCTGACGACGTCAGGCTTTTGAGGTTTCAATGATTAGACTCGGGTTACTGCTGCTGGTGCTACCGCTGTTTGTACTGATGGGCGTGTATTTCTGGGAGTTGAACGATGTGCGGGCGTGCCAGCTAGACGGCGGCCACTGGAACTATATCGACAGTGTCTGCGCAGACACGCCGCAGCCTTTCGTGTCTTGGTTGCAGCGCTCACCGCTACTGGTCAATGGCGGCATGGTGCTCTCGGTGGTGGGCTTAGCCATGTGCATGGCAGGGCTTTACATCAAACGCGCCAAGTGACGCAGAGCAGCCACAAAAAAAGCGGGGGCGGATAAGAAATCCGCCCCCGCTTTTTTATGGTATTGACTGGATGAGGTGATCAGTAGTTAAGCGATTGGCGCAGTGTTTCACGTACGGAGATGGTATCCGGCCTGATATTGCGCCAAAGGAAAAACGACTCGGCGGCCTGCTCGACCAACATGCCCAAACCGTCGAGTAGCTTCGCACCCCGCGGGCCTGCCCACTGCAGAAATACCGTTGGCTCGGCCCCATACATCATGTCGTAGGCCCAGGCATTGGCATTGAACAACCGATCCGGCAGCGGCGGTAGATCGCCAGAGAGACTGGCGCTGGTGCCGTTAATCACCACATCAAAAGTGCCCTTAACGGTATCAAAACCACCGCCCTGAATAGCCCCCAGATCAACAAAATCATTGGCTAACTGTTCGGCCTTGGCCGCAGTACGATTAACCACCACCACCTCGCCGGGCTGCTCGGCCAGCAGTGGTTCGAGAATGCCACGTACGGCGCCACCCGCGCCTAGCACCAATACACGCTTTCCCGCTAACGCCACACGGTGATAGGCCAGGTCGCGCACTAAGCCAATGCCATCGGTGTTATCGCCGTAGGTGCGGCCATTGCCCCCCAGAATAAGCGTATTCACCGCGCCAGCCCGGCGCGCGCGATGGCTCAAGGTGTCGCACAGCGCAAAGGCATCGCCTTTGAACGGCACAGTCACGTTGGCGCCCCGCCCGCCTGCGTCAACAAAGGCGCGCCATGCATCGGCAAAACCCTCAAGCGGCGCTTCCTGAACAGAATATTCCAACGCTTGCTGCGTTTGATGGGCAAATTCAGTCTGGATCAACGGTGACTTGGAGTGCTTAACGGGGTTGCCAAACACGCAGTAGCGATCGGTCATGATGGCTCTCCGCTATCGGTAGAGGTTGCACCTTCAGCAGCTTCGCCTAGCCAGTCGCGGGGATGCAAAAAATCCTGCAAGTGCGCTTCAGCACTGTCAGGCTGAGGCTCAAAAGCGTATTCCCAGCGTGCCAGCGGCGGCATCGACATTAGGATCGACTCGGTGCGCCCGCCGCTCTGTAGCCCAAACAGCGTGCCGCGATCCCAGACCAGGTTGAACTCGACATAGCGGCCCCGGCGGTAGAGTTGGAACTCGCGTTCGCGCTCTCCCCAGGCGTCATTTTTCCGGCGCTCGACAATGGGGAGATAGGCGTCCAAAAAGCTGTCGCCTACAGCGCGCTGCATGGCAAAGCACTCAGCAAACTCGCCATCGTTCAGGTCGTCGAAAAACAGCCCGCCCACGCCCCGGGTTTCATCGCGGTGCTTGAGGTAAAAATACTCGTCGCACCAGGATTTGTAGCGCTCATAAACGTCATCGCCAAAAGGATCGCAGGCGGCTTTGGCGACGCGGTGCCAGTGCACGACATCTTCTAGCACGGGGTAAAACGGCGTTAAGTCGAAGCCACCACCAAACCACCATACCGGCGGTTCGCCGACCTTCTCGGCAATAAAGAAGCGCACATTGCCATGGCTGGTCGGCACATGGGGGTTTTCCGGGTGCAGCACCCAGGAAACACCCACCGCGTGGAAGCTACGCCCGGTAAGCTCTGGGCGCGCCGCAGTGGCCGAGGGTGGCAGTTGAGTGCCATAGACATGAGAGAAATTGACACCGCCTTTTTCAAACACGCCACCATGGGTCATCACGCGTGAGCGTCCGCCGCCCCCCTCTTCACGTTCCCAGCTATCTTCTTGGAACCGGGCAGCTCCATCGGCCGCTGCTAATCCCGCGCAGAGCCGCTCCTGCAGATCAAGAAGGTAGTGTTTAACGTCATCAAGGTGCTCGTGTGCCACGGGAACTCCTGGTGGTGAATAGTGAATGTAATGCGGTAAGTGGTGAGCCGTCAGTGGTGCGTTGCGAAGTGCCGGTTAAGCACGCATGACCTTGCCGGTGGCTAAATCCCTAATCGTGCTGGGCTTGGCATTGCCCCCCAGCTCGCCTTCCACTAAGTAGGCGATTTCATCGCCAAAGATCGCAGTGATCTCGGCAGCACTCATGGCGGGTGGCTCGCCGGCGCGATTGGCCGAGGTGGATACCAGCGGCCCACCAAAGGCGTCGCATAGGGCTTTCATCACCGGGTGGTCGGTGACCCGCAGCGCTACCCGTTCATGAGCGCCCCTGACCAGCCCGTGGCTGCGGCCGTTATCAGGCACTAACCACGTATTAGGGCCCGGCCAACTGGCGGCCAAAGGCGCATGTAGCGCTAGCGGAAGCTGGCTCAACCAGGGCTGGAACTGCTCGATACGGGCGGCAACGAGGATAACGCCTTTCGCGGGGTCGCGCTCTTTCATGCGCATCAGGTGCGCCAAGGCTTCGTCGTTTTCGGGGTCACAGCTAAGCCCCCAAACCGCTTCAGTGGGGCAGGCAATCACGCCCCCGTCACGCAGCGCGCTAATGGCAGGGGCTAGATCGGCAGCTAAACTCATGGTTTCTCCTCACCGTCAGGGTGCACATGCCCGCATCCTATCATGAGCGCGGTAGCCGCACCCAGCCTCCCGCCTGCTGGCTTACCCAGCCCTCCAATTCAAGCATCAACAGGCGCTGCTGGCAGTCACTCACCGTCACCCCGGTGGTGTGAACCAATAGATCGATCGGTGTCGGCGTGGCCGATAGGGAGGCTAATAAGGGGTCGGGGAAATTTTCAGCCAGCGTCGCTTGCTCAGCGGCGCTGTCTGGCGTAGCGGATAAGCTTGGCTGAACGGCGGCGTCGTGGGGAATAAACGCCTCCGCCCAGTGGCCGAGATCGGCGATGATATCGTCGACGCTGCAGGCCAGATGCGCCGCGCCTTGACGCAGTAGTGTCAAGCAGCCGCGGGCCTGCACGTTATGCAACGAGCCCGGTAGCACAAACAGCTCACGGTTCTGCTCCAAGGTGAGCCGTGCGCTGACCAGCGAGCCGCTTTTTTCGGTCGCTTCCACCACCAGCGTGCCGAGTGACAGGCCGGTAACGATGCGATTGCGACGGGGAAAAAACGCAGGGCGGGCGATGGTACCAGGTGGATGCTCTGATAGCAGCAGCCCGCCAGGTAAACGGCTGAGCTGCTCGTGGAGGTCGCGATGAGAAGCGGGATAAATCACATCGACACCGCAACCGAGTACCGCCACGGTGCGCCCTCCCGCCGCTAGTGCGGCGCGCTGTGCGACGCCATCGACACCCAGCGCCATACCGCTGACCACGCACCAACCACGTCGGGCCAGGTCGCGGGCAAAGGTTTGGGCGTTGTGGGTACCTTCGCCGGTCGGGCGGCGGGTGCCCACCATGGCAAGCTTGGGGCCTTCCAGCGCACCAAGGTCGCCTTGAGCCCAAAGCACCACGGGCGGGTCGGGTAACTCGTTTAGCAGCGCAGGCCAGGCGGGATGGTCACGATGCAGCAGGTGGCGGCTTGGCCCGCCCTGCTGCCACGCCAGGGTCTCATCGACCACCTTTTGCAGCGGGCTGCGAGAAGGATGTTCCAGCCACAGGCGCAGCTCGTTGGCCGCGCGACTGGGCAGTGCGGCCAACCAACCCGCTGGCCACGCCGGCTGGCGGGCCACTAACTGGGCGATACGCAGCGCGCCCATGCCAGTTAACGAGTTGACCACCAGCCACGCCTGGGCGTCCATAAGTTCTCCTTAATCACTCAGTATTGCGCCCACTAGTTAACCGGTGAGGCGACCTGATCGCCGACTGCCAATACGCGCGATGCCTGCATCACCAAGGCGTAGCTGACATGATCGTAGGGTTTGAATACCATCACCACGCCTGCCTCAGTGCTGGGCAACTGAACCAGTTCCTGGGTACGAGGATCATTGATTAACTCCCCCTGCTGATTAACGCGCAGCACATGGCCTGCCTGCAAGCCATCCAGGGTTCCCCGATCGAGCGCAACGATTTGATAGCGACCAATAAAGCGCACGCCCCCTGGCACGGCAATAATATGCCCTTCGACGTCATTTAACGGGGCGCGGGGCATAAACTCACTGTTTAGCTCGCGCTCTTCCAGCGGCAAGATAATATCGTTAATGCGTACTTCCTGATGCGAACTGACCACTTCGAGCTGCGCCAAATCGCCCTCACGGCTGATGGGCCGAGCCTGCCCGACACTGATCAGCTCTAGCCCAAGCGGCGTGCCATCCATCGTCTGGTAGGGCTCGGATGGGCGAAAGATACCCACCTGGCCATGGGGTGGCACCTCACCGCGCACATAGATTCGGTCCCCGGCCCCACTGATCAGACGACGATCATTCCCTGCCACGACATACGCCAACTCCTGTAGCCCTTCCCGATCATCTACTACGCGGTGTTCACGCAGAAAGGCGCGCGCCACTGCCATCGGAATCGGTTCAATCGCCTCACGGTGCGGCAATGTGCGCACCTGAGGTGAAAGCTTCACCACCTGTTGGCCACGCTCCAGCGCTAAACAGGGAGAGCCCTGACAGTCGCTCAGCACCAGCACGTCACCTGGATAGATCAAGTGTGGGTTGGCGATTTGCGGGTTGTGTTGCCACAGCTGAGGCCACTGCCATGGGGCGTATAGAAAACGCCCGGCGATAGCCCATAGCGTATCGCCAGCAGCCACTTGATAGCGCTCGGGTGCATCGCTGCGCAGACGCTCCCACGCCGCTGCATCCGCGCTCAATAGCAAGGCTGCACTCAACAGCAGTGCGCCAAAAGCGTCACGGTAGGCGTGTTGTTTCGCCGCCATCCTGCTCTCCCCTCTGAGGGTATCCTTACGAATACACTATGATTGATAACACGCCCCTTGCTCCAGCCACCCATGCCCAGAAACGTTGACAGCATGATATAGTGACCCATCATAAAGTACCTAGGCGAGAAGACGCTCGTCACTGCCTAGCTTGACTTAATTTAGACTCAGCATAACGGTGATTGTAACGCCATGGCCAAACTTCCTATTCTTGAATTCCCCGATGAGCGCCTGCGCACCAAGGCAGCCGCGGTGGAAACCGTCGATGATGAAGTGCGTAAACTCGTCGATGATATGCTGGAGACCATGTATGACGCCCGAGGTATCGGTCTCGCCGCCACGCAGATTGATGTCCACCGGCGCGTGGTGGTGATGGATGTCAGCGACGACAACTCCCAACCCCTGGTTCTCATTAATCCGCGCTATACGCCGATAGGCGAGGAAAAAGAGCCGCTGTCAGAAGGCTGCCTGTCGATTCCCGAATATTACGCCGAAGTGCCACGGTATCTTAAAGTGACGCTCAATGCGCTGGATCGTAATGGCGAGGCCTACGAGCTTGAGGCCGACGGTTTATTGGCACACTGTATTCAACATGAGTACGACCACCTAGAGGGCGTGCTATTTGTTGATTACCTGTCGCCGCTCAAGCGCGACCGTATTCTCAAAAAGATGCAGAAGCGCCACAAGCAGATTCAGGACGCCTAAGCCCTTTTCTGCCGATCCCTTTTTCCTGCTTACATTTTCGATACGCCAGGTAGCCCTCAACTTATGTCACGATTGCGCGTTGTTTTTGCCGGCACGCCTGAATTCGCCGCTTCGAGTCTGGCAACGCTGCTGGAAAGCCAACACCAGGTGGTCGCGGTTTACACCCAGCCCGACCGCCCTGCCGGGCGGGGCCGCAAACTTACGCCCAGCCCAGTGAAACAGCTGGCGCTAGCGCACGACCTGCCCGTTTATCAGCCCCAAACCTTAAAAGAGCCCGCCGCGCAGGCTGAGCTCGCGGCGCTGAACGCGGACATCATGGTCGTGGTCGCCTATGGGCTGCTGCTTCCCCAAGCCGTGTTGGACCTACCGCGCTTGGGCTGCGTTAACGTTCACGCCTCGCTGCTGCCCCGCTGGCGCGGCGCGGCGCCCATTCAGCGGGCCATCGAAGCGGGCGATAGCGTCTCGGGCGTCACCATCATGCAGATGGACGCGGGCTTGGATACCGGCGCTATGCTGTCTGAAGTGCGCACGCCGATTACGTCACGCACCACCGGTGGCGAGTTACATGACCGCCTCGCGGTTCAAGGCGCCAATGCACTCGTGACCGTGCTGGATGATCTAGCTAAGGGCACCATTACCGCCACGCCGCAGCCAGAGGAAGGCGTGACCTACGCCGCTAAACTCAGCAAAGCGGAAGCCGAACTCGATTTTCACCAGCCCGCTCTTCAACTGGCCAGCAAAATTCGTGCGTTCAACCCTTGGCCGGTTGCTTGGTGTGCGCTGGGCGATGATCGCCTGCGACTGCTGATGGCAAGCGCCGAAACGGGCGACCACCCGCCGAACGAACCCGGCACGCTACTTGAGCACGGTGACGACCATCTGCGCATTGCCTGCGGCAGCGATGGTCGCGACGTGCTGTGTGTCACCATCGCGCAGCTGCCCGGCGGCAAAGCGATGGCCGTTCGAGAGCTACTCAATGCGCGCCACGCGCGCCTTGCTACCGGCACTCACTTAGGCAAACCAACGGCTCAGGCCAGTGAAGGAGATACACCATGAGCCAAAAGCGCCCCCCTCCAAGCGGTGGCAGTGGCCAGGAAGTACGCGCCGCTGCGGCCCGCGCACTGGCGCCGGTACTCAGCGACCAAGGTTCATTGGCCGGGCTGGACGAACATAGCGTGGTGGCCCGTGATCGTGGGCTGCTCAAAGAGCTCTGCTTTGGCACCTGCCGCCGCTTACCCCGCCTGGAAGCGTTAGCCAGTGTTCTGCTTAAGCAGCCTTTCAAGAAACGCGATAGCGATGTGCAGGCTCTGCTGTTACTGGGTATCTACCAGTTGCTCTACATGCGTATTCCCGCCCATGCGGCGGTCGGCGAAACCGCAGGGGCGGCGCGCTTACTCAAGAAAGAGTGGGCCACACGCGTACTCAATGGCTGCCTGCGCCGCCTACAGCGCGAGTCAGAGGCGCTTCAGGCGCAGGTAGATAAGGAGGAGAGTGTAGCGTTAGAGCATCCGCCCTGGTTACTTAACGCCTTGCGTCAGGCCTGGCCTGAGCAGTGGCGCGCTGTTGTGGAAGCCAATAACCAGCCGGGGCCGATGACGTTAAGAGTGAATCAGCATCACAACGACCGTGAAGCCTACCTTTCGTTGTTGACCGAGCAGGGATTGAGCGGCCACTTATGCCCCCACGCCCCCGATGCGATCACGCTGGAAACGCCCTGCGATGTCAGCACGCTTCCCGGCTTTGACGCGGGGCACGTCAGCGTTCAGGACGAAGCGGCGCAGCTCTCGGCAGTGCTGCTGGGGCCTGCTTTAGCGCCTCGCCCCGGTGCCCACGTCTTGGATGCTTGCTGTGCGCCTGGCGGTAAAACCGCGCATTTGCTGGAGCAGTTCGATATCAACCTGATCGCAATCGATAGCGATAACCAGCGCCTGGCACGGGTAGACGATACCCTCAATCGGTTAGGCGTCGAAGCGGTGCTCGAACACGCCGATGCCACCGAGCGTGACTGGTGGAGTGGCACGCCCTTTGATGCCATTTTGCTCGATGCGCCTTGCTCGGGTACCGGTGTTATCCGCCGCCACCCGGATATCAAAAAACTGCGCCGTAAGGACGATATTCGCCCCTTGGCCAAGCTTCAGCGCCAGCTGTTAGACAACCTCTGGCCGATGCTGCGCGAAGGCGGCACCCTGCTCTACGCCACCTGCTCGGTTCTGCCGGAAGAGAACAGTGAACAAATCGAGGCGTTTCTTGCCCGCACGCCTGACGCTCATGTGACTACGCCTAACGACGTTGCCTGGGGCATTGTCAGCGGCGCGGGTCGCCAACTGTTTCCGGCACAGGGCAGCCACGATGGCTTTTTTTATGCCAGACTAGAGAAGCGGTCTGTCTAGGCATTCACCGATGCCAAGGCAGTGAATTTATGACAAGGAAGGAGACACTATGAGTCATCATACTTACAAGCACGTAGAACTGACCGGATCTTCAGAGAAAGGGATCGAAGAAGCCGTTCAGAACGCACTGGCCAAAGCATCCGAAACCATCCAGCACATGCGCTGGCTGGAAGTGGTCGACACCCGTGGCCATATTGAAGATGGCCAAGTGGCGCACTGGCAAGTGACGGTTAAAGTCGGCTTTACGCTAGAATAAGCCTCACCTGCTTTTCAGCGGCGGCTGGTTTACACTGGCCGCCGTCTTTATTGCAGCGCATGATAGACCCTCCTGCCCCCTTGCGGGTCAGAACAGCGTCCTAAGACCGCCTTCTGGTCTTAACGACATCGCGCTGGCGCTTTTAATGGAACCGATGCTCAGCAATGAAAATCATCATTCTCGGCGCCGGCCAGGTCGGCGGCACCTTGGCAGAACACCTCGCTCGCGAGGAAAACGACATCACGGTCGTTGATACCGACGCG